>Ga0272482_10000229_pt1 | contig 17744 bp, 8 predicted proteins | sample RVTome_8_FD_192427 | JGI IMG/M metagenome (GOLD analysis project Ga0272482, IMG submission 192427) | Soil microbial communities from uranium-contaminated site in the Upper Colorado River Basin, Wyoming, United States - RVT160D0 (version 2) ...
GCTCATCATCTCGAAGATCCGGAAGGTCGACGTCACGTTCACCGGCGCGGTCGTGCTGCCGGTCTTCAACAAGGCCGAGATCATGGACATCTCGGTCAAGACGATCGACATCGAGCGCACCGGCAACGAGGGGCTCATCTGCCGTGACAACATCCGGGCCGACATCCGGATCACTTTCTTCGTACGCGTGAACAAGACCACCGAAGACGTCATCAAGGTGGCGCAGGCCATCGGCACCGCGCGGGCCAGCGACCAGGAGACGCTGCAGGAGCTGTTCAACGCGAAGTTCTCCGAGGCGCTCAAGACCGTCGGCAAGCAGCTCGACTTCGTCGACCTGTACACGAAGCGGGACGAGTTTCGCGACCAGATCATCGCGGTGATCGGCACCGACCTCAACGGCTACAGCCTCGAGGACGCGGCGATCGACTTCCTGGAGCAGACGCCGATGTCCCGGCTCGACCCGGCCAACATCCTTGACGCGCAGGGCATCCGGAAGATCACCGAGCTGACCGCGATCGAGCACGTGCGGACCAACGAGTTCCAGAAGACCGAGCAGAAGGAGATCACCCGCCAGAACGTCGACGCCCGCCAGGCGATCCTGGAGCTGGAGCGGCAGCAGGCGGAGGCGGAGATCAAGCAGCGCCGCGAGGTCGAGACGATGCGGGCCCGCGAGGAGGCGGAGATCTCCCGGGTCCGGGCGGAGGAGAACCAGAAGGCCGAGTCGGCCACCATCCGGGCCGCGGAGCAGCTGGGCGTCCAGATGGAGAACAAGGCGCGCGAGATCGCGGTCGCGGAGAAGAACCGGGAGCGGGTCATCGCGATCGAGACCGAGCGGATCGAGAAGGACCGCATGCTCGAGGTCATCGCCCGGCAGCGGGAGACCGAGCTGACCACGATCTCCAAGGACAAGGAGGTCGAGGGCGAAAAGCGGCTGATCGCCGAGGTGGTGCGCGAGCGGATCGCGGTCGAGAAGACGGTCGCCGAGCAGGAGGAGAACATCAAGCGCCTGCGGGTGGTCGAGGAGGCCGAGCGGGTGCGCCAGGCGACCGTCATCGCGGCCGAGGCCGAGGCGCAGGAGTCGCTGGTCAAGGACATCAAGGCGGCCGAGGCGGCGGAGCAGGCGGCCAAGCACAAGGCGCGCGAGGCGCTGGTGCTGGCCGAGGCGCGCCAGCAGGCCGCCGAGCTCGACACCCGGGCGAAGATCCGGCTGGCCGAGGGCGCGCAGGCCGAAGCGGCCGCCGCCGGGCTGGCCGACGTGCAGGTGCGCGAGCGGGACGCGGTCGCGATCGAGAAGGTCGGCCGGGCCGAGGCCGCCGTCGAGCGGGAGAAGGCGCTCGCCACGGCCGAGGGCACCGAGAAGCTCGGCAAGGCGGAGGCCGTGGTCGAGCGGGAGAAGGCCCTCGCGCTGGCCGACGCGGTGCGCGAGAAGCTGAAGGGCGAGGCGGAGGGCCTCACCGAGAAGGCCGCCGCGATGGCCGCGCTCGACGAGGCGACCCGCGAGCACGAGGAGTACCGCCTGCGGCTGGAGGCGGAGAAGGAGATCCGGCTCGCCGGCCTCGACGTGCAGCGGCAGATCGCCGAGTCGCAGGCGGCGGTCGTGTCGAAGGGCCTGGAGAAGGCGAACATCGACATCGTCGGCGGCGACAGCATCTTCTTCGACCGGCTGATGAGCTCGATCTCCGCGGGCAAGGCGGTCGACGGCTTCATCGGGCACTCCGACGTGGCGCAGACGCTCGGCAGGCCGTGGCTCGACGGCTCGGCCGACTTCACCAAGGACCTGGCCGAGATGCTCAAGTCGCTCAACACCGCGGACGTGCAGAACCTGACGCTGTCGGCGTTCCTGCTGCAGCAGATCAAGGCCGGCGGCTCCGACGCGGACAAGCTGAAGGAGCTGCTCCAGGCGGCGAAGCGGCTCGGCCTCGCCGACGCCCCGCTCGCTGAGCTCAACGCGAAATGACGGCAACGGCCGAGGCGCCTCCCAAGCTCGACGTCGGGACGTACGAGGTCCTGCGGTCCCGGCTGGCTGAGCGGTCGGCGGAGCTGGCCCGCCGGGCGGAGGCGCTCAACGCGCGCCGCCTGGAGGTGTTCGGCAGCGCGGAGATGCGGCTGGTCGGCACCGAGCGGATCCGTACCGAGAACAACTGCGTGCCGCGCGACATCGTGTCGATCGGCGGGCAGATGCTCTTCGGCTACAACGTCTTCATCGGGCTCAAGCCGGAGACGACCGTCGACGACGTGTTCGCGGTGCACGCGTTCAGCCGCGACGGCGAGGCGTTCCGCTTCGAACCGGCCGGCGAGGTGCCGTGGCTGCGCGAGCCGCAGTTTCTGCGCGACTTCGGCGAGCTCTACCGGTACTACCGGGAGACCCGGCTGCTCCAGCTGCGCCGGCTCGACGGCCGGCTGCTCGCCATCTTCCAGACCGGCCCCAACATCGAGGACATCCGCGTGCTGCGGTGGCAGCTGGCCACCGACGGCGCGGCGTCCTACATGGACAACCGGGGCGAGCGGGACCACACGTTCCCCCCACCGCACGACTTCGAGTGGGTCGAGACCACCCGGGAAAGCCACGTGCTCGGCCGCCATCCGCACATCTCCATCGGCGACGAGGTCTTCGTGGAGACGGTCGGCGGCACGCTCACCGTCAAGGTGGAAAACAACACCGAGACCGGCGAGGGCATCTACGCCGAGCCGGTCGAGGAGCCGTTGCAGAGCCTCGCCGACGCCGACATCCACTACGCGCGGGTCGGTCCGCTGATCCTGCTGCGCGTCCGGCCGTACAAGGAGACGGTCTGGCGGCATCTGGTCTTCAACACGCGGACGAAGACGGTCGTGCGGCTCGACGGCATCGGGCAGGCGTGCCAGCGGCTGCCCGAAGACCACGGCATCATCTTCCCCGGCGGCTACTACCTCGCGACGGGTGTCAACAAGACGTTCGACACCGACGTGGCGAGCCTGGAGTTCGACCAGGTCATCCGCTCGACCAACGGGGAGGACGTGCTCTACGTCTTCCACGCGCGGGCGGAGGGGCGCACGCTCCTGTTGCCGTACAACGTGATCCGCAAAGAGGTCGCCACGCCGATCCCGTGCCACGGCTACTCGATCTTCGACGACGGCACGCTGGTGGTCTTCCGGGCGACCTCCGAGGAGCCGACCCGGGTGCACCCGATGCAGGTGTGGCAGACGCCCTACCTGTCCGATACGTACGCCGCCGCGCAGCCGGTCGGCACCGGCCCCTTGGAGCGGGTGGGCAACGCCGACCTCGTTCGCGGCATCTCGGACTGCCTTTCCGTGGGCCGGATGACCGACGAGATGAAGCCGTCCACGGGCGTCTTCGAGAGCCTGATCGCCGCCTGCGCCCGCATCTTCGACCACTACCACTGGCTCGGCGAGCCGGAGCTGGGCGACCTGCGTACCCCGCTCTCGGAGGTGCGGGCCACCGCCGAGCAGGTGCTCGACGAGTTCGAGAAGGTGCAGGCGCTCACCGCGCAGGCCGCCACCGCGCTGGACGAGGCGGCCGCCCGGATCCAGTCGCTGGTCCGCCGCACGCGCGGCGAGGCTCCACAGTCGACGGACGGCTGGGTGGCGCAGCTGGCCGATCTCCGGTCGGCGCAGGGGCATCTGGTGACGCTCGAAGAGCTGCGCTATGTGGACACCGCGCGGATCGGCGAGCTCTCCCAGGTACTCGATGAGGAGCTGGCCTCCGCCGCGCGGCGTGCGGTGTCGTTCCTGCAGCGAGACGACGCGTTCACCGGGTACCACGCGGAGATCGACCGGCTGGTCGCGGACGCCGAGGGCATCGCGACGGTCGCGGCGGCCCAGCCGCTCGGCGAGCGGCTCGCCGCGCAGGCCGAGGGCATGCAGGTCATCACCGAGGTGGTCGGCTCGCTGGACATCGCCGACGCCACCGCGCGCACCTCGATCCTGGAGCGGATCGGCGAGGTGCTCGGCGGTGTCAACCGGGCTCGGGCCACATTGGAGGGCCGGCGCAAGGAGCTGCTGGCCACCGAGGGGCGGGCCGAGTTCGCGGCGGAGTTCGCGCTGCTGGGCCAGGCCATCACCGGCGCGCTCGCGGTCGCGGACACCCCGGAGCGCTGCGACGAGCAGCTCGGCCGGCTGCTGCTCCAGCTGGAAAACCTGGAGTCGCGGTTCGGCGAGTTCGACGACTTTCTCGGCGACCTCGGGGCGAAGCGCACCGACGTCTACGAGGTCTTCTCCACGCGCAAGCAGGCGCTGCTCGATGAGCGGGCGCGCCGCTCCGACCGGCTCGTCGACTCCGCCGACCGCATCCTCGCGAGCGTGCACCGGCGGATCGCGACGCTGAAGACGATCGACGAGGTCAACACCTACTTCGCCGGCGATCCGATGGTGTCCAAGCTCCGCTCGGTGGCGCAGGATTTGCGCGACCTCGGTGACGCGGTACGCGCCGAGGAGCTGGACGGCCGGATCAAGGCGGCCCGCCAGGAGGCCGGGCGCAGCCTGCGCGACCGCCTCGACCTCTACAGCGACGGCGGCGAGACCATCGCGCTGGGCCGGCACCGCTTCGCGGTCAACACCCAGGCGATCGACCTGACGCTCGTGCCGCACGACGGGCGGATGGCGGTCGCGGTCACCGGCACCGACTACCGCGCGGCCGTGCGCGACGACGCGTTCGAGGCCACCCGGCCGTACTGGGAGCAGCTGCTGGTCTCCGAGACCGCGCAGGTCTACCGGGCGGAGTTCCTGGCCGTGTCCATCCTCCTCGACGGCGACCTTGACGCCCTGCACGAGGCGGCCGTCACCGAAGGCGGGCTGCGCGACCTGGTGCGCCGCACCGCGGAGTCGCGCTACGACGAGGGGTATGAGCGTGGGGTGCACGACCAGGACGCGGCCGCGATCCTGGACGCCCTGCTGCGCCTGCACGCCGGCGCCGGCCTGCTTCGCTACCCGCCCGCCGCGCGTGCGGCCGCGCAGCTCTTCTGGGCGTACGGCACGGACGAGGCTGCCCGCACCGCGTGGTCCACACGGGCTGGTTCGCTGGCCCGGGCCCGCGCGGCTTTCGGTGCCAGCCCCGCGATCGCGGAGCTGCGGGACGAGCTCGACTCGGCCGTGAGTGCCTTCCTACGCGAGCGGGGCCTGCCCCTGGACACCCACCTCGCCGGTGAGTACCTGTTCGAGGAGCTGGCGAGCGCGCCGTTCGGCTTCGTCACCAGCGCCGGCGCCCGCGGCCTGCTCGACCGCTTCCACCGCGCGCTGGGCGGCGCGAAGGCCAAATCGGACCGGGAGTTCGAGGAGGACCTGCGCGCGCTCGGCGACGACCTGGCCGCGCGTCACCAGCTCGTCTCGGCCTGGCTGACCGCGTTTCTGGGCGACAAGCCGGCGGCCGACCTGCCCGAGGCGATCGCCATCGAGCTGTGCGGTGCCGACCTGCCGCGCCACGACTCGTCCGCGGTCCTCTCCGCCACTGTGGACGGTCTGCTCGGCGCCCACCAGCGGATCGCCAGCCGCCATCTCGAGCTGCGCCTCGACGAGGTGTTGACCCGGATCCGCCGGTTCCGCGACGAGCGGGTGCCCGCCTTCCGGGCGTACCAGCGGCAGCGCAACGACCTCATCGGCCGCGAGCGCGCCCGGCTCCGGCTGTCCGAGCACCAGCCGAAGGTGATGAGCGCGTTCGTCCGCAACCGGCTGCTCGACGAGGTCTACCTGCCCCTCATCGGCGACAACCTGGCCCGCCAGCTCGGTGCGGTGGGCGACGCCAAGCGCACCGACCAGATGGGCCTGCTGCTGCTCATCTCGCCGCCCGGCTACGGCAAGACCACGCTCATGGAGTACGTGGCGAGCCGCCTCGGACTGGTCTTCGTGAAGGTCAACGGGCCGGCACTGGGGCACGCGGTCACCTCCGTCGACCCGGCCGAGGCGCCCAACGCCACCGCGCGGCAGGAGGTGGAGAAGATCTCGTTCGCCCTCGAGATGGGCAACAACGTGCTGCTCTACCTCGACGACATCCAGCACACCTCGCCCGAGCTGCTGCAGAAGTTCATCTCCCTCTGCGACGCGCAGCGCCGGATGGAGGGGGTGTGGGAGGGGCGCACGCGCACCTACGACCTGCGGGGCAAGCGGTTCGCGGTGTGCATGGCGGGCAACCCGTACACGGAGTCCGGCCAGCGCTTCCGGATCCCGGACATGCTCGCCAACCGCGCCGACGTGTGGAACCTCGGCGACGTGCTCTCCGGCAAGGAGCACCTCTTCGCGCTCAGCTACGTCGAAAACTCGCTGACCGCCAACCAGGTGCTCGCCCCGCTGTCCACAAGGGACCGCAGTGACCTGGAGCTGCTCGTCCGGCTGGCGAAGGGCGACGACTCGGTGCGGCCGGACCAGCTCGCCCACCCGTACTCCGCGGTCGAGCTGGAGCAGATCCTCGCCGTGCTGCGCAAACTGTTGCGGGTGCAGGAGGTCGTGCTCACCAACAACAAGGCGTACATCGCCTCGGCGGCCCAGGCGGACGCGTCCCGCACCGAGCCGCCGTACCAGCTGCAGGGCTCGTACCGCAACATGAACAAGCTCGCCGAGCGGATCGTACCGGTGATGAACGAAGACGAGCTCGAAGCCGTCATCGACGACCACTACCTGGGCGAGGCGCAGACGCTGGCCGCCAACGCGGAGGCCAACCTGCTCAAGCTCGCCGAGCTGCGTGGGCGGCTGGCCGGCGAGCGGGCGGAGCGGTGGGCCGCGGTGAAGGCCGGCTACCTGAAGGCCAAGGCGCTCGGCGGCACCGGCGACGACCCGATGAGCCGCGCGGTCGGCGCGGTAGGCCTGCTCGCCGACCGGGTAGGCGCCGTCGAATCCGCGATCGAACGCGCCGCCGACCGGATCCAGGGACCCGCCAAATAGGAGGCGGCGTAGCTGGGCCGCCATGCTGAGGCGGCCGTGCGGCTTCGCTCTGCTTGCCTGGGCGATCTATCCCAAGAGTTATTCCTGAGCTACCGCGATGCCCGCCGTGGTCCCGACCGTCGCTCCCGCGGCCTCACCCTGCTTCGCTGGTTGCGGTTACCCCTTTGCCTCCGGCGGGAGCGCTCCGGACCACCAAGGATGGGCAGAGCATGCGCGCGGCTCGCACAAGGAGTAGATCGTGGTACGGAACTGCCCTCACAGGGGCAGGTTCGTAGCACGATCTACTGCCACCGCGATGCCCCACCGCGTCCAGCCACGCCGCGTCACGGACTACAGCGACAGCTGCGCGCATCCTGCCCCCGGCCGGCTCGAGCTCAGCGGTACAGAAGGTACGTTATGAGGCCCGGATAACGTATCTTCTGTACCGCTGAGCAAGGCGCTCGGGAGCGGCGGTCTGCACCCAATGCCACTCACCTTATTTATCAAGGCTATGACCTGCGCGTTTTCGGGGCTGAACAGAGTGGCGGGTATCGCTTGGATCTCGGCCACGAAGCAATCTCCCTGCTCACCCCAGGGTGGCCTCGAAGGAGCCAACTTCATGATCGACTTAAGCTGAGTGGCATTGGGGCTGGACCACGACGGGCGTCGCGGTCGCGCGAATACGGAATGTGGTTTTCTACGACGACAAAGCGTGGAGGATGCCCTCGCAGCTGCGCACGACGACGCCGGCGGCGCGGCGCTGTTCGAGGCTCAGCAGGGGGTCCTCGGTCTGCTCCTGCCACCGGGCCAGCGCCTGCGAGGCCAGATCCCACAGCTGACCCGGATTGGTGCGCGGGTCGACGCCCAGCCGGGCCGCCGGCGCGACCCCGCCTTCGCCGACGAGGCGGCGCGCCTCGGTCTCCAGCTCCGCGCCGAACTTGATCCGGTGCCCCTGGAGCGCCGCGACGAGCCGCAGCTCGCGGAAGTCGTGCGCGTTGGTGAGCGTGTGCTCCAGGTCGGCGAGGAGCTTCTCACTGCCGGGGCGGGGCTCGCCGCGTAGCACCGACTCCAGCGCGGTCAGCGCCGAGCGGGCCTTGAGCGCGTCAGCCCGGTCGACGAAGCACCGGCCGACCGCCTCCCGCAGCTCGCTGAGGCCGCTGCGGCGCACGAGCTCGGCCGCCAGCCCGGCGCGGGTATCGGTGCCGGTGCCGGTGCGGATGAGGGTCGTGGCCAGCCGTACGCCGAAGATGCCGAGCCGGTCGAGCAGGTCGATGCGGGTCTCCACCTCGACCAGCGCGGGGAAGTCTTCGCCTACGAAGCGGTCGGTGGTGAGCAGGTAGGGCTCCAGCTCCAGGCGCGGAGTGCGGGCCAGTGTGGACAGTGCCGAGAAGTCCCGGTCGCTCAGCACCCGGCCGGCCAGCGCGAGGAGGCCGCCGAGTGCCACCACGGCGAGGCAGAGCGAGCCGACGTGGTGGTCGCGGTGGTGCTTGCGGGCCAGCTGCTTCGCGGCGAGCAGCGCGTCGATCCGGCCGCCGCCGATCTCGTCGGCGCGGGAGAGCACGAGGATCACGTTGACCGGGGCGGCCCGGGCGACCGCGCCGTCCTGGGCCGACTCCAGCCACTCCAGGTCGGTGCCACGCCCGTCACGGGTCAGGTAGAGCACCGCGTCGGCGTCTCGCAATATCTTGTCGCCGGATGCCGGCAGGGCCGGAGTGTCCACGATGGTGGCGTTGCGCAGCGCGCGGCTGGGCCAGGTGACCAGGAGGTCGTTGACGGGCGCCGGCTGCCACCGCCGGATGTCCACCCGCAGCCCGTTCGCCGTACGCGCGACGGGCAGCTCGATCCCCGCCGGGTACGCGGTGGCGTGCGGCTCAGGGCCGTCCTGGTACCACGTGAAGACCTGCTCGGCGTCGGGCACCTCGATGGGTGCGACCTCCTCGCCGACGATCGCGTTGACCAATGTGGACTTGCCGGCCTGCCACGGGCCGGCGATCGCGATGCGCAGCGGCTCGTCGAATCGGCTCAGGTGATGCTGTAGCTGGTCGGTGGCGGGCGGGCTGTCGTGGTAAAGCTCGAGCGCCTCGTGCATGAGCCGCCACACCGACTCTTCCAGGACCGAGGTCACCCTACGGGCTCCAGGCGGCGCTGGTGTTGTGCCGGCGGGCTGCCAAGGGCGGTCAGGGCCTGGGCCCGCTCGTACAACGCGGCGAGCCGGCGCATCTGCTGCTGCACCTCCCGCCGGCGCTGCTCGCGCTCGATCGCGTCGGCGTCCGCGGCCTGCTTGGCCGTGCGCAACGAGTCGACGATCGCCTCCTGCAGCTGCTCGGTCAGCCCGGTGAAGTGGTCGCGCAGCGCCCGCTGCACCCATCGCGCGGTGTCCTTGCACTCCTTGTTGAGCCGCAGGAAGAAGTCGTCGACGTGCCGCTGCGACGCCGACCTGGCCGCGGCCTGGCGCCGCCGCAGCATCGTCTTGCCCTCGTCGCGGATGGTCTTGCCGCCGAAGAGGGCGCCGGCGCCGAGCGAGACCGGGTTGATCAGTGGCATGCCGGCGAGGGTGGTGGCCAGGCCGAACATGAGCAGCCCGCCGTACGACCCGCGGAGCCCGCTGAAGATCTTCTGCACCGGCGTGAACTTCTCCACGCTCGGCCGCTCGATCTCCTCCAGCTGCTCGGCCAGCCGGTCCGGGATGCCGGCACGCCACTCGGGGAGGATGTCCGCGCCGTACCGGACGAAGTGGTCGGCGACCCGGCCGGTGACCCAGTCGCACCGCTGCACCAGCCAGGCGAAGTTGGCCTCGGCCGCCTCGGTGAGGCTCTGCTCCATCCACGCCTGGTAGTCGTCCCAGGTCTTCAGTGGATCGGCCGTCTCGAACGCCTCGTCCACCTTGCGCAGGATCTGCCGGGTGCGGTCGCGCAGGTCGTACTCGATGTCGGACATCAGATCCGTCATCTCGTCGCCCAGCGTGTTTTGCCAGCGGGTGGCGCAGCGGCGCAGCTCGTCCAGCCTGCGCTGCGCCTCGTACAGCCGGTGCAGGGACCCCGAGTCCTCAGTGGACAGCTCGGCACGCAGCGGCGCGGCGAGCTGCTCGACGACGGTGCTGGTCATCAGCCCCACCGCCGCGGGGGCGAGCACCTGCCCCTTCGAGCCCTGCTCGCGCTTGAGCCGGGCGATCAGGTCGGGGAAGCCGGACTCGGCGTTGACCGCCTTGTCGTTGGTGCGCGCGGCCTGCAGCCGCAGCGTCGCCGATACCGGCAGGAGCGTGGCCGGCACGCCTGCGGTGGCGAGGTGCTGCCGGTTGCGCTCGGCCACGGCCCGCCAGTGCGGCGAGATGTCGATCTTGGTGAGCGCGACGACCACCCGCGGGTGCGACTGGATGATGTGCAGCAGCAGGTTGACCTCGGAGACGGAGAGCTCGCGGGTCGCGTCGGTCACCATCACCACGACGTCTGCCCGGCCCAGCGCCGCGATGCCCGCGCCGATGGTCGGGTCGTCGCCATCCGCACCGGGGGTGTCGATGAGGACGATGCCGCTCGCCAACAGTCCACGAGGGACACCGATCTCGGCGTGCACCGCGCTCGCGCCCGGCCGCCGCCCCGGCGTGGTGGCGCTGATCCGGGCGGCGATGTCCGCGACGGGCATGGAAACCCGCTCGTCGGTGTCGCCGTCCTGCACCAGCGCCGCGGAGGGCGACTCCGCGTGCCGCACGACCGTGGGGATCGCCGTGGTCAGGCCGTCGCCGACGGGGCAGACCGGCGCGTTGATCAACGCGTTGACGAGCTGGCTCTTGCCTTGTTTGGGCTCGCCGACGACAAGCACGCGCAGGGTGGGGTCCAGCAGCTGCTCGCGCTTCTGCAGGAGCCACCGGACCAGGTCGGTGCGGCTGTGCGCCGCGCATACCCGAGCCGTCTCGTCGAGGGTGTCGAGCCAGATCGGTGCCATCACCGGACCCAGTCTGCTGATTTCCACTCATATATCAAGTGGGACTACTTAAATATCAAGAGGGATGGGAGACCGGGCCCGAGTCCGGCCTCCCATCCCTGGGACCGCGGTAACGCTTAGAAAACCGGCCGTGACGCGCGGTTTTTCAGACGGAATCAGAACAGGATGTCGGTGACGCCGAGGAGGCCGCCGTCCGTGTGCGCGTCGGCACCCGCCGAGCCGTGCACCGTGCCGTGCAGACCGGCCGCGCCAGCCGAGCCGTGCGCGTCCGCGCCGCCGCCCAGCAGGCCACCCACGCCGACACCGTCGAGCGTGCTGTCCACTGTGCTGGTGGCGCCGCTCAGCAGCGAGTCGCTGCCCAGCGTGTCGTTGAGCTCCGGCAGGTCGACCGGGGGAACGCCGATGCCGGAGGTCACCGAGCCGACCAGGCCGGTAACGCCGTCGAGCTGCGAGTCGACGGTGCCCAGCGTGTCGTCGGTGGTGCCGAGGACGCCATCCACCGGCGCACCAGGCACCAGGCCGGTGGCGGTGCCCAGCGTCGCGTCGACGGCGCCGGTCGCGTCCGCGCCGACCGGACCGACCACATCGGAGTCGAGCGTGCCGGCCAGGTCGTGCGCGCCGGAGAGGTCGACCGCCGCGCCCGAGGTGCCGGCCGTGACGCCGATGCCGGGGATCAGGCCGGTCGTCGCCAGGCTGATGCCGCCGGTGTCCACTGTGATCGCGCCGACCGCGGCGATGTTGACGTTCGCGTCGGCGGTGGGGGTGGGAACGCCGAGCGAGAGCTGCTGCGTGACCGTCTGGAGCTGGCCGATCGCGTTGGTGGGGTCAGCGGTGAGGGCGCCGACCTGGCCCAGGCCGAGGTCGCTCGTGGGCACCAGGCCCGTGATGCCCTGTACCGGCGCGTAGTCCACGACCAGGGGGACCACGTCCTGCACGTCCGCGGCGGTGATGTCACCGAGCCCCGCGGCGTTGAGCGTGCCCTCTGGGTCAAGCTCGAACGCCGAGCGCGCCTCGGGGTTGGTGAGGAGGTTCAGCACGAAGTCGTGCAGTGTCTGGGTCGATTCCATGCCGCTGACCGTATGAGCCCGCAATCCGCCGGGCATCGGGGACCGTGCCGGGTTTCCGGGTTAGGGGGTTAGGGGATCCGTCGCGCCAGAATTAGTGGCTCAGCAGGGCGAACATCTCTGGTACGAACGTATGGGTCCGCTGGGAGGAGAGCACTCGGATGCCGTACGTGCTGGGGATCGACATCGGTGGCACGACCACGACTGCCGCCGTTTCGCGTCTGGGTAACGCGAGATGGCTGGTGCCCGAGGTCGTGCGACTCGGCGCGCGGTCCACAGCCGTGCCGTCGGTGCTTCATGTGTCCGGTGACGGTGCACTCACCGTGGGCGAGCCGGTGCGGCTTGATGCTGGCCGGGTCGCCCGCGGTTTCGTGCGGCGCATCGGCGATGACGTGCCGCTCATCGTGGGTGGTGAGCCTTGCACTCCGCAGGCGCTCACCGCCGTGCTGGCCATGTGGGTGGTGGAGCGGGTGCTGGCTCAGGAGGGAGAGCCGGCTGAGCAGGTGGTGATCAGCCACCCCGCCGCATGGGGCGCGTATCGCCGGGAGCTGTTGCACCGGGCGCTTTGGGAGATCGGCCTGGCCAACGTCACGTTGCTGCCGGAGCCTGTCGTCGCTGCTGAGAGTCACGCCGCGGGCGGCTGGAGGGGCCGCACCTTCGGCGTGTACTCCCTGGGCGGCAGCGATTACGAGGCTTCGGTCGTGCGATGGGCGGAGGGCATCGGCTTCCAACTCCTCGGCAGTGCGGGCGCGATCGAGCCGTTCGGCGGCGCGGACGTCGACGAGGCCCTCGTCGACCACGTGCGGTCGCGGCTCGACCGGGACCTGCGGGAGATCTTCACGAGCGGCCCGCAGGCCCGGATCGCGCTCTTCGGCCTACGCCGGGAATGCCGGCGGGTGAAGGAGGAGCTGACCACGGCCACCGAGGCCGAGGTGGTGCTCAGCACGTCTCACGGGCACGTGCGGGTGCCGGTCACCCGGGCCGAGCTCGAAGAGCTGGTCCGGCCGGCGCTGGAGCTGAGCGTCGAGACGCTGGCGCAGGTGATCCGTGCCTGCGGCCTGCGGCGGCGCGAGCTCGATGGCGTCCTCCTGGTGGGTGGCGCGGCGCGGATGCCGCTCGTCGCGGAGCTGCTCCGCGCCGCACTACCCGGGCCGGTAGGCGTGGAGGCCGAGCCGCAGAGCACGGCCGCCGCGGGGGCCGCTCTCGCCGCGGTGCAGGTGGTCTCGCCACCCGGCGCGTGGCGGCAAGATCCAATGTGGATCCCCGAGCAGCGGGCTATCGAAGCGTCGAACCATGAGCCGCCGCCGTTCGTGCAAGATGGCATGGACGCCGGCCCGCCACCGCGCCCGCCCGTCGAGATCACACCATTGCGACTCCGGCCGACACAGCGCCTCTTCGGCCTGGTAGGAGGCCAAGCTTGAGCTCCCGCATCGTCCAGGCCCCGCGGCTCGTCCTGGATGAACAGACCGCGGCACTGCTCGACGCGGTCACCGCCGCGCCGAGCGCGTCGCTGAGGGTGGCCATCCAGGCACCCGGTGGGTACGGCAAGAGCTTGCTGCTGCGGGAGCTGACCCGGATCTATCGGCACGCCAATGTGCCGGTGGTCGACGCGCGGCAGGATGTGTCACCGCAAGATGGTCCGTTCGTACTTGTTTTGGATGACGCCCACAGATTGGGAGACGAGCGCCTCCGCGAGCTGTGCGCGCTCGTCGAGGCACGCCGGCCGGGGCTCGTGCTGGCATACCGCCCGTGGCCCCGCCCGACCGCTCTCGCCGAGCTGCTGGAGCTGCTCCGGCCGGATGGGCCGCCGCTCGTGCTGAGCCCCTTCACCGTCGAGCAGACCGCGAAGCACCTGGGCGTCGACCCGGGCACGGCGGCCGCCAAGTACGTGCACGCGCAGACCGGTGGCGTACCCCGGCTGGTGGACCGCCTGGCGCCGGCGGCCGAGCGGCCGGAGGGTGGTGTGCCCCCGCAGGTGCTCGTGCGCTTCCGGGCCGACCTGGACGACCTCGACGCCGGCCTGCGCGCGCTGCTGCTCGCCGCCGCCACCGGGGTGGAGCTTCCCACCGACCTGCTCGGCGCGCTGCTCGGCCGCGAGCCGGACGCGGTCGACGGCCTGCTCGACGCGGCCCGAGCCACCGGGCTCATGGCGCCGGACGGCCGGCTGGTGCCGGTCGCCCGCCGCGCGGTCGCCTCGCTCAGCCCGGCCGCGCACCGCACCGCGGTTTGGCAGCGGCTCGCCGAGCTGCAGCTCGCGCGCGGCGGGGCGGTACTCCCACTGGTGCGTGCCCTGCGCGACGCGGGCGTGGGCGGCGGTGGTCTGGCCGCGATGTTCGAGGCCGCGGCCGAGGAGGCGCTGCTCGACGAGCCGGCGCTGGCCGCCGAGCTGTTCGCGGTCGCGGCGTCCGCCGGGCGGCCGACCGAGTCGCGCCGCGCGCTGGCCGCGGCACTCTCCGGTGACCTCGACTCCGGCCTCCGCCTCGCCGACCGGCTGGTCGCCGCGGAGGGCTCGCCGGACCGCGCGGTGGGTGCGGCGGTATCGGGCTCCGCGCTCGCCCACCGCGGCCAGCTCGGCCGCAGCGCCGAGCTCTACCGGTGGTCGGGCACCACGTCGTCGGTGTCGTTCGCGGCGATCGGCTTCATCGGCACCGGACAGCTCGGCCGGGCCGACGACCTCGTCCCGCCGGACGGGCCGCCCACGCTGCTCACCGGCGCCGCGGGGCTGATGGCGAGCGGCATCCGGGAATCCCTTTCCGGCTCGGCCACCGCCGCGCTGTCCACATTGGTCCAGGGGGCCGCCCTGCTGGAGCCGGCCGGGCGCGCGGTGCTGCTGCCGGACAGCCCGGCCGCGCTCGCCGCGCTCGTGGCCCTCCACTGTGGCGAGTTGGACACCGGCGAAGCGGTGCTCGACCGGGCCATCGCGGCGGAGGTGGGCGCCGCGCTGATGTCCCGCCGGCACCGACTCCTGCTGGGCTGGATGCAGATGGTGCGCGGGCGCACCGCCGCGGCCACCGAGCACCTCGCCGCCGCGAGCACCCGCCCGCTGGAGCCACGCGACCTGCTCTTCGCCACCGCGCTCGAGGTCGGCATCGCCCGCCGCAACAGCGACCTGGCCGCCCTGCACCGCGCGTGGGCGCAGGCCCGCGAGGCGGTGATGCGGCACCCGGTCGACCTGTACTCACTGCTGCCCCTCGGCGAGCTGGCGGTCGCCGCCGCCCGCCTGGGCGAGCAGGCCCGCATCGCCACCCACATGGCCGAGGCGTGGCGGCTGCTCGATCGCGTCGGCCGCCCACCACTGTGGACGGCGCCGCTGCACTGGTGCGGCCTGCACGCGGCCATCATCGCGGAGGAACCCACAACTGCCGATGAACACGCCGCCGCATTGGTGGCGACCGCCCAGCACAGCCGGTACGGTGCGGTGGTAGCGGCAGCGGCGGAAAGTTGGCTGGAAACACTGCGCGGGGCAGTCGATCCGGCCAAAGTGGAGGCTGCCGCCAGGGGGTTGCACGGTGCGGGACTGTGGTGGGATGGCGCCCGGCTGGCGGGGCAGGCGGCGATCCGTACCTCGGACCGCAAGGCCATGACCGCGTTGCTGGATTGCGCCCGGCTGCTTCAGGGCTCAGCACGCGGGGGTGGTGCTCCAGCGGCCGCGCAGCCGGCCGTGGCGCAAGTCACAGAGGCCTTCACCGCGCCTGCGGAAAGCCTGCTCAGCGAGCGCGAACAGGAGGTGGCGGATCTGGTACTCGATGGGCTGACGTATCGGCAGATCGGCGACCGCCTCTTCATATCGGCCAAGACGGTCGAGCACCACGTGGCACGCATGCGTCAGCGGCTGGGCTGCGCCAACCGCGGCGACCTGCTGGCCAAGCTGCGTGCCATGACCGCGGACCGGCCGGGCGCAGCGTCGCGCCGGGCCCCTTGGCCGCGCCGTCCGATGGACTGAAGATTTCGACGAGGGGGAGACGACGTGGCGCACCCGGCGGTTACGAGCGATGACTTGGCATGGCTACTCGATGACGTCGTCGACCGCGTCCGCGGCGCGGAGCATGCCGTAGCGATATCTCCCGACGGCCTGCTGCTGGCCGCCTCCCGGCACGCCGGCCCGATGGCGGCCGACCAGCTGTCCACTGTGGCCGCCGGGCTTTACGCGCTGGCGGTGGCCGCCGGCCGCCACACCGAGAGCGGTGCCGTCCGCCAGATCACCATCGAGATGCGCGAGAAGTTCCTCTTCGTGACCGCCACCGCCGGCGGCGCCATCCTCGCGGTGGTCTTCGAGTCCGACTCCGACGTCGACGCGATCGCGTACGAGATGGCGCTCTTCGCCGGCCGGGCCGACCACCACCTGCCCGCCTTCAGCGCGCTGGCGACGTCCTCCTAGCCGTCTAGGCCTCCGCGAGCGCCGCGCGGCATCGCTCGGCGTGGGCGGTGACCCGCTCGCGGAGCCGGCCCGCCAGGTCACCGTCCGTGGCTACCGCCTTGAACGCCTCAGGCGTCCGGGCGGCCAGCTCGCCGACCCGCGCCACGGTGGCGTCCGGGTCGAGCCCGTTGACTTCGGCAAACCTGCGCCAGTGCCGCCCCCGGAGGGCCGCGATCCGGTCCTCGCCGCCGACGCGCATCGCCATCCGCAGCTTCGGGGCGTACATGTCGTCGTAGGGGAGCGCGCTCGCGAGGTCGTAGAGCGGGGCGAGCCGCACCTGCCCGCCGGAGAGCAGCAGGGAGTAGTTCTTCGCGTGGGCGTCCGTGCCGGCGATGATCCAGTTGAACGCCAGCGCGTCGACGAACCGCTGTATGTCGGCGTCGCCGCCGGTGTTCTCGGTCCGGAGCAGGCTGATGATCTGCTCGGGGCTCGGACCGCCCTCGCTCTCGTACTTGATCACCGGCGGGACGCCGAGCGCCTGGCACAGGTCTTCCTGGTGCATCCGGCCGATCCCGCCGTTCGCGCGCCGGAGCCGGTCGTAGCGGTCGATGACGACCACGCGTTCCCCGTCGAACGACGCGACGCGTGACGCCGCCGCCTCCAGGCCCAGGTGGCGGGCGGCCGCGAGGCACAGGTGCTCGTTGAGGTCGTGGTCGTCGAGGCCGGAAATGGCCGGCTTGAGGATGTGCGTGGTCGGCACGACGCCCCAGGGCGCGCCCCAGCGCCCCGTGGCCTGGTCGTAGTGCAGGGCTGTCTTCGACTGGGCGCCGCCCAGGCTGAAGTTTCCGGTCGTGGCGATGTGCCAGGCGGCCGGATCCCGCCGCAGGAGCCGGATCCGATCAGCGACCTCGGCCTCGCTCATCCATGTGACGCCACCCTCGCGGGCCAGCTGGGACCCGACCCGATCCGGGGTGATGAACTGCACGGCGCCGGCGCAGTCCTCGCCCACGTGGCCGAGGAGGGCGAACGGATTGCGCGCGGAGGCGTGGTACGTGCGGGCCCAGCGTTCGAGGACCTTGTCGTTGTCCGGCAGCAAACCCAGCAGGTACGGCCGGATGGCGTCGTCATGCGTCCGCTGGGCGAGCGGCATCGACACCGAAAGTGGCGTCGCCGTCGCGGACTTCGCCCACTCGTCGTCATAGGTGAGCGTGAGCTCGCCGTGGCGATCCTGTTTCACCGCACCGGCGATGTGACCGTCCATCAGGACGACGAGTGCCATGCGGCACATCATGCCCGGCACGGACCGTGGTGGGTGAGTGGCAATCAGGTGGTGGAGTCGAAGGCCTCCTCCAGGATCGCCAGGCCGCGCTCCAAGGTGGGGTCGTCGATCACGAGTGGCGGGAGGAAGCGGAGCACGTTGCCGTACGTGCCGCAGGTCAGCGTCAGCAGGCCAGACCGGTGGCAGGCCGCGGAGACCGCGCCGGTGGTGGCCGCGTCCGGGGTGGTCGTGCCGGGCTTGACGATCTCCACGGCGAGCA
>Ga0272482_10000230_pt1 | contig 17742 bp, 14 predicted proteins | sample RVTome_8_FD_192427 | JGI IMG/M metagenome (GOLD analysis project Ga0272482, IMG submission 192427) | Soil microbial communities from uranium-contaminated site in the Upper Colorado River Basin, Wyoming, United States - RVT160D0 (version 2) ...
CGCCGGCCAGGCGGGGTCGTAGGGGACCACGACGATGGCGTCCTGCCGGGGCTCGCTCACCGCCATGATCGTACGGAATACCGGGCCACCGGTGCGGCGTTGGCTCACACCGTGAACATGTTCGAGGAGTATCGGCAGGCCCTCCTCTTCATGCGGGTGGGCGAGCCGGCCCACGCCGCGCGCATCCTGGCGCCCATCGTGGTGGCCGAGCCGACGAACGACGAGGCGCGCCTGCAGCTCGCGCTGGCCTACTTCGCGACGGCCCAGCTCAACCGGGCCCGGGCGGAGCTGAGCGTGCTGGTCGAGCGCGACCCCACCGACCACTACAGCCACCATCTGCTCGGGCGCACCCTGGAGCGGCTCGGCCGGCCCGCCGAGGCGCTGCCTCACCTGCGCCTGGCCGCCGCGATGTCGCCGCTGCCCGACTACCGGACGGCGGCGGAGCGGGTGGCCGCGGCCCTCACCCGCTGACGGCGGTCAGCGGGGATAGAGCAGGTAGGGCCGGCGGCGCGCGGTGAACGCGGCCAGCTCGGCCCGCCACGCGTCCACCGCCTCGCCGGCCGTCGCCCCGGCGTCGAGCATCGTGCGGAGCCGGGGAGAGCCGGTCAGCTTGTCGATCCAGTACGGCCGCTGCGGATCCCACGCGTCGGCCCGCCACGCGAACGACGGGTATCGCCGCGCCTCGGCGAGCATCGCCACGCCGGTGCGGACCGGGTCGTAGGCGCGCTGGTCGGTGACCTTCACCTCGACGCCGGCGCAGAGCACGTTGGTGAACCTGTTGAACGTCGGCGTGAAGTACGCCTCCCGGAACTCCACGCCGGGCAGCCGGAGGGCGTTGAGCCGGTCGCCCCAGTGGTGGTCGAGCTCGGGGCCGCCGACCAGCTCGAACGGGCGGGTGGTGCCCCGACCCTCCGATATGGACGCCACGCCCTCGAACATGCAGGTGCCGGGGTAGACCAGCGCGGTGTCCGGGGTGGGCATGTTGGGGCTGGGCAGCACCCACGGCACGCCGGTGTCGCTGGCCATGAGGCGGCCGTGCCAGCCCCGGCAGGCGATCACCTCGAGGCGGGCCTGGGCGCCCGCCTCGGTCGGGAGAAACTCGCCGTTGTAGAAGCGGGCCAGCTCCCCCACCGTCATGCCGTGCTGCTGCACGATCTCCTTCTTGCCCACGCCCGACGTGTACGGGGTGGTCATCATCGGCCCATACGCCCTACCCCCGACGGGGTTTGGCCGGTCGAGCACCACGAAGCGGAGCCTGGCGCGGGCGGCGGCGACCAGGGCGTCGTAGAGCGTCCAGATGTACGTGTAGAAGCGGGCGCCGACGTCCTGGATGTCGAAGACGACGGTGTCGACGCCGGCGGTGGCGTAGAGCTGCTCCCACTTGGCCTGGGTGGCGCCGTAGGCGTCGTAGACGGTCAGTCCGGTGCGGGCGTCGATGCCGGTGCCCTCGCTGCCGCCGGCCTGCGCCGAGCCGCGAAAGCCGTGCTCCGGGCCGAACACGCCGGCGATGTCCACCCGCCCGCTGCCGTGCATGAGGTCGACCAGGTGCCGGTAGCGCTGGTCGACGCCGGTGGGGTTGGAGATCACGCCGACCCGCTGCCCGGCGAGCGTGGCGAAGCGGCTCTCCACGAGGCGGTCGAGCCCGGTGCGCACCCTGGGTGTCGCCGCCGCCGGCGAGGCGGTGGCGATGGCACCGGCCACGCCGAGCGAACCGGCGATGACGTGTCGACGTCGCATCTTCGTAACGTAGTCCCATCGCTCGATCTGTGGCAAGAATCTCCCGAGTACTTGAAGTGTCCGAAAGTTAGTTCCATCCTGGGCGCATGTGGAAAGAGCTGCTGCTCGCGTCCGTCACCACCCTGGCGCCGACCGTGACCCCCGGAGACGTCCACTTCACGCACGACACGCTGCGGCGGGGCACGCCGGCCCAGGTCGGCCTCGCCGCCGAGCCGATCGCCCGCATGGTCACCGACGCGGCCGCGTACCTGGTGCCGACGCCCGACCACCCCACCTGGCCGACGTACGCCGGCGCGGTCGTGCTCGCCGCCAAGGACGGGGTGATCGTGCAGCACGCCGCGGTCGGCGACGCCGTGCGGTACACGGCGGTCGGCCCGCCACCCGGCCGGGTCGGCGAGGAGCTGCCGCCGGACCAGCGCATCCCGATGCGCCGGGACACCATCTTCGACCTCGCGTCGATCTCCAAGCTCTTCACCACCGTCGTGGTGCTGCGCCAGGTCGAGGCGGGCCGGATCGACCTCGACGCGCCGGTCGCCCGCTACCTGCCGGAGTTCGCGGCCGGCGGCAAGGCGTCCGTGACGGTACGCATGCTGCTGACCCACACCTCGGGACTGCCCGCGTTCCTTCCACTGTGGAGCAGCCACCCGACGCCGGAGGCCCGGCTCGCCGCCGCCATCGCCACGCCGCTCGCCACCGGAGCCACGCCCGGCGGCCAGTACGTCTACTCGGACCTCGGCCTCATCGCGCTCGGCGAGCTCGCGCACCGGGTCACCGGCCAGCCGCTCGACGTTTTGGTACGCACCCAGATCACCGCGCCACTGGCCATGGTGGACACCGGCTACAACCCGTCCGCGTCGCTGCGCTCCCGCATCGCCGCCACGGAGTACGAGCCGTACGCCGGCCGGGGCATGGTGTGGGGCGAGGTGCACGACGAGAACGCCTGGGGCCTCGGCGGTGTCGCGGGCCACGCCGGCGTCTTCTCCACCGCCGCCGACCTCGCCGTCTTCTGCCAGATGCTGCTCAACGGCGGCCAGTACGAGGGCCGGCGCATCCTGCGCGCCGCCACCGTGCGGGCGATGCTGGTCAACTACAACGCCGGCCTGGAGCAGGCCTACCCGGAGAGCGACCGCGGCCTCGGCCTGGAGCTCAACAAGCACTGGTACATGGGCCCGCTCGCGTCCCCGGTCTCCTTCGGCCACACCGGCTTCACCGGCACGTCCATCGTGGTCGACCCGCTCTCGCACTCGTTCGTCATCCTGCTCAGCAACCGCGTGCACCCGGACCGCGGCTGGGGCGGCAACAACCCGGCCCGCCGCGCGGTCGTCCGCGACTTCGGCGAGGCCATGCCGGTACGCCCGCCGACCCGCACCGCCTGGCGGGCCACCCCGACCGACGCGGCCACCGCGACCATGACCGCGCCACTGCGCGCGCCGGCCACCTCGGGGGTGCTCTCCTTCGACCTCTGGTACGACACCGAGCCCCGCTTCGACACCGTACGGCTGGAGTCGACCGTGGACGGTGCGGTGTGGACCCCGCTGCCGCTCACCCTGCGCCGGGGCGGGCACCGCTGGTCGGCCGACGGCTTGGTCACCGGCTACGGCGGCCGCGAGTGGTGGCGCGCGACCGCGGCGCTCCCCGACGGCACGACCGCGGTCCGCTGGGCGTACCAGACGGACGTGAGCGCGCAGGGTCGCGGCGTGTACGTCGACCGGATCCTCGCGCTGGGCCGCGGCGGCCTCCTCTTCGCCGGCGAGGGCCCCGACGCCACCCGCCTGGTCCGGGCGGCCTGGGTGGAGGCCCGGCGCTAACCGTCTCGACAAGCGCGGCGGCGGCGCGGTTCAATCGACCTCCGATGGACGGCTTCGACGCGTGGGTGACCCACCTTTTCGACCGCCCGCCCCCGCGCGACCTCGACGAGAGCGCGTGGGACGGGCGGGGTGACACCCCCGTGGCCAAGGCCGAGCGGATCCGGCACCTCTTCCGCGACGCCGGCACCATCCTGCGGCCCTACTCCGACGACCAGGTCGGCCACGGCCTGGCGGAGATCATCGACGGCGACCTCCACGAGCTCACCAACCGCCGGGTGCCGGTCGTGCTGCGCACGACCGGGCTGCGCTCGATAGTGCCGTTGTTCGCCCAGGTCTTCGCCCCGCGCATCCAGGTCGAGCGCCCGAATCACACCCCGCCGCTGGAGCACGTCTGCTTCATGTTCTTCGACATCGCCCCCGTCGACCTGGGCGACGACACCGTGCTGGACGTGCTGGAGCAGACGCTGGCGCTGCCGTCCGTCCCGTGCCAGCGCTCCGCTCTGCACGGTCTGGGCCACGCCCACATGTGGTCACCTGAGACGGTGCGCACGGTCGTCGACCTCTGGCTGAAGAAGCACCCGAACGCCCCGGAGGACCTGCGCGCCTACGCCAGGTCCGCCCGTGCCGGCGACGTCATGTGACGGCGGCTGAAGCCGCTCTGAAGCTTCCCGGGTCTGTGAGCCACGTCTATCCCTGTTGCATACCCATACCCGGTACCCCTATCTTGACAGTGACAGGAAGGGGCGTGAGATGTGGATCGCCACCTACGCCATCGACGGCATGGTCTGCCGCCACTGCGCGGCCTCCGTGAGCGCCGAGCTGGAGCGCGTTCCGGGAGTGGCCGGGCTCCGGGTCGACCTGGCCGCCGGCACCGTGACGGTGACCGGCACGCACCCCCTGGACCACGGCGTGGTCCGGGCCGCGGTCGCCGAGGCCGGGTTCCGGACAGGTGCCGTGACCAGCGGCGAAGCTGCCCTGAAACAGGGATGAAGTCGCGGCCTGGTTACGTCGTGGCCAGGCCGCTCCGGAAGGCGAACGCGGATGGAGATGCCGGGGGGAACGCATGCGTGCCACGGGGACAAGGGGATCGGCCGGCGAGAGCACCACGCTCCACGTCGGCGTGCTGGGTCCGTTGGAGGTCCGGCTGGACGGGCGACCGGTGCGGGTGGCGACCGGCCGCCTGCAGGCGCTGCTCGCCGTGCTGGCGATGTCGGCCGGGCGGGCCGTCACGCCGGACCGGCTGGCCGGCGCGGTGTGGGGCGACGAGCTGCCCGACCACGCCCGGCGGAGTGTGCAGCTCTACGTCACCCGGCTCCGGCGCGCGCTCGGTCCCGCCGCGATCCGCACCCGCGCGGACGGCTACGTGCTGGCCGCCGACCAGGTGGACGCCCTGCGGTTCCAGCTGCTGCTGGACACCGCGGCCGCGGCGGCCGACGACGCCGAGGAGCGGGCCAGCCTGGTGGCGGCGCTGTCGCTATGGCGGGGCATGCCGTTCGACGGCATCCACGCCGCCTGGCTGGACCGGGTGGAGGGCCCCCGGCTGGTCGACCGCTACCTGGCGGCCGTGGAGCGCCGCATCGACCTCGACCTCGCCGCGGGGGCGGCCGGCGAGGTCGTCGGCCAGCTGTGGGAGCTGACCGCGCGGCACCCGCTGCGCGAGCGGTTCTGGGAGCAGCTCATGACCGCGCTGTACCGCGCCGGGCGGCAGGCCGACGCGCTGGAGGCGTACCGGCGGCTGTACCGCGCCCTCGCCGACGAGCTGGGCGTCGCGCCGGGCGCCGCCGTGCGGGAGCTGCACCGGCGGATCCTGGCCGGGGATCCGGGGCTGCGCGGGCCGGGCGGCCGGGGCGGCGTTCCGGCACCGGTGCCGCGGCAGCTGCCCGCCGCCATCCGCGGCTTCTCCGGCCGGAGCGGGAGCCTCGCCGGCCTCGACGCGGTCGCCCACCGTGCCGACGAGGCGACCGCGATCGCGGTCATCTCCGGCGGCGGCGGGGTCGGCAAGACCACCCTCGCGGTGCACTGGGCGCACCGGGCGGCCGGCCGCTTCCCGGACGGTCAGCTCTATGTCGACCTCTGCGGATTCGGGCCGACGGGGCACGCGCTGCGCCCGATCGAGGCGGTCCGCGGGTTTCTCGAGGCGCTCGGCATCCCGCCGGCCGCCGTGCCCACCGACCCGCCCGCGCAGGTCGGCCTCTACCGCAGCCTGATGGCCGGCAAGCGGGTGCTCGTGCTGCTGGACAACGCCGCCGACGCCGAGCAGGTGCGGCCGCTGCTGCCCGGCGCGCCCGGCAGCGTCGCGGTGGTCACCACCCGCCATCAGCTGCCCGGCCTCGTCGCCGAGGGGGCCTACCCGGTGACGCTCGACGTGCTCTCGGCGGGCGAGTCCCGCGACCTGCTCGCCGGCCGGCTGGGCCAGGACCGGATGGCCGACGAGCCGGAGGCCACCGAGCGGATCCTCGCGATCTGCGCCGGCCTCCCCCTCGCCCTCGCGATCGTGGCGGCCCGCGCCACCACCTCGCCCCGGCACGACCTCGCCGCGCTCGCCACCGAGCTGGGCGAGTTTCGCACCTGCCTGGACGCCCTGGCCAGCGCCGACGCGGCCACCGACCTGCGCGCCGTCTTCTCGTGGTCGTACTGCCGGCTCGGCCCCGCGGCGAAGCGCCTCTTCCGGCTGCTCAGCATCCATCCCGGCCGCGAGTTCGGCACGCTCGCCGCGGCCAGCCTCGCCGGCGTGGCCGGGGCCGCCGTCCGCCCGCTCCTGGCCGAGCTGTGCCGGGCGCACATGCTCGCCGAACACGCCCCCGGGCGCTACTGTTTCCACGACCTGCTCCGGGCGTACGCGGCCGAGCTCCTCGACGACCACGACGCCGCGAGCGACCGGCGGGCCGCGCGGCGCCGGCTGCTCGACCACTTCCTGGGTACCGCCGCCGCGGCGGCCCTGCTCATCGAACCCCTCCGCGACCCGATCTCGGTGGTGCCGCCCGCACCCGGCGTGACACCCGAGCCGTTCGGCAAGCGGGAGGACGCCCTCGCCTGGCTGCACGCCGAGCGGTCCGCGTTGCTCAGCGCGGTGCGGCAGGCCGGGGAGGACGGCTTCGACGCGCACGCGTGGCAGCTGGCCTGGTCGCTCGCCGACTTCCTGCACTGGCAGGGGCGCTGGCACGACCGGGTGGCCACGCTGCGCACCGCCCTCGCGGCGGCCGGACGGCTGGGCGACCACGCCGAGCAGGCGCGCGCCCACCGCTGCCTCGGCCTCACCTACACCCGGCTGGAACGCTACGAGGAAGCCCACGCCCACCTGCGACAGGCACTCAAGCTCTACCTCAGGTTGAACGACAGGGTCGGCCAGGTACGCACCCACCAGAGCCTCTCCACGGTGCTGGAGCGGCAGGGCGACCACCACTCCGCCCTCCGCCACGCCGAGCGGGCCATGGAGCTGTACGCCCCCAGCGGCTCCAAGGCCGGCCTGGGCCGGCTGCTCAACTCCGCCGGCTGGTGCCACGCCCAGGTCGGCGACCTGCGGCAGGCCCTCGCGCACTGCGAGCGGGCGGCGGCGCTGGCCAGGGAGGCCGGCGACTGGGTGGCGGAGGCGGCCACCTGGGACAGCCTCGGTTACATCCGGCACCGCCTCGGCCAGCACGGGCCGGCGCTCGCCGCGTACCGGCACGCGATCGAGCTGCGCCGCACGATGGGCAACCGGTGCGGCGAGGCCAACACGCTCGCCCGGCTCGGCGACACCCAGCACGCGATCGGCGACCGCGCGGGCGCCCGCGCCTCGTGGCGGGACGCGCTCGCCATCCTCGACGACATGGGCGAGCCCGGCGCCGACGCGGTACGGGCGAGACTCGGCGTCGGTTGACCATACTTGCGACCATGCCCCTGCCACAGGAACGCGCGATCGCCCACGTGACGTCGCTCGCGACCGGTGCCGCGGCCGACCCGTCGTACCGCGTGACCCTGCACTTCCACCCGGACCGGCTCGTGGGCGGCGCGGGCGGCGTGCCGATCCTGGAGATGATGGCCCGCGACGGGCGATACCGCTCGCAGTTCGAGACCGGCACCAGCAACGGCGGACTGACCGCGCACGACGGCGGCGACCGGTGGGTGTGGGAGAGCCGCATCTTCGCCGGCGTCTACGACACGGGCCCGGCCGCCGACCGCCCCAAGTACGGCTCGCTCAACTTCCGGCGCCGCGTGGTCGGCGGCTCACCTCGCTTCGGCTCGGCGCACCTGCGCCTGGCCGTGGACACGCTGGCCCGCACCACGTTCTGCTACCCCGACAGCTACCTCGAGCCGGCGCACTTCGGTGTCGCGGCACGGGTCTCCACGCTCGTGGCGATGGCGGAGGCCGACGACCAGGACGCGCTCGACGACTACGTGGAGGCGCACGTGCACGGCCGCCTCGACCTCGCCGGCGACGTGGAGGCGCTCGTGCTCGACCCCTGCTACCGCGGTACGCGGGTCGAGGAGCTCGCCGGAAAGCTGGGCTGCCCGGTCGAGTGGCACGGCGGGTTCGCGCTGACCACCGGCGAGCTGCGGCGGCATCCGGACTACCGCGGCCCGGAATTCGTGCGGCTGGGCGAGAAGATCGCCCGCGACGGCCATCTCGACCCGGCCGTCATCGGCGACGCTTCACGCACCGGCCGCTACGACGAGCAGTCCCTCAAACGGGTCTGGCACTACCTGGCCCGCTTCGGCAGCCCGGAGATGCTCACACCGGCGCCCTGACCGCGAACGTCATCGCCGAGCCCGCCGCACCGCCGCCCGCCCTGGCGATGTAGAGCCGCGACCGCTCGTGGTAGAGGTACCGGTCCGGGTAGTTGTACGACCGCAGCGAGACGTCCTTGCCGGCCAGTCCCGCGCCGGGGCAGAAGGTGGCGTCCGCGGCGTAAAGCGCGCTGGCCTCGCGCCGGTGCAGGTGGATGGCGAAGTCCTGGTGCCGCAGGTAGAAACCCGGGTAGTTGACCGCTTCCAGCGACACGCACCGCGAGTCGGCCAGGCCCGCCCGCACCGTGAACGTCGAGTCGGCCTTGTCCAGCGGGGCGCTGCCCGCGCCGACGGGGTCGATCCGGCCGACGAAATCCCGGTGCCGCACCCGGTGGCCCGGGCGGGTGAGCGGCTCCAGCCCGATCCGCGCGCCCGGGGTGAGCGCCGGACCGCCCGGTGCGGGCGTGGTCCGCGACGGTGTGGCCCGGGCGGGCACGCTGGTCCCCGGCGGGGTGGCGCCGCCTTCCGGGCCGGGGGACGGCGGTGGGCGGGACGGTGGCGGCGTCGCCACCGGGCCGGGAGCCGTGGGCCAGTAGCCGGTGTCCTCCGGCGTGGGCGGCTGCGCCGTCAAGCTGGCCGGCGGGATGTCGCTACCGCTGGTGACGGCGGCGCCCAGCACCACGAGCCCGACCATGGCCAGGGCCACCAGTGCGGCGCGGCCACGCCAGGAAAGGGCACGGGCGTGCCGCTGGACCGCCGTCCTCATCGGAGTGGACCTTCCGAACACCCGGCCCACTCTGTCATTACCGACGCGCCGGGACCAGTATTTGATAACCACAAGCTGAAGTGGGCTTGAGATCAAACTGGTAGCGTCGGTTGGCGTGTCGAAAGAGCCGGATGACGCGCTGGCGATCGGGGACGTGGTGCGCCGCACCGGCGTGGCCGCCTCCGCGCTGCACTACTACGAGCAGATGGGCCTGATCGCCGCCCACCGCACCTCCGGCAACCAGCGGCGCTACGCACGTCACATGATCCGGCGGATCTCGCTGATCCTGGTCGCCAAACGGCTCGGCATCGGCCTCGCCGACGTGCGCGAGGTCTTCGCCACCCTGCCGATGGAGACCGTGCCGACCGGCCGCGACTGGCAGCGGGTCTCCCGCCGCTGGCGCACCCAGCTGGAGGAGCGCAAGCGCGAGATCGAGCAGCTGGAGCGGGAGCTGACCGGCTGCATCGGCTGCGGCTGCCTGTCGATGACCGTGTGCGGCCTGCTCAACCCCGAAGACGAGCTGAGCGCGCAAGGGCCGGGCCCCCGCCGGCTGGGGCCGTCCGCCGACCGTCGGGTGCACCCGCGGCACGAGCTGACGGTGCTCCAGTGAGCCGCGTCCTCGCCGCGCTGCGCTCGTGGACCACCTCGGTGCCACTGGTCGCGGCCGTGCTGCTCGCCGCCGTGTGGGGCCGCCACCCGGGCGTGTTCCTCGCGGTGGTGATCGCCGTCGCGCTGGCCGGCGCGGTGCTCGCCGCGGTGCACCACGCCGAGGTCGTGGCACACCGGGTGGGCGAGCCCTTCGGCTCGCTGGTGCTCGCGGTAGCCGTCACCGTCATCGAGGTCGGGCTGATCGTGACGCTGATGGTCTCCGGCGGCCCGGAGACCGCGTCGCTGGCCCGCGACACCGTTTTCGCCGCCGCGATGATCACGATGAACGGCATCCTCGGCCTCTGCCTCATCGTCGGCGCGATCCGCACCGGGCTGGCGGTCTTCAACGCCGAGGGCACCGGCGCGGCGATCGCCACCGTGGCCACGCTCGCCACCATGTGCCTCGTCCTGCCGACGTTCACGACGAGCCGCCCCGGCCCGGAGTTCTCCTCGGCTCAACTCACGTTCGCCGCGGTGGTCTCGCTGCTGTTGTACGGCCTCTTCGTCGTGACGCAGACCGTGCGGCACCGCGACTTCTTCCTGCCGGTCGAGACCGGCGAGCCGCAGCCCGACGCGCACGCCGCTCCCCCGTCCGCGCGCAAGGCCCGGGCCAGCCTGGCCCTGCTGCTGGTGGCGCTGATCGGCGTGGTCGGCCTGGCCAAGGTGGAGTCCAAGTCGATCGAGGACGGCCTGTCGGCCATCGGGCTGCCGCACTCGTTCGTCGGCGTGGTGATCGCGCTGCTGGTGCTGCTGCCGGAGACCATCGCCGCGGTGCGGGCCGCGATGCGCAACCAGATCCAGATCAGCCTCAACCTCGCGCTCGGGTCCGCGATGGCCAGCATCGGCCTCACCATCCCGACGATCGCGGTGGCCTCGATCTGGCTCGACGGTCCGCTGCTGCTCGGCCTCGGGCCCACCCAGATGGTGCTGCTCGCGCTGACGGTCGTCGTCAGCGTGCTCACGGTGGTGCCCGGCCGCGCCACCCGCCTCCAGGGCGGCGTGCACGTGGTGCTCCTCGCCGCGTTCGTCTTCCTCGCCATCAACCCCTGAGCCGGCCCCGCTCGCTCATCGCGTGAGGGTGCGTCGTGGAATCCACATGCGACCGCGGCACGGGCGGGCGTACGGTCTTGGGCCATGACCGACACTCCACCGCTCGATCCGGCCACCGAAGCCGCGATGCGGGAGTCCGCCCGCGGCGTCGTGGCCAGGGCCGGCCATCGTGGCCTCACCTACGAGGCGGTCGCCATGTGGGCCAAGGTGGAGCCGGCGGTGGTCGAGCGCCGCTGGCCCCGCCTGGATGAGCTCCTCGTCGAGGTCCTCACGGAGGCCATGACCGTCGAGGAGATCCGGGACGTCGGCGACACCCGCCGGGAGCTGACCCAGGCGGTGTGGGCGATGGCCAGCAGCTACGAGGACTGGCACCGGTTCGAGCGCGCGCTCTTCGGCCTGGTCGCCGACCGCGCCGGCGATCGGGAGCTGGTCGAGCGGCTGCGGTCGCGGTGCGTCCAGCGCGGCCGCGAGGAGGTGGCCGCCGCGCTGCGCCGCGCCGCCGCCCGCGGCGACCTGCCGCCGGACGTCGACACCGACCTGGTGCAGGACGTGTGGGCGGGCACGATCGCCTACCGCCACCTCGTCACCGGCGGCCCGGTCACCGGTGACGTCGTCCAGTCCCTGCTCGACCTGGTGCTCTCCGGCATGGCACCGCTGCGCGCGCCCGAGTGGTCAGGTGGGCGGCCGCCGGAGGAGCCGTGGTGGATGGCGCGGATCGACGGCTGGCTCTACGGGATCGGTTTCGGTCAGGTCTTCCCGCTCGCCGGTGTGCCGGCCCGGGCCCTGGCCGAGGTGCCGCCGACCGCGACGGTCGACGGGCATCCCGTGACGATGTCGGCCGGCGCCAACCGCGACTTCATGCCCACGACCGATCCGGACGGCAGTGCGCTGAGCGTGGGCGTCACGGTCACCCCGGCCGGCACCGGCGTGCTGCCACCGTTCCTGCACGCCGACCTGGTCGCCGTGCGCCACGACGACGAGGTGTGGGTGGCGCCGCTGGTCGAGGAGAACCCACGGGCGCGGAGCAGCAGGAAACTCTCGGCGGTGGCCCGGCGAGGCCCCCTGTGGGAGCCCGGCACGCCGGTGGACATCGTGGTGCGGCTGCGGCTCGACGGCGCCCAGTACCTGATGCGGGCGGCGAACCAGGCCATCACGGAATCGATGTAGCTCAGGCGCGCGCGGCCCAGACCTCGGCCTCGAAGTCCTTCTCCTGCTGGAGGGTTACGTCTGGACAGACCGTCCGATAGGGATGGTCGTCGGACGGGATCACCCGCACCATCGTGTCGATCATCTCCTGCGGGTCGTACTGGTCGTCCAGATAGGACTTGAAGTTCGGGCGGTCGAGCAGCGCCGTCTCCGGCCGCCACCACTGGTACATCGCCTCCACGCCGGTGTCGTTGAAGCCGGTGTGGTACGGGCCGGGGTTGATCGTCGCGACGTGGACGCCCCGCGGGCCGAGCTCACCCCGCATCGCCCAGGCCAGCGCCTCGATCGCGTGCTTGGTCGCGGCGTACACGCCGAGCCACGGGCGGGTGCGGATGCCGGCCGCGGACGAGACCCACATGACCTTCCCGCTGCCTCGGGCGAGCATCCGTGCCGTGACGAGCCGGGCCAGTTCGAGGTGGCCGAAGACGTTCACCTCGAACGAGCGGCGGACCCGCGCCATCGGGACCTCCACGACGGCGCCCGCCTCCTGGACGCCGGCGTTGAGCACGAGGATATCGACCTCGTGGCCGGCGGCGTGGGTCCGGTCGAGCTCGTCGGTGACGTCGAGCTTGACGACCTCGAGCGGCGCCCGCTCGCGCCACGCGTCGGCGCGCAGGTCGCGGACCTGGGGCCACACCTCGGCGCCGGCGACGACCTCGTGGCCGGCGCGGGCCAGGCCGAGTGCCGCGCCCCTACCGAGGCCGCTGCCCGCACCGGTGATGAGGATCCGGCTCATGTGCCGCCTCCACGCGGCGTGACCTCGACGACGAGGTGCTTGGTCACCGGCTGGCCGCTCGCCGGGCTGAAGTCGGCGAGTCCACACAGGACGTTCAGCTCGGGCATGTATCCGGCGGCGCAGCCGGGGGCGATCTCGTACCGCACGGCGCGGTAACCGTGTGCCTGGCGGCGGCTGCCGTCCTTCGAGAAGCTGGTGATGTCGACCAGGTCGAACTCCCCGATCCCCCGGTCGCGCATGTCGTCCTCGTTCATGAAGACGACCGTCCGCAAGCCCTTGAGGCCGCGGTACCGGTCGTCGTTGGAGTAGATCGAGGTGTTGAACTGGTCGTGCGACCGCACGGTGGCCAGCAGCAGCCGGCCCGCGCCGGGGTCGACGTCGTCCGGCAGCGGCGCGGTGGAAAACTCGGCCCGCCCCGACGCGGTCTGGAAGACGCGATCGCGGGCGAGCTGGCGGATGCGGAAGCCGTGCGGGTGGCGGGCCCGGCGGTTGAAGTCCTCGAAGCCGTCGAGCACGCGGGACATCGTGTCGCGGATGCGGTCGTAGTCGTCGACGTAGTCCTGCCACGGCGTGCGGCTACCGGGCAGGGTGGCGCGGGCCATGCCGGCGAGGATCGCGCACTCCGAGCGCTGGTGCGGCGAGTCGGGCTCCTTCATCCCGTACGAGATGTGCACCATCGACATCGCGTCCTCGACCGTGATGCCCTGCGCGCCGCTGGCCTGGTGGTCCTTGTCGCTGCGGGCCAGGCACGGCAGGATCAGCGCGCGCTCGCCGTGTACCAGGTGGCTGCGGTTGAGCTTCGTGCTCACCTGCACGGTCAGCGCGCAGCGGCGCAGCCCCTCGGCGGTGGCGACCAGGTCGGGCGCGGCGAGCGCGAAGTTGCCGCCCATCGAGACGAAGACCCGCACGTCGCCGCGGCGCATCGCCTCGACCGTCTCGACGATGCCGAGGCCGTGCTCGCGCGGCGGGTCGATGCCGCAGACCTCGGCGAGGCGGTCGAGGAACGCCTTGTCCGGGCGGTGGTTGACGCCGCAGGTGCGGTTGCCCTGCACGTTGCTGTGGCCGCGGACCGGGCAGGGGCCGGCGCCCTCACGGCCGATGTTGCCGCGCAGGAGCAGCACGTTGACGATCTCCCGCACGGTGTCCATGCCGTACTCGTGCTGGGTGAGCCCGAGGCACCACGCGATGATCACGCGTTCCGACCGGCGGTACGAGTCGGCGAGCATGCGGATCCCCGCCTCGTCGATCCCGCTGTCGCGGACCAGGTCCGCCCACGCCGTGGCCTCGACGAGCCTGCGGTAGTCCTCGAAGCCGTGCGTGTAGCGGTCGATGAAGTCCTGGTCGAGTGCCTCCGGGGTCTCGAAGAGCGCCTTCGCCACGCCGCGCAGCAGCGCGAGGTCGCCGCCGATGCGCACCTGGACGTTCATCGTGCCGATCTTCGTGGTGTGGAAGGTGGCCATGTCGACGTACTCGTGCGGCACGATCGTCCGGCGCGACGCCGCCTCGATGAGCGGGTTGATGTGGATCAGCTGGGCGCCGCGGCGGTCGGCCTCGGCGAGCCAGGTGAGCATCCGCGGCGCGTTCGAGGCGGCGTTGTCGCCCATCAGCCAGATCGCGTCGGCCTGCTCCCAGTCGTTGAGGTCGACCGTGCCCTTGCCGGTGCCGATCGCCGGCGTCAGCGCCCGGCCGCTCGCCTCGTGGCACATGTTGGAGCAGTCCGGCAGGTTGTTCGTGCCGAACTCGCGCACCCACAGCTGGTAGAGGAAGGTGGCCTCGTTGCTCAGCCGCCCGGACGTGTAGAACGCCGCCTGGTGCGGGCTGTCCAGCCCGCGCAGCGTCTCCCCCACCATCGCGAACGCGTCGGCCCACGAGATCGGCCGGTAGGTGTCGCTCGCCGGGTCGTAGCTCAGCGGCTCGGCCAGCCGGCCCACCGCCTCCAGATCGTGGTCGTTCCACCCGGACAGCTCGGTGACCGTGTGCGCGGCGAAGAACCCGGCGTCGGCGCGTGCCCGTTCGAGCTCCCAGGCGGCGTGCTTGATGCCGTTCTCGCAGATGTCCAGCCGCAGCCCGCTCGGGTCGTCCGGCCACGCGCAGCCCGGGCAGTCGAAGCCGCCGTCCTCGTGGTTCATCACCAGCAGCGCGCGGAACCCCTCGACCGGCTCGCCGGCCCGTCTGAGCACCTGCCCGACGCTGCGGGCCGCGCCCCAGCCGGCGGCCGCGTGGGTGTACTCCTCGCGCGAGAGCTGCCCGGTGGGCGCCGGCCCCCGCCCCAGAGCGGGTGTGTCCGGTGTCGTCGCGAGCATCCGGTCCTCGCCGTTCCTGTCCGATGACGCCATTGTTCCCCCGAGCGGCGTTGGGTCGAGTGGCTCGAACGTAGCCCGGGATCATGGCCGCCCGGGGCCGGTTCGCGCGCATGGCCGCGCTGGGTCACCCGCTGCGGGTGCTTTGCACGATCCTCCCGCGCGTGAGACTGTCGGGACATGTACCTCGACGAGCTCCGGACCCTGCTGGCGCGGCACGCGCGGCCCGACCTCACCACCCCCGTCGAGGGCGTGCTCATCTCCAAGGTCGAGCGGCCCGCCCCGCCCTCGGCGTCGATGACCGGCACGGTGCTGGCGCTCATCGCCCAGGGCACGAAGTCCCTCGCCCTCGGCGACCGGGTCTACGAGTACCGGGCCGGCCAGTACCTCGTCGCGTCGGTCGACCTGCCGGTCACCGGCCACTTCACCGAGGCCAGCCCGGAGCGGCCGGCGCTGGGGATCGGGCTCACGCTCCAGCCGGAGGTCATCGCCGAGCTGCTGCTGCGGGCCGGGCCCGGAGACCTCCCCCGCGCCGGCGGCGCCCCGCCCGGCATCGCGGTGAGCGACGCGCCGGACGAGCTGCTCGACGCCGTGCTCCGGCTGGTGCGCCTGCTCGACCGGCCGCGCGACCGCGCGGTCCTCGCCCCGCTCGCCATCCGCGAGATCCTCTGGCACGTGATCGCCGGCCCGCAGGGCGCGGTCGTCCGGCAGCTCGGCCTCGCCGACAGCAGCCTCAGCCACGTCGCCCGCGCGGTGCGGTGGATCCGCGACAACTACCGGCAGCCGTTTCGGGTGGAGGAGGTGGCGCGGCTGTCGGGCATGAGCGTGTCGGCCTTCTACCGCAACTTCCAGGCGGTGACCGCGATGAGCCCCATCCAGTTTCAGAAGCAGATCCGCCTCCAGGAGGCCCGGCTGCTGCTGGCCACCCACCCCAGCGACATCGCGCGGGTCGGCCACCGCGTCGGGTACGACAGCGCCTCCCAGTTCAGCCGGGAGTACCGCCGCCAGTTCGGCGCGCCGCCCAGCCAGGACGCCGCCCGCATCCGGGAGTCCGCCACCACGGCCACGCTGACGCTGCCGTAGCGCGCACCTGGTTGGATAGATTCTCGTGATCGGGCGTGTGGTGAGAGCGTTTCCCGGGCCGGTGGGGCTGGCGGCGTGGATCGCGGTGACCGTGCCGGCACCGCTGGTTTTCTACGAGGCGACCCACCGCTGGGAGGAAGACCAGCCCGCCTCCACGGCGCTGGCGTGGACCCTCGCCGCGCTGCCCGTGCTCGCCGGCGCCGTCGCCGCCCGGTGGAGCGCGCGCACCGAGCGGCGCGGCGCCGTCACGGACATCCTCACCGCGCTGGCCGTCGCGACCGGGGTCAGCGCGCTCTTCCTGGCCGCGTCGCTCGCGTTCCACCGCTGGGTGATCCCGCTCGGCGGCGAGCCCAGCTGGAGCGGCGCGTGGTGGCTCGGCCTGCTCCTGGCCGCCGCCGGCGCCGCGGTCGGCCACGTGGTCGGGCCCAGGATCGCCGGGCGCGGCGGCCGCTGGGCGCGGCCGGGCTACCTGCTCGGTGCGACCGTCGCCGTCGCGGGCGCGCTCCTCGCGCCGGTCACCGTCCGCCTGGGCGCCGAGGACAGCACCATCCGGTACAACGAGGGCTCGTACGGCGGCGTCGGACCGGCCACCGCGGCGGGGGTGCTCACCCTGCCGGCGGCCGGCCGCTACGCGATCCTCGCGATGGGCGACGCGCCGCGCGAGCCTGACTGCCGGGTCAGCGCCCCGGCCGGGCCGACCGAGCACGTGGGCATCCCGCCGGGTGACTACGGCGGCGACTTCGCCACGTACAGCTGGGTCGCGACCCTCTCCGTGCCCGCACCGGGTGTCTACACAATGGAGTGTCATAACGCCGGCGAGCAGGCCAGCTACACCGTGGGCGAGGTGCCGCAGATCCGGGGTGCGGTCGGCACGCTGATCCACTGGCCACCGCCGGTGATCTGGCTCTTCGGCGCGCTCCCCGGCCTCTGGATCGTCGCGAGCCGGGCCATCCCATCCGCTGCCGCCCGCAAACAGCCGGCGTGACGCTGGCCCTATTTGGCTCGAGTTAGCCGCGCCGGCGCGGCTCGCGCGATAAGGATGGAAGTCATGCGCATCGCAGTCGCCGGCGCGACCGGAAACATCGGCGCCCGCACCGTCACCGACCTGAAGCGAGACGGGCACGAGGTCGTGGGCGTGAGCCGCTCGCTGGGCGTCGACCTGCTCACCGGCGCCGGCCTCGACCAGGCCCTGGCCGGCGTCGACGCGGTCGTCGATGCCACCAGCGCCCCGCCGGCCGACCGCGACGGCACGATCGCCTACTTCGCCACCACCACCCGCAACCTGCTCGCCGCCGAGCAGCGGGCCGGCGTCCGCCACCACGTGCTGCTCTCGATCGCCGGCGTCGACCGCGTCGAGGGCAACGCGCACTACGCCGGCAAACGCGAGCAGGAGCGCATCGTCGCGGGCGGCCCGGTGCCGTGGACGATCGTCCCGGCGACACAGTTCCACGACTTCGCCGCGATGGTGGCGACCTGGACCGAGCGGGACGGCGTCGCCACCCTCGCGCCGCTGCTCGTCCAGCCGATCGCGCCCGCCGACGTGGCCGAGATCCTCGCCGAGATCGCGGTCGGCGCGCCCCAGGGCCGGTACACCGACGTCGCCGGCCCCGACCCGCAAGACCTCGTCGACATGGCCCGCCGCACGCTGGAGGCCCGCGGCCACCGGGTCAAGCTGGTGCCCACCTGGTCCGGCCCCTTCGG
>Ga0272482_10000231_pt1 | contig 17738 bp, 10 predicted proteins | sample RVTome_8_FD_192427 | JGI IMG/M metagenome (GOLD analysis project Ga0272482, IMG submission 192427) | Soil microbial communities from uranium-contaminated site in the Upper Colorado River Basin, Wyoming, United States - RVT160D0 (version 2) ...
CGGCGGGTAGTCGGCCGCCGTCGTTTGGCCGTGGGTCGGCGGGCGAGGCCCAGTCGACTATCGGCAGGTCGCGGACGGTCAGGGCGAGTCCGAGCTTCGTGTAGCTCCCGGGCGGCCGCGGTCTGTGGGGTTTCGTTCTGGTCGACGTAGCCGCCGGGGATGGCCCAGTGGTCACGGTAGTTCGGTTTGACCAGCAGTACCCGGCCGACGTCGTCGGTAACAAACACCACCGCGGCCGCGTGGAAGGTCGCCAGTTGCGCGTACCGCTGCTGCGGCTCGACCCAGCTCATGCGACGACCCTACCGAGGTCTGCGCTACCCGAGCAGACGGGTCAAGCTGCTGTCCATCACTTCTAGTACGACTGGTAAACGCGTCCACGTAGCACCGAAGGCGTCGGCGCAGCCGAGTTTTGCGGATGACCGGCTACGCCAACACACCAAAACAGTACGCCACCAGACGAGCTCACTTCTCCCCAGATGCAACACCTCGGCCCCACGACTCGTCGACCTGACCGGCCCAACCGGATTGACGGCCCAGCGCCACGAAACCAGGGATCAGGCTCGTCCCGACGTTCGTCGCGATCGCCAGCACTGGCCCTCCTGCAGGAAGGTCGATGGCAGCATCCCGGTGAGACCACGCTTGCCCGAACGATGCCGTGGTTCGAGGATCCTTTGCACTTTCTCACCAGTATCGAGGCGATAGCGCGAGAGTCGTGCTCCCTGGACCTCCTCACCGAAGACGAGGCGCTGGCACGGCTCTTCAGGCAGGCGCGAGAAACCGAACAGGCCGAGCCGGTCGACCTGCCATGGCTAGACATCGACAAGGCGTTGCTTGTCACGGTGAACGAGCGATCCGGCGACGACGTCGCCATCGCGCTCGCCTACCGGACGTTCTCCGCACTCGTCGACGCGTTCGACCTGGTACGACGGCATGCTGAAGCGAAGACCCACTTCCCACCCCGCCAGGCCACCGCGCCCAATCGGCGGCAGATCCGGATGCCGGCAGGACCGACCAGCAAGGGATGATGCTCGAATGGGATCTCCACCAACGTGCCGGTCGCGACTTTGCCGCCTACATGGACGAGGTGAGGTCCACGCACGGCCGCAAGAGCGCGCTGATGCAGTGCCTGGCCGCTGCCGGCCTGTGACGCTGTCCGACTCGGCATGATGCCGGAGGTCTGTCCGCTCGCCGACAAGCGGCCTCAGCGGCTCTCCCGCCAAGCAATGCGGCCGCGATTGGCCCGACCGCTGCTAAGCAAGGTGCCATCAACGAGATCGGCCGCCGGGCCGCGCCTGATCAACCAGCTACTCGGTCCGGCCAAACCGATCGAAACTACGACCCGGTGCTCGTACGGCTCTGGCGCTGCGCCGGGCGCGGCACGGTGCAGGATGGCAAGGCGCTTCTCGACCCACATCGTTCTGCGCAGCTGGCGGTAGGTGAACTCAGCGATACCCGGCCGGCCTGGGCCGTTGGGCCACGATTGCGGCAGGTCGCTGAGGACCTCGACGTTCGCGCGGCTCAGGTCCACGTGGCCGGGCGGTGTGTGAGCCTCGACGATCGCCGGCGCTTACTCATTTGCCGCCGCAGCACGTTCAACTGCCGCCAGTCCTGAGCCTGGCTGACGCCGACGCTGGAGGTCTGCGGACAGATGCCTGCGGCGTCGACCTGGTCGATCGCGGTGTTGGAAGACGCCGCGCGAGCGACCGGACACTGGATTGCCGAGGCTGCCAACGCAGCGGGCGCCGGGGTGGTGACGGCGACGGACGCTGTGACGCGCCCGTTCAGGAGCGTCGACCTGGACGGCGACGGCATCCCGGACTCGCCGCAAGCGCTGACTGCGGCAAAGGGCATCGGCGAGCGATCGCTGGCGCGGCCGGCACGGTCAGCGGCGCAGCCGCCTCATTGTTCAAGACCAGGAAGCGAGGACGCCACGCCGCTGACACTGACCAACATCAGATCGAGGCTACGCCGGCCGACGGCACACCGTCCGAGCTACGCGAACTGGAAGCTCGTCGCCGCGCTTAAAGCACAGCAGGCCCAGACGGATCCCGGCCGGCCACTCAATCGTGATCCGCGGGGATGCGGCGGGATCCGACCGAGCCGCCGCAGCTGTGGATCCAGTCAGGCAAGGATAAGGCCATGTGAAGTCCAAATGAAGTCGCTTGTGTGCCATGGTCGTACTGTGCGGCAGCGCTCCTCCTCCGCGTCCAGCCCGCTGGCTTACTCCGGCTTCCGTTGGGTCACTGCCGGGCAGGCGGTGAACCTGTTTGGCAACGGGATCGCGACTATCGCGTTGGCGTTCGCGGTGTTGGACATGACGGGCTCGCTGGGTGCACTCGGTCTCGTCGTGGGTTCGGCCTCTGTGGCCAACGTGGTGTTTCTGCTTCTCGGCGGCATCTTCGCGGACAGGTTGCGGCGCGATCGCGTCCTCACCGGCTCGGTCCTGCTCAGCGCGGCAAGCCAGGCAGTGGCGGCGATTCTGGTGCTGGGCCATGACGCATCGGTGTTCGCGCTCGCGGTCCTGTCCGCCTGCAACGGCGTTTTCGCCGCGTTTGCCAGGCCGGCCTATCTGGCTCTGGCCCCGCAGACCGTGCCCGTCGCGGTGCGGCGACGGGCGAACTCGATAACCCGCATCAACGCGAACACGTCGATGGTTGTCGGTGCCTCGGTGGGTGGCCTGCTGATAGTCGGTGCCGGGCCGGGGTGGGGGCTGGTCGTCGACGCGGGCACCTTCGTCTTGGCCGCCGTGTGCTTTCTGTCGATCCGGTGGGAGCGCCCGACAAAGCGCGTGGCGACCACGATCCTCGTGGATTTGCGCGAAGGTTGGTCCGAGTTGGTCCTGCGGCCCTGGGTCTGGATTGTCGCCGTCTCCTTCTGCTTCGTCAACGCGGCGTCCTCTGGCGTGACCAAGGTGCTGGGTCCGGCGCTCGCGGATGATACGTTCGGCCGCGCCGCCTGGGGTCTGGTCCTGGCCGCGCACACGGTCGGACTTGTGCTCGGCGGTCTGATCGCTTTGTGGCTGCGGCCGCGGCGACCGCTTTTGGCCGGAGTGGCATGCGCTCTTCCCATGACGCTGCCGCCGCTGGGGCTCGCCGCGCAGGCGCCGGCGCTCGTGATGGTGGCGGCCATGTTCCTGAGCGGGGTCGGGGTCGAGCAGTTCAACGTCGCCTGGGCCACATCGCTTCAGCAGGAGATCCCTCCCGACGTACTCGGGCGTGTGTACTCATACGACCTGTTGCTCTCGTTTGTCGCCGTACCCGCCGGCCAGATCGCGATCGGCCCTGTCGCAGGCGAGATAGGAGTCGGGACGACGCTGGCGATTTGTGCGCTCGTCATCGTCGTCGGCGTCGGCGCCATGTCGTCCACACGGGGTGTCCGGCGCTTGGAGACCCTGCCGGCTCCGAAATCCTTAGCAGAGACGGGTTGACCGTGTACGAATACCAGCACGTTCCGCTCTCCTTCGCCCAGCAGCGGCTGTGGTTCCTGGACCAGTTGACGCCCGGCAGCGCGGAGTACGTGGTCCCGTTCGGGTTTCGGGTGAGTGGTGGTTTGGACGTCCCGGCGCTGGAGTGCGCGTTCTCCGGACTGGTCGAGCGCCACGAGTTGCTTCGCACCCGGTTCGCCGTGGACGAGGACGGCGTGCCGAGACAGCTGATCGGCGAGCCCTGGCGGGTGACCGCGACCGTCGTGGACCTCGACGAGCAGGCCGCTCGCGAGCTCGTCGATGCCGAGGCCCATACACCTTTCGACCTTGCCAGCGATCGCCTGCTGCGGGTGACGGTGATCCGGCTCGCGCCCAGTGAAAACATCCTGCTGTTGTGCGTCCACCACATCGTCACTGACGAGTGGTCCTTGAAGACGCTCGTCCGTGACCTGAGCGAGTTGTATTCCGCCGCTCTGCGGCATCGAGCCGCGGACCTGCCGACGCTCCCGATCCAGTACGCTGACTTCGCGGTTTGGCAACGCGCGTCGCAGGAGGACGAGGTCCAGGAGCGGCAGCTCGCCTTCTGGCGAGAAAACCTCCGTGGGCTCGAGCCACTCGAGCTACCCACCGACCGGCCCCGCCCGGCCATCCGATCTGGGCAGGGCGCGACCTGGCGGTTCGCGGTGCCGGCGGGCGTCAGCGCTCAGCTGCAGGATATCGCCCAGCGCGAGCGGGGCACGATGTTCATGCTGATGATGGCCGCCTTCCAGCTCCTTCTGAGCAGGTACTGCGGACGCGAGGACGTGGCGGTGGGTGTTCCGGTCGCGGGACGCGAACGACCCGAGGTGGAAGACCTGGTCGGGTTCTTCGTCAACACAGTCGTCATGCGCGCCGATCTGGCCGGTGATCCCACGTTTCTGGAGCTCCTGCGGCGGGTCAGGAAAACGGCTCTCGACGCATACGACAACCAGGAGCTTCCCTTCGAGCGGCTGATCGAAGACCTCGCGCCCGACCGCGCGCTGTCACATCACGCGCTGTTCCAGGTCTTCTTCGTCCTGCGCGACAAGACGGACGACGAGGGCTGGGACCTGTCGGGACTGGTGATCGAGCGGTTCCACGTTCCCGAACGTACGGCCAAGTTCGACCTGACGCTGCTCGTCGTGCGGACCGCGACCGGACTCGACTGCCAGCTCGAATACAGCGTCGACCTGTTCGACCAGGCGACGATCGAGCGGATGGCCGGGCATTTCACCACGCTGCTGTCCGGGATCGCCGCCAACGCGGAGCGGCGGGTGAGCACGCTGGAGCTGCTTCCCGGTCACGAACGCCACCAACTCATGGTGGAATGGAACGACACGCGCCTCGACGTGCCGCCCACCACCGTTTCCGAACTGTTCGCGGAGCACGCCGCGGTCACACCTGACGCGGTCGCGGTCGTCCACGGCGACGACAGCCTGACCTACCGGCAGCTCAACGTCCGGGCCAATCAACTGGCTCACCACCTGCGTGAGCTTGGGGTGGGACCGGAGGTCCTCGTCGCGGTCAACCTCCCGCGTGGTGTGGACATGATCGTGGCGTTGCTCGCCGTCGTGAAGGCGGGCGGTGGTTACGTCCCCCTGGATCCGGGCTATCCAGCTGACCGGCTCGCGTTCATGTTCCGCGACTGCGGCGCGGCCATCCTGCTGACGCACCAGCGCATCGGTCTGCGGGCTCCGCATGGGCGGACGGTGTTTCTGGACGCCGACGGGCCTCGTCTCGCCGCGTATCCCGGGACCGATCCCGCGCGGGTCGGCGGACCGCGCGACACCGCCTTCGTCATCTATACGTCCGGCTCGACAGGCACTCCGAAAGGCGTCGTCGTCGAAGTCGGTGCCGTCACGAACTTCCTCGCCGCCGCGCGACGAATCCTCCGCGCGGGACGGACCGATCGCGTCCTCTTCGCCACCGCCGTCAGCTTCGACGTCGCCACCATCGAAATCTCTCTGACGCTGACGGTCGGAGCACGGATCGTCGTCGCCGACCACGACACGATCCGATCTCCCGCCGGCCTGGCTGAGCTGATCATCAAGAGCGAGGTGAATCTGGTCTGTGCCACGCCGTCGCAGTGGCGGCAGCTCGTCGAGGCCCTGCCGCACAGGATCGACAACCTCACGGCCGTGACCGCGGGCGAGGCGTTGACGGTCGATCTGGCCCGTAAGCTCGTCGAGGTCGCCGGCCATGTGGTCAACGGCTACGGGCCGACCGAGACGACCGTATTGTCGGCGTGTCATGTGGTCCGCCCGGACCATCCGACATCTATCGGGCGTCCAATCGCGAACACCCGGATGTTCGTCGTGGATCGTGCCGGAAACCCGGTACCGGTCGGTGTGCCCGGTGAGCTGTGGATCGGCGGCGACGGAGTGGCTCGTGGCTATCTCGACCGGCCACAGCTGACCGCGGAACGCTTCTTCCCGAGCCCGTTTGCGGAGGATCCGGGGACACGCCTGTACCGCACGGGTGATCTCGTTCGCTGGTTGCCGGATGGACACCTCGAATACCTCGGTCGAACGGACCGCCAGGTCAAGGTCCGTGGTTTCCGGATCGAACCCGGTGAGGTCGAGACGACTCTCCTCGAACATGACAGCGTTCTGTCCTGCGCTGTCGTCGCTCATGGCGATCGCCTGGTCGCGTACTGCGTCTCCGCGTCGCCACCGATCGCTGACGATCTTCGCGCCTGGTGCGCTCGAACGCTTCCCCACCACCTGGTCCCCAACGTGTTCGTCTTCCTCGACGCTCTTCCGCTCAGTCCGAACGGGAAGGTCGACTGGAGCGCACTGCCCGGACCGGACAGCTCGAGGCCCGAGCTGAGCACGGAGTTCGCCGGTCCCCGGACCGACGCGGAGGAGGCGGTCGCGCGTGTTTGCGCACAGGTCCTCGGGCTGGAACGCGTCGGGATCCACGACAACTTCTTCGCACTGGGTGGTCATTCCCTGCTCGCGATCCGGGTCGTTGCCGGCATCGCCAAGCAGTTGGGGGCGACGGTGAGCGTTCGGGACGTGTTCGCCACCCCTACGGTGGCCGGGCTGGCCGCGAAGGTCGGCTCGTGGGAAGGTGCGGCGGCGCCAGTCGTGGCCGCACGGCGGACCGGGGACGTGCCGTTGTCCTTCGGCCAGCAACGGTTGTGGTTTCTGGACCAGTTGACACCGCACAGCGCCGACTACGTGGTACCCATCGGACTTCGGGTGGCCGGCGACCTGCGTGTGCCAGCGCTCGAGGCCGCGCTCTCCGCGGTGGTCGCGCGGCATGAGGCACTGCGCACGCGGTTCGTGCTCGGCCGGGCGGTCGAGCCTTTACAAGTGATCGATGAGCCGTGGCGGGTCACGGCCGTCTTTGCCGACCTCACCGGCATCGCCGATCAGGGCGTGCGGCAACGGACGGTCGACGAGATGATCGACGCGGAGGCACACAAGCCGTTCGACCTTGCCGGGGGACGCCTGCTGCGGTTGAACGTCCTGCGCGTGGCCGAGGACGAGCACCTTGTACTGCTGTGCCTGCACCACATCGTCACCGACGCGTGGTCGCTCGGCGTGCTCGCGTGTGAGCTCCGTGAGCTGTACCCGTCGGCGCTGCGGGAAAGCGGCGCAGGTCTGCCCGCGTTGCCGGTGCAGTACGGCGATTTCACGACGTGGCAACGCGCGTGGCTGCCGGTGGTCTCGGCGAAGCAGCTGGCTTTCTGGCGGGCCGCGCTGGACGGGCTGCGACCACTCGACCTGCCCACCGACCGTCCACCGCCGCCCACCCGTTCCGGGCGTGGCGCCGCGCACGTGTTCACCATCCCGGATGATGTCGTCTCCGGCCTGAGAGACATCGCCCGTCGCCAGGACGCGTCGTTGTTCATGGTGGTCCTCGCCACCTTCCAACTTCTGCTGTCCCGCTGGTGCCGTCAGGACGACGTGGCGGTCGGTGTCGCGTCCGCCGGCCGGAGCAGGCCGGAGGTGCAGAACCTCATCGGAATGTTTGTCGACACCGTCGTCATGCGCTGCGATCTGACCGGAGACCCGACGTTCCTGGAACTCCTCCGGCGGGTCAAGTTGGCGGCTCTGGACGCGTTCGACAACCAGGATCTTCCCTTCGAACGGGTGGTCGAGCATCTCGCGCCGGAACGCGACCGCTCTCAGCAGCCGTTGTTCCAGGTCCTCTTCACCCTGCGCAACGCTGACGGCGAAAGCTGGACACTGCCGGGCCTCGACGTCGCACCGTTCCACATTCCGAGCTACACCGCGAAGTTCGACCTCTCAGCCGTGCTCACCGAGCATGACGGCGGCGGTCTCGCCGGACAGCTGAGCTACTCCACGGACCTGTTCGACGAGGAAACCATCAGCCGGCTCGTAGAGCGGTTCGTGACTTTGCTGGCGGGCGTGGTCGCCGATCCGAAACGTCAGGTGAGTGGGATCGAGCTCCTGACGGCGGCCGAGCGGTCCCAGCTGACGAAATGGAGCGGGACGGCGGCGGCGAGCGTCGGCGATCGGTGTGTGCACGAGCTTGTCGAGAAGCACGCGCGGATACGGCCGGAGGCGGTCGCCGTGGTGTGCGGTGCGAATCGGTTGACGTACGGGCAGTTGAACGCCCGGGCGAACCAACTGGCTCACCACCTCCGTGCGTCGGGGGTCGGGCCCGAAGTGCTCGTCGGCGTCTGTGTCCAAAGAGGACTCGACATGGTCGTGGCGCTGCTGGCGGTGTTGAAGGCCGGGGGCGCCTACCTCCCGCTCGACCCGAGCTACCCGGCGCAACGGTTGGCATTCATGCTGCAGGACAGCGGGACCGGGCTGGTCGTGACCCGTCGAGATCTCGCCGAACGGTTTACCGACCCCGCGGCACGGATGATCTTCCTCGACACCGACCGGCCGGCGATCGGCTCGTGCCCGGTGACCGATCTGCCACCAGGCGCTGGGGCAGACAACCTGGCATACGTGATTTACACCTCCGGTTCCACCGGAGTACCGAAAGGTGTACTGACGCCACACCGCGCTGTGGTGAACTTCCTGCGGTACATTCACGGGCTGGCGGGCATCACCCCTGCCGACGTGGTCGGTCAGGCCGCCACCTTCAGCTTCGACGTCTCCGTCTTCGAATGCTGGGGCGCGTTGACGGCCGGCGCGACGATGGTCGTCATCCCCACCGACGTCGTCGTCGATCCGGATCAGCTGAGGGCGGCGTTCGTCAGGCACCGGGTGACCATCATGAGGATCGGTGCCGTGCTGCTCAACCGCCACCTGTCCGCGCGGCCGGGCCTGCTCACCGGGCTGAAGACAGTGTGCTACGGCGGCGAAGCCGTACCCCGTGCCGTCATCGATGAGATTGTGTCCACACCGGACGCGCCCGGCAGGCTGATCCACTGGTACGGACCCACCGAGACCACCGTCATCTCCACCTGCCACGTCGTCGCCTCGGCAGCGGGATCGGGCGCCGTCATGCCGATCGGGCGCCCGATCGCCAACACCCACGTCTACGTCGTGGACCGCTTCGGCCAGCTGGCGCCCATCGGAACCCCCGGTGAACTCTGGATCGGTGGCGCCGGTGTGGCTCGGGGCTACCTCAACCGTCCAGGGCTGACCGCCGAGAAGTTCCTCCCGAACCCCTTCTCCGGCGCGCCGGGGGAGCGGGTCTACCGCACGGGCGACCTGGTCCGTTGGCTCTCCGACGGAAACCTCGAGTTCCTCGGTCGCACGGACGACCAGGTCAAGGTCCGTGGTCACCGCGTCGAGCTGGCCGAGGTCGAGTCGGTCCTGACCAGCCATGCCCTGGTGAAGCAAGCGGTGGTCGCCGCCCGGAACGACACCTTGGTCGCCTACCTCGTCGCCGACCAGGGACATCGGGAGATCGAGGGCGAGCGGGCGCTGCTGGACGACTGGCGGTCGAAATGGGACTCCCTCTACCGGGACGGGAGACCCTCCGGCGCCGGCGCGGACTATTCGATCTGGACCAGCTCCGACACCCGCGAGCCCATCCCCGAGGTCGAGATGCGGGAGTGGCACCGGTCGACGGTCGACCGGATCATGGCATTGCGGCCGAAGCGGGTGCTCGAGATCGGCGTCGGCACGGGACTGATCCTGTCGTCCGTGGCGCCCTACTGCGAGTCGTACACCGGGACGGACATTTCCCCAGCCGCGATCGAGACGTTGCGCGGCAGGCTCGCCGAGGATCTCGCCGACCGGGTGGATGTCCGCGTGCAGCCCGCGAATGTTGTCGGCGACCTTCCCGTTCAGCATTTCGACGTTGTCGTCCTGAACTCCGTCGTCCAGTACTTCCCCAGCCTCGACTACTTCCTTCAGGTGATTCGTGGAGCCCTGGCGTGCCTCAGCCCGGACGGCGCGATTTTCATCGGCGATGTGCGCAACCTCCGGCTGCTTCGCTGCATGCGTACGGCGATGGAGTTGCAGCGGCACGGCACCGCCACCACCGCGCGCGAGGTGACGCAGGCCGTCGAGGCGGCGTTGCGTCGGGAGACCGAGCTGTTGTTCGATCCGGACTTTTTCGCCGCCCTGCCACATCAGCTCGACGGCATAGGAGCATGCGATATACGGGTCAAGGCGGGTGACTATGACAACGAACTGAGCCGCTACCGCTACGACGTGGTGCTACGCCGGCATCCCGCCGGCATCCCGCCGGTGCCGCAGGTCCGCTGGGATCAACTGGACACTGTGGACCAGATCGAGCAACGGCTCAGCGCGGGATCACGAGGTCTGCGCCTGCTGTCGATGCCGAACCGGAGAGTCAGCGGTGACTATCGCGCCATGCGCATGGTAGCCAGCGGAAGAGATCCGGCTGACGCCCGGCGGGCGCTGCGCAGGCGGTCCGGCGCACCGACGTTGAGTGAGATCCAGCAAGTGGCCGACCGCACCGGGCACGACATGGCGGTGACATGGTCGGGGAGCGCGGACGACGGTGCGCTCGACATCCTGTTCACCAACACCCTCACCGTCCACGCCGACCTTTACCGGTCGGACTCGCACGGCGGGGAGCTGACCCGGTACGTGAACTCTCCGGCCCGATCGGCCGGCGACGGCGGCCTGTTGCAGTCCGTGCGTCGGCACGTAGCCGAACGGCTTCCGGACTTCATGGTCCCGTCGTCGATGATGCTGCTGGCCGAGCTTCCGATGACACCCAACGGCAAGGTGGACCGCCGCGCGTTGCCCGACATGGAGCATCAGCCCGTGGCGGCCGGCCGCCTGCCACGAACAGCGACGGAAGAGCTGCTGTGTGAGGTCTTCGCCGAGATACTGGGCGTGACCACGATTTCCATCGACGACGACTTCTTCGAGTCGGGTGGACACTCGCTGCTGGCCACGCGCATCGTGGCGCGCGTGCGATCGCGGCTCGGTGTCCGGCTGAGCATCAGGACGCTGTTCGAAGCTCCCACGGTCGCCCGGCTCGCGGAAAGCCTGGGCAACGCCTCCCCGGACGCCGGCGCGATCAGGCCAAGGAGGGTTTCGCGTCATGGATGAGTACGACGTGGCAATCGTCGGCGCCGGTCCGGCGGGGTCCGCCGCCGCGCTCGCGGCCCGCCGGCTCGGTGCCCGTGTGCTGCTGGTCGACCGGGCCGCGTTCCCCCGTGACAAGCCGTGCGGCGACGGGATCGCGGCGCACGCCTTCGACGTCCTGCGTGAGCTCGGCGTCACCGGTGTGGCGGAGGGCTTCGCGCCGGTGCCGGCACTACGTCTCGTCGGGCCAGGCGGCGGCGAGGTCGCGCGGCCGCTTCCCCGTCCCTCGTACACCATCCCGCGCAAGGTCTTCGACGCGCGGATCGTGGACGCGGCGGTCGCCGCGGGCGTGACCCTGTGCCGGCACACGGTCCGCGACGTCCAGTTTCGCTCCGGCCTGGTGGTCTTGGACGGCGTGGTCGCGGCCCGTGCCGTGGTGGGCGCGGACGGCGCGCACTCCGTGATACGCCGCGCGCTCGGCCAGCCGTCCAACCCCGACGGTCACCTCGCGATCGCGATTCGCGGGTACGCTGCGGCAACCGGCCCGGTGGAGCAGCGGATCGTGACGTCGGCGGCGGAGTGGCCGGCGTACGCGTGGAGTTTCCCGATCGGCGACGGGCGGGCGAACATCGGGTACGGCGAGGTGCTGCGTGGTGCGCCGGTCACCCGCGCATACCTGCTCGACCGGCTCGCGACACTGTTACCAGCGGTGGACGCGGGAGGCGCGACGGACCTGCGCGCGCACCACCTTCCACTGTCGACACACCGGCCGATCGCCGGACGTGGGCGGCTGCTTCTCGCCGGCGACGCGTACTCGCTGATCAACCCGTTTACCGGCGAGGGCATCTTCTACGCGTTGCTGTCGGGCGCGCTCGCCGGCGCCGCGGCGACAGCCGGCACCGAGCGCGCGGCTCGGCGGTACGCGCGGGCGCTCCGGCACCGGCTCGGGCGGCATCTGCGGCACAGCCGGGTGGCGTCCTGGCTGAACGGGCGCCTGTGGATCGTCGACAGCGCGGTACGCGCGGCCGTCCGCGAGCAGCGAGTGTTCGACGCGATCCTCGACCTGGGGCTCGGCGACGGCCTGCTGCGGCCCGGTACGGTCGCGGCCATCGCTCGCTCGGTGCGCGGGGAACGTCCATGAAGCCGATGTGAAGCTGTTCGTGGTGAGGATGGTGGGATGAACGCGTCGACGTCGCCGGGTCATCACCATGGTCTGATGACCGGGCACGTGCTGCTGACGGGAGCGACCGGTTTTCTGGGACAGGCCCTCCTGGCTCGGCTGTTGACGTCCTATCCCACGAGCCGTGTCACGCTGCTGGTGCGCGGCAGGGGCGGCTCGTCCGGCACCGACCGCGTCGCCGGGTTGTTGCGCCGCCCGGCCTTCGACGCCTGGCGCACGGCGGTCGGTCCAGCCGCGGTGGCCGCCGCGATCGGTGGACGGGTCCGTGTGGTGGACACCGAGCTGGGCGGCAACCCGGTACGCCTGCCGGACGATCTCACGGCGGTCATCCACGCCGCCTCGACCGTCTCTTTCGACCCGCCAGTCGACCAGGCGTTCCGCACCAACGTCCAGGGCGTGCTCGAGCTGTACGAGGCGGTCGTGGGCACCGGCGGACGGCCGCATGTGGTGCACGTGTCCACCGCGTACGTCAACGCGACCCGGTCCGGCGGTGTCCCGGAGGAGGCGCTCCGGCACGCCGTGGACTGGCGCGCCGAGCTCGCCTTGGCACGCTCGGCCCGGCATACCGCCGACGCCGACTCCAGACACCCGGCGGTGCTGCGGCGCATCCTCGCCGAGGCGCGCCGCGAACACGGCGGGGCCGGGCGTCGATCGACCGCAATCGCTGCCGAGGAACGGCGCCGCGAGTGGGTCGACCGGCACCTTGTCGAGAAAGGGTTGCTCCGCGCCCAGGTCGCCGGCTGGACGGATGCGTACACGTTCACGAAGGCACTGGGGGAACGGGTGGCGGAGGACCTGCTGGTCGGGTCGCTACCGCTGTCGATCGTCCGTCCGGCCATCCTGGAGAGCGCGTGGCGGCACCCGTATCCCGGCTGGATCGAAGGCTTCAAGATGGCCGAGCCGCTGATCCTGGCGTACGGGCAGGGCCTGTTGCAAGAGTTGCCGGGCCGGCCCGACGGCGTGTTGGATCTCATCCCGATCGACCTCGCCGTCAACGCGATTCTCGCGGTGGCCGCCAAGCCGCCGCCCGCCACTGCGCCCGCGTACTACCACGTGGGATCGGGTGCCCGAAACCCCCTCACCATCCGCGCCATGTACGAACACCTGCGGGGGTACTTCGCGGATCATCCGATGCCGGACCGCGGTCGTGGCCATGTGGCCCCGCCCACTTGGACTTTCCCTACCGCCGTCCACGCCGAGCGCACGCTTCGCACGGCAGAGCGGGTCTTGGGCGTGGCGCAGCGTGCTCTCCTGGCCATGCCCGCCACGGCTCGTGCCCGCGGATGGCAGGATAGCCTCACCCGCCACCGGAAAACGGTGGACAGGCTGCGCCGGTTCGCCGACCTCTACGGCAGCTACGTCCAGACCGAGGCGGTATACCGCACGGACAGGCTGCTCGCTCTGCACCGGGACCTGCCGGCGGATCGGGTGGCGGAGCACGGGTTCGACCCTGCCGACGTCGACTGGGCCCGTTACCTGCGGCAGATCCATTTCCCGGCGGTCGCGGGCGCGCGGCGCCGCGCGGACGCCCGGCGGCGGGTCCGGAAGCCGTGGTCGACAAACGAGATAGGCCGGGCGTCCGCCGAAACGACGGTCGCCGTGTTCGACCTGGAAGGCACCCTCGTCGGCGCCAACGTGATCGAGACCTACCTGCTGGCGCGGCTGTGCGACCTGCCCCGCGGTGGGTGGGGCACCGAGCTCGCGGACCTCGCCCGCCGGCTGCCGCGCTACCTCCGTACCGAGCGTCTTGACAGCGGCGATTTCCTGCGGCTCGTCCTGCGCCGCTTCGAAGGCGTCGACGAGGCGGCCCTGCGGCACCTGGTCGCCGAGCGGCTGGGGGACGCCCTGCTGCGGCGGTCACACCCTCAGGCGATCCGCCAGGTCCGGCGCCACCGCGCGGTCGGTCACCGTACCGTCCTCGTCACCGGCACCATCGACGTGCTGGTGGAGCCGCCGGCCGTGCTGTTCGACGAGGTGTTGACCAGCCGGCCGCAGGTGCGCGACGGTCGCTACACCGGGTTCCTGGAGGAGCCACCGCCGGTCGGTGAGGCCCGCGCCAACTGGCTGCGCCGGTACGCGAAGTCCTCCGGCGTCGACCTTGCCGCGTCGTACGCGTACGGCGACAGCTTTTCCGACAGGCCACTGCTCGAAGCCGTCGGCAACGCCGTCGTAGTCAACCCGGACCTTCGCCTCTACCGTCACGCGCGGGGCAGGCGGTGGACCATTGTGGACTGGACGGCCCACCGGATGGGTGTCAGTGCGGTCCTATCAGGAACATGACGGCCAGTGCCGGAAACCAGCTCAGCCGGACCAGGAACAGCGCGCGGCGCAGCCGGCTGGCGTCGACACCGGGCCGGGCCAGATGGAAGGCGAACAACGCCGGCGCCACCAGGCCGAGAGCTACGACGGTGTAGAACACCGGCCGGTTGGCCGCACCGAGACCCATGACGATCAGCGTCGACATGCCGACCACGGCCACCGACCTGCCCGACCGCCAGGGCGCCGTATACAGCCGCCGATCCAGTGGTCACTCCGACCAGCAGGTTACCGAGGAGGGGGTGGCCCTTGAGCCCGGCGGAGTAAGCGTAGGACGCACCGGCGAGGACCGCGGCCAGCCCGACGTTCAGCACACCGAGCGGCACCGCCGACCCGACCGCGAGCGCGACGTACGTCGCCGCGGCGATCGTCGCCGTCCGGACCGAGACCGCGCCAGCCGCGACCGGTCGATGCGGTTTTGCGATCCGGTCGGGGACGGCGTCCCGCGCGTCGTTGTACGTTTGCGCCGCGGCGATCAACAGGACGATGCCGGCACCGGCAAGCACCATTCGTACCGGCTCCGTGTCGCCGCGGGCCAGGTGCGCGCCCGCCAGCGTAGCGAGCAGCCCACCCGCGCAGGTGTGCGGGCGGGCCAGCCGGACAAGGTGGTAGGGCAACGCAGGATCCATAGTGGATGGAGCTCCCAGACAGAGTTGGCTCGGCCGTGGCCATTCACCGCTATGGGACATATGTAACCTGACGGCGACTTCAACCCGACTTCAGTCACCGTCAGGCCCCGGTGGGTAAGGGTTTCGGACGTCGAATGTGGATACGCTGGACCGATGATGTCGACACGGACGACCGTGCGGTGGGTGGCCTGGCACGGGCTGCCCCGCTTGGCGTTCCGGCGCGATCATCGCCGCGGTGACCTTCACGCCCGGCTCCTGCTTGACCCGTCCGGACACGTCGACCCGTTTTCCGGGTACGCGCGGGTACGGGAGCGGGGCCAGGTTGTCATCGGCCCCCGGGTGTGCACCACCGCCAGCCACCGGACGGCGTCGGCGATCCTGCGCAACGAGGACTTCGGCGTTGGCACCGACCCGGAGGCGATACCCAGCCCGTTTCGCGTGGTGGTGCGCCGCGCAATGGAGTCCGGCGTTGCGGGGCCGCTCACTCCACCATCGTTGCTGGCCGTCAATCCTCCCGACCACACCCGGTACCGGCGGCTCGTCGCTGGCGCCTTCGCCCCGCGCGCCATGCAGCTCCTGCGCGATCGGGTCGAGGCGATCGCCGGCGAGCTGCTCGACCAGCTCGACGGGGAGGTCGACCTGGTGGAGCGGTATGCGAGCCTGCTGCCGGTCACGGTCGTGGCCGAGATCCTCGGCGTGCCCAGGGAGATGCGGGAGCAGTTCGTGGCGTGGGGGAGGGTCGCCACGCGGGTGCTGGAGTTCGGACTGCCGTTTCGGGAGTATCGGCGTTGCGAACGGGCGCTTCGAGAGCTGAACGACTGGCTGCGCGGCCACATCGCCACCCGGCGGCGCGAGCCCGGAGCCGACCTGCTGAGCCGGCTCGTGCGCGGCAGCGGCGACAGCGCGCTCACCGAACGCGACCTGATCGCGACCTGCAGCCTGTTGCTGCTCGGCGGGTTCGAGACGACGGTCAACCTGCTCAGCACAGGGATCGCCCTGCTACTGCGGCACCCGGACCAGCTCGCCACCCTGGTCGCCGACCCCACCGGCTGGCCGAACGCGGTCGAGGAGATCCTCCGCTTCGAGTCGCCCGCGCAGTACACCACTCGGCGCGCCCGGCGCGACACCGAGGTCGCCGGCCTTCCGGTCGCGCGCGGTACCTTCGCCTTGGTCCTGATCGGCGGCGCCAACCGGGACCCGGCGGTGTTCGCGGAGCCCGACCGCTTCGATGTCGGTCGTGCCAACGCCCGCGACCATCTCGCCTTTTCGGCCGGCGCGCACTACTGCCTCGGTGCCGGGCTCGCGCGCATCGAGGGCGAGGTCGGCCTGCGGCGGTTGTTCGAACGCTTTCCGGACCTCACCCTCGCCGGGTTGCCGCGGCGCCGTCCAACGAGGACATTGCGCGGGTACGACGTGCTGCCCGTCGCACTCGGCCGCCCGCCGTCCAACGGCCTCCGCCAGCGGCGGGAGGGGCCGGCGTGACGCCGGCCCCTCCTTTCGTGTGTCAAGCAGGCTTGCTCAGGGGGTAGTCACCGAAAGCCGCGTACCCAAACGGAAAGTCGGCCGCGAGCCAGGTCCGCGGACGCGTGCACGCGGCGGCAGGCCCGCTCCCCGGGTGGACGCTTGTGTCGGTGGTGTGCTGGAGGAAGGGCTCGGCAGGTGCGCCTCGCCGGCCTAGATCGCCTGGGCGGCGGTGGCGACCGCGTCGCGGCCGGAGCCGCAGAGCGCCCTCGCTCCTCGGGCGAGCGCTTCCGAGCTGCGACTTTAGCGGAACGATGAACGCGTCGATGCAGTCGCCGTGAACCATGCACACCAGACTCCTTCTCCACCGGAACCATTTCTTGAAGGAGGCACTGTGAAACGATTGCTGACGCGTTTTGCCCCGGTCGCCGCGGCCGCCCTGCTCGGCATGACCGCGACCCTGTTCTTCGCCGCGCCGGCCAGCGCGGATCGGTTCGGGACCAGGCTCGACGCCACAGAGCCGGTGCGGATCTGTCCGAGCTCCGGCTGCAGGTCGGTTGGGACCGCGGTGTCTGGCAGCGTGGCCAGGAGCTACTGCTTCGTCGATACGTACGACTTGATCTTCAGCGAGGGCGCTCCTCTCCGCCTCGGGTTCGTCCCGTACACGTCGCTGCAACACGAGTCCCAGTTCACCAGCTGCGACGACATCGGGTTCCCGACGTCGACGAACGGCGACGTCAACGTGCGGGACTGCGCCATCTCGAGCTGCATTGTGATCGCCCGCATCTCCGCCGGGGACACCGTGCGCCAGTTCTGCCGGCGACCCGACGCCTTCGGCAACATCTGGATCGGCATTTTCAATCTGGACGGTCAGCGGACCGGATTCGCCAACTCCACCGAGCTGAACGGAGCGCCCCACGTCGGCCTCCCGTCGTGCTGATGGCTGACGTCGGCATCAAATCCGCCACCGCCTGCCGATCGGACCGATGTGGCCGTCGGCAGGGTGGCGCGGCTTGACCGGGTCCGCCTGTAGCATCTCTCAGCCAGGCACGCCGAGGTCGCGGCGAACGACAGCTTCGAACGCATACGCCGCTTCGGCCAGGGTCTTGTCGGCCGCCTCGTCGTCCTGCTCCCTACCTGCCTGGTATGACTTCTCCAAAAGCTGGTACAGGCGTCGGGCCGCATCGGCAACCGGTTTGGAGCCGATGAACCGTACCTCGATCATCAACAGCGTGACTGGGCGCGCGATCTCGTCGAGACTGGGACGG
>Ga0272482_10000234_pt1 | contig 17664 bp, 17 predicted proteins | sample RVTome_8_FD_192427 | JGI IMG/M metagenome (GOLD analysis project Ga0272482, IMG submission 192427) | Soil microbial communities from uranium-contaminated site in the Upper Colorado River Basin, Wyoming, United States - RVT160D0 (version 2) ...
CGCGGTATCGGGCGAGCAGCGAGTCGGCCATCGCCTGCCCCGTCTCCCACGCCAGGCGGCTCGGCACCGCCTTGGGGTCGACGGAGTAGAAGTTGCGGCCGGTGGGCAGCACGTTGATGAGCCCGCGTAGGGGCGATCCGCTCGGCCCGGCCGGGATGTACCGGCCGTCGAGCGCGCGGAGCACGTTGGTGAGCTCGTCGGTGGTGCGGGCCAGGCGCGGCACGATCTCGGTCGCCGCGAAGCGCAGCACCTCGGCGGCCGGCCCGTCGGGGACCGCGGCCGGATCCCAGCCGGCGGCTTCCATGGCTTGTACGAGGGCGCGTGCCTCGGCCTCGACCCGGTCCACGTCTTTCAGCGACTCGCCGATGCCCAGTGCTTCGCGCAGCCCCGGCAGCGCCGCCACCTGCCCGCCCCACATCTGCCGGGCGCGGAGCATCGCGAGCACCAGGTTGACCCGCGCCCCGCCGACCGGTGGCACGCCCAGCACGTGCAGGCCGTCGCGGATCTGCGCGTCCTTCACCTCGCACAGCCAGCCGTCGACATGCAGGATGAACTCGTCGAACTCGGCGTCGTGCGGCCGGTCTTCCAGGCCCAGGTCGTGGTCGAGCCGGGCGGCCTGGATGAGGGTCCAGATCTGCGCCCGGATCGCCGGCAGCTTGGCCGGGTCGAGCGCGGCGATGGTGGCGTGCTCGTCGAGCAGCTGCTCCAGGCGGGCGATGTCGCCGTACGACTCGGCGCGCGCCATCGGCGGCACCAGGTGGTCGATCAGCGTGGCGTGCGCGCGCCGCTTGGCCTGCGTGCCCTCGCCCGGGTCGTTGACCAGGAACGGGTACACCAGCGGGAGGTCGCCCAGCGCCGCGTCCGGACCGCACGACGGGGACATGCCGACCGTCTTGCCGGGCAGCCACTCCAGGTTGCCGTGCTTTCCGATGTGGACGATCGCGTGCGCCCCGAAGTGCCTACCGCTCCCGGCCGCTGGGCCTGGGCCCGCCACCCACCGGTACGCGGCCAGGTAGTGGTGGCTCGGCGGCAGGTCGGGGTCGTGGTAGATGGCGATGGGGTTGGCACCGAAGCCGCGCGGCGGCTGCACCATCACCACGACGTTGCCGGCGCGGAGGGCGGCGAGCACGATGTCGCCGGACGAGTCGACGTAGAGCTCGCCGGGCGGCGGACCCCAGTGCCGCTCGATCTCCGCGCGCAGCTCGGCGGGAAGCGTGCGGTAGTACGCGAGGTAGTCGGCCGCCGGGATGCGCACCGGATTGCATTCGAGCTGCTCCTCGGTCAGCCAGTCGGGGTCCTGGCCACCGGCGGCGATGAGCGTGTGCATGAGCGCGTCGCCGTCGCCCGGCAGGTCGCCGACCTGGTATCCGTGCTCGCGTAGCGCGTCCAGCAGCCGCACCGTGCTGGCCGGTGTGTCCAGACCCACGGCGTTGCCGATGCGGGAGTGCTTGGTCGGGTAGGCCGACAGCATCAGCGCCACCCGCTTTTCGGCCGCCGGCACGTGGCGGAGGCGGGCGTGCGCGACCGCGATGCCGGCGACCCGGGCGGCGCGCTCGGGGTCGGCGACGTACACGGTGAGGCCGTCCGGGTCGATCTCCTTGAAGGAGAACGGCACCGTGATGATGCGCCCGTCGAACTCGGGGATCGCCACCTGCGTCGCCGCGTCCAATGGGGACAGCCCGTCGTCTCCGGTGGCCCACGCCTCGCGGCTGCTGGTGAGGCAGAGGCCCTGCAGGATCGGCACGTCGAGCGCGGCGAGGGCGCCCACGTCCCACGCCTCGTCGTCACCGCCCGCGCTCACCTCGGCGGGGCGCGTGCCGCCGGCCGCGAGCACGGTCACCACCAGCGCGTCGGCCCGCCCGAGCGCGGCCAGCAGGTCCGGGTCGGGAGTGCGCAGCGACGCGCAGTACACGGGCAGGGGCCGGCCCCCGGCGGCGGTGACCGCCTCGCACAGTGCGTCGACGAAAGCCGTGTTGCCGGCCACGTGGTGCGCCCGGTAGTAGAGCACGGCGACGACCGGCCCATCGCCGTCGGGCAGGTCACCGGCGCCCCACACCGGCGTCGGCTCGGGCGGCGCGAAGCCGTGGCCGGTCAGCAGCACGGTGTCGGAGAGGAAGCGGTGCAGCTGGGCGAGGTTGTCGGGCCCGCCGTGCGCGAGGTAGGCGTGCGCCTCGGCCGAGACCCCGCTCGGCACGGTCGAGAGCCGCATGAGCTCCGCGTCGGGCGCCTGCTCACCGCCGAGCACGACCACGGGCCGTGGCCCGGCCAGCAGCGCGTCGATGCCCTCCGCCCACGCGCGGCGGCCGCCGAGGAGGCGGACGACCACGAGGTCCGCGCCCTCGACCAGGTCGGCAAGGTCGGCCACCGCGGTGCGTGCCGGGTTTGCCAGCCGGAACGGCGCGCCACTCGCCCGCGCGCTTAGAAGGTCGGTGTCAGACGTCGACAGGAGCACGAACACGGGCCCACGGCCTCCCTCGGGATCCGCGTCCCGGGTCGAAGGTCGCGGCGACCGGAGTGTCTGGCTCCTGGGCATATGCCCAGTGACAGTGGCGGGACCGCGCCGGACTCACACCGGCTTCCTCCGCTTGTCGCCGCGGGTTGCGAGGACCAGCGTAGCTGCCCGTAGTATCCGGCGCGTGGCCGACCAGCCTTCACCCCCCGAGTCGAGGGGGCACGAGATACCCCTCCGCTCTGGCCCGGACGCCTGCCCCGGCGCGATCCAGGTACATCCGGCGCTGGACGGCGGGCTGGCCCGGGTCCGCGTGCCCGGCGGCGCTCTCACCGCCGGCCAGTGGCGGGCGGTCGCGGCGGCCTCGGCCGACCTAGGCGCCGGCGACCTGGAGCTGACCTCGCGGGGCAACCTCCAGATCCGTGGCCTGGCGGCGGGCGCGGAGGTGCCGCTCGCCGAGCGCCTCTCGGCGGCCGGACTGCTGCCGTCGGTCACCCACGACCGGGTCCGCAACATCGTCGCCTCGCCGCTCAGCGGGCGGGACGGCCGGGGCGTGCTCGACGTGCGCCCGCTCGTCGCCGACCTCGACGCCGCCCTGTGCGCCGACCCGGCGCTCGCCGAGCTTCCCGGCCGCTTCCTCTTCGCGCTCGACGACGGGCGGGGCGACGTGGCCGGGCTCGGCGCCGACGTGGGCCTGCGCGGGCGGACCGTGCTGCTCGCCGGCCGGGACAGCGGGCTGCGTGTGGCACCCGGCGAGGCCGTGGCGGCGCTGCTGGCCGCCGCGCACGCGTTCCTGGCCGAGCGGGACGACCAGTGGCGACTGTCCGAACTGGACGATGGCGTGGCACGGGTCGCCACCCGCCTCGGCACCACTCCACCCGGACTGCCGGCCGCGCGGCCGGTCTCCTGGGGGCCGGTCGGCGCCGTGCCACAGGTGGACGGCCGGGTGGCGGTCGCGGCGGCGGTGCCGCTGGGGCGGCTTTCTCCCGCACAGGCGGAGGTCCTCTGTGGCGCGCCGGCCGTCATCGTCACGCCGTGGCGCGGCGTCGTGGTGCCGGACCTGCCCGACGAGGGCTTCCTCGCCCGGCTGGAGGAGGCCGGCCTCGCCACCGACGCCGACTCGCCGTGGGTGGGGGTGACCGCCTGTGTCGGCTCCCCGGGGTGCGCCCGCGCCCACGCCGACGTGCGCGCGGACGCCATCTCCCACCACAGTGGACACCCCTCGCACGGGCTGCCGGTGCACTGGGTCGGCTGCGAACGGGGCTGCGGCAGCCCGGCCGGCGAGCACCTGCGGCTGGAGGCGACCGAGGACGGGTACGTGACGGCATGACCGGCTACGTCAGGGACGGCGCCGAGATCTACCGCCGTTCGTTCGCGACGATCCGCGCCGAGGCCGAGCTGTCAGGGTTGCCGGACGACGTGGCACGGGTGGCCGTTCGCATGATCCACTCGTGCGGGATGGTCGACCTCGTCGCGGACCTCGCCTGGTCGGCGGGCGCGGTCGCGGCCGGGCGGGCGGCGTTGCGGTCCGGCGCGCCGATCCTCTGCGACGCATCGATGGTGGCCGCCGGGGTGACCCGCCGCCGGCTGCCCGCGGACAACGAGGTGGTCTGCACGCTCGGCGACCCGCGCGTGCCCGAGCTCGCCGCGCGGCTCGGCACCACCCGCAGCGCCGCCGCGCTGGAGCTGTGGCGGGACCGCCTCGACGGCGCGCTCGTCGCGGTGGGCAACGCGCCGACCGCGCTCTTCCGACTGCTGGAGCTGGTCGCCGAGGGCGCGGGCCGGCCGGCGGCGGTGCTCGGCATCCCGGTCGGCTTCATCGGCGCGGCCGAGTCCAAGCGGGCGCTCGCCGCCACCGACCTCGAACACCTCGTCGTGCACGGCCGGCGCGGTGGCAGCGCGATGACGGCGGCGGCCATCAACGCCATCGCCAGCGAGGAGGAGTGATGGGCGCGGGGCGGCTGTACGGCGTGGGGCTCGGGCCGGGCGATCCGGAGCTGGTGACCGTCAAGGCCGCCCGGCTGGTCGCGTCGGCGGACGTGGTCGCCTACCACAGCGCCCGCCACGGTCGCAGCATCGCCCGCGCGGTCGCCGAGCCGTACCTGCGCGAAGGGCAGGTCGAGGAGGCGCTGGTCTACCCGGTGACGACCGAGACGACCGCGCACCCGGGCGGCTACCGCGGTGCCCTCGACGAGTTCTACGCCGAGTGCGCCGCGCGCCTCGCCACCCACCTCGACGCCGGCCGGGACGTGGTGGTGCTCTGCGAGGGCGATCCGTTCTTCTACGGCTCGTACATGCACATCCACAAGCGACTGTCGCACCGGTACACCACGGAGGTCGTGCCCGGTGTCACCTCCGTCAGCGGCGCGTCGGCCGTGCTCGGGCGCCCGCTCGTGGAGCGGGACGAGGTGCTCACCGTGCTGCCCGGCACGCTGCCGCCGGACGAGCTGGCCCGCCGGCTGGACGGCTCCGGCCCCGCGGCGATCCTCAAGCTGGGCCGCACGTTCGGCGCCGTGCGCGACGCGCTGGAGACGGCCGGACGGCTGGACGAGGCCTGGTACGTCGAGCGCGCCACCACCGACCACCAGCGGGTCGCGCCACTGTCCGATGTGGATTTTGAGTCGGTGCCGTACTTCTCGCTCGCGATGCTGCCCAGCCGCGTCGCGGCCGAGCCGCCCGTCCTTCCGGCCCCCACCCGCTCCGGCCTCGGGGAAGTGTCGGTCGTCGGGCTCGGGCCCGCCGGTCGCGAGTGGACGACGCCGGAGGCGCAGGCGGTGCTCGCCGCCGCGGACGACCTGGTCGGCTACGGACCGTACCTCGACCGGGTGCCGCCCAACCCGCGCCAGTGCCGGCACCCGTCCGGCAACACCGAGGAGGCGGCCCGGGCCGCGTACGCGCTCGACCTCGCCGCGGCCGGCGCGCGCGTCGCGGTCGTCTCCTCGGGCGACGCGGGCGTCTTCGCGATGGCGAGCGCGGTGCTGGAGGTGGCGGCCCAGCCGCGGTACGTGGACGTGCCGGTCCGCGTCGTGCCCGGGCTCACCGCCGCCCAGGCCGTGGCCAGTCGGGTCGGCGCGCCGCTCGGCCACGACTACTGCGTGCTGTCCCTTTCGGACCGGCTCAAGCCGTGGGACGTGATCGTCGAGCGGCTCACCGCCGCCGCCCGCACCGACCTGGTCATCGCCATCTACAACCCGGCGTCGCGGACCCGCACCTGGCAGGTGGAGAAGGCCCGCGACCTGCTGCTCGAACATCGCGCGGCGGACACGCCCGTCGTCGTGGGGCGGGACGTCGGCGGGCCGGCCGAGGAGGTGCGCGTGGTACGCCTCGCCGACCTCGACCCGGCCCGCGTGGACATGCGGTGCCTGCTGATCGTCGGCTCGTCCACCACCCGCCAGGGGAGTGGTGGCGCGGTGTTCACTCCGCGCCGGTACCCCTGAGCCAGGCGACGGCCCCGTCCACGGTGGACGCGAGTGGGACGTCCGCCGGCCTCGCCGGGCGGTCGACCATGAGCACCGGGACGCCCCGCTGGCGGGCCGCGACGAGCTTGGCCGCGGTCATCGTGCCGCCACTGTCCTTTGTGACGAGTACGTCGATGGCGTGCGCCCGCATCAGCTCCGCCTCACCCTCCACCGTGTACGGTCCGCGGTCCAGCAGCAGGTGATGCCGCTCGGGAAGCGGTGTCGAGGGCGGGTCGACGGTGCGTACCAGGAAGTAGAGTCCCAGGTCGGCGAAGGCCGCGAGGCTCTGGCGCCCGGTGGTGAGCATGACCCGCCCGCCCAGCACGGGGAGTGCCGCGGCGGCCGCCTCGATGCTGGGCACGCGCCGCCAGTCGTCACCCGCCTGCTCCCGCCAGCCGGGCCGGTGCAGGGCCAGCAGCGGCACGCCGGTGGCGCGCGTGGCGGCGGCCGCTGAGGCGCTGATCCGGCTCGCGAAGGGGTGCGTGGCGTCGACCACCGCCCCGACACCCTCCGCCACCAGCCACGCGGCGAGCCCATCCGGCCCGCCGAAGCCGCCGATCCGCACCTCGCCCTCGGGGAGGCGTGGATCGCGTACCCGGCCGGCGAGCGAGGTGACCACCCGCCAGCCGCCGGCGCGCGCCGCCAGCGCGCGGGCCTCGCCCGTGCCACCGAGGATGAGCAGGGTTCGCACGGGGCCAGTCTGGCATGCTGTGGCGGTGACTCTGCGCTACGGCTGGACCACCGGAGCCTGCGCGACGGCGGCGACGACCGCCGCGTACACCGCGCTGCTCACCGGGGCCTTTCCGGACCCGGTCGAGATCGTGCTTCCCAAAGGGCAGCGCCCTTCCTTCGCGCTCGCCGTCGAGAAGCTGACCGGTCAGTCAGCCACGGCCGGCGTCGTGAAGGACGCGGGCGACGACCCGGACGTCACGCACGGTGCGCTCGTCCGCGCCACGGTCACCGCCGCCCCGGCGGGCAGCGGCGTGCTCTTCCGGGCCGGGAGCGGCGTCGGCACCGTCACCAAGCCCGGCCTCCCGCTCGCGGTGGGCGAGCCGGCCATCAACCCGGTGCCCCGCCGCATGATGCGCGAGGCGGTCGCCGAGGTCGCCGCCCGCCACGGCGGCGCCGGCGACGCGGTGGTGGAGATCTCCGTCGACAACGGCGAGGCGCTGGCCCAGAAGACCTGGAACCCCCGCCTCGGCATCCTCGGCGGCCTTTCCATCCTGGGCACGACCGGGATCGTGGTGCCCTACTCCTGCTCGGCCTGGATCGACAGCATCCGCCGCGGCATCGACGTCGCCCGCGCGGCCGGCCGCCAGCACGTCGCCGGCTGCACGGGGAGCACCTCCGAGCGGGTGGCCGCCGAGCTGTACGGCCTGCCGGAGGACGCGCTGCTCGACATGGGCGACTTCGCCGGCGCGGTGCTCAAGTACCTCCGCCGCCACCCGGTGGCACGGCTCACCATCGCCGGCGGCATCGGCAAACTGTCCAAACTGGCCGAAGGGCACCTCGACCTCCACTCTGGACGTTCCCAGGTGGACCCCGCGGCCCTGGCCGAGACGGTGCGCGCGGCCGGGGGCGACGCGGGACTGGTCGCCCGCGTCGCCGCCGCGAACACCGCGCTGGAGGCGCTCGGCCACTGCCAGGCCGCCGGGCTGCCACTGGGCGACCTCATCGCGGAGAAGGCCCGGCGGACCGCCATCGAGGTGCTCCGCGAAGCCCCGGTCGCGGTCGACGTCGTAGTGATCGACCGCGCCGGCACGGTGGTCGGCCGCGCCAGCTAGCCGCGTGGGCAGAGGCAGAAGGGGTGGCCGGCGGGGTCGATGAGCACGCGCCACCGCTCGCCGCCGGGCTGGAAGTCGGGCTTGGTGGCGCCGGCCGAGAGGCAGAGCTCCTCGGCCTTGTCGAGGTCGTCGACGCCCAGGTCGAAGTGGAACTGCTTGGTGCCGCCCGGGTTGGGCCACGCCGGCGCCTGGTAGTCGTCGACCCGGCCGAACCCGACCGAGGTGGTCCCGTCGCTGATCATCGCGTACTCGGTCTCGCTGTGGGTGATCTCCCAGCCCAGGACCCGGTGGTAGAACTCCGCGAGCGCGGCCGGGTCGGGGCTGTCGAGGCTGACCATGATGAGATTGGCGATTCCTGTCATGCCTGCCAGCCTGCCGCTGGTGGCTGACACCTCCTGTCAGGTTATTCGCACGCGGTCCCGTCGTTGTCGTTGTCGAGCCCGTAGATGTCGTCGCCGGTCACCTTGATGGGGCCGCTGACGTACGCCGGGCCGTTGCCACTGCCGCCCGCGCAGTCGACGTCGCTGGCGATCGGCACGCAGCCGCTGTAGTTGGGGTCGCACTGCCGGGTCGGTGCCTTCTTCTTCGTGCCGACGGCGGTGACCTCGGTGACCGGCTGCTTGGTGACGACCTGGCTCAGCAGCTTGCGGCCGGTTTCCTGCCCGCCGGTGAGGGTCACCTCGTAGGTCGACGTCTTGACGCCGGCGACGCCCTTGGTGCGCACCTTCCGGGTGCCTTCGGTGAGCGAGGAGTCCTTGATGGTGGTTCGCTTGAACGGGATCTTCTGCGTCACCGTGACCGTCTTGACCTCGACAGCCGGCGTGGGCGTGGGCTCCGCGGATGGCGTGGGCTCCGCCGACGGTGTCTCCTCCGCCTCGGCGGCGACCTCGGCGATGTCCGGTGTTCGCTCGGGCTCGGACGGCGCGCACGCGACCAACATGCCGGCGACGCAGGCGGCGGTGGCGACCCGGAGCAGTACCTTTCGTACCTTCATGTTCGGACCCTCCGTAGATGTGAGGGCCCGTACGGTACGCGCGGTCGTAACTTGATCACCGTCGGTCGTTGATGCGGTTCAGGCGGCGCCCACGGCAGCCACGACCGAACCCCCAGCTACCTCGGCGTCCGCCGATCAAGGAGGTCAGGGGCCGGACGGGCCCCCGATTCCGGCTCCGGTCACCTCAACGGCGCGGGGGCCGCACCCCAGTCGAGGTGCGGCCCCACATTGGCGCGGTTCCCGGCTAGATGGCCAGGCCCAGCAGGGCGAGGATCTGGTTGAGGAGCGCCACGATCTGGCTCAGCGGGCCCAACGGATCCAGCAGGCCCACGACGGCGCACAGGAGGTTGCCGAGCAGGTTGCCGGCACCCGGGACAGCCGTGATGTTGAGGTGCACGTTGTCCAGGTGGACGACCAGGCCCAGGAGGTCAAGATCCAGCGGGGCCAGGCTCAGGTCGAGCACCTCGCACGACGGGCCGAGCAGCAGCTGGGTGACCGCCGTGGTGGCCGGACGTCGAGGAAGGCGCAGGTCAGCGGGTGCGGGCGGCGGAATACAAGTGACTGTCCGGAAACTCTTTCGCCGTAAGGGTTTGGCCGACGACGATCACGGCGGTGCGCTTGACGCCGGCCGCTGCCACCTGCGCGGCGATCGTCGCCAAGGGGCCGCGGAGGATGAGCTCGTCGTCGCGGGAGGCGTAGGCGACCACGGCCGCCGGGCAGTCCTCGCCGTAGAAGGGGAGCAGGTCGGCGACCACGTCGTCGATGCGCTGGATGGCGAGGTGGAGCACCAGCACGGCGCGGCTCGCCGCCAGCGTGGCGAGGTCTTCGCCGGCGGGCATCGGGGTGGCCTGGCCGGTGACGCGGGTGAGGATCACGGTCTGGCCTACGCCGGGCACCGTCAGCTCGCGGCCCAGCGATGCGGCGGCCGCGGCGAAGGCGGGTACGCCGGGGGTGACGTCGTAGGGGACGCCGGCCGCGTCCAGGCGGCGCATCTGCTCGGCCATCGCGCTGTAGAGGGACGGGTCGCCGGAGTGGAGGCGGGCCACGTCATGGCCGGCCGCGTGGGCGGCGACCAGCTCGGCGACGATCTCGTCGAGGGTCAGGCGGGCCGTGTCCACCTTGCGGGCGGCGGGCGGGCAGGCGTCGAGCAGGGCGGCCGGGACGAGGCTTCCCGCGTAGAGGCAGACCGGGCTCGCGGCGATGAGGTCGCGGCCGCGGACCGTGATGAGGTCCGCCGCGCCCGGGCCGGCGCCGATGAAGTGGACGGTCATCCGCGCGTGGCCGACCACTGGACCACCGGCAACGCTGGTCGCCACGCGGTGAAGCCGCCCACCGCGCCCGCACGGCTCACCTCGATGCGGGTCAGGTCGCCGCCGAGCTTGGCGTGCCAGCTGGTCAGCACGGCCTCGGACTCCAGCGTCACCGCGGTGGCGACCAGGCGGGCGCCGGGCGAGAGGGCGGCCCAGCAGGCTTCCACCATGCCGGGCTCGGTGACGCCGCCGCCGATGAAGACGGCGTCCGGCCCCTCGAGGCCGGCCAGCGCCGCCGGGGCCCGACCTTCCACAATGGACATGCCGGGTACGCCCAGTGCCAGCGCGTTGGCGTGGACGCGGGCGGCGCGGGTCGGGTCGGCCTCGACCGCTATGGCGCGGCAGGAGCGGTGCGTGCGCATCCACTCGATGGCGACGCTTCCCGCGCCGGCGCCGACGTCCCACAGCACTTGGCCCGGCGCCGGTGCGAGGCGGGCGAGCGTGATGGCCCGTACCTCGCGCTTGGTCAGCTGTCCATCGTGGACGTAAGCGTCGTCGGGCAGGCCGGGCACGACCGGTAGGTGGGCCCCCTCGGCGCACTCGACCGCCACGATGGTCAGCGGGTCGGAAGCGCCCCACGAGGACGTGGCCGTGCCTCGGGTCACCCGCTCGCCCGCTCCGCCCAGCTGTTCCAGGACGGTCAGCCGGCTCATCCCGTACCCACGGCGGGAAAGGATGTCTCCGACGGTGGCCGCGGCCGCCCCCAGGATCAGCAGGCGACGGCCGGGGGTGAGGTGTGGGTGGAGGAGCTCGACCGGGCGGCCGACCAGGCCGACCACCTCGACCTCCTCCATGGCCCAGCCGAGGCGGGCGCAGGCGAGCGACATCGAGGAGGCGGCCGGGAGCACGGTGACGCGGTCGGGGCCGAGGATGCGCAGGATGGCGGCGCCGATGCCGTGGTGCATGGGGTCGCCGCTGGCCAGGACGCACACGCGAGCGCCGCGATGTGCCTCCAGCAGGCCGGGAAGTGCGGGCATCAGCGGGGAGGGCCAAGGGATCCGCTCGGCCGTAACCTCCGCCGGGAGCAGGGCGAGCTGGCGCGCGCTGCCGAAGACGACCGCCGCGGCACGTAGCGCCGAAGAAGCAGGTGGGGACAAGCCGGGCCAGCCGTCCGCGCCGATGCCGACCACGGAGACGTCAGGCATTGCCGAGCACCCGCGTCACCGTGATCTCGATGACGACGCGCTTGGGGTTGGCGCGGGGGACGCGGTAGCGCTCGGCGTAGCGGCGCTCGGCCTCGGCGACCGCGGCCGGGTCGTCACGGACCACCGCGAGCCCTTCGAGCGTGGACCAGCGGCGGCCGTCGACCTGGCAGATGGCGACCCGCCCGGTGGCCGACGCGTTGCGCGCCTTCCGCGAGTCGCGCGACGTGATCACGCGGGCGATCCCGGAGGAAGGGTCGAGCGTCACCCCGACCGGGGTGACATGCGGCGAGCCGTCCCGGCGCAGGGTCGTGAGCGTGCCGAGGTGCCGCTCGCGCCAGAAGCTCAGGAAAGACTCGCCACGCAACACCAGCAGGACACTAGCCGAGCCGGAAATCCACCACCCGCACGGCCGACGGGGTGGTGCCGCTCGATCGCCGCTGGTAGAGGATCGAGAGCACCCCCTCGCTCGCCACGTGCCGCCCCCGCGGCGGACGTGGCCGCCCGTCCGAGGGGGAGACGCCGAGCGAGATGGAGTTGTGCGAGTCTCTTGCATCTACCGATGTCGATTAGTCCTCGAGTGCCTTCGCCAGCGCGTCGCGGAAGCGGCGCTCGGGCTCGGTGATCAGATCGCCGCCGATGCCCAGCATGCCGCCCGAGGGTGCGGCGGTGACCACCTGCTCGGCGATGTTGACCAGCCAGTGGCGGTACGCCCCGGCGTCGCCCTCGTCGACCTTGTCCCGCAGCAGCGCGGCGGTCGCGGTGGCCCGGTCGAGCACGTCGGCGATGTACGCCTCCGGGTCCGGGGGGCTCAGCACAGGGAGCTCCTCCCCGGCCTCGGGGTCGCCGGCCCGCGTCACGACCTCCTGCGACACGGCGGCGACCAGGGAGCTCGCCCCTTCGCGGCCGGCGGCGATGGCCTCCAGACCGGCCGCGCTCTCGGCGAGCGTGCGGCGGGTGCCATCCGACTCGGCCGCGCTGGCGGCGGTCAGCACCGCGAGCGGGAGGCCGGTGAGCAGGCCCCACTCCTCGTCGGAGAAGCCGAGCGTCGAGTACACCGGTTGTTCGGTCACGGGGGACCGCCTTTCCATCGCGGTTGGATCATCCTGTCTCCGCCACCAGCAAGCCCTGGGCGCGGACGACCGGCACTGACAGTGTCTTGTACCCGACCTCGTTGAACAGAATCGTCATCTTGTCCGACTCGTACGCGAGCACCAAACCGACCCCCCACTCGGCGTGTCGGACGGTGCTGTGCAGCGGGAACGGGCCGCGCTCGGCTCGCTTCGCCGGCCGGGTGTGGCCGGCGGCACAGTTGTCGCAGTGCCCGCAGGGGCGGGGCAGGTGCTCGCCGAAGTACGCGAGGAGCGCCTGCCCGCGGCACGAACCGCTCTCCGCGAAGGCGCGCATCATGTCGGTACGCGACCGCTGCACCGCCTGCTGGCGTTCGGCCTCGGCCAGGGCGGCACGGGCGGCGGCGACCGGCTCGGGGGCATACCGGGGCGCGGTCAGCTTCTGCCCCACGGTGGTCGCGGCGCCCACCTGCTCCAGCAGCCCCAGCAGCTGGCCCAGCTTGCGGGCGCCGAGCCCGGTCCGCTCGCGCAGTGCCGCGCGGGTGAGCTTGCCGGTGCGCAGCACCGCGGCCAGGTCGCGCAGCTCGGTCTCGTACGGCGCGCCGCCGGTGAAGAAGCGCTGCAGCGCCACGTCCTCGGCCCGCCACAGCAGCAGCGCCCGGGCCGGCGCGCCGTCCCGCCCGGCGCGGCCGATCTCCTGCTGGTAGCTGTCCGGCGAGTCGGGGAGCGCCACGTGGGCCACCCACCGGATGTCCGGTTTGTCGATACCCATGCCGAACGCCGAGGTCGCGACCATCACGGGTACGCGCCCGGCGAGGAAGTCCTCGTGCCGCCGCTCGCGCACGCCGGCGGCCATCCCGCCGTGGTACGCCTCCGCGGCGAACCCGGCCGCCGAGAGCCGCTCGCCCAGCTCCTCGGCGGCGCGGCGGGTCGGCACGTACACGATGCCGGTGCCGGTGCCCTCACGCAGCAGTGCCAGCAGGCGGCGCCACCGGTACTCCTCGTCGGGGCAGTGCGCCACCTCGAGGAAGAGGTTGGGCCGGCTCAGCCCGGAGACCCCCACGAGCGGGTCGCGGAGCCGGAGGCGCTCGACGATGTCGTCTCGCACCGGCGGCGAGGCCGTGGCGGTCAACGCCAGGACCGGCGGCCGGCCGATGCCCTCGATGAGGTGGCCGAGCGCGAGGTAGTCGGGGCGGAAGTCGTACCCCCACGCGGAGATGCAGTGTGCCTCGTCGACCGCCACCAGGGCGGGCCGGAGCGCCTTCACCGCGGCGAGCCGTTCGGGCTGGGTGAGCTGCTCGGGCGTGATGAACAGGAACCGGGCCAGCCCCTTGCGGACCGCCTCCAGGGCCGCCGACCGCTGGCCAGGCGTCTCCGCGGAGCTGACCCGGACCGCGGCCATGCCGGGGCGGTCGTTGAGGGCGTTGATCTGGTCCTGCTGGAGGGCCAGCAGCGGCGAGATCACCACGGTCGGGCCGGACAGCATCATGGCCGGGACCTGGTAGACGGCGGACTTGCCGCCGCCGGTGGGGAGCACGACCAGCGCGTCCCGGCCACGCATCACCGCGCGCATCGGGGCGAGCTGGCCGGGGCGCAGGCGGCGCCACCCGAAGTGTGTGCGGGCGGCACGACGCAGCCGCCGGGAGAGGGGGAGAGGAAGTCTCATGGCGGGCCCATCGTGCCCCGGCTACGCCAGCGGCAAACGGCCGGGGTCTATGCCGCGTCCTGCGGGCGGACCGGACCCTCGCCGGGCTGGCCCTCCGGACATCGCAGCCGCAGGTACTGGTGGCCGAACGGTTTGTCGATCAGCCAGCAGTGGTGCGGCTCGTCGGTGCCGGGGTGCGCGTACCCATCGAAGAAGCGGCAGCTCACGCACATCTTCGTGACCGGGATCTGCCCCTCCCGCTGCATCCGCCGGATCTGGGCGGCGACCACGCCGAGCAGCTGGTGCTGCCCCTCGTGGTCGAGGTTGTGCAGCTCGGCGAGCAGGTCGGCGGCCCAGTTGAGCAGCTCGGGCGACTGCGCGCGGCCCTTGTCGGTCAGCGCGATCCGGACCGCGTGCGGAGCGTACGACGGGGAGGGGTCGACCGAGACCAGACCCTCGCGCGCCAGCGTCGCGATCGCCGACATTGTCGCGTGAGTGGTCAGGCCGAGGTCGGCCGAGAGATCGGACAGCGGGTAGACCTCGCTGCGACGGCTTAGGAGCAGCAGCACCTGCTGCTGTGCGATCGTGCGCTCCAGCTCGGACGGGCGCTCGGCGGCCTGGACGGCGACCGCCACTCGAGTCAGGCCCGTGGCCAGCTGGCGTGCAGAGTTTTCCAGGTCCACGCCTATTTCCCTGGGGGTTGGTGACACATGGGGAGGGGGTACGCGCCACTCGTACCGGCCGCCACGTTACTCCGGCGGCCGTCATGAAACAGTCACAGATGGGCGGCGGGTTTCTCAGCGGATCCTTAACCGGGCATCGGTGTCCACCGCTGCTGAACAGTCGAGACGGCTATTTGCCCCGGCCTTTGCCGAACATCGACCGGATCGCGGCCAGCAGCAGGAGCGCGCCGAGGATCGACCCGACGACGCGGACGGCCGGAATGTCGAACCAGCTCCGGTCCTCGGCGGCGATGGTGGCGGCCGAGAGCAACACGTCCATCTCCGCACTCTTTCACGGAGCGGCAACTCCTGACGACACCCGTTCGTGGGCATACCAGCACAAAGGCCTGCCCGTCTAGTGAGACTTAATAGAAAGGTTTATTGACTATTTCCCGGATCCGGTGTGACCATGGCATCTACCCGCCGGACCGGCGGGGACTGTCCACTATGGAGTACGGGGGCCACATGTCGGAGACCAGCCGGGACCTGCTTCGGCTCGCCGGTGCCGTGTTGCAGCCGGGTTTCGAGGGGAAGCTTCCACCACCGTGGGTGTGTCGCTGGCTGGGTGAGGGACTGGGCGGCGTGGCCCTCTTCGGCCGCAACTTCGCCAGCCCCGCCCAGGTCGCCGACCTCACCGCCGCGCTCCGCGCCGAGCGGCCGGACGTGATCGTCGCGGTCGACGAGGAGGCCGGCGACGTCACCCGCTTCGAGACCTGGCAGGGCAGCTCACGCCCCGGCAACCTCGCCCTCGGCGCGGTCGACGACGTGGCGCTGACCGAGGCGGTCGCCCGCGACCTGGGGCACGACCTCGCCGCGGCCGGGATCACCCTCGACTACGCGCCGGACGCCGACGTCAACAACAATCCGGACAACCCGGTCATCGGCGTCCGGGCCTTCGGCGCCGATCCGGACCTTGTCGCGCGGCACAGCGCCGCCTGGATCACCGGCCTCCAGTCGGCCGGGGTCGCGGCCTGCGCCAAGCACTTCCCGGGGCACGGCGACACCAGCGTCGACTCGCATGTGGATGTGCCGCGGATCGGGTCCTCCCGCGCCGAGCTGGACGAGACCGAGCTGCCGCCGTTCCGGGCCGCGATCGCGGCGGGCGTACAGGCGATCATGACCGGCCACCTGCTGGTCCCGGCCATCGACCCGGACCGGCCGGCGACACTGAGCCGGCTCGTGCTCACCGACCTGCTCCGCGACGAGCTGGGCTTCGCCGGCACGGTGATCACCGACGGCATCGAGATGCGGGCGATCAGGTCGCGCTACGGCCTGGAGGGCGCGGCCGTCCAGGCCCTCGCCGCGGGCGTGGACGCGATCTGCGTGGGTGGCGATCACGCCGACGAGGCGACCGCCATGCGGCTGCGGGACGCGATCGTCGCCGCGGTCGCCGCCGGCGAGCTGCCCGAGGAGCGGCTGGCCGAGGCGGCCAAGCGGGTCGAGCAGCTGGCCGCGTGGACCGCCCAGGCCCGCGCCGCGGCCGTGCCCGAACGCCCGGACGGCACCCCCATCGGGATCACCGGCGCCCGCCGCGCGGTCCGCGTCTCCGGCGCCGCGCCCGCGCTCCCGCTGGCCGCCGCGCCGCACGTGGTGGAGTTCGAGCCACCCCGCAACTTCGCGATCGGCGCCGAGACGCCGTGGGGCGTGGCGGTGCCACTCGCGGCGCTGCTGCCCGGCACGACCGCGGCGCGGCTCCCCGCCGCCGAGGCCGGGACCGACTTCCTCACCGCCGCCACCGGGCGGCCGCTGGTCCTAGTCGTCCGCGACGTCCACCGGTACGAGTGGATGGCGCGCGCCGTGAAGGCCGCGCTGGCCGCCCGCCCGGACGCGGTGGTCGTGGAGATGGGCGTGCCGGAGTCCGTACTGGGGGCGACCCACGTCGCCACCTACGGCGCCACGCGCGCCAACGGCGAGGCCGCCGCCGAGGTCCTCGCCGGCCGCTCGTAGACCTATTCCAGATACAGACTTGGGCTACCGCGATGCCCGTCGTGGTCCGGACCGCTGCTCCCGCGGCCTCACCCTCCGCGGTGGGTGCTGTGGCGAACAGCTGTCGAGCTGGGCGCATTGACGCGCCCAGCTTCGCCGCCGCCGCGGGCATGATCCCACCCCGAAAGCTCTCCAGTGGATCACTGTCCACAGCGGAGGGTGCCCCCACGGATACGCGTAGTGGCGCTATCGTCCTGACGTGGCCACACAATGGCAGCGCGCGGTCATGGTGCCGTCGTGGATCCGTTGGCTGCCTTGCTCGTTCGCCTACCTCACGATCGTGCCTGATCAGCTTCGCTTCTCCCGCGAGGCATGGTCGACGCTGCCGTGGGACAAGGCGGTGTGGTGCGACCCCGGATCGGTCGACGAGTGGGTCACGAAGGCACAGCGCCACCACCCGCGCCGCGAGGCCGACCACGCCGAGCTGCAGGCGCGCGAGCACTACGACCGGGTGGTGCGAGTGCGGGCGGCGCGGGTCGAGTTGTTCACCGAGATGTGCCGTCGCCGGGGGCTCCCGGTGCCGTACACGTTGGAGGAGCTGCTTTCCTGCCTCGTCGGGTTCGGACTGTTCGAGGTGGACGGTGAGTGGCTGACGCCCCGGCTCGACCGAAATCCGGTCGAGGTGCTGCCGCTCGCCGGTGCGGAGATCGTCAACGAGGAGCGGGCCCAGCGCGACGATCGCACAGTGCTCGTCGCGATCACCGTGCGAGAGCTGGCCGAGCGGAGCCGGCCGCGTTGGCGGCGCCGGCAGGTCGCCACCGACCTGCGGGCGCTCGCGGCGGCGCTGAGCATGCCCGAGGCCGAGGTGCGGCGGGCACTCACCCAGCTCGGCGAGCTCGCCGGCCTCCAGGTCGACCCGCCGCCGGCCGTGGCGCGCGACCGGGTGCGGATCACTGTCGCGTGGCCGTCGTTCGCCCGCCGCTTCCCCTTCGACGACCTGCCCGCGCCTGAACACGCGGTCTGAGCACTTCTCGCGGCCGGCACGTACCCTGGTCGGCGTGACGAAGCGACTGACCGCCCGCGTGACGATCAGCCTGGCCCTCGCCGCCGCTGTGTTGACCGGGTGTAGTTCCGAAGGTGCCGATACCAGCTGTGGCCTCGACC
>Ga0272482_10000236_pt1 | contig 17623 bp, 20 predicted proteins | sample RVTome_8_FD_192427 | JGI IMG/M metagenome (GOLD analysis project Ga0272482, IMG submission 192427) | Soil microbial communities from uranium-contaminated site in the Upper Colorado River Basin, Wyoming, United States - RVT160D0 (version 2) ...
TGTTGAGGGGAACGCCCGACCACGTTCTATGGCGTGCGTGGGACAGCCTTGATCCGGCGCAGGGCCTCCTCCTTGACCTGTGGGTCCGGCTGCCATCCGCGTGCGGATGCCTGCGCGGCCGCGCGCCACCGCGCCCAGAACTCGTCCGCGAAGAACTCCTCGTCCGACAACCCGTGCTTCCAGCGGCGGTGGCGGATGAGGGCGGCGAACGCGACCACAGTCGTCAACGCTCGATGGCCGGCCAACCGGATCCGCCAGACCGCCCGGCGGCGGCCTTCCTTCCCGGGTGTGGCAGTTGCGCGGCACTCTGCTCGGCCGGTGGGCTGACTCACGGGTCTGACCCCCTTTTCCTAGGTGTGGGCTGAGGCGGGGCTCGGACGTGCGGACGACTCGAAATGCAGGTTCCGGGTGCGGGCCTGCGCCGCACGTGCCGCGGTGGGCGGCGGCACGTGGCCAACAGCGGCCAGGAACCCGGCGACGAACGGGCTGGCCGCAACCTCGGGGTCAAGGTCGGGGTCAGCTGGTTCGGGTCGGCAGTCGGTGACCGGTACCAGGTCGGCTGGTCCGCCGCTGGCCGGGTTGGGGTGGACGAGATCGAGGCCGTCGAACAGGGCCCGGATCTGTTCGCGGGTTCGCAACTGCAACGGGGTCGGCGTACGCGTGTACAGCTTTTCGACGGTCTCGGTTCGGATCGTCGGTGCGGTGCGGCTGGCATGCGAGACGGCCAGATAACTGCCGGCGACCAGCGGCCGGCGATACACGGCGATGAGCTGGGCGAGGTCGCCGGGGACGAAGTGCAGGACTGAGATCATCAACACCGCGACCGGTTGGTCGAAGTCGATCAGCTGGCGGGTGTGGTCGTAGCCGAGGATCGTCGCCGGCTCGCGGATGTCGGCGTGGACCACCGCCGTGTTCGGCACATCGCGGAGCATGGCGCGTGAGTGCGCCACCGAGACCGGCTCGTGGTCGACATACACCACCCGGCATGCCGGATCGACGGCATGGGCGACCTGGTGCACGTTGCCGACGCTGGGGATGCCCGATCCGAGATCAAGGAACTGGCGGACACCGTTGCCGGCCACGTGCTCGACCACGCGGCGCAGGAACGCCCGGTTGGCCTGCGCCGTGGTCCGCACCTCGGGTGCGACGTCCAGAATGGCGTTGGCGGCATCGCGGTCGACTTGGAAGTTGTTGGCGCCGCCGAGCATGTGGTCGTACATGCGCGCCGCGTTCGGCCGCTCTACGTCAACCTCCGCCGGCGCCCAGCTCTGCTCACCCACTGCCATCACCTGCCCGCCGTTGGAAGACCGGCTGCCGCAGAGGGCGTCCGCTGGGGTGGTGCGCTGCCGCGCCGGGAGGCGTGTCGGGCGGCGGCGCACCACCCCTGCGTGCCACGGCGCGACGCTCGGGTCGTCGCGTCCGGGCGGCACGGCGCCGCTCAGGGCATGTCGGGGACCTGAGCAACGGCACCGTGCAGGTGCCGGCCTGTGCGATATCGGGGATGAGCGTGGCGGGCATGGCGGGTGCCGTCCTTCAGCTCAGTGCCGGCCGGCGGGCCTGCTCGACGTACAAGGTGTAGTAGCGGACCAGGCCACGCGGCACGGCAAGGTACTCGTGCGCGTCGGTGGAGCGTTGCTGCGAGGCCAGCAGCCGCCCGGTGGTCGGATCGAACAGGAGCGTGTACTCGACACCGGAGGCGGTGAGTGTGACCGCGTCGCCGGTGCGGCCGAGCCGATCCGTCACCCCGGGTGTGAACGACAGCCCGTCGAGGTTGGCCAACACTTGGAGGGCGGCCCGGCGGACCGGCAGGTCGACGTAGAACGAGGCGTACAACTCATCCACCGCGCGCAGCGTCGCCTGTGGCCCGTCCGGCATCGGATCGACGGCGGCGAGCTGGGCGGTGGGCGCGGCGGGTTCGGTCGCCAACGGTGCGGTGATCGGGCTGCGCTGGTTGCCTGCCGGGTAGTCGGTGCGCTTGGTGGTTCCGGTGGTGAATTCCGCATCTGTGCTGCGGTGGCCCGGGTTCGCGGCGGTCAGGGTGTAGTCCGGTGGGTTCTCCACCTCGATGCCGAGGCCGGAACCGTCGGCGGCTTCCCACCTGCGGATGTCGACAGCGAACACCGCCGGGGTGTTCTCGCAGATGCCGGGCGGGGCTGGGGTGCCGGTGGTGTCGAGGATCCAGCGCCGCAGGTGGTGGAACGCGAACCCGATCCCAGCCTCCTGGGGTGCGGCGGTGATCGAGCCAGCCATGCGCGCCAGCGGTTCTCGCGCCGGCACAGGCTGCGGCGGCTGGGAGCCGCCTGCCGATCCGGTGGCCGCCGCGGTGACCGCGCCAGGCCGGCATGGGTCCGGCTCGGACACCCACCCGCCGACCACGACGGCGGCCAGGGACGGCAGCAACACGCCGGTCACGACGAACGCGGTCCGCCGCCAGGGGCGAGCGAGAACCGATGGTGTCATTGTTTTGGACATTGCGATTCCTCGATGGTGTCGAAGTCCCAAGGCCGAGTCGGGCAGTCATCGGGGCCTGCGGGAGACGGGTTGGGCTGGGTCAGTTGCTGGCGAGGCGGTAGTGGCCGGCCTCGACCAGTACCGCCAGCGCGTGCTGCCGCTGGGGGCAGTCGGTGGTCCGGCAAGCCAGGTGCTCCTGCATGACCTGGTGGGCCTGGTCGACGGTCGGCGCGTTGTAGGACGGCTGGCAGGTCGCCGCTACGGCGGCTGGTCTGACGGTCACGGTCACGATGGGCCCTCCTGGCTCTGGTCTGTGCCCGGCACCGGCGACACGCGCTGGCGGCCCCATATCGGCTACGAGCGCGCTGCCGCTGATGTGGCGGCGGCTGCGGGTCACCGGGCTGCCCCCGCCATGGGTCGGTGGTGGAGCTGGCGGATCTCGCACCAGCCCACGACCCGCCGCCGCAACGCTTCCGACGAAAGGTGAGGCAGAGCGCCAGCAGCCGTCGGCAGCAGCCGCGACATGAAGGCAGCCACCGCATCCATGTCGTGGCCGAGTACCGAACAGATGACGTCCTGATAGGACAGACACGGCCATGCCCGACCGCAATCGAGGCAGTCGAAGTCGGTGCCCAAGGAGTGGGTCGCGTCGAACACGCCACTCACCCGACCCTCATCGTTCCGGCAACCCGCGCCACAACCGATCCAGACACGGACACCGGTCCACGCGGGGCGCCCGGATCAACAGTCGGGCGATCTGCGGCACACGCTCGCGGCCCGTAGCCCGAACGACTCGTGCGGACCAGATCAGCGGCCGGCCCAATCCGACGAACCAGCTGCACCATGTGAGTCACATCGGCGTCGCCGCACCTGCCGTGCTGTGCCCGTGGCCCCGTCGTACCGAAGGAGGGATGCAGGCTCATCGGCCCTCACCCCCGGTCGCGGTCACGGCGGCGCGGCGCCGTTGGCGCGGCATCCAACCACGTCGTCCATTCGGGCTGGCCGACTCGGTGTCATCTGGCTCGGCTGCCGAGGTTGGTGGCAGTCCCTGTGCCTCGGCCAGCGCGGCCAGCAGGCCGTCCAGGTCACTGCGCGGCACGCCGGGCACGCACACGATGTGGCTTCGCCCGGCGTGCCTGGCCAGCCGCCAGCGGGCCCGGATCGGCTCAGACGGCGCTGCCAGGGTGACAGTCATCGCGTGCGGAAGCCGCCACGCCGGCCACCCGATCTGTTCGAGCCGGCCGTGTACATAGGCGGCCAGGTCGCGGCATTGCTCGGCGCGAGCAGCGAGCCCGTCCCGGCCGAGGACCGACAGGGCATACCAGACAGCCAGGGCAGCGTGGCCGCTGCGTGAGGACGCGATAGTGGTGTCCGGGCTGCCGGTGTAGGAGACCGTAGGTGCCATGGCGCGGGTGCTGGCCTTCACGATCACGACCGCGCACGGCATCGGTGTGGACAGGAACTTATGCCCGGAGACCAGGAGGCAGTCCGCGCCGTCGACCAAGTCGAACCCGGGCCGCACGGTCGGGTCCAACAATGCGAGGGGGATGCCGGACAGGGCGGCGTCCACGAGGATGAACCGGCGCCCGGCCGGCACGGCGGCGTCATCGAGTACCTTCGCGATGGCGCGTACGTCGTCGACCGTCTCAGTCCAGGTGGTGCCCGCGTTCGCGACCACGATCACCGGCCGGTCTCGCCGCAACCGGACCTGGTCGGCAAGATCGGAGTAGTCCATGACGTCGTGCTCGTCGGTACGCAGCACGACCGACGGCATCGCCAGGATGCGTACCGCCTTCGGCACGGCCGGGTGGGCGGCGCCGCTGTGCAGCACGACCGCGCCCGGATGCAGCCGACGGGCGAGCTCCAACCCGTAGATGGTGGCCTCGGTAGCGCCGCTGGCCACGTACCCCCACCGGTCGCCGACCGGGGCTCGGAACAGGTCGGCCAGCATATCCACGGCTTCCCGCTCCAAGTCTTTCACGTGCAACGGGTACAAGCCGTCGGTGTCCGGGTCGCCGAGGTTGTTCAGCAGGCCGCGGGTAAACAGATCGGCCAGGGGCCGCCAGTCGATGTCGGAGCCGGCCGGGAACCCGATCGCGGGTGCGGCGGCGTCCAGCCGGGCGGCCAGCTCGGCCAGCCGCGCCGCCACCGAGCCGTCCGCGACCGCGACAGCGGAATCAGGCGCCACGGTTCAGCCCTCCGGCCATGAGGCGGTTCAGCTCGCTCAGCCATCGCCAGGTCGCCTGGTTGTCCGGCCCGTAGGTGTCCGAGACAGCTAGGTCACGGGCGAGCGTTGTCGGCCGGTATCGGGCACCGGATACGTCCGTGACCGGGTGGGTGGTCCAGATCCGGTACTCGCCGAACTGCCGTCGCGCCAGCCGGTCGATCAACAACACCGACCCGTCCACGAGCTGTGCGTAGCAGCGGCCGGGCACGTCCATGTCGCTCTGTGCCGTCTTCTGCACCTGCTCCCACGAGCCGGCCGGCGTGTCCAGCGAGGTCACCCCGACGCCGGCGTACCGGGCGTACGGTGAGCGGGGGTCGTGCCAGCTGAACAGGTACTGGTCCGGATCGCGGCCCACGCGCAGATGGTCGTGGAACACCGGGAGCAGCTCGTACAGCAGCATCGCCAGCCGCTGCTGGTCCCCGGCCGGGAACAGACGGGCCGCGACGTGCAGCTCACACAGTGCTGGCCGGCCAATGGGTGGTTCGGCGAAGAAGAACACCAACACGTGCGGGTTGAGCGGGTCACGGCGGCGCCGCTGCCACGTCGCCATCGCCTGGTTCCAGTTCATCGACGTCAACCGGTTGACGACCCTATTCCGCAGATCAGGCAGCGCCTCGTCCCACGGCGAGGTCGGCGGCGGACCTGGCACCTCGGCGTGCCGGTGGGGCTCACCGGCGTATCCGCCGGTCGGTGGCGCCGGGGCCGTGCCAGCCGGTGGGCCGGGCTCAGCACTCTGATCCCGTGTCCGGGCGGTTTCTGGCGCCTGCGGCGGCTCCGGTCGCCGCGGCTGTGCGGCAGCCGGCTGGCGCGGGGGCAGCCATGGCGCTGGGGCCTCGGCCCGGCCGACATCGCGCCGTGGCAGGTCGGCCGAGTGCCGGGCGTGCGACCGCCCCACTTCCGGCTCCGGCGGGGGGAAGGTCATAACGGAGGGGGCGCCTCTCATCGCGGTCACAGCCTCACCTCGGACAGGCGCTGGTCCGGCAGAGCGAGCGGATGGGGCCGACCGTGGCCGATCCCCTCATACAGCTGCGGCCGGTACGCGCGCACCAACCCGGCCCAGCACAACCCCGCGACGGCGAACACGAAGACCAGCACTGGAATCGCCAGCGTGGTAGCCAGCGAGCCGCTCCCGACGCCGAGCAGGGCCTGCATCCGGACGGTCATCACACCCAGCACCGCCAGCCCAGCGGCGATCCCGGCCACCGGTGCGATCCGGCGGGTCCACACGCCCTCGTTGCCGCCACCACCCCGCCGGAACCACAACACCGCGGCCAGAGACGAGCCGACCAGCAACGCGAACACCGCGAACGCGGCCAACGCGGCAAGCCAGGTGAACATCGTCTCCACCGGGCGGGCACCCGCGAGCGCGAACACCGCCACCGCCACCGCGGCAATCAATGTCTGCACCACAGAGCCGCCGACCGGTGCGTCACGCCGCGACCGGCTCCCGGTGCCGGTCCGCGTCAACGCCTGCGGCAAAAGTCCTTCACGAGCCAGCCCATACAGATACCGGGCCACCGTGGCGTGAAACGACAGCATCGCGGCGAACACACTGGTAAACAGCAACACCTGACCCACCCCCGCGACCAGCGCGCCGAACGCACCCAGGCTTTCCTCCAAGACCGTGAACGGCAGGTTCGGATCGGCGCTGGCCGCCTGCTGGATCCGGTCCGTACCGGCGGCGCTCACCATCGCCCACGCCGAAACGCAGTAGAACGGGCCCAAGACGAGCAGGGCTGCGAACGTGGCCCGGCCGACCGCCCGATCCGAACGGGCCTCCTCCGAATACGCCTGCCCCGACTCGTAGCCCAGGAACCCGGCGATACCCAACGCGAACACCGCACCGACATCGCCGGTGAACAACTGGCCCGGCGCCAGCGGCTCCAACGGAATCGACCCGCCAGCCGGCCCAGCGAACGCCGCGATGTCGAACACCACGATCACGACGAACTCGGCAACCAGCAAGGTCGCGAGCACCCCGGCGCCGATATCCACTCGCAGCACCCCGAGCACCGCGATGGCCAGACAGAGTACGCCGGCCCAAACCCACCACACGCCGCCCAGCTCGGCAGCCAACGTCGCACCAAGGAACCCGTACAAGGCGACCTGCACCGCGTTGTAACCGACCAACGCCAGCAGACCACCCGCCACACCCCACGCCCGGCCAAGCCCGTGGGCCAGCAGCCCGAAGAACGGCGCCGCGTGACCCAGCCGCCGGTTCATCGCCACGTAACCGGTCGTCAGCAGCCACAACCCGACGGTCAACAACAGGTAACTCAACGGCACACCCGTGACCCCGGAAGCCGAAAAGGTCGTCACGATACCCGCCGCCAACACCGTCATCGGAGCCGACGCCGACACCGCATAGAACCAAAGCCCACCAGCACCAACCGACCGACGCGCCAATCCACCATGGAGGCTCATATCGACGCTCCCGGCACCGTCGCCGCAATGAGTGGGGCCGCAGGCGCCCGCCATCGTGGTCTGCCTCCACTCAGCGCGCGCTGCAGGCCGGTGAAGCGGCTGAACGGCTGCAACTCGCCGACTCGGTAGATCACCCGACGGTCCCTTCCTATGGCTATCTCGTTGATCTGCGGTGTTCGTGGCCCTTAACCCGCCGCCGCGCCCTCCCCGGCAACGACGGCGGGCCAGGGAGCCTAGGTTCGATGCACGAGTCGCAGGTCCTCGACCGTGCCGCCGACCTCCACACGGACGAACAGCCGGTGAAGCGCCGCCCAATCAGGCCCGTCGATCGGCGAGGGGACAGGCGGCAACTGCGCTGCCGCCTCGACACGGTGTTCGACCGAGGCGGCCTCGATCGGGCGAAGCCGGCAGCCACACAGACTCATGTACGTACGGGTTGTCTTGGTCCAGCCCGACGGGAGAAACGGCTGACCGCAGCAGCAGAACATGAAGCCGCACAACGGATACGCGTCGAACGGCAGCACCGAGGCGGAAGCGTCGTCAAACTGGTCGTAAGGGGCGGCGCCGGTGTTAGCACGGTTCGGTATGGTGCTCGGACGGCCGAAAGCTGCGAGCTTGCCATTGGCGGTCATTGCAGCCCTCCTCGGCAACGGTCGGATCAGGTTCGCCAGTGGTGCGGCTGTGTATCCGGCGGTTCTTCGGCAACGCGACAGCATCGACGTGTCGCGTGTTGTGTGTTCACGATCACTGACAGTCCGTTGCCTTGGAACCCCGACTTACTAGGAGACTTGGTAGGAGACTTAGTAGGAGACCTGCTGTTGAGCTGCGGCTTCTTTGTTTGGATCAATGGACAGTGGGCTCTAGAGGCGTCGAAGCGGGGTTACGCTCTGGCCGCACCGGACAGTCCGTCGCCGTCGGACAGTCGCGGTGCTTTCGTGTCTGCCTGTGCCGGAGGTCGCTGATGATCAGTCCTTACGTAAGACGCCGCCGGCTTGCGGCCGAAGTGATCCGCCTCCGGGACGAACACAGCTACTCGACCCAGCGGCTGGCCAAGGCGATCAACGTTCCCCGGCAGCGCATCAGCCAGCTCCAGAACGCACACGTACGGCCCGACCTCGACGAGATCATGCGCATTCTCGACGTGTTCAAGGTCGGCCAGCGCCGCTGGGAACAGATCATGACCATCGCCCGCGAGGCCCAGGAACGCGGCTGGTGGGAGAAGTTCCGCGACGAGATGGGACCACGCCAAGCCCTATACGCCGACCTCGAAGCCGGTGCCCGGTCCATTGTCGAGTACCAAATGACCCTGCTGCCGGGCCTACTCCAGATCCCCGCGTTCACCGAGATTCGCGCACGGGCCGACCGGGGTGCCTACCCCGAGGACTTCGACCCGGCCCGTGCGCTGGAGGCCAGAGCGATACGGCAACGCGTGCTCGACCGTGCCGGCGGACCCACCTACGAAGTGATCATCGACGAGTTAGCGGTTCGCCGCTTCGCCGCACCACCGGACGTCGTCCGCGCCCAACTGGACCACCTCGTGCACGTCGGCCACGACCGCAAACGGATCACGATCCGCATCCTGCCGCTATCCGCATCCATCGCCGGTCATGTCGTACCCCGATCCGCCTTCTTCACCTATCGTTATCCCGACCCGGGCGATCCGATCGTCGTCGCCGTCGACACCGTCACCTCGGATCTCGTGCTAACCGAAGCTGTTGAGATCAGCTATTACCTCGATCTCTACCAGCGTCTCCAGCAGGCGGCCCTTAGCCCCGCCGACAGCCTCGACTTCCTCGCCGCGGTGGCCGAGGACCTGCCCGACTACACAGGGAGCTCAAGATGAACGAAAGCAAGTTCACGAACTGGCGCAAGTCTCGCCGCAGCGGTGGCGGCGACAACTGCGTCCAGGTCGCCTTCGCCACCGACGGAGCCGTGGGCGTTCGCGACTCCAAGAACCCCACCGGCCCAATCCTCGAGTTCAGCCCGACTGGATGGGTAACCTTCGTCGGTGGCGTGCGCGACGGCGACTTCGACGCCTAGCACTGGGCAGACGGCGATATTGATCATTGCGGCGGTCGGAGGTGCACGCTCGGTGCGCCTCCGGCCACCGAACGGGGTAGCCGCTTGAAGGCAGGACGGCCGCGCTGCCATGCTGAGCACCAGGTTGCCAAGTTTCATCCTGCTCTCTCATACAGCCGCTCCAAGCCGCCGTGAAGATCGTTGGCTGCTCGACCCGCGTACTCCTGGAATAGCGGTTTGGTCCGGAGGTATCAATGCCGCGTAGTGGTCCAGACCTGCCACCTAACACACGCCTCTGCGCTGCTCGCAAGCGCCAGCTTTCGCCGACTGGCTCAGGACGGCCAATGTCACGCCAAGAGTTGGCCGAGGCAGTCAACGCCTACCTCTGGGAGACCTACCAACAGCACGAGAATCTCGACGAGACCGACATAGGCAAACTCGAACGCGGCGACCATCGGTGGCCGGGCGAACGCCGCCGGGAAGCCTTCCGCGCTGTCCTGAACGCCGCTACCGACGCCGAGGCCGGCTTCTATATCATCCGATCTCCTGGGGCCGGTGCTACCGAGACCGGAACTCTTGCTCGGGGGATTGCAGCTGAACGACAGCTGGCCTCAGCAGCCGACCTTGTCCGCAAGGCCGGCGCAGCCTGGTTCGCGATGCTGCCAGAGAACCTGGTTGAGCTGCCAGGACCGTGGGCTACCGGCATGGAGATACCCACGATGATCGAGGCTCCCCACGTCGAGGCGCTCAAGCACAGCATCGCTTTGTTCGAGCGGTGGGATCACCAGTACGGCGGAGGGCTCGCCCGCGCTGCGATGGCGGGCAGATGGACTGGGCGTGCCGCGCGGCGCGCCAGTCGGCCATGACGGACGGCGTACGACGAGCGTGGCTGTCGAACGCGGCCCGGTTGGGCGACCTCGCCGGCTGGACCTGCTTCGACGCCGGCGAAGATCCAGACATCGTTGAGCGCTACTTTCTCACCGCGATCGCGCTGGCGGGTGAGGCAGGTGACACACAACAGCGAACTCATACGGCAACGTCGATGAGCCGGCATCTCACCTATCACGGCAGGACGGATGAGGCGCTCGAAGTAATTGATCTGGCCCGCCTCGGCTGGCGGCAACTGCCTCCGCTCGGTCGGGCGGTCATCGGGATCGTCGAAGCTCGCGCCTACGGCCGAGTCGGTGACGGTGAAGCTTGCCGCAAGGCCGTTGAACTCTGCGACGACAACTTCGCGGCTAGCCCATCGGGGGGTCAGCATGATCTCACTTGGGGGTACTACGCGGATGATGCCCAGATCCTTGGGGACGCGGGACACGCCATGTTCGACGTCGCCATGGCCACCGGAGACGAGAAACAGGCGGCCGTGACGATTGATCGACTGGAGCGGGCATACGCACTGCACCCACCCGAGACGGTCCGCTCCAAGGCCTTGACGATGGTCCGCGTTGCGTGTCTCAAGACTCGGCACGGCGATGTGTCGGGCGGGCTCAACGACGCTGAGGTCGCCCTCGCCAACGCGCGGATGGTTCACTCACACCGCGTCGTTGACGACCTGCGCCTACTCGACACGACGCTCCAACACCCGCGACACCGCACCGATGCGCGCGTAGGGGCTCTCCGAGTTGGCATCGCGGCAGTGATCAGTGGCGGCGTTTAGAAGCCAGTCCAGCCCTCGGGCGCCGTGCCGTCGCGAAGCGTGGCAATCCGGTGCCGCAGCTGAGCCTCCCGATCACGGTGGTCGCCGGCCGATTGCGCCAGCCACGTGATCATCCGAAGCATGCGAATACCGCGTAGCACAGGCCAGGCACGGCTACGGCGCACGTCGTAGCCGTACGCATCGGCGAAATCGTTGTAATCGCCTGCCGAGAACCAGCCGCACTCGTAGTACAACGCAGTCAATGTCAGATCCCACTCCGGCGGCCCGATCGCGACCGTCTCCAGGTCAACGAACGCCAGCCGGCCTTCGCCGGTCAGCAGCAGGTTGTCCATGTGTGCGTCGCCGTGCACCACGGACACGCCCAGCTCGAAACTAGACCGCTCCCACTGCGTCGCCAGTTCCTCCCGGTACTCCGTCAGGAATGCGCGATCCTCCTTGGACAGGGTGACGCCACCAACGAGCCGGTCGTCGAACCGCGTAAACGGATCTACCTGGGCCAACAGGCCGTTGTCGGGTGGGCTTACAGCGTGCAACTGCTTCAGGCAGCGAGCCAAGGTCACCAAGTCGGCCGAGGCGGCGTCCAGCAGGTACTCCCAGAACGAGACGACGTAGCCGTCCACCAGGGTCGGCGACGGAAGCAGCGGCACTGCCGTAGGCACGGCGACGGATGCGAGCCACTGCGCGACGGCCATCTCGTGTTCAACGTGTGGGAGCTGTTCTTGATCACGGATCACTCGCGCCAACGCCCCAGCAGCGGGAAGGACCACCACACCGTTCTCCCCGACCCGTAGCACCCAAGCACCGTCCACGGCGAGACCGCCGCGGTACGCGGCCTCCACGGCGGCGCCGAACGCCTCGCCTGCCTTCACACGATCATCTTGCCGTACGAGCCCTGGAACGCCGACACAGCGAGCGAAGCAAAGCCGCACGCGGATGGCGTACTCGGCGGCCAACTCCTCCTTGGACAAACAAAGACTCCAGGAGCGGATCAACCTTCTGGCGGACGAGCGAAAGGATCGGCAGGGCGCGCGGCAGGTGTTTCGCGATCTGCGGGCAATCTGCGCCAGGATTAGCCCCGGGAGCACAGCCAGGTCTTGCCTTTGCTCCCGGGGCTTGCCACCTAGCTTTCGGCCGCTGCAGAGCTGTCCCCGTCAACTCGCCTTGCGCGGGTGCTGCCGAGGACTCGTACGGTCGTGCTGGCCTTGATCGGCGCGTCCTCCGGCCCCTTCAGGTATGGATCGATGTCGATTACCTTGCGGAGGCTGCGGCCGGGGCCGTGCGCCTGGTTGCGTGGGTGTCCGCTGACCCAGTACCGGTGGTCGGGTTTGGCTCTGCCGCTTGGTGTGCGGTCGTGTTCGGCCTGGGCCGGTTGCGGCTGGGAGCTGGCCGGTTTGATGCCGACGAGCCGAACCTCGGGTGGTGGCCGGTGGGCGCGTGCATACGCCTTGCGGATGGGTGGATCGGCCGGCGTTGGCTCGTCGCGGGTGAGCTGCTGGGCGATGATCAGCCAGGAGGCCACCAGCGCGGCCAGAGGTTTGCTCCCGTCGACCGTCACCTCGTGCGGGACGTGCACGGCATGGACAGGAACGAGCCAGCCGACTTCGTGCCGGACCAGCTCTATGACGGTCGATGGCAGGTCCAGGCCGAGACTGCGGTAGCAGACCATCTGCCAGCCGTCCGGGCGGGGCGTCCAGGAGGCGGCGGCGATGCGGTGGCGCTGGTCGACCGGCGTGGACCAGACCAGCAGGCCGCTTCCTTTGGGAACGATCCGGTCCGTGATCGCGGTGGTGGGCAGGTCGGCCAGCACCTGCGCGACCAGCGCCGTGAACTGCGGATCGATCCAGTACAGCCGGGACTGGTCGAGCCCTTCGGCCAGGAGGCTGCGGCGTTCAGCGTGGTCGAGCGGTGCGGATAGTCCCACCGGTCCGCGCAGCAGACCGGCAAGGCGATCTCGGACCTTCGGCAGGGTCGAAGCCTTCAGCTGTGCCGGGCTCCACGCGCCGGTAGTGAGCAGCGTTCTGCCCGGCTCCCGGGTGAGCACGATGGCGCGATGGATGCCGGCCAGGATCTGCGCCTCTGGGCCGGTGCGCCGCCAGCCCATCGCGGCGACGCTGCGTTGGGTGAGGGTGACCGGGTCGTCCTGTTCGATGAGCTGCGCGCACGGACAGCAGACCTTCCATTGGGTGCTGTAGGTCTGGGTCACCGGGCGGGTGCCGCCGACCGACATGGCACCGATCTGCGGCGTCCGGTACATCCACACAGGTTCGCTCGTGCTGCACATGTGGCAACGGCGGAATACGTTGTCGAGCTGGTGGGCCGGCATCGGGACCACGTCGTGGTCGTCCGTGTCCGGCACGATGGGGTGTTCGAAGGTGATCGTGCCGGTGTCGTCGATGGCGTTGAGCGCGTAGCCGCATACCGCGCAGGCCATGTCGCGGTCGATCATGCGGTCACCCCGCCGCCGAGCTGCCCGTCGCTGTCGGCGGGGTGCTGGTCGCGGCGGCGTGGTCCGTACCGGGAGGCGTTGCGTGGCATGCGCATCTGCGGCTGGTAGGTGCGGTGCGTGCCGCGCTGCTGTTTGGCGTGGTAGAGGGCGATGTCGGTGCGGTGGAGCATCGTGTTGAAATCGCCGTAGGTGCCGTCGTAGACGGCGATGCCGGCGCTGGCCGTGGGCGTGACGGTGACCGGGCCGTCGTCGGTGGGCAGGTTGGCCGGCTCGGTGAGCATGTCCATGGTCCAGGCCACCGACAGGTCGGGGTCCTCGTGGGTGACGGGAAGCAGCAGCAGGAACTCGTCACCGGCCAGCCGGGCGGCGATACCGTCGCAGGCCGAGGCGGCACGGGCGAGGCGTTCGGCGACCACGCGCAGTAGCTCGTCACCGGTGTGGTGGCCGTGGGTGTCGTTGATGTGCTTGAACCGGTCAAGGTCGACCAGGGCGACTATGGTCGGGCAGTGGGTCAGCTCGGCGAGCAGGAACATCTGCGCGGCGCCTCGCCGGTTGTGTAGGCCGGTGAGTGAATCGTGTTCGGCGATGTACTCCATCAGGCGGGCCTGGCGGTCGAGTTCGTCGACCTGGCCTCGCAGCTGGGTGATCTCGCTGTGGAGTCGGTGGATGTTTGGTCGGGCGCTGAGTCGGCCCGCGGTGAAGCCGAGTGCCGCGGTTGCGGCGAGTGTGGCGAGGATGGACACTGGATTCCTCTCTGCGTGAGAGAACCCGGGACGCGCGTTTCTCAGGCGAGGCGTCCTGGGTCCAACAACGAAGACGGCCCGCCGGTTGGCGGGCCGTTTCTTGTGTTTGTGCCGCCGGTCAGCGGTGCGGTGCGCGTTTGGCGTTGGTGCCAGCGTTCGGCGTTACGTCGATGCCGAGTCCGGCGATGGCCGGCGGGTCGGTCGTGCGATGGCCGGCTTGGTCACCGTCACAGGACGACCACGACGCGGGTGTAAGTGCCGTCCGGTTCGCGGATGGCGAGCGTGTGGTCGTCCAGGTTGGGATGCAGCGCTGCGAGCAGCCGCACGGCCTTGTTGATCAGATCGGTGCGGTTGAGGCCCGTTGCGGCGGTGATGTCGTCGAGGTCGCGGGCGGCACCGGCGTCAGGTTCGCGATGGTTCGGGTGAGCGCCGAAGATGGCCCGCTGTCACATGTTTGGTGGTTGGCCATTTCGTGGATCACGTACCTGGGCTGGCGGTGGGCGCGGCAACCTTTGTGGACGTTCGATGGGATGGCGTCTGCCGCGTCGGCGGCCCGGTGGTCCACGAGTCGGATCGCTCGACCACGTACGGTGTTGCCGACAGGTGTTCGGCTTGGATGCACATGGCAGTCCCTTCTGGACGGAGGCCCCCGGGACGAGCGCCGATATGGCGAGGCGCCCCGGGGTCAAGAAACGACGATGGCCCGCCGGTTGGCGGGCCTTGTGCGGTGCGGGCGGGCTCCACGCCTGCGTGGCGGGAGCCACCGCCGAGATGCGCCGCCGTGGCACGGGCGTGGCGTTACCGGAGCGGCTCGGGCCCGACCTCGACCAGCTGTCCGTCGGCGTAGTCGAACCGGGTGGCGGACATCCACGCGGCGGGCAGGAACAGCAGGGCCGGCGGTTCGCCGATGAGTCCCACGTCGTACGCCCAGGTGACGGCGAGGATGACCGGTTGGGCCTTTTCCATGTCGGTGAACCCGGGCGCGGCGGTGGCTTGGCTGAGCCCTCGTCGTTGATGTCGCTCGATGCGCAGGTATTGGCACAGGTCCAGAGCTGAGCGCATGCAGTCAACGTGTCCGGGAGGATCTGTGTACGCGCGAGCGTGGAACCCGCCGGGTCCGCCGACAAACGCGACGAGAAAGTCCTGCGGTTGCCCGCACAGCCCGCACAGCCGATGGCGCACGCAGTCCAGGACCCGGCCGCCGTTGATGACCGCGAAGTTGACGCTGCCGTCGTCGTGTTCGTTGACGTACGGGATGGGCAGCCCACGGCGGGGGTCGACGGGCCTGGCCGCGAGCCGCGCCGGGATAGCCGGGCGCGGCTGCTGGGCAGTCACCGGGTGCCTGCTGATGGTTGCTCGTCAACGCGCCGCCACCCGACGCTCTCGCACGCCCACATCTGGCCGTGCACGGTGACTGTGTCGCCCACCGACAGGCTGCGCAGCCGATGATGGACCTGCTCGGCGAGGGCGAGTTGGATGGCCCTGGCCGGGCCGGCGGGTGCCTGGCCGGGGTGGTTGGACGCTTCGAATGCCGCTTCGGCCCATTGTTCGGCGGTCATGCCGGAGCCGTCGCCTTCCAGGACGATGGTCACTGATTGCTGCTGTGCGCCGAAGCGGTAGCCGTCGGAGAAGCTGCTGTAGTCGGCGTCGCGGTCGGATTGGGTGAACCCGAGTGTGATGATCACCAGGTCACCTCGTCCCGTGCGACGCGGTGCTCGCTGGCCACGCTCCACGGCCAGTGGTAGACACCGAGGCCGTACCGTCCGCTGGGGTCCGGGTGGATCCGGTCGACCTCGACCTGGCGGGTGTGGTGGCCGTCGTCGACCTCATAGGAGATCACGGCGATGTCGTCGTCGAGCCGGACGATGGGGTGTTCGCCGGGCATGTCGCCGATCCGGATGTCAGCCAGGGTCACGGCGATCTGTTCGATGGTGGGCCGGTCGAAGGTGGGCAGGACCCCGTCGAAGACGGTGTAGCCGTCCGCGATCAGGGCCGGGAACTCCAGATCGAACACGGCGCTCGCGGTGACCGTGGCGGGTATCCAGGTCGCGTCCGGCGGGGCGATCTCGTCGCGGTGGTCGACAACCTGGACACCGTCGATGGTGTGGACGGCGCCAGGGTTGAGGGCGAACCAGTGGCCGCCGGCGTTGGCGCCCCGGCGGAGCACCTCGATGAGCGGCTTGCGGCCAGCGTCGCGGGAGCGGCGGTTGAGTCGGAGGAAGCCGGCGGCGCCGTCGGGTTGGCCGGGTGTGCCCCACGTGCCGGTTGGGGTGTGCCGCCAGGTGCGGGCCGGGACGCGGCGGGGTGTGCCGTCCTGCTCGTACCAGATGGGCACCCCGTTGGAGGACAGCCAGTCCCCGTCGGGCTCGCTGTCCCAGATGAGGGCGGCCTGGGTGGCGGACTTGGCCAGTGCCTGGGCGCGGGTGATCCGGTGGTCAGGGGCGGCGAGTGCATGCTCTCCCAAGGGGAGAACGTCTTCCAGGTACCACCACAGGCGGGTGGGTCGTGTTGGCATGGTGAATCTCCTCAGTGGATTGCTTGGCCCGGCGCCGATTGGCCGGGTAGAAGGGCGCGGCTGTCGGTGTGCGCGATGGAGCGCACGCGGAGGATCTGGTCGGGCAGCAGCAGCGCCGCCAGCAGGTTGGTGACCGGGTCGGTGATGACCGTGTAGTCACGCGCCCAGACGGCGTGCCACGCCTCGGCGGCCTGACCCGCGCGGCGGCCCTCGGGGTCGCCGAGAACGTCGCCGATGCCGGCGAACAGCTCGGCGTGTCCGCTGGCCCGGTAGTGGTCCATGCGGCCGGCGAGCATCGGGCAGGCCCGGATCGAGTAGTGGAAGCATTCGGGGTGTATCGCGGCTTCGGCGGCGAGGTTGCGGTCCAGGTCTCGGTCGCGCATGGCGAACATGAACCGGGCGTCCTGAGGGTGTCCGCAGATTTGGCACCACCGGTGGTACAGAGCCTTCGCCGCGCGGTCGGCGTCGACCGCGCCGAACCGGTAGCGGTCGTCCGGAGTCTGGACCGTGATCCAGGGGACGGCGAGCCCGGCCAGCAGCGGGCGGTCGTGTAGCCGCATGGGGATCGGCGGAAGGTCCGGGCTACTCATGGCTTCTCGACCCGCTGCCAGTGCAGGCTTGCGGTGCCGACGGCGTAGAGGCCGTCGGCGTCGGGCTCATGCCGGGTGGGGCGGATCATCGAGTGCTCGCCGTGCGACACGGTCAGTACCTCGCCGGCGACGATGAGGCTGAGGCGCTGTCCGGGCTGGCCGGCGAGGTCTGCGCTGATGCGTTCGGCGGTCTTGCGGGTGAACCGCAGCGCCGCATCCGGGTTGGTGAGGTGGGCCAGGGCGGGATAGACCTTGGGGCCGATCTCGTCCTCGCGGACGCAGACTGGCTGCCAGTGCGGGTCAAACCCGGTGGGCAGGCTGGCGCAGCGTTCGCGGTGGGCGTCCGCGGCGAGCGCGGTGATGCACTGCCAGGTGAGGTCGCGTGCTGCGGCCAGCGACCGCACGGATCCGCTGATGGTTCCTTCGCCGTTGTCGGCGAGCTGGGCGGTGAGGGTGTTCCCGGTCAGGTCGAGGGCGTCGATGAACCCGGCCGCGCAGGCGGCTGCGTGGACGGCGTTGACCGAGACGCGCCGCCATTGCGGGCGGTC
>Ga0272482_10000237_pt1 | contig 17611 bp, 22 predicted proteins | sample RVTome_8_FD_192427 | JGI IMG/M metagenome (GOLD analysis project Ga0272482, IMG submission 192427) | Soil microbial communities from uranium-contaminated site in the Upper Colorado River Basin, Wyoming, United States - RVT160D0 (version 2) ...
CATCCGTCCTCGAACGGATGACGCACGTCAAGCGGCGGCGGCTGATCCTGGAGGCGGTGGTGGACGCGAGTGGTGGCGCGGAGTCGATCGCCGAGCTGGACTTCGCTCGCCTCTGCCGGCGCCACCGGCTGCCCGAGCCGTCGCGGCAGGTCCCGCGGGTCGACTCGGCGGGGCGGCGCCGCTACCGCGACGTCTATTTCGACCAGTGGCGCGTCCAGGTAGAGATCGAGGGCGCCCAGCACTTGGACGTTGCCTCCTGGTACGCCGACATGCGCCAGCACAACGAGATCGCCATCGCTGGCGAGGTCCCTGCGCTTCCCCGCTTGGGTGGTCCGCCACAAGCCGGACGACGTGGCCGCTCAGGTTCGGGCGGCTCTGCTCGCGGGTGGCTGGACCGGGGTGGGGACGCGGCGGGTCAGCGCGACCGCGAGCAGCACCACCGCCATGCCGGCCAGTACGCGAAGGCCCAGGCGTTCGTCGAGGACCACGGCGCCCAGCGCCACCGACACCACCGGGAGCAGGTAGCCGACCGTGGCGGCGCTCGTCGGGCCTTCGTCGGCGATGAGGCGGTAGCTCAGGTAGAACGTGACACCCGTGCAGAAGACACCGAGCACGACCACGGCCACCACACCCGTGAGGTCGACGCGCACCGGGCCGGCCACCGGCAGGGCCAGCGTGCTCCAGCCGGTCGCGGCGATGAGCTGCGCCGCGGACAGGGCGATCGGCGCCGTGCCGCGGCCGGTCAGCCACCGTCCCATGTAGACGAAGCCGGCGCCGTAGCTCGCGGCGGCGGCCAGTAGTGCCAGCGCGCCCCACGACGGGTGGGCGTGCCAGGGCGCGAAGATGAGCAGCACGCCGCCGAAGCCGAGCAGGAGTCCGGCCAGGCGGGCGCGCGACGGGCGTTCGAGGCTGATCAGCAGTGTCCACAAGGGAGTCGTGGCGTTGAGCACGCCGGCGAGGCCGGAGTCGACCGTCCGCTCGCCCACGGCGAAGAGGGCGAACGGCAGCGCGTTGCAGAAGAGCGCCGCGACGGCCAGGTGGCGCCAGACGGCGGGTGAGCGCGGGAGGCGTTGCCGGGCCGCCACCGCCAGGGCCAGGAGCACGGCCGCGCCCAGCACGCACCTCGCGAGCGTGATCTGCACCGGCGACAGGCCGTGGTTGAGCGCCACCTTGATCCACAGGAAGCCCGAGCCCCAGAGGAGGGCGAGCACGCCGATCCGTACCACTCCCCCACCGTGCCGCCAACGACCTGTGAGGACAAGTGAAAGTTCGGGTGGTCATCGTTAAGCTGTGCTACATGCTCGACGTGCGCCGCATGCAGGTCCTCCGCGCCGTGGTCACCAGTGGCTCGGTCACCGCCGCCGCGACCAACCTCGGCTACACCCCCTCGGCGGTCAGCCAGCAGGTCGCGGCGCTGGAGCGGCAGGCCGGCACGCCGCTGCTGGAGCGGGTCGGACGCGGCGTGCGCCCGACCGCCGCCGGACGGCTGCTCACCGAGGCCGCCGGCGCGATCGGTGAGCGGGTCGCCGAGGCCGAGACCGCGCTGGCCGACCTGCGCGCGGGGCGCACCGGGCGCCTCGTGGTCCGCTACTTCGCCACCGCGGGCGCCGCGCTCGTGCCGCCCGCACTGGCCCGCTTCCGCCGCGAGCACCCCGGCGTGACCGTCGACCTGCGCCTCGCCGACCCCGACGACCCGCTGCCGGAGGTGGAGCGGGCCGAGGCCGACCTCGCGATCGTGGTGCGCCCGGTGCCCCGTGCCGGCATCCACCTCACGCACCTGCTCGACGACCCGTACCGCGCGGTGCTCCCCAAGGGTCACCCGCTCGCCGCCAAGCGCGTCCTCGACCTGGCCGACCTCGCCACCGAGCCGTGGGTCGACTGCGAGGGGCCGGCCGGCCCGTGCCGCGAGATCGTGCGGGACGCGTGCGCGGCGGCCGGGTTCACGCCGAGCGTGGCGGTGGAGAGCGACGACTACGCGACCGCGCAGGGCTTCGTCGCGGCCGGGCTCGGGGTGGCGCTCATGCCCGAGACGGGGCTGGGCAACCGCCACCCGTCGGTGGTCGCCCGCCGCCTGCGCCGCCCCGAGCCGTCGCGGTCCATCTACGCCGCGATCCGCGAGTCCACACTGGACCAGCCGGCCCTGCGTGCGCTGCTGGCCGCGCTCACCCCTCGGCCGGCATGACCGTGCGCAGGCGGGCCTGAGCACGCACCATCCGCTCACCCTCGATGGCGAGGCCGGGATCGATCAGCGACTGGAAGAGCAGTCCGTCGAAGAGGGCCAGCGCCAGCCCACCCGCGTCCCGGCCGGCGCCGTCGGCGCCGAGCCCGAGCACCCGGGCGACCTCCGCGCGGCTGCGCCGGAAGCCCTCCGCCAGCAGCGCCCGCACCCGCGCGTCGTGCTGCGCCTTCGCGAGCGCGCCGAGGAAGGTGCGGGCCAGCCCCTCGTGATCGCGCCGGCTCTCCTCCACCACCGCGAGCGCCGCCCGGAAGCGCTCCTCCGGCGCGCGCGCCGCCATCTCGTCGAGGCGCCGCCCGATCTCGGCCAGCCACCGGTCGAGCCCCGCGACGACGGCCTCCGTGACGAGCTCGTCCTTCGACCCGAAGTGGTAGGTGATCGACGCGAGGTTGGCGCCCGACTCGTCCGCGATGACCCGGGCGGTGACCCGCTCCGGTGGCAGCCGCTCCAGGCAGCGGAGCGTCCCCTCGATCAGCTGGGCGCGGTTGCTTCGCTGCGGGCTCACGGCTTAAATTGTACAAGCGTATAGATTCGCGAACCCGGAAGGACACGCCCATGTCCATCGCCATCGCCGCGGTCTCGCTGCCGCTCGCCGCCCTGCTCGTGCTCACCGCCCTGCGGAAGCTGAGCCACCGGCCCGACGTCGTCGCGACCTACACGCGCGTGGGCGTACCCGAGGAAAGGCTGAACCTCCTCGCGGCGCTGCTGCTGGCCGGGGCCGCGGGCCTGGTCGCCGGCCTTTTCGTCACGCCACTCGGCGTCGCCGCCGCCGCGGCCCTCGTCGCCTACTTCGCCCTCGCGATCGGCGCCCACCTGCGCGCCCGCGACACCGCCAACGTCTTCATGCCCGCCCTCTACCTCCTGCTCGCCCTGGCGGCGCTCGTCCTGCACATCGCCTAGGCGGCCAGCGGTGGGTTGAGGCGGGCGAAGCCCTCCTGGCGGTGGTACGGGAAGTACGGGTACGGGGCCGTCCGCTCACTGGCCGCGTCCAGGCGGGCCACCTGCGAAGGGGTGAGGGTCCAGCCGACCGCGCCGAGATTCTGCCGGAGCTGGGCCTCGTCGCGGGCGCCGACGATGACCGACGCCACCGTGGGGCGCTGGAGCAGCCAGTTGATCGCGACCTGTGGCACCGCCCGCCCGGTCTCCTCCGCCACCGCGTCCAGGGCGTCGACCACGCGGAAGAGGTGCTCGTCGTCGACCGGCGGGCCGTACCCGGCGGTCTGGTGGAGCCGGCTCCCCGCGGGCAGCGGGCGGCCCCGGCGGAGCTTTCCGGTCAGCCGGCCCCAGCCGAGCGGGCTCCACGCCAGCGCGCCCACGCCCTGGTCGTGGCCGAGCGGCATCAGCTCCCACTCGTAGTCGCGGCCGACGAGGGAGTAGTAGACCTGGTGGGCCACGTACCGGGGCAGGTTGTGCCGCGCGGCGACCGCGAGGGACTTCATCAGCTGCCACCCGGCGAAGTTGGAGACGCCCACGTAGCGCACCTTGCCGGCCCGCACCAGGTCGTCCAGTGTGGACAGCACCTCCTCGACGGGCGTGCCGGCGTCGAAGGCGTGCAGCTGAAACAGGTCGATGTAGTCGGTGCCCAGCCGCCGCAGCGCCGCCTCGCACGCCTCGATGAGGCGCGAGCGGGACGAGCCGGCCTCGTTGGGCCCGTCGCCGGTGGGCAGGCTCGCCTTGGTGGAGAGCAGCACCCGCTCGCGCCGGCCCTGGATGGCGCGGCCGAGCACCTCCTCCGAGGCGCCCGCCGAGTACACGTCGGCGGTGTCGAAGAGCGTCACCCCCGCCTCCAGGCAGATGTCGACGAGGCGGCGTGCCTCCGCGGCGTCCGTGCTGCCCCACGCACCGAAGAGCGGGCCGCTCCCGCCGAACGTCCCCGCCCCGAACGCCAGCGCCGGCACCTTCAGCCCCGACGCGCCCAGCCGCCGATACTCCATGAGCTTCCCCCTTAACGGTACTATCGTCCCATTACCGTAGCACGGTTAACGGGACTGGAGTGCCGTTATGACGTACGACATGGTGCGGCCGGGTGGGCGCACCGCGCGGGTGCGCGAGGCGGTGCTGCGCGCGGCGGGCGACCTGCTCGCCGAAGGCGGCCTCGACCACCTCGACCTGGGCGAGGTCGCGCGGCGCGCCGAGGTCGGCCGCACCACGGTCTACCGGCGCTGGGGCACCTCCGCGGCGCTGGTCGCCGACCTGCTCGTCGACATGGCCGAGACGTCGCTGCCACGCACCGAGAGCGGCTCGCTGCTCGGCGACCTCACCGCCAACGCGCGGCTGGTCCAGCGCACCCTCGCCGACCCCCGCCAGGGCGCGCTCTTCAAGGCGCTGATCGCGGCCGCGACCGGCGACGCGCGTACCGCCGAGGCGTTGCACCGCTTCTACGAGATCCGGATCGACGAGTGGGCGCCCTGCGTGACGGCGGCGGTCGAGCGGGGCGAGCTGCCGGCCGGCACCGACGCGCGCGAGGTGGTGCGCGCGGTCTCCGCCCCGCTCTACTACCGCCTGCTCGCCAGCGGCGACCCCCTCGACGAGGCCGCCGCCGACCGGGCCGCGCGCGCCGCCGTGGCCGCCGCGAGCGCCGGGGCGTACGCCGCCTGAAAAAGATCTCGCTCGGTTGTCCAGAACCGGCGCGGTCCGTTCGTCCCTAGAGTGGAAGCCGGCGAGCGGCGCCGGCACCGATCCGAGGAGCGAGCAATGCCCAAGTACGTCGCACTCATCTACTCGGCCGACGTCGACTGGAGCCAGCCGGAGTTCGCCGAGGTGACGAAGGACTACAGCGAGTTCGGCGAGGCGGCCGCCGCGGTGCTGCGGGGCGGCCAGGTCCTGTACCCGACGACCAGCGCCACCACCGTGCGGGTGAGTGGCGGCAAGGGTGGCGACGTGGTCACCACCGACGGGCCGTACGCGGAGACGAAGGAAGCCCTGACCGGCTTCTACATCATGGAGTGCGCCGACCTCGACGAGGCCGTGGCGGTCGCCGCGAAGATCCCGGCGGCCTGGGACGGTGCCGTCGAGGTGCGGCCGGTGCTCGAGTTCGGCGCGTAGATCGCCACATGCCCACCGGTGACGCGCTCGCGCGCCTGATCCGCGAGGAAGGTACTCGCGTCCTCGCCACGCTGGCGCGCGTCACCGGCAGCATCGACCTGGCCGAAGACGCGGCGCAGGACGCCGTCGTGCGGGCACTGGAGACGTGGCCGCGCGACGGCGTACCCGACAATCCCCGCGCCTGGCTGCTCGTCACCGCGCGGCGGCGGGCGGTCGACATCATCCGGCGGGAGGCACGGCGGGCCGGGAAGGAGGCCGAGGCGACGATGTTCGCGGGCGCCGAGTCCGACCCGCCCGAGGTGGTCCGCGACGACCTGCTGCGGCTGGTGTTCACCTGCTGCCACCCGGCGCTCTCGCTGGAGGCGCAGGTGGCGCTCGCGCTGCGTACCCTCGGCGGGCTGTCCACGGCGGAGGTGGCCCGCGGCCTGCTGGTGCCCGAGGCGACGATGGCCAAGCGCCTCACCCGCGCCAAGCAGAAGATCGCGCAGGCGGGCATCCCCTACCGCGTGCCCCCGGCGGATCAGCTGCCCGCCCGCCTGACCGGTGTGGCCACCACGATCTACCTGATCTTCAACGAGGGGTACGCGGCCGGCGCGGGCGCGGACCTCGTGCGGGTGGCGCTCACCGCCGAGGCGGTGCGGCTGGCCCGCCTGCTGGCCGAGCTGATGCCCGACGAGCCGACCGCGCTGGGCCTGCTCGCGCTGCTGTTGCTGCACGACGCCCGCCGCGGCGCCCGCCTCGACGGGTCGGGGGCGCAGGTGCTGCTCGCCGATCAGGACCGCGCGCGGTGGGACCAGGAGGCGATCAAGGAGGGCGTCGAGCTGGTCGGCCGGGCACTGCGCCGCACTCCGGACCGGCCCGACGGGTACGCGGTCCAGGCCGCCATCGCCGCCTGCCACGCGCTCGCGCCCAGCTACGCCGAGACCAACTGGGACGCGGTCATCTCCTGGTACGACGTCCTCCTCGCCCTGCGCGACAACCCGGTCGTGCGCCTCAACCGCGCGGTGGCGGTGGCCGAGCGGGACGGCGCCCCGGCCGCACTCGCCCTGGTCGACGGCATCGGTGGCCTGGACAGCTACCCGTGGTGGCACGCCACCCGCGCCGAGCTGCTCCATCGCGACGGCCAGCCGGACGCGGCGAAGGCGGCCTACGAGCGGGCGATCGCGCTCGGCTTGAGCGAGCCGCAGGTGGCCCACCTCCGCCGGCGGTTGGCCGACCTGCCCCGGTGAGTCGGGACCGTCATTCGAACATATGTGCGATAGGGTTGCCGGGTGCCCGAGACCCGTACCCAGAACCGGCAGGCCACCGTCGACCGGCTGCACCGCATCACCGACGATCACGCCGGCGGCTATCGGCCGGGCCTGACCCGCGCCGACGCGCTCGCCGAGCTCTCCGCCACCTCGTCCGATCCGGACCTGCTGGCGGAGGCCGCGGCCGCGCACGCGATGGCCGACAACTGGTACGCCATCGTCGCGGTCGACCTGCTCATCGAGGCCGGCGCCGACGAGGAGCTGATCCAGCTGCACATCTCCGAGCTGGGCTAACCGCCGGTGGGGGGCCGCCCGGGCGGCCCCCCACCGGCCCCTGGCCAGAAGCGGGTCAGGTGTCTATGAAGGACGGGCCGGCTAGTGCGCGGAGGGCGTTGGGCAGCAGGCGGACGCGGACCGGGGTGTGGCCGTGCACCTCTCCGTCCACGTCGAGCGGGAGCGGCGGGTCGGTCTCCACCAGCAGGTCGTCGGTCGCCAGAAACGGGGGCGCCGTCGGGCGCCGATGCCCCGCCAGCGCCTGCCGCAGGCTCGCCGAGAGCAGCTGCCGCCGGCGGTGGCCGCCGAGCGGGTACACGTGCAGGAGGCGATCGTCCACTGAGGCGTCGCGGGTGATCGGCTGCCCGGCCTGGAAGCGGCCGTTGACGATGTTGAGCTGGTGGGTGACCAGCTCGTACTCGGTGCCGGCGGCCGTGATGCGGGCCCGAAACGGCCGGTGCCGGACCAGCCGCGCGACCGCCGTCAGCGGGTAGGCGGACTTGCCGATGTGCCGCTTGAGCCGCGCCGGCACGCGGGCGCCGACCTGTGCGGAGAGGCCGACGTTGGCATGGTTGGCGAAGATGGTGTCGCCGGCCTGCCCCAGGTCGACGTCGACGACATTGCCCGCGGTGAGCACCCCCAGCGCGCCGGAAGGGCGGGGCGGGATGGCGAGCCCGCGGGCGAAGTTGTTGGTCGTGCCGAGCGGCAGCACGCCGAGCGCGATGTCGCGGTGTGCCAGGTGCCGCGCGGCCTCGCTGACGGTGCCGTCGCCGCCGCCGGCCACGAGCAGGTCGGGCGCCAGCGCCATCGCCTCCGCCAGCGCGCCGGGCAGCCGGTCGGGCCGCTCCACCGAAAACGCGCCGAGGAGGTCGAAGCCATCCGAGGTCAGCCGGTCGCGTACCACCTCGTAGAGCCGCCGCCCCCGCCGGGAGTGCGTGTTGACGACGAGGACGGCGCGCCGCTCGCGGCGGATCGCCTCCTGGAGCTCGGTCTTGCTGCGCATGCGCTCCGCCGGTCGGGTGTCAGGTCGCGTGGCGCAACGGTACAGGGTGGCCAGATCTGGGTACTGCGCGGACATGACTACCGAGGAACACCGCCCCAGAATCGACGAAGGGCTGCGCGAGCGGGTCGCCGTCGAGCGGGTGAAGCACGCCCTGGCGAGCGACTTCGACGACCACCCGGCCGGCGAGGTCGAGCAGGTCGTCGAGGAGGCCCGCGAGCAGTACGCCGACGCCCCGGTCCGCGAATTCGTACCCAATCTGATCGAGCGCGACGCCCGCGACCGCCTCAAGGAGTCGGAGTAACGGCGACGTCGGTGTCGGCGGGCGCGCGCTGAGCCCGGGAACGGGCCACGAACGGCAGCGCGACCACCTGCACGACCGACGCGATCAGGAACGAGGCCGGGTAGCCCCACACGTCCGCCGCCCGGCCCAGCAGCGGCTGCGTCACGATCCCGCCCGTGTTGCCCATCAGCGAGTCGAAGGACAGGATCGTGGCGCGCTGCTGTGAGGGGATCATCCCGTTGATGTAGGCCTGGCGGATCGGCGTCGTCGCCGCGAAGAGCAGCCCCCAGGCGGCGACGAGCACGAGCGCCACCCAGAAGCTGGCGAGCAGGCCGAGCAGCAGGATCACGCCCGTCGACACCGCCTCGACCGCGATGAGCGCCGAGGTGCGGCGGTGGAAGAGGCGGCGGATGGCGGGCGTCACCAGGCCGCCGACGATCTGCGCGCCGGCCACGAGCGCGGCGGCGAGACCGGCCACGCCGTACGCCTCCGGGTCGCCGTACAGGTCGAGCAGGTGGGGCTGCAGCGCATAGAAGACATAGATGCCGACCCCACCGGTGAACGGTCCGGCGAGCATCAGGTACTTGACCGCGGGGACCCGCCAGCCGTACTCGATGGAGCTGGACACGATCTCGCGGATCTCGGCCATCGGGCGGGCGTCGCGGCGGGGGGTGAAGCCGATGTCCCGCATGAAGAGTGACGCCGCGACGAACATCAGCACGAGGATCCCCGCACGCAGCACGAACGGCGCCCCGAGGTTGACCAGCTGGGCGATGTAGCCGCCGGCGACCGAGCCGACCAGCATGCCGCCGCCGCTGATCGCCTGCCCGCGGGCGAAGACGGTCTCCAGCTGGCCGTCGTATCCGGTGGCGGTGAGCGCGTCGACGAGCCACGCCTCGACCGCGCCGGAGAAGAAGGTGAAGCCGAGCCCGAGCAGCAGCGAGGCCACCGCCCACTGCCAGAAGGGTGCCTCGGTCTGCCACAGCAGCACGTACAGCCCGGTGGTCACCGCCAGCGTGACGGTGCCGAGCAGGAACGAGGCGCGCCGCCCCCACAGGTCGGCCACCACACCGGTCGGCACCTCGAAGAGCACCATGCCGGCGGTGAAGAAGGCATTGGCGGCGAACGCCTCCAGATTGGACAGGCCGGCATCGAGCAGGAAGATCGTGTTGATCCCCCAGATCAGCGAAGCGGCGAGCGTGTTGCCCAGCTGGAGGGCGTAGTAGGTGCGGCGGACACCCAAGGACGTGGTGATCACACCTTCACCTCACCACGGGGGTGCGTCAAACTGCCTTCATGGACCTGGCTGATCTGTCGCGCCGGGTCGCCCGGCTCGACGCCGCGCTCCATCCGATCGCCACCCGGCCGGTGCCGATCGAGGATCTGGAGGGCTGGGCGGAGCGGATGCGGGCGGCACCGCCGGCCACCGAGGAGGCCGGCGTCGCCGAGGAGGGTCAGCTCGTCCTCCGCGCGTTGATCGAGCGGTACGCCGAGGGCGACGACGCCGAGCGAGTGGCGATCCGTGGTCTTTTCGACCGGTACACGTCATTTCGCTGGGCGGTGCACCTGCCGGAGCGGCCGGACACCGCCGAAGGGCTGCGGGCCCGGCTGCTCCACCTCTCCGCCCGCGACCACGACGGCGACACGCGCGACGAGTTGCTGCGGCTGCGCGACCTGCTGGCCGAGGCCGCCGCGGCGGGCGTCGACGCCGACCCGGTGCTCGCCGAGGTCGCGGCGCTGTCCAGCGACATCGACCGCTACGGCATGGGGTCCATCCGGACGATCCTGCTGCGGTGCGTGACCCGGCGCCCGGACGCGGGCCAGCAAGGCGGAGCAGATATTTGATATAACTTACCGGCGCGCCGGGCAGCCAAGGGAGGGAGGCACGTGACCGACCTCGTACCCGCTGAGGCGCTCTCCGCCCTGGTGGCGCGGCTTTTCGCGGCCGCCGGCGTGCCTCCGGACGACGCCGCCACGGTCGCCGAGGCCCTGGTCGACGCCGACCTGCGCGGCTTTCCCTCGCACGGCTCCCACCTCGTCCCGGTCTACGTCGAGCGCCTCCGCCAAGGCTCGGTCAGCAGCCGCAGCGACGCGAAGGTGCTGGTCGACGCCGGCGGCATCGCGGTCGTCGACGCCGGCCACGCGCTCGGCGTGCTCACCGCCGACCAGGCGATGTCGCTCGCCACCGCCAAGGCCCGCGAGTACGGCATCGGCGCGGTCGCCGTCCGGCACGCGTTCCACTTCGGCGCCGCCGGCCGGTACGCGCGCGCCGCCGCCCGCGCCGGCTTCGTGGGTATCGCCACCGCCAACACCCGCCCGATGATGCCCGCCCCCGGCGGCGGTCACCCGGTGGTCGGCAACAACCCGGTCGCGATCGGCGTGCCCGGCCCGCGGGCTGGCAAGATCCGGACCGAGGAGCGCAGCGACGAGGATGGATCGCGCCGGCACCGCGGGCCGGGCGCGAGCGGAGCGAGCGCCAACCAGCAGAGCCCCGACCCGGACGAGCCCGAGCCGCTCGTGCTCGACATCGCGCTCTCCGCCGTCAACATCGGCCGCATCCGGATGGCCGCCGGCAACGGCGACCGCATCCCGCAGGGGTGGGCCACCGACGCCCAGGGCCTGCCCACCACCGACCCGGCCGCCGCGCTCGCCGGCATGCTGCTGCCGGCGGCCGGGCACAAGGGCTTCGGGCTGGCGCTCATGGTCGACGTGCTCGCCGGGGTGCTGGCCGGCGGCGGCTACGGCGAGCGGGTCAACGGCCTGTACGCGGACACCGCCCTGCCCAACGAGTGCGGGCACTTCTTCCTCGCCCTGGACGTGGCCGCCTTCGGTGACATCGACGGGTTTGCCACCCGCCTGGCCGATCTGGAAGCCTCGGTGACCGCGCCGCCGTACGCGCCGGGCGTCGACCGGGTGCTCCTGCCCGGCCAAGGCTCGGCCGAGCGGCTGCGCGACGCCATGCGGCGGGGCGTGGCGGTCGACCAGGGTGTGCTGGCCCGGCTGCGCGACCTCGCCGCGGATCTGGACGTTCCCTTACCGGAAGGACTGCCGAGGTGAACCTCTCCGAACCAGCCGCCTACTCCGGCGAACTGCCCGACCGCGCGGCGGCCGGCGACCAGGGCGAGGCGCTGCGCCGGTTTCGCGAGATCATGGTGCAGACCGACGACCTGTCCTGGGTGGACAAGACGCTCGCCGGCCTCTCGCACAAGATGCTGTGGCGCGACGACGAGAGCGGCGCCTCGATCGCGCTGGTCCGCTTCGAGAAGGGCGCGGGCATCCCCTCCGCCCACGCGCACGCCTCCAACCAGTTCATGTTCTGCCTGAGCGGGCGGTACACGTACGAGCCCACCGGCATCACCCTCACCCCCGGCTCGTTCTACTGGAACCCCAAGGGCAGCGTGCACGGGCCGACCCGGGCCGAGGAGGAGTCGGTGCTGCTGGAGGTCTACGACGGGCCGCACTACCCGACCCAGCCCGACTGGTACACGAGCGAAGAAGACGCCCGCTGAGATGCCCAAGGAACAGCTCGTCGCGCCCGGCCTGGCCCCGCCCAACGGCCACTTCTCGCAGGCCACCGTGGCCAGCCCGGGCCGGCTCGTGTTCATCTCTGGGATGACCGCGCGCCGGGCGGACGGCACGATCGCGGGGGTCGGCGACATCACCGAGCAGACCCACCAGGTCTGCCGCAACCTCGCCGCCGCGGTCGAGGCGGCCGGCGGCACGCTGGAGGACATCGCGCGGGTCGACGTGTACGTGCGGAACATCGGCGATTTCGCGGCCATCCACGAGGTGCGGCGGCAGTACTTCACCGGCGAGCCGCCAGCGTCCACAATGGTCGAGGTGTCGCGGTTCACGCACGACGACTATCTCATCGAAATCAACGCGATCGCCGTGCTGGGGAGCCCGGAATGACCGGAGTGGACGTCCACACCCACCTCGCGCCCGTGCTCGACCAGGTGTACACGGTGGACGGTCCGCCCGGCCTCGCCCACCCCGACCGCCTCGAGTCGCACCTGGACACCGCCGGCCTCGCCGGGGCGATCGTGTCGGTGCCGCCGCCGTACTACCGCCAGGACCTCACCGGCGACGACGGCGTGGAGTGGGCCGCCGCCGTCAACACCGGCCTCGCCACCCGCCTCGCCGGCCACTCCCGCCTGCGCGGGCTCGCGTACCTCCCGCTGCACGACCCGGCGGCGGCGCTGCGGGCGTACCAGGCGATCGGCGACGGCGAGTGGGTGGGCGTCGTGGCCGGCGCCGGCGGGCGTTGCCCCTCGCTGGCCGACCCCGGATACGAGCCGCTGTGGCGCGCCCTCGACGCGGACGGGCGCGCGCTGATGCTGCACCCGGCCCAGTCCTCCGACTACCGGCTGGCCGACTTCTACCTGCACAACCTGCTCGGCAACCCGGTCGAGACCGCGGTCGCCGCCGCCCAGCTGGTCTTCGGCAACGTGCTGGCCCGCCACCCCGGCCTCCGCGTGATCCTGGTACACGGCGGCGGCGTGGTGCCCGCGCTGGCCGGCCGCTGGACCCGCGGCGTGGAGACCGCCCGGCCCGGCGTGCCCGAGCAGGAGCTGAGCGTGCGCGACGCGCTGCGCCGCTTCTGGGTCGACGGCCTCACCCACGACGGCACGATGGCGCGCTCGCTGGTCGAGGTCTTCGGCGCCGACAAGATCCTGCTCGGCAGCGACTGGCCCTTCCCGATGGGCACCCCCGACCCGGCCGCCGCGCTCAACGCCTGCCCGGCCCTGGCCGGCGCCGGCATCGCCGCGAAGGCCGCCACCCCCAACGCGGCCGCCGCCTTCGGCTGGTCAGCCGGGTAACCACTCGCTCGGTCTTTCCGGTGTCGGTGGCGAGGGGTGTCATGACGTTTCTTGAGCGATAGATTTGCCCCCGTCCGTCTCTGTCAGTCGCGCGCCATATGCTCCTGCGGGCACCGCTCCGGTCGGCGGCTCGCCAGGGCTCGCCGAGATCCCCGACCTCCGCTGCCTGCTTCGCGGTGGTTGGCGTACCCCTTTGCCTCCGGCGGGAGCGGTAGCCACCAGTGGCTGGGCGCATTGTTGCGCCCAGCTCGACAGCTACTCGCGACAGCACCCCCGGCACGGGGTCGCTCAACCCCGAGCGGGTCGGGAGAGCAGTTCGTCGGCGCGGGCCAGGGTCTCGCGGAGGTTGTCCGGGCCGGCGAGCTCTTGGGCGTCCGGGATGGAGAGCCAGCGCACGTCGGCGCCGGGCTTCTCCGGGCGGACCGCCTCCGGGGTGCCGGTCGCCAGCACGAACCGCAGGTCGGCGTGCTCGTGCGCCGGCTCGGTGGCGGACGGGGTCACCGACACCACCGCCACGTGCACCAGCTGGCCGTCGGGCCACGGCACCAGGTCGTCGAGGCCGGTCTCCTCGCGGCCCTCGCGGAGCGCGACCGCCAGCGGGGCGGTCTCGCCCGGGTCGCCGTGGCCACCCACCTGGAGCCAGGCCCGCTGGCGGGCGTGCCACCGGAGCAGCGCGCGGCGGGTGGGCGGGTGGACGATGACGGCGGACGCGGTGACGTGCAGCAGCGTGTCCCGCGACCACGGGTCGCCGGGCAGCAGGTCGCGTACGCGGGCCACGTCGGCGGCCTCGGCGTCGGTGCGCGGCTTGTAACGGTCGAGGGCGTCGGCGAGAGACTCCAGCACCTGACCCACCCTAGGGCCTGGTCAGGAGGCGAGTACGAGTCGGGTGCAGCGCCGGAGGAAGGGTACGCCAGTGGGCACCGGGTCGCGCCGGGGCGGCTCGGCCGTGAAGAGGCCGTGCTCGTCCGCGGTGGTGGTGAGCAGGTCGAACGGGCCGAAGCGGAAGTCGTAGACGCGCACGCGGCCGCCCGGGCGGAGCACGCGCGCGAGCTCGGGCACCGCCGCCTCGGGGCGATCCCAGTGGTGGGCGCTGAAGGAGGAGACGACCAGGTCGAACGAGCCGTCGGGGAACGGCAGCGCGGTCACGTCGCCGACCTGGGCGCTGGTGTTGTCGTGGGCAGCCAGGTTGCCGGTCGCCTTGGCGATCATGTCGGCGGAGAGGTCGACGCCGGTCAGGCGCAGGTCGGGGCGGAGGCCGGCCAGCTCCAGCAGCAGCACGCCCGGGCCGGTGCCGACGTCGAGTACCGCGGCGCCCTGGGGTGCGGCGGCGGCGATGTCCTTGGCCAGCCGGCGATACATGCGGCGCAGCACGCGCCGGGAGACGAAGTCGTAGAAGCGGCTGCTCCGCCCCTCGAAGAAGTGCGGCATGTTCCGATGCTGGCGCATACGCTCCCCCACAGTTGTATCTTGCAACTGTCAGCCCACGGTACGCTCAGACAGTTGTAGGGCGCAACTGTGGGAGAGGCATGGACGAGGCGGAGCGGCTGCACGGGCTCTTCATGGAGCTCGTCCGCGCCGGCGGTCTGCTCCAGGCCGACCAGGTGGTGCCGGGGCATCCGATCTCGGTGTCGCAGGCGTTTGCCCTGCACGAGCTCGACACCGGCACGCCCCTCTCCCAGCGCGACCTCGCCGAGCGCCTCCACCTGGAGAAGAGCTCGGTCAGCCGGATGGCGGCCGAGATGGAGCGCAAGGGGCTGCTGGTCCGCGAGCGTGACCCGGCCAACCGGCGGCTCTACCGGCTCCGCCTCACCGACCGGGGGCGTGCCCTCCACGCGGAGATGCGCGGCGCGTTCCACGGGCAGTACGTGCGGTGGGTGGAGGAGATGACGCCGGCCGAGCGGGAGGCGCTGGTCATCGGGCTGACCGCGTTCGTCCGGGTGATGCGCGGCGGCCCGGTGCCCTGGAGCACGGGAACCCACGACCACGGACGCGACTCAGAGCCTGCATGAGACGCATCGCGGCGGTCGCCGCCGTCCTGGTCCTGGCGGCGTGCGACTCGGGTAGCCCCGCGGCGCCGCCGGCGGCACCCCCACAGACGTCCGCGCCCGCTGCGGCGGCCGCCAACTCCCTCCCCAACTGCGCGGCCGACGTGCCGAGCCGGGTGCTGCCGGAGTGGGCGCGGACCGGGTTCAGCGAGAAGGAACCGCGGATGCCGTACGTGCTCGGCGACCGCGGCGAGATCGTGGCGATCATCTTTGGGTACCCGCTGCGCCAGCCCCCGCTGCCGGACCGCAGCAACAAGATCCTGTGGGTGTCGCAGGGGTCGCTGGAGAGCGGGAGCCCGCTCGTGATCGAGGCGCGGCTGGACGGCGCCGGCGAGGTCACCACGCGGGAAGTCGGCGGCGGTCCCGGGCCGTCGATCATCGACCTGCCCCGGGCCGGCTGCTGGCACCTGGCGCTGAAATGGTCCGGCCACACCGACACGATGCAGCTGACCTACCAGAAGTAGGAAGAAAGCACGCGCCGGACTGGTTGCACGATCTTGTGATCGACGTACCCCTGTCCGTCCTCGACGTCGCGCCGGTCGCCGCCGGTGCCTCCTCCGGCGACGCGCTACGCGCCACCACCGACCTGGCCCGCGCCGTCGAGCGGATGGGCTACCACCGCTTCTGGGTGGCCGAGCACCACAACATGCCGGCGATCGCGAGCTCCGCGCCCGCGGTGCTGATCGCCCACCTCGCCGCCGCCACCTCGACCATGCGGATCGGCTCGGGCGGGGTGATGCTGCCCAACCACGCGCCGCTGGTGGTGGCCGAGCAGTTCGGCACGCTCGCCGCGCTCCACCCGGGCCGGATCGACCTCGGCATCGGGCGGGCGCCCGGCACCGACCAGGCCACCGCCCTGGCGCTGCGCCGCACGGTCGAAGGGCTCTCGGCGGAGCAGTTCCCGCAGGAGCTGGCCGAGCTGATCAACATGTTCACCGGCGAGCAGCCGCGCCGGATCGTGGCCACGCCCGGCCTGGGCGAGAGCCCGGTGGTGTGGCTGCTCGGGTCGAGCGGCTTCAGCGCCCAGCTGGCCGGCATCCTCGGGCTGCCGTTCTCGTTCGCGCACCACTTCAGCGCGGCCAACACGCTCCCCGCCCTCGCGCTCTACCGGGAGAGTTTCCGCCCCTCGCGGTGGCTGGAGGAGCCGTACGCGATGGTCGCCGTCGCCACCGTCTGCGCCGACACCGACGAGCGGGCGCGGTGGCTGGCCCGGCCCAGCGCGCTCTCCTTCCTGCGGCTCCGGCAGGGGCGCCCGGAGGCGCTCGCCACGCCGGAGGAGGCGGCCGCGTACCCGTACACGGATGTCGAGCGGGAGTTCATGGCCGAGCGCTGGGAGGGGCAGGCGATCGGGTCGCCGGCGACCGTCCGCCGCGCGCTCGAGGAGCTCCAGGCGAAGACGCGGGCCGACGAGCTGATGCTCACCGCGCTGGTCTACGACGTCGAGGATCGCGTCCGGTCGTTCGAGCTGGCGAAGAAGGCGATCACCGAGAGCTGAGGGGCGCCGCCGGCCTGACAACGATGGTCGTCACCGAAACAACAACGTCATCGATACGTCACCGGCTCGCACCAGGGGCGGCTCTACTCTTCTACATGTGGGCGCGGGGCCGCCGGAATCGTGGGGCCGGCGATACGCGAACACGGTGCGTCAAGCACCGCAGTGCCGGCGGGGATAGGTGCCCATCCCCGCCGGCACATTCGCGTCTGTCCCTGACCTCAGGCTGGCGTTCGCCTACCTCAGGTAGACGTTCGGCTGCGGCGGCGTCGACATGCCGTTCCCGATGAAGATGCTCGGGTGCGGCGGCTGGTTGTACGCGGTGTTCTGCCAGGCGATCGCGACGCGGTACTGCGCGTCATGCATCAGCGTGTGGATCCGCCGGTCGGTCACGATCGGCGTGGAGTAGATCCGCAGCGCGGTGTTGCCGGAGGTCCGCCAGATGACCTCCTCCCGCCAGTCGCCCAGGATGTCACCGGAGAGCGCTGGCGTGGCCTTGGTGCCGTTGTTCGACGCCACGCCCGAACCGTCGAGCAGCCGGGTGTCCGACGAGGTGCCGTACTTGTCGATCCGGGTCTGGTCGAGCAGCTCGCGGACCGGGTCGCCGTCCCACCAGATCAGGAAGTTCGCCGACGACGGCTTGCGGCCGACGTTGGCGCCGCTGGTGCTGCGCAGCCCGTCGACGCCCGACGACCACAGCTCCGCGCCCGCGTTGCCGGCGTAGACGTCGCCGGCCACGCCCCGGCCGTTGTCGCAGCCACAGGTGGGCGCGGTCCAGATGTTCTGCCCGGTGCCGGCGTGGATGTCCATCGCCGGCTGGCTGGTCGACTCGTGCACCGTGAAGATCTCGACGCCGGAGCGGGACGGGACGAGGTCGCCGACGTGCAGCGCGTCGCCGTGCCCGAAGCCGGTGCGGTACATGAACGCGCCGTTGTCGTCGATCGTCGCCGACCCGTAGACGACCTCCTGCCGGCCGTCGTTGTCGACGTCCGCGATGGACAGGTTGTGGTTGCCCTGGCCGTACGCGCCGACGTTGCTGTTACCGGAGTCGTACGTCCACCGCCGCACCAGGCTGCCGTTGCGGAAGTCCCACGCCACGACCACCGCGCGCGTGTAGTAGCCACGGGCCATGATCAGCGAGGGGCGCGAGCCGTCGAGGTAGGCGGT
>Ga0272482_10000238_pt1 | contig 17603 bp, 14 predicted proteins | sample RVTome_8_FD_192427 | JGI IMG/M metagenome (GOLD analysis project Ga0272482, IMG submission 192427) | Soil microbial communities from uranium-contaminated site in the Upper Colorado River Basin, Wyoming, United States - RVT160D0 (version 2) ...
TCGGGCGGTGGAGGCCGGCTTCCTGAGCGGGGACGGGCGGTTCACCCACATCCTCGTGCGCGACACGCTCTACGGCGACATCTCCGCGCCCCGCCGGGCCCGCTGGCACGCCGCGGCCGGGGAGGCGCTCGAAGGCGTGCACCCGGATGACACCGCCGCCCTCGCCCACCACTTCGGGCTCGCCGCCAGCCGGGCCACCGCGCCACGCGCCGCCCGGTACGCGCGGGCCGCCGCCCAGGACGCGGAACGCCGCGCCAACCCGCACGCCGCCGCCCGCCTGTGGCGTCAAGCGGTCGACGCCTACGAGCGGGCCGGCGGCGCGGACGTGCGCGGGCGGCTGGAGGCCCTGATGGGGCTGGGCCGGGCGCTCGCTGTCACCGGGCACCTCGGCGAGGCCCGCCAGCTCCGCGCCGAGGCGGTCGCCGCCGTGGCCACAGTGGACGATCCGGCACTGGTGGCCGACGTGCTGGCCGCCTTCGTCGTACCCGCCATCTGGACCACCAACGACGACGAGGCGCTCGCCGGCCGGATCGCCGCGGCGGCCGAACGCGCCCTGCCCGCACAGTCGGGCGGGCGGCGGGCGCGCCTGCTCGCCAGCCTCGCCCTCGAACTGCGCGGCACCACCACCGGTCGCGGTGCCGGCGCGGCGCGCGAGGCGGAGGCCCTCGCCCGCGCGGCCGGCGACCCCACGCTGCTGGCCTTCGCGCTCAACGCCCGGTTCATGCACGCGTTCGGGCGCACCGGGCTCGCGGCCGAACGGGCCCGCATCGGCGCCGCGCTCGTCGAGGTGGCCGGGCGGCGCGAGCTGGTCACGTTCGAGGTGCTCGGGCACCTGATCGCGATGCAGGCGGGCGCCGCGCTGGCCGACCTCGCCGCGGCGGATGGCCACGCCCGCGCCGCCGACGACCTCGCCGCCCGCAACGCGCTGCCGCTGGTGGGCGTCTTCACCGCCTGGTACGCCGCGCTGCGCCTGGCGATCGAAGGGCGCCGCACCGAGGCGGAGGCGGCCTACCGCGCGGCGGACGCGAAGCTCGTCGCCGGCGATATGCCCGGCATGGCGCGCGGCCTGCTCCCCCTCGCCCTGCTCTCGCTGCGCGAGCCCACCGCCGCCGAATGGTCCACCTGGGACTGGGGCCCGTACGAGCCGTGGACGAGGCCCCTCGCGCTGCTCGCGGCCGGCGACGAAGTAAGAGCTGGCGAGATGCTGCGGTCCCAGCCCGAGTCCCCGCACGACCTGCTCCGCGAGGCGCGGCTGTGCCTCACCGCCCGAGCCGCCATCGCTCTCGGGGACCGCGCGAGGATGCGCCGCGTACACGACGAGCTGGCGCCGGCAAGAGGCGAGCTGGCCGGGGCGGGCAGCGGGGTGCTCACGTTCGGCCCGGTGGAGGGCGTCCTGCGCGCGCTAGCCGGCGATCGGCAGGCCCAGGTCGGTTAGCACGCCGGTCACCCGGGCGTTCTCGGCCTGGATGAAGGCGCCGAAGGCGTCACCGGCCAGGTAGGCGTCGGTCCAGCCGTTGCGGGCGAGCGCGTCGCGCCACGGCTGCGAGCCGTGCAGCCGCTCGACCGTGCTTCGCAGCGTGGCGCGGGCCCGCTCGGCCAGGCCCGGCGGTGCGACGAGCCCGCGCCAGTTGGCGAAGACCACGTCGGCGCCGCACTCGCGCAGCGTCGGCGCGTCCACACCGGACACCCGGGCCGGGCTGGTTACCGCGAGCACCCGCAGCTGCCCCGACCGCACCTGGTCGGCCGTCTCCCCCAGCCCCGAGACGCCGAAGGCCACATCGCCGCGGAACACCGCCGCCAGCAGGTCACCGCCGCCGTCGAAGCTCCGGTAGCGCACCCGGGACGGCGCGATGCCCACGCCCTTGGCGGTCAGCATCAGCGCGAGGTGGTCCGGGCCGGCCGTGCTGGAACCGCCACCGGCCGCCGTGCCCGCCGGATCCGCCCGCCAGGCGGCGACGAGGTCGGCGAACGTGCGGTACGGCGCCGCCCGCGGCACCACCACCAGCGCCGGCTCCTCGATCAGGCGGGCCACCGGGGTCGTCTCGGCGAGGGTCGCCTTCGCCCGCTCGGCCTGCTGCGCGCCGACCACGCCCAGCCCCATCAGCATCAGGAGGTCACCGTTGCCGCGCTCGTACACGAGCCGCTGGAGGCCAACCGTGCCGCTCGCCCCGGGCAGGTTGAACACCTCGGGGTCGCGCACGATCCGCGCCGTGTCGAGCGCCAGGGCGAGCGTGCGGGCGGTCAGGTCGTAGCCGCTGCCGGGCGCGTTGGGCACCATGACGCGCAGGTCGGCGGGGCCGGACCACCGGCCGCCGCAGCCACCCACCGCCAGCGCGGCGGCGGCCGCGAGCATCGTGCGGCGTCGCATGCCACCCCCTTGCCCTCGTGCCCTCACTGGCAGTTTGCTGTTTCCACCATGTTGCGCACCAGCCTGCTCCGCCGGCCGTGGCGGCTTTCGCTCGCCCGGCAGTTCCTGCTGCTCCAGCTCGGCATCGTGCTGCTGGTCGTCGGCGCGGTCGCGGCCGTGTCGGTGGCCCAGGCCGACGCCCGCTTCCGGTCCGGCGAGGGGCGCCAGCTGCGGTCCGTCGCGGAGACCGTGGCGGCCAACGCGACGGTACGCCAGGAGCTGGCTGAGTCGTCAGTCAACTTCGAGCGCCTGTCGACCGAGGCGGAGACGGCCCGGAGCGTCTCCGGCGCCTCCTTCGTGCTGATCGCCGACTCAGGCGGCACGCTGCTCACCGGCCTCGACCGCAGCCGCCCGGTGCCGCTGGGTGCCAGCACCGTGCGTTCCGGGAAATCGTGGGTGGGTGTGGTCGGCAGCGCGCTCGTCGCCCACGTGCCGGTGCTCGACGAACGCCGCGCGCTGGTGGGCCTGGTCGTGGTCGGCCAGGAGTACCCGACCTGGCCGGAGCAGCTCGCCGACGCCGCCACCGACCTGCTCACCTACCTGCTGCTGGGCGCGGCGCTCGGCGTGCTCGGCTCGTGGCTGCTGGCCCGCCGGGTCAAGCGGCAGACGCTCGGCCTGGAGCCGCGCGAGATCACCGGCCTGGTCGAGCAGCGCGAGGCGATGCTGCACGGCATCCGCGAGGGCGTGCTCGGCAGCGACGCCGCCGACCGGGTCACGCTCGCCAACGACGAGGCGATCCGGCTGCTCGACCTGCCCGACGACGCGGTCGGCCGCTCGCTGCACGCGCTAAGGCTGGAGCCGCGCCTGCTCGACGTGCTCACCGGCGAGGCCGCCGGCGCCGACCAGATCGGCCTGCGCGCCGGCCGGGTGCTGGTGCTCAACCGCATGCCGGTCATGCTCCGCGGCCGCCAGGTCGGATCGGTGACCACGCTGCGTGACCGCACCGAGCTCACCGCGCTCCGCCGCGAGCTCGACCTCAGCCGCCACACCACGGACACGCTGCGGGCGCAGGCGCACGAGTTCACCAACCGGCTGCACACGATCGCGGGGCTGATCGAGCTGGGCGAGTTCGACGAGGTCACCCGCTACATCAGCCGCGCCAGCCGGTCACTGGCCGAGCTGACCAGCGACGTCACCTCGCGGGTGCCCGACCCGGCGCTCGCCGCGCTGCTCATCGCGAAGGCGAGCCTCGCCGCCGAGCAGGGCATCCGCCTGACGGTGTCGGAGCGGTCGGCGCTGCCCGAGGTCGACGAGGCCCTTTCCGCCGACCTGGTGACGGTGGTCGGCAACCTCGTCGACAACGCGTTCGACGCGGTGGGCGCGGGTGGGTTCGTCGAGGTGGGGCTCTCCGCCGACGGGGGTGATGTGCTGGTCGTCGTCCGGGACTCGGGGCCGGGGATCTCGCCGGAGCTGGCCCGGGAGGTGTTCGCGCAGGGGTACACGACCAAGCCCGAGCACCACGGCCTCGGGCTGGCGCTGATCAGCCTCGTGTGCACGCGCCGGGGCGGGACGGTGGCGGTGGACGGCTCGACGTTCACCGCACGGCTCCCGCAAGGGGCGGCGGTGGCGTCATGATCCGGGTGCTGGTCGTGGACGACGACTTCATGGTGGCGAAGGTGCACGCGGGGTTCGTGTCGCGGGTCCCGGGCTTCGCCGTGGTGGGCAGCGCGCACACCGGTGCCGAGGCGCTCACCGAGGTCGAGCGGCTGGCGCCGGACCTGGTGCTGCTCGACATCTACCTGCCCGACATGTCCGGCCTGGACGTGCTCCGCGGCCTCCGCGACGGCCCCGTCGAGACCGACGTGATGGCGGTGACCGCCGCCCGCGACGTCGACACGGTGCGCACCGCGCTGCGCGGCGGTGTGGTGCACTACCTGATCAAACCGTTCACGTTCGACACGCTCCGTGAGCACCTCGAGCGGTACACGGCCGCCCACCGGCAGCTCGCCGCCGCGGGCGAGGTCGGCCAGGACGACGTGGACCGGCTCTTCGGCGCGCTCCGGCCGGCCCGGGTCAGCCTCCCGAAGGGCCTGACGCCGCCGACGGCCGCGCTGGTGGGTCGGGTGCTGCGCGACTGTTCGAGCGACCTGTCCGCGGCGGAGTGCGCGTCCGCGGCCGGCCTGTCGCGGGTGAGCACGCGCCGCTACCTGGAGTACTTCGTGGCGGCGGGCAAGGCCGAGGTCCGGCTGCGGTACGGCGGCACCGGCCGCCCCGAGCGGCGGTACCACTGGCGCACGTGACGCTCCGCTCGCTTGACACTCCGCCCGCTTGACGGCGCAAGCTAATGGAGTTAGCTTATTTGCTATGACACGTAGCAACAAGCTCGGCGCCGCCGCGCTCGCCACCGCGGGCGTGCTGTTCCTCCTCTACCCCGCCGTCCGCCCCTGGCACGACGAGTCCACCGTGGACGGAGCGGTGGCGTCGATGGGTTCCGGGGCCTGGGTCGCCTCGCACGCGTTCGCGATGGTGGGCTTCGTGCTCGCCGCTCTCGGCCTGCTCGCCCTCCGCGACGTGATCGGTGGCCGCCTCGCGTCGGCCGCCGTCGTCACCAGCTGGGTCGGCGCCGGCCTCGTCCTGCCCTACTACGGTGCGGAGGACTTCGGCCTGCACGCGCTCGCCCGGCGATACTCGGCCGGGGAGCGCTTCGACTTCCTCGCCGCGGTCGACGCGATCCGTAACCAGCCCGTGGCGATCACGATGTTCGGCGTGGGCCTGCTGGTCCTGGCCGCCGGTGGCGTGCTCGCCGCGCTCGCGGTCCGCCGCTCCGGCACGCTGCCCCGCTCCAGCGGGCTGCTCTTCGGGCTCGGCCTCGCGCTCTTCCTCCCGCAGTTCTTCACGCCGGCACCGGTCCGGATCGCGCACGGCGCCCTGCTCGCGGCCGGCTGCGTGTGGCTGGCCGCCGGCCTGTGGCGCGCCCGTCAGTCGTCCTCGCCGAGCGCGACCTTCGCCGGCGCGCGGCCCCGGGCCAGCAGTCGTGGCGCGTAAGGGACCACCACCGCCAGCACCGCCAGGGACAGCAGCACCACCGTCAGCGGCCGGCTCACGAAGACGCCGAAGTCCCCGTTGGACAGGCTCAGCGCCCGGCGGAACTGCTCCTCCATCATCGGCCCCAGGATCAGCCCGAGGATCACCGGCGCGATCGGGAAGTCGTACCGCCGCATGAAGAAGCCGACCACCCCGATCGCGTACGCCAGCAGGACCTGGAAGACGCTGCCGGACACCGCGTACACGCCGAGCGTCGCGAAGACCAGGATCGACGCGTACAGCACCGGGCGCGGGATCTGGAGCACCTTCACCCACAGGCGGATCAGCGGGAGGTTGAGCAGGAGCAGCAGCACGTTACCCACGTAGAGCGAGGCGATCAGCGCCCACACCAGCGTGCCGCCCTCGTCGAAGAGGTCGGGGCCGGGCTGCACGTTGAAGATCTGGAACGCCGCCAGCATCACCGCCGCCGTCGCCGACGTGGGGATGCCGAGCGTGAGCAGCGGCACCAGCACCCCGGAAAACGACGCGTTGTTGGCCGCCTCCGGCCCGGCCACCCCCTCGATGGCACCCTTGCCGAACTCGTGGCGGTGCGGGGAGCGCTTCGACTCGTACGTGTACGACAGGAACGTGGGCAGCTCCGCCCCGCCGGAGGGCAGCGCGCCGAAGGGGAAGCCCAGCGCGGTGCCGCGCAGCCACGGCCGCCACGAGCGGCGCCAGTCCTCGCGGGTGAGCCAGGCGAAGCCGCGCGCCGGCTCGAGCGGGGCCACTGTGGACGGCACGTCGCCCGGCCGGCTGGCGAGGTGGAGCGTCTCGCCGATCGCGAAGAGCCCGACGATGACCACCACGATGTTGACGCCGTCGAGCAGGTTGACCGAGCCGAAGGTGAACCTCGCCTGGCCGGTCAGCGAGTCGATACCGACCAGCCCGAGGAAGAGCCCGAACGTGAGCGAGAGCAGGCCGCGTACCAGCGACCGCCCCACGAGCGCGGTCACCGCCACCATCGCGAGCACCGCCAGCGCGAAGTAGTCGGCGGCCCGGAACATCACCGCGAACCTCGCCATCGGCACGGCCAGCACGCTGAGCAGGATCGTCGAGATGGTGCCGGCCACGAAGGACCCGATCGCCGCCGTCGCGAGCGCCGCCCGGGCCCGGCCGCGGCGGGCCATCTGGTACCCCTCGATGGACGTCGCCACCGACGCCGACTCGCCGGGCGTGTTGAGCAGGATGGACGTGGTGGAGCCGCCGTACATGGCACCGGCGTAGATGCCCGCGAACATGATGAGCGCCCCGGTCGGCGAGTCCAGGTTGAACGTCAGCGGCAGCAGCAGCGCGATCGTCAGCGCCGGCCCGATGCCGGGCAGCACGCCGACGAGCGTGCCGACGGTGACGCCGACGATGGCGAAGAGCAGGTTTTCCGGGGTGAGCACCGCCGCGAAGCCGTCGAAGAGCACGCTCATACGGGCAGCACTCCCGCCGGGAGCTGGATGTCGAGAAACCGCGTGAACGCCACGTAGATGACCAGCGACAGCCCGAGCGCCACCACCGTGTCGCGCAGGATCACCTCGCGCACCGGGCGGGTGCTCAGCAGGCGGGCCGCGATCACGAAGAACACGGCGGTCGACGGCACGTAACCGACCACTGTGTACTCCAGCACCAGCGCGTACGCGACCAGCGCCGCCATCAGGCCGGCCGGCACGAGCCAGGAGGGCCGCGGCACCGGCTCGGCCGCGGTCTCGGCCTCGGCTTTCTTCGCGCTCCAGCACTGGATGGTGTACGCCACCGCGAGCGCCACCCAGCCGCCGGTCACGATCAGCGGGGCGAGCCGCGGACCCTCCACCGTGACTCCATACTGGACGGCGTCCTGGATCGCCCGCACCAGCAGGCCGGCACCGGCGAGCAGCACGACCACGGCCGCGATCCGCGGCCCGAGGTGCCCGGAGGGGGCGGCGGCGGGCGCCGTCCCCTCCGGGCGTTCATCGGTGACGCCTTTCATGCGCCGGCCAGGCCGATCTCGGTCAGCACCGCAGTGATGCGGGTGGTCTCCGTGTCGAAGAAGCTCTTCGCCTCGTCGCCGCTCTTGTAGAAGTCGTCCCACCCCTGCTCGGTGAGCACGCCCTTCCACGCCGGCGAGGAGTGCAGCTTGTCCACCATGGACACGACCGCCTGCCGCTGCGTGTCGCTCAGCCCGGGCGGGGCCACGACACCGCGCCAGTTCATCAGCTCGACCGCGTAACCGGCCTCCTTGACGGTCGGTGCCGGTGTGCCGGCGCCGGCGTCCACACCGGAGGCTCCGGAGACGGCGAGCGCGCGCAGCTGGCCGGACTTCACCAGCTCCTTGAACTCGCTGACGCTGGAGACACCCACGCCCAGGTCGCCGGAGAGCAGCGCCGCCTTGGTCTCACCGCCGCCGGAGTACGGGATGTACTTGGCCTGCTTGGGATCCACGCCGGCCGCCTTGGCCAGCAGGCCGACGAGGATCTGGTCGGTGCCGCCGGCCGAGCCGCCGCCCCACTTGATCGCGGTCGGGTTGGCCTTGAAGTCGGCGACCAGGTCCTGCAGCGTCTTGTACTTCGACCCGCTCGGCACCACGATCACCTCGGCCTCCGCGGTGAGCGTGGCAATCGGCGTGGTCTGGGTGAGGGTGACCGCCGACTTGTTGGTCACCACCCCGCCGACCATCACCAGCCCGGTGATCATCAGCCGGTGCGGGTCGGCGTTGTGCTTGCTCACGAGCTGCGCCAGCCCGACCGTGCCGGCCGCGCCGGTCACGTTGTCGACCTCGACGGGCTGCCTCGAGACGCCCCCGTCCTTCAGCGCCTTCTGCATGGTGCGCGCGGTCAGGTCCCAGCCGCCACCGGGCGCGGCCGGCGCCATGATGCGGATCGTGCTGGTCGGATACTCCACCTTCTCGGCGGAGGTACCCACGTCGTTGCCGCCCTCCGCGCACGCGGCCGCGCCGAGCGCGATCGGGAGGGAGGTGGCCAATGCGAGCGCGCCGGCCCTCAGCCGGGCACGCGAAGCTGTCGTCATCACGGAAGGTCGCTCCTGTCCGGTCCCGCACGTGTCAGGGGTATCGCGTGCGTGTTACCGGCATCCTGCGAGACCCCGTGACGGCGGTCACCCTTGTGGACGGAGAGTGCGTTCTGGTCCTTTTGGTCGTGAAAGCAGAGCTACGCGGGCCAAGCCCGATCCGGCGCGCATTTGCTCTGCTTCCCTGGAAGAGGCGCTGATGTCCGGGCCTGCCGTTGCGAAGGATCGTGAAGGATCCGAGTCGTCATAGCGACCCGAATCCTTCACGTTAACCCCGTGCCGGTCACGGGGTCGCGAGGGTGCGGTGGAGATCCTGGCGGGTGTTCGCGACGTGCGACCGGCCCAGCCGCTCGGCCTCAAGAGCGTCGCGGCGGCGCAGCGCGTCGACTATCGCGCGGTGGTCGGACAGCGAGGCCTCCCGCCGGCTGGGGGCGACCGTGGAGAAGTAGAACCGCGCGCGCAGGCTCAGCGTGCGCACGAAGCCCGCCATCAGGTCGTTCTGCGAGCAGGCCGCCACCGCGATGTGGAAGTCGGCGTTCAGGGAGGCGAGCACGACCGGGTCCGCGGCGGCGGCCTGGCGGTCAAGGATCTCGTCGAGCGCGTCGAGCTGCTGAGCGGTCCGGCGCTCGGCGGCCATGGCGGTCGTGCGGCCCTCGAGCTCCAGCCTGGCCTCGAAGAGGTCGGCGAGCTCCTGCTCGGTGCGCTCGCGCACGTACGCCCCCAGGTGCGGGCGGTAGTCGATCCAGCCGTCGGCGCCCAGCGACCGCAGCGCCTCGCGCACCGGGATGTGGCTGACGCCCAGCTGCTTGGCCAGCCCGTCGGCGTTGAGGTGGGTGCCGGGCGGGAGGGCGCCGGCGAGGATCGCCTCGACCAGGGTGTCGCGGACGCGGTCGCCGGTGTTTCCGGCGGTGCGGTCGAGGCGGGGCAGGGCCGGGATCGACATGGCGACGATCCTATAGGGCACTCAGAGCTTTACGACCGCGATACAGCGCCGTAACGAAGCGACCGTCCTATAGGACGCATGCAGGGAACAGCTGTCGCCGCGGCGACTCCCCTCCTCGCCGTCCGCGGGCTCACGTGCCGGTTCGGCGACGTGGTCGCGAACGACGCCGTGGACTTCGAGGTGGCGCCGGGCGAGGTGCACGCCGTACTCGGCGAGAACGGCGCCGGCAAGAGCACGCTGATGAAGCTGATCTACGGCGTCTACCGGCCAGATGCCGGTGAGGTGCGGGTCGACGGCACGCCCACGCCGCTCGGCTCACCGGCCGCCGCCCGCGCCGCCGGCATCGGCATGGTCTTCCAGGACATGCGGCTGATCCCGGCCTTCACCGTCGCCGAGAACATCGCGCTCGCGCTGCCCCGGAGCCGACCCCGGCGGATCGCCAAGGAGATCACCGAGGCCAGCCGGCGGTACGGGCTTCCGGTGCGCCCCACCGCGCTCGTGCGGCAGCTCTCCATCGGCGAGCGGCAGCGGGTCGAGATCCTCAAGGTGCTGATGAGCGGGGCACGCCTGCTCATCCTCGACGAGCCGACCAGCGTGCTCGCGCCGCAGGAGGTCGACGCGCTCTTCGCCGCGATGCGGGCACTGCGCGCGGCCGGGCTGTCGCTAGTCATCATCACGCACAAGCTCGGTGAGGCGCGGGCCATCGCCGACCGGGTCACCGTCCTGCGCGGCGGGCGGGTCGTGCTGCGCGACGCCGACCCCGCCGGCCTCTCCGACGCCGACCTGGTCGAGGCGATGGTCGGGCGCGCGGTGCCGGCCCTCCCCCGCGAACGCGCGCAAAAAACCGCGACGGAGTCCATCGTGGAGCTTCGTGGGGTGAGCGTGGGGCACGGGCTCCAGGACGTCGACCTCGACCTGCGACCCGGCGAGCTGGTCGGCGTGGCGGGCGTGGCCGGCAGCGGCCAGCGCGAGCTGTGCGAGGTGATCCTCGGCCTGCGCAAGGCGAGTGCGGGCACCGTCCGGCTCGCCGGCGAGACGCCGCACGGACCCCGGCAGGCGATCGCGGCCGGCGCCGTGGGCGTGCCCGAGGATCCGGTCGCCGATGCCGTCGTGCCCGGCCTCACCGTCCTGGAACACTTCGCGCTGACCGCGCGGCGGCTCGACTGGAAGGCCATCGGCGCCGAGGCGGACCGGCGGGACGCGAGAGCCCGGCTGCGGATGGCCGCCCGCCACCGCGTCCTGGGCGAGCTCTCCGGCGGCAACATCCAGCGGGTCGCCCTCACCCGGGCACTGGGCGCACCGGCCACGGTGGTGGTCGCCGCGTACCCGAGCCGCGGCCTCGACATCGCCACCACCCGCCGCACCCAGGAGCTCCTCCTCGAACAGCGGGACGCCGGCGCCGCCGTGCTCGTCGTCTCCGAAGACCTCGACGAGCTGCTGTCCATTTCGGACCGCGTCGCGGTGCTGCACGCCGGCCGTCTCGCCGGGATCGTGCGGCCGGGCGAGACGGACCGCTACGCGATCGGCCAGCTGATGCTGGGAGTTTCAGGCGGCATGAGCGCGAAGCGCGAATGCTCCGCCGCTCTTGAGGAGACGCCGGCATGACTGATACCGCCGTCGAACCGGCCGCCGTGCGCCCAAAAACTGTCGACAATCGACCGCTGCGCTGGATCGGCGCCATCGTCGCCGCCCCGGTCATCTTCGGGGCGTTCGCGGCGGCCAAGGGCGTCAACCCCGTCGCCATGTACGCGGACGTGCTGGCCTCGCTCGCCGACCCCGTACAGGCGCAGACCGTGCTGGTACGCGGGGCGATCCTGCTCCTCGCCGGCCTCGCCGTGGCCGTACCCGCCCGCGCCGGCCTGCTCAACGTCGGCGGCGAGGGTCAGATCGTCATCGGCGCGGTCGCGGCCGCCGGCGTCGCCCTCGTCGCCGACCAGCGCCTCCCCGGCGGCCTCGTGCTGGTCCTGATGATCGTCGCGGCGATGGCCGCCGGTGCCGCGTGGGCCGGCATCGCCGCCGGGCTCCGGCTCGCCGTCAACGTGAACGAGGCGATCAGCACGCTGCTGCTCAACTTCGTCGCGATCGACATCATGCTCGGCCTCATCTACGACCCGTGGAAGGACGCCGCCGGCTTCGGCCAGCCCTCCTCCCGCCCGCTCGAGGACACGGCCCGGCTGCCGCTGTTCACCACCGGCGGCACCGTCAACGCCGGCATCCTGCTCGCGCTGCTGGCGCTCGTCGGGGTGTGGTTCGCGCTGCGGCGTACCGCGTGGGGCTTCCGGCTGCGTGTAGTGGGCGGCAACCCGGAGGCGGCCCGCCAGGCGGGCATGCGCGTCGGCCCGTTGCTGCTCTCCGCGATGCTCGCCGGCGGCGCGCTGGCCGGGCTCGCCGGGCTGGTGCACTTCGCCGGCACCGAGTTCAAGCTGCGCCCCGGCATGACCACCGGATTCGGGTACGTCGGCTTCCTCGCCAGCTGGCTCGCCATGCACCGGCCGGCGCGGGTGGGGCTGGCCGCGCTGCTGCTGGCCGCGATCGCGATGGGCGGCGACAGCCTCCAGATCGACTCCGGCCTCCCCGCCGCGTCGCTCAACGTGCTGATGGCGGTCGTCCTGCTCGTGGTGCTCGGCGTCAGGAGAAAGTCATGATCGTCGTCGACGTGCTTGCCGGCGGGGTACGGGGCGGCACCGCCATCCTGTACGCCGCGCTGGGCGAGACCCTCGCCGAACGGGCCGGCGTCATCAACCTCGGCACCGAGGGGAGCATGCTCACCGGCGCGCTCGCCGCGTACGCGGTCACCGCCGGCACCGGCGACCCCTGGGCGGGCGTGCTCGCGGGCGCGCTCGCCGGGGCACTGCTCGCCGCGGTGCACGCGTTCATGGTGCTCAGCCGGGGCGCCAACCAGCTCGCCACCGGGCTCGTGGTGCTCTTCCTCGGCGCGGGGCTGACCTCGATGTTCGGCGCCGCGTACGTGGGACGGGCGATCAGCCCCTTCCAGCCGTACCCGATCCCGGGGCTGTCGGAGATCCCGTGGGTCGGGCCGATCTTCTTCGACCACGACCCGCTGGTCTACGCCTCGTACCTGCTCGCGCCGGCCCTGTGGCTGCTCCTGTTCCGCGGCCGCTGGGGCCTCGTGCTGCGCGGCGCGGGCGAGCGGCCGGCGGTGCTCGCCACCTACGGCCACTCGCCGGTCCTGGTCCGCTACCTGGCGGTGGTGGGCGGCGGGCTGCTGGCCGGGGTGGGCGGCGCGCACCTCTCCACCGCGTACGCCAACGCCTGGTTCGAGAACATGACCGCCGGCCGTGGCTTCATCGCCGTCGCGCTGGTCATCTTCGCCGCCTGGCATCCGCTGCGGGCGGTCGGCGGCGCGTACCTCTTCGGCGCGGCGCTCGCCCTCTCCCCCGCGCTGCAGGCGCGCGGCTACGGCTTCAACCAGTTCGCGCTCGACGCCCTGCCCTACCTGGTCACGATCGCCGCGCTGATCGTGCTGGGCCGCCGCCAGGCCAACGCGGCCCCCGAAGACCTGTCCCGAGTGTTTCAGCTGACCCCGACGCGATAGAGGTGCGACGATGCGAATCCCCCGACTGAGCGCGGTGGCGGCCGCGGCCCTGCTGCTCGCCGCCTGCGCCACCAACACCACCGGATCGGGCGGCACCGCCAAGGGCGCTCCCGGCACCGGCGGCACGAAGATCGGGTTCATCTTCGTGGGGCCGAAGGACGACTACGGGTACAACCAGGCCGCCTTCGAGGGCAGCCAGGAGGTCGCGAAGGCGTTTCCGGACCTGGAGGTGCTGACCGCCGAGAACGTGCCCGAGGACGACAACGCCGCGCGGGTGATGGAGGGCATGATCCGCAAGGGCGCGAAGATCATATTCGCCACCTCGTACGGCCACCGCGATCCCGCGCTCAAGGTCGCCGCCGCCAACCCCGACGTGGTCGTGCTCCAGCAGGGCAACATCGTCGACGGCACGATGCCGCCCAACTTCGGCACGTACTTCGGCACCGTGTACGAACCGGTCTTTCTCGCCGGCATCGTCGCGGGCAAGGCCACCAGGAGCAATAAGCTCGGGTACGTGTACGCGTTCCCGATCTCGCAGACGCTCGACAACATCAACGCGTTTCAGCTCGGGGCGGCGTCGGTCAACCCGGCCGCGAAGACCTACGTGGTGAACACCTCCAGCTGGTGCGACCCGGCCAAGCAGGCCGAGGCGGCCAAGAGCCTGCTCTCCCAGGGCGTCGACGTGATCAGCCAGCACCAGGACTGCACGGCGACGGTCATCCGGGCCACCGAGGCGGCGGGCGCGTACACGGTCGGCTACCACGCGGACGCCAGCCCGCTCGCGCCCAAGGGGTGGCTCACCGGGTCGGAGTGGGAGTGGGGCCCCCTCTACACCAAGATGGTGCGGACGGTCGTGGCCGGCTCGTTCACCGGCTCGCCCTACAACGCCAACTTCCGGGTCGGCCTCAAGACCGGTGACAACCCGTTCGTCCAGTCGCCGTACGGGCCGGCCGTCTCCGCCGGGACCAAGAAGCTCGTCGACGGCGCGAAGGCGAAGATCAGCACGGACGGGTCGCCCTTCCTCGGTCCGGTCGTCGACCAGTCCGGTGCGGTACGGGTGCCCGCCGGCACCGTGCCCGACTACAAGACGATCGAGTCGATCGACTACTTCGTCGGCGGTGTCGTCGGCCGGATCCCCGCCTCATGACGCACCAGCCACTGTGGACTCTCCAGCTCGACCGGTCCGAAGTGGACGAGCTCGCCGCCCGGGCCGATCCCGAGGCGCCCCTCGCCGGCGCGCGCTTCGCCATCAAGGACAACATCGACCTCGCCGGCCACCCCACGACCGCCGCCTGCCCCGCGCTCGCCGCCAAGCCGGCCGGCTCGTCGGCCACCGCCGTGCGGCTGCTGCTCGAAGCCGGCGCGGTGCCGGTGGGCAAGACCAACATGGACCAGTTCGCGACCGGGCTGGTGGGCACCCGCAGCCCGTACGGCGCCTGCCACAGCGTCGCCAGCCCCGCGCACGTCTCCGGCGGCAGCAGCTCGGGCAGCGCGGTCGCGGTGGCGAGCGGGGCGGTGCCGCTCGCGCTGGCCACGGACACGGCCGGCTCGGGGCGGGTGCCAGCCGCGTTCAACGGCATCGTGGGCGTCAAACCCACCCGCGGACTCGTCTCCAGCACCGGCGTGCTGCCCGCGGTGGCCGACCTCGACTGCGTCACCACCCTCACCCGCACCGTCTCGGCGGCCCGTCCCGCGATCGCCGCGCTCACCTGGGCGGATCCGGACGATCCCCGGTCCCGCCCGCACCCGCCCCGTCCTCCGGCTGGAGTCGCCACCCGGATGCGCGTCGTGGCCGTACCAGAGGATGAGACGGCGCTGGACCCGCCACACAAGGAGGCCTGGCGGGCGGCGCTGGACCGGTTGCGTGGCATGGCGGCGCACGTGGTGACTGTCGACATCGGAGCGTTCCTGGACGCGGGCCGGTTGTTGTATGAAGGTCCGTGGCTGGCCGCGCGGTACGCGGCGGTCGGCCGCTACCTCGAGCCCGACGGCCCGCACCTCGACCCCACCGTGCGCCGCATCGTGCTGCGCGGGCGCGACATCGCCGGCCCGGACGTCTTCGCCGGCTTCGAGCGGCTCGCCACGCTGCGCCGCCAGACCGAGGCGGTGTGGGCGGACGCCGACGCGCTGATGCTGCCCACCACGCCCGGCCACCCCCGCCTCGCCGACGTCGCCGCCGACCCCGTCGGGGTGAACGCGTGGCTCGGCACCTACACGACCTTCGCCAACCTGCTCGACCTCTGCGCGGTCGCGGTGCCGGCCGGCGGGCGGGCGGATGGGCTGCCGTTCGGGGTGCAGTTCGTGGCGCCCGCCTTCGCCGACGCGCCGCTGCTCGACCTGGCCGCCGCATGGTGCGGCGAGCCCGTCCCTCAGTCGCCGGCCCCGCCCGGCTCGACACTGCTCGCCGTGGCCGGCGCCCACCTCTCCGGCCTGCCGCTCAACCACCAGCTCCTGGACGCCGGCGGGCGGCTGGAGTTTCGGGCCCGCACCGCGCCCGGCTACCGGCTCTACCGGCTCAGCGGCCCCGGCGTGCCCCGCCCCGGCCTGGTGCGCACGGGCGACGGGCCGGCCGACGGGATCGCGGTCGAGGTGTGGCGGGTGCCGCACCAGGCGGTGGGCGCGCTGCTGGACACGGTGCCGGCACCGCTCGGGCTGGGCCGGGTGGGCCTGGACGACGGGACGGCGGTGGCCGGCTTCCTCGCCGCCGAGCACGGCGTCCGCGACGCCACGGACGTGACGGCGGCCGGCGGCTGGCGGGCCGCGCTCTCCGGGGGCGTGGCGCCGCTCTGAAACGATGACTGCCGTGACCTTCCGGGGCCTGGCAATCGTCTTAGCGGTCGTGCTGGTCGGCGGCTGCGCGGCTGCACCCGATCGGCCCGCCACGACCGACTCGCTCTCCATGCCCCGGCCGCTCGGCGTCCAGGATCCCGCGCCACCGGTCGACGCCCCACCGGCGGCCGACGCCGGGGCCGGCTGCGACCGCCGCGCCAGCCTCCGCCCCCGCGGCCCGCTGCCGCCACCGGGGCAGATGCCGGCCGGCTCCACCATGGCCCGCATCGCCCGCGACGGCCGCCTCGTCGTCGGCATCGACCAGGACGCCTACCGGTTCAGCTACCGCGACGCGGAGGGCGGCCAGCTGGTCGGCTTCGAGATCGACATCGCCCGCCGGATCGCCGCCGCCATCTTCGGCGACCCCGACGCCATCCACTACCGCGCCATCACCACCGCTGACCGCGTCCCCGTGCTGCGGCGCGGCGAGGTGCACATGGTCATCCGCACCATGACCATGACCTGTGAACGCTGGCGGCAGGTCGCCTTCTCGACGGAGTACCTATCGTCGGGACAGCGGCTGCTCGTGCGCGAGGGCTCCGGCATCCGCGGCCTGCCCGACCTCGGCGGACGCAAGGTCTGCGCGTCGAACGGCAGCAGCAGCATCCCCAACATCCAGCGCGCCCCCTCCCGCCCCATCGCCGTCAGCGCGCCGCTGCTCGTCGACTGCCTGGTCCTGCTCCAGCAGCATCAGGTGGACGCGATCTCCAGCATCGACACGCTGCTGGCGACGCTGGCCGCCCAGGATCCCAACACCCGCATCGTCGGCGACCGGATCACCGACGACCCAGCCGGGATCGCGATGCCGAGCGGCAGCGACGACCTGGTGCGGTTCGTCAACGCGGTCCTCGACGGCATGCGCCGCGACGGCACGTGGGCGGCGAGCTACGCCCGATGGTTCGGCAACACCGGCTCACCGCCGCGCCCACCAGCCCCTCGCTACCGCGACTAGATCGCTGTCTGGGTTGGGTCGTTCTTCTTTAGGCACATTTCTTGCCCGCGTTGGTGTCAGTGGCGGGCCGTTTGCTCCCGCGGGCCGCCGGGTCCGCGGTGGTTGGCCTTACCCCGTTGCCTCCGGCGGGAGCGCTCCGGACCATCAGGATGGGGGTAGTGCCATCCGGACACCCGTCGACCGACGCGAGCGGAGCCCATGCGGGGGTCGATGGCCGTCGGGATGGCACAGGGTGTTGGGGCTTGCGGCGGCAGTCGGCCTCGCGGCGAACAGATCATCGGACGGCGGGCACTGTCCACTCGTCGGCCAGATCCGGTAGACGCGCTCAGCGGTACAGGAAGTACGTTATGAGACGCGGATAACGTACTTCCTGTACCGCTGAGCGACCCGCCCTGGCGCGAACGCTCGCCGTCCGCAACACGGCGGCGAGGCACGGCGCAGCCGCCGGGCTGAGCGCGACCAGCAGCGTTTGGGCTTGTCCCGCGGAGCTGGCAGCGGAGGTCGGGGATCTCGGCGAGCCCTGGCGAGCCGCCGACCGCCGCGGTGCCCGCGGGAGCGTACGGTCCGTCACTGGCGCGGACCGGGGCAATGATCGCCTCTAAAGAGATCTGGCCAGGCGGTCGGCGAGCAGGCGGGTGAAGCGCGGTGGGTCGGCCAGGTCGCCGCCCTCGGCGAGCAGTGCCATGCCGTAGAGCAGCTCGGCGGCCTCGCCCAGCCCCGGGTCGTCCGCGCCGGCCTCGTGCGCGGCGCGCAGCCCGGTGACCAGCGGGTGGACGGGGTTGAGCTCGAGGATCCGCTTGGTGTGCGGCAGCTCCTGGCCCATCGCCCGGTACATCTTCTCCAGCGTCGGGGTGATGTCGTGCTCGTCGCCCACGATGCAGGTGGCCGAGCTGGTCAGCCG
>Ga0272482_10000239_pt1 | contig 17588 bp, 12 predicted proteins | sample RVTome_8_FD_192427 | JGI IMG/M metagenome (GOLD analysis project Ga0272482, IMG submission 192427) | Soil microbial communities from uranium-contaminated site in the Upper Colorado River Basin, Wyoming, United States - RVT160D0 (version 2) ...
GGTCAGCACCTCCCGCACCCGGTGCCGGCGCCACACGCTGCTGAGGTGGTTGACCATCACCCGCCGCAGGTATGCCACCGGGTCGTCGATCCGGCCCCACCGGCCCAGCACCTTGACCAGCGCCGACTGCAGCAGATCCTCGGCCTCGTGCGCCGACCCAGTGAGGTGGTACGCGATCCGGAGCAGCTCGACGTACCGCGCGTCGAGGAACTCGCGGAATCCCTCGTCATCCGATGGCATGTGCCCCCGCTCATGTGGTCTTACAGAGTAGGAGCGCACCGGTGCCGGAAAAGTTGACGCTACGGGCCGCCGGATCCGGGCCGGACAAGTCCGGTTTCGTACGCGAACACGGCCGCCTGCACGCGGTCGCGCAGCCCGAGCTTCATGAGGATCGCGGAGACGTGCGTCTTCACGGTGGCCTGGGTGAGGAAGAGGCGCTCGCCGATCTCCGCGTTGGTCAGCGCGCGGGCCACCAGCGTCAGCACCTCCGCCTCGCGGGCGGTGAGCGCGTCCAGCCGGGCGGACTGGGCCGGCCCGGCGGGCAGCCCGGTGGCGAACCGGTCGAGCAGCCGGCGGGTGACCGTGGGGGCGAGCAGGGCCTCGCCGCGGGCCACCACGCGTACGGCCTCGGCCAGCTCCGCCGGGCGGATGTCCTTGAGCAGGAAGCCGCTCGCCCCGGCCCGCAGTGCCGCGAAGACCGGCTCGTCCAGGTCGAACGTGGTCAGCATGACCACCCGCGCCCGGCTGCCCGACTCGACGATCCGCCGGGTCGCCTCGATGCCGTCGAGGCGGGGCATGCGCACGTCCATCAGCACCACGTCGGGGTCGGTGGTGGCGGCGAGCTCGACCGCCTCCAGCCCGTCCGCCGCCTCGCCGACGACCGTGATGTCGTCGCGCGCCTCCAGGATCATCGCGAACCCGGCGCGGACCAGCTCCTGGTCGTCGGCGAGCAGCACCCGCACGCCGCTCATCGCACCTCCAGCGGAAGCCGGGCGGCGACCCGGAACCCGCCGGCGGGCAGCGGGCCCGCCTCCAGCGTGCCGCCGACCAGCCGGGCCCGCTCGCGCATGCCGATCAGGCCCGCTCCCCCGCCCCCGGCCAGCGGCGCGGACGTGCCGTCGTCGGTGACCTCCACGAGCAGCGCGCCGTCGGTCCAGCGCAGGTCGACGTCGGCCCGGGTGGCGCGGGCGTGGCGGAGGGTGTTGGTGAGCGACTCCTGCACGATCCGGTACGCGGAGAGGCTCACGTTGGCCGGTATCTCCCGCGGCGGGCCGGCCCGGTTGACCGCCACCGCGAGCCCGGCGGCGCCGAGCGAGGCGGCGAGCGTGTCGACGTCGTCGAGGCCGGGCCGGGGGCCGCTCGGGTCGGGATCCGCGGTGCGCATGGTGTCCAGCATCGCGCGCAGCTCGGCCAGCGCCGCGCGACCGTGCTCCTGGATGGTGTCCAGCGCGGTGCGGGCCTTCTCCGGGCGGGCGTCGAAGACGTCGGCGGCGGCGCCGGCCTGGACGACCATCAGCGACACGGTGTGCGCCACCACGTCGTGCAGCTCGCGGGCGAGGCGGGCCCGCTCGTCGGTGACGATGCGCCGCCGCTCCTCCTCCCGCCGCACCGCCCGCACGCGGGCCAACTCGCCCCAGCTCCAGCCGAGCAGGGTGGCGAAGAGCGCGACGAGGAAGTTCGCCGGGCTGCCGGTGACCAGCTTCACCGGGGTGAGCGCGACGACGACGCCGAGCACCCACACCGACTCGCGCGGCGGCCGTAGCCGGGACACGTACGTCAGCGGCGCCGCGATCAGACCCAGCCAGCCGGCGTGCGGGGCGACCAGCTCGAAGCCCGCGCCGCTCAGCAGCGCCACCGCGATCCCCCACCCGGTGTACCGGCGCATGAGCGACAGCGAGCCGCCCTGGGCGACGGCGCAGGCGATGGCCACGGCGAGCCCGGCCGGACCGGGCCGGTCGTCGGGCACGGCCAGCAGGAGCGTGATCAGCCCGGCGGCGAGGACGACGCCCAGGATCCCGTCCAGGAGGGCGGGCCGGCAGCGGAGTGCGTTCATGACCATCACGGTAGGCGGCGGCCGGCGCCCGGCCATCGGACTCGGGACCGACCGCGCGGCGCTCCCGCCTCCGTCCCGCGACGGAGTCCGCTTCCCCTCCGGCGGCCGATCCGGGATGAGCCCCGAGCGGCGGATCGTGGTCGGCGTCGATCCACTCCAGGAGGTGCCACCATGACCGCCACTCTGCACTCGAAGGCCCGGCCCGTCGCGCGTACCAGAGCTGTCTTGACCTTGGGAGCCACGGCCGCGACCGGCGTGGTCTGGGCGACCGCCCGCGGCCTCGGTGCCGATCTGACCGCCAACGGACGGGTGGTGACGCTCCCCGCGGTGATCGTCACCACGGTGCTGGTCGCGCTGGCCGCGTGGGCGCTTCTGGCCATCCTGGAACGCGCCACGCGGCGCGCCGCCACGGCCTGGACCTGGACGGCGGTGGCGGTGCTGGTGCTCTCGCTGACCGGCCCGGTCGGCGGCGCGGAGACCGGAGGCGGGCTGGCCGCGCTGCTCGCGATGCATCTCGCGGCCGCCGCCGTGCTGATCCCCGGCCTGCGCCGGACGGCGACGACGCGATGAGGTAGCGGCGGTCAGTCGCCCCCGGCGGCGCGGCGCCGGTCTCCCACGAGACCACGCTGACGCCGCCCGGCGGCTTTGCCGACCTCGCCGTCTGCTAGGGGTCGGCGTCCTTATTGGACCAGGTGCTCGTCGTGCCGCCAGCCCAGCAGCCGCTCGGCCTTGGCGCAGTCGAAGAGGCTCGTGTCGCCGGGCAGCTCCGCGCGCAGCGGCACGTCCGGGTAGTAGGTGGCGACCAGCTCGGCCGTCGGAGTGTCCACAATGGTGCGCGGCGCGACGATGTAGAACACCTCGTGCCCGCGGAAGTCCGCCGCCAGCGCGAGCAGGCAGGCCTGCGCCGCCGCCGGCCGCGACACGTAGCCCCAGAGGTCGCGGATGGCGAACCCGCCCTGCTTCGGGTCGTCCGGCGAGAGGCCCACCGGGCGGTCGTCGCGCACCCAGTGCAGGCGCAGGCTCGCGATCGACATGTGCTCGTACCGGCGCGCGATGCTGTCCGCCTGCGTCTCCGCGATCCACTTGGAGAGGCTGTACGGGTCCTCGTTGAAGGTCGGGTGCCCTTCGTCGAGCGGGAAGTACTCGTACCGGGGGCGGCGCGTGTAGCCGGCGCCGACCGCGTTGACGCTCGAGGCCAGGCACACCCGGTCGATGCCGAGCTCGGCCGCGACCCGCAGCGCGTTGTAGCTGGCGGTGACGTTGTTGTGGTGCACCTCGTGGTCCGGTCGCACCCCCGGCCCCGGGTGCGCGGCCAGGTGCACCAGCGCGTCGCAGCCCTCGACCGCGGCGGCGAGCGCGCCGTAGGCGGTCACGTCCACGTCCGGCCGGTCGATCTCCACGACCTCGTGCCCCTCGGCGCGGGCGAGGTCGACGACCGCGGTGCCCACCCGGCCCGCCGCGCCGGTGACCGCGATCTTCACGGGGTCAGCGTCACGGTGATCGTGCGGGTGTAGAACTCGCGCGCCGCCGGCCCCTGCTCGCGCGGCCCGTAGCTGGACTCCTTCGCCCCGCCGAACGGCGCGTGGAAGTCGACCCCGGCGGTCGGCGCGTTCACTTTCGCCATGCCCACGTCGAAGCGGGGCGCGAGCGTGAGCGCGTGGCCGAGGTCGCGGGTGAAGAGCGCGGCGACGAGCCCGTGCCGCACCGCGTTGGCGGCCTCGACCGCCGCCTCGGGCGACGCGGCGGGCACCACCGCGCAGATCGGCCCGAAGACCTCCTCGGTCAGCAGCTCGTCGCCCGCGGCCACGGCGCTGACCACGGTCGGCGCCACGAACCACCCGTCGCGGTCGAGCGCCCGGCCGCCGGTGAGCACCTTCGCCCCGCGCCCGGCCGCGCGGTCGGCGGCGCCGGTGACCGCGTCGCGGGCCTCCGCCTCGATGACCGGGCCGACCGCGGTGCCCGCCTCGGCCGGGTCGCCGACGCCGAGCGCCTCGACGGCCGCGACGAGCCGCTCGGCGAAGCCGTCCGCGTCGCCGACCACGATGACGCGGCTGGTGGCGGTGCACTTCTGGCCCGCGTACCCCATCGCGGCGGCGGCGATCGCGCGGGCGGCGGCGTCCAGGTCGGCGTCGGGGAGCACGACGGACGCGTTCTGGCCGCCCATCTCGCACTGCACCGGGATGCCGCGCTCGGCGGCCGCGCGCCGCACGTGGGACCCGGCGGCCACCGACCCGGTGAACGAGACCGCGTCGGCCCGCTCCACCAGCGCCGCCCCCGCCGCGCCGCCACCGGTGACCAGCGTGAACACCCCTTCGGGCAGCGCGTCCGCGAAGAGCTCGGCCAGCCGCAGGGCGACGGCCGGCGACTGCTCGGCCGGCTTGAGCACCACCCCGTTGCCGAATGCGAGGGCGGGCGCCGCCTTCCACAGCGGGATCGCGACCGGGAAGTTCCACGGCGTGATCAGGCCGGCGACGCCGTGCGGGCGGCGGCGGGTGTGCAGCAGCGAGACGCCGTCCGCGGCCGGGAAGACCTCGCCCTCGGGCAGCAGGGCCGCCTGCGCGAAGTACCGCAGGATCGCCACGCCGCGGGCCACTTCGCCGGCAGCCTCGCCGATCGGCTTGCCCACCTCGCGCACCACCAGGGCGGATACCTCGCCGGCCGCGCCCGCGAGGGCGTCCGCGCAGGCGCCCAGTGCGGCGGCCCGCTCGGTGGCCGGGCGGCGGGCCCAGCCGGCGCCGGCCGCGCGGGTGCGCTCCACCGCCGCCGTCACCTCCTCGGCCCCGCCGTCCGGCACGGTGACGACCAGGTCGTCAGGCGACTGCGGCGAGCGGCTCTCGATGTAGTCCACGTCTCATCCCCCTGTGCCGACGACCGTGACCGGGTTGCGGAGAGTACCTACCCCGGCGACGTCGATCGTCACGACATCGCCGGCCCGCAGCGTGAAGTCGCGATCCGGCACCACGCCGGTGCCGGTGAGCAGCACGACCCCCGCCGGAAAGTCCAGCGCCCGCGTCAACCAGGAGACCAGATCCTCGTGGGTACGGGCCAGGCGGGCGGTCGAGGTCGCGGCCGCCCACGCCTCGGCGCCGTCCCGCTCCACCCGCACCGTCACCGGAAACGGCCCCGGCCCCGCCTCCCACGCCGGCACGATCGCCGGGCCGAGCGCGCACGAGCGGGCGTACACCTTGGCCTGCGGCAGGTAGAGCGGGTTCTCGCCCTCGATCGAGCGGCTGCTCATGTCGTTGCCGGCGGTGTAGCCGAACACCTCGCCGGCCGCGTTGACGACCAGGCCGAGCTCGGCCTCGGGCGCGTCCCACCCGGAGTCGGCGCGGATGCCGACCGGCTCGCCGTCACCGACCACGCGGGCGGCGGTCGCCTTGAAGAAGATCTCGGGGCGCGCCGCCGCGTACACGGCGTCGTAGAGCCCGGCGTGCGCCGACTCCTCCCCCCGTCCCTCGCGGCTGCGCTGGTAGGTGACCCCGGCCGCCCATACTTCCTGCGCGTCCACCGGCGCCAGCGGCGGGGCCGACTCGACGGGCTCGGCCGCTGCCTCGTAGCGTTCGCGAGCCTCGGCGAACGGGAGGGCGAGCAGGTCGGAGAGCGTGGCGCCGAGCGCGAAACGCCGCCCATCGCGTTCTACCGCCCAGCCGGCATGGGTACGGACCAGTCGCGTCACAGCGCGATCGTATCCACGATCATGCGGGTAGCTCGGAGGGAAGTTCGCTGGAGTCCTGCCGCGGCTCGATCGCCTCACGCACCGCGACGTCGTGGTAGACGTAGGTGGTGACCAGCGCGACGAACGGCAGCGCCAGCGCGTAGACCACGCCGGCCACGATGTTGACCAGCGCGAATGAGGCGCTGGTGCCGAGGATCATCAGGAAGCCGATCAGCGGGCCGAGCACGAGCACGATGCCGGCGCCGGCCACCACCAGCCAGGCCACCTTCCACCAGCGGCCGCGGACCAGCTCGGCACCGCGCCGCAGCGCGCCGCGCACCGTGGCGCCTTCCAGCTCGACGACCTGGGCCACGAGCGACCACCGCCCGGCCAGCCACACCGCGACCGGCAGCAGCACCACCGTCGCGCCGAGCAGCACCACCGCCACGACCGCGATCGCCACCACGCCGAGCAGCCGAGGCAGGCGGCGCAGCGCCATCGCGTACGCCCGCAGCGGCCCGATCGGCCGCCCCTCGTCCACCTCGGCGAGCGCCCGCGCGGTGGCCGCCTGCACCAGCCCGAGCCCGGCGAGCGTGAGCGTCGCGCCGGCCGCGAGCGAGAGCGTGGCGAGCAGGCCGCCGCTCTCGCCGTCCATGTCGATGCCGAGCACGCTGCGCGCGCCCAGCACCAGCCACTGGATCAGCGCGATCAGCCCGGCGATCGGCAGCACCGCCAGGCCGATGCCGCCGAAGAGCAGCCACCGCCGCAGGTACATCCGGGCGGCCGCGGCCAGGATCTGTCCCCAGGCCCGCCGCCGGCTCGCCCGCAGCGGCGCGACCGGCCGCCACTGGGTGCGCCGCACCACGTAGAGCAGGATCACCGCGATGAGCGCCGCCACGAGCAGCACCCGCTCCGGCTGGTCGACGGTGCGGCGCAGCGCGTCCGAACCGGCGCGGAGGCCGGCGCAGAAGAAGTCCGTCGCCTCGGTGCCGAGCAGCCCGCCGGCGGGCACCGCGTAGCTGCGGTCCCGCCACCCCTGCGCGTACGCGATCGGCTCGGTCCATTGTCTTTTCAGGTTTGGCCCGGTCGGTCCGTTGTAGAACGCCGTCTGCAGCTCGCCCCAGCGCCCCTCGAACCCGATCCACGGGTACGACTCCCGCGCCGCGGCCGGGTCGCTCGGGATCACCTTCACCGCCGGGCGCAACTCGACGCTCGGGGTGGTGGCGTCGTCGCACCCCACCCCCTGCGAGCCGGAGCTGCCCAGGTAGAGCGAGTTTTCGAAGAAGTTGGCGTGCGAGCCGGCCGCCGGGTGCACCACCGGATGCGTGCCGTCGACGACCTCCAGCTTGTGATCGCCCCAGGTGGCCTGCTCGGCCCCCTCGTGCTGGCTGTATCCCACCCGCTCCGGCGCCACGCCCAGCGCGGCGGCCGCGTCCGGGGCGTCGAAGACGAGCTGGATCATCTCCCAGTCACCCTCGTGCGTGTTGTTGAAGTCGTTGAACGCGTAGAAGAACCAGTACTGCAACGCCACCTTGCCGGGGTAGCCGGGGTCGGTCGCCACGTGCGCGTAGACGGCAGGGGGCGTGGCGCCGTTGACGCGGTCCGCCCACCGCTGGTAGCCACAGCCGGGGTGCAGCGGGTTGCCCGGGAAGTCCAGGTGGTACTCGTACCGCCCCGACGACAGGTCCGCCGCGCTCGGCCCGATCTTCACCAGGTCGGTGGAGGTCCACGGCCCGCGCAAAGCCACCGTCGACTGGTCGAAGAGCACGTCGACGTCCATCGGCCGGTACGGCTCGCCGTACCCGCACTCCTCCTCCTGCTCGACCAGGCGCACCACCGGCGCGTACCGCTCGGCCAGGGCGGTCTCGTCGCCGATGTCCGCGCGCGCGGGAGTGCCGGAGGAGACCACCAGCCCACCGGCGGCGAGTACACACGCGACCACCCAGCGCATATCGCCCATTCTGGTCGCGCCGGCGTGATCGGGTACGCGATTGCTAGGATCTCCTTCCAATGATCGACTTGGATCGGGCCGGCCAGGAGCGCTACCGATCACGGGTGCGCGGTTGCCTGATCGGCGGCGCGGTCGGCGACGCGCTGGGCGCACCGGTGGAGTTCCTGTCGCTGGACCGGATCCGCGCCGAGTACGGCCCGGACGGCCTCACCGACATCGTCACCGGCGCGGCCGGCGTCGCCCCCATCACCGACGACACCCAGATGACGCTCTTCACGGCCGAGGGGCTGATCCGCGCCTCGGTGCGGTCGGACCGGGGCGTCGTCCACCCGCCGTCGATGGTGCACCGCGCCCACCTGCGCTGGCTCGACACCCAGCGGCTGCCGGCGCCCCCGCCCGGCGTGAGCGGGTGGCTGGCCGCCCAGCCCTGGCTGTACGCCCGCCGCGCCCCCGGCAACGCCTGCCTCTCCGGCCTCAGCTCCCCCGGCATGGGCACCCTCGACCAGCCGAAGAACCCGGGCTCCAAGGGCTGCGGCACGGTCATGCGCTCCGCGCCGTTCGGCCTCTACCCGCAGCCCTGGCTGACCCCCGAGAAGGTCTTCGACCTGGCCGCCGAGTGCGCCACCCAGACCCACGGCCACCCCACCGGGTACCTTGCCGCGGGGGCCTTCGCCGCGATCGTCCGCACCCTCGTCGACGGCGCCGGGTTGGCCGACGCCGTCGCGGTCGCGCTGGATCTGCTGCCCGCCCGCCCCGGCCACGAGGAGACCACGGCGGCGCTGCGGGCCGCGCTGGCCGCCGAGCCCGGCTCCCCGCGGGAGATCGAACGCCTGGGCGGCGCCTGGATCGCCGAGGAGGCCCTGGCCATCGGCGTCTACTGTGCACTGTCCCACCCGGACGACGCGCGCCGCGCGCTGCTGCTGTCGGTCAACCACTCCGGCGACAGCGACTCCACGGGCTCCATCTGCGGCAACCTGCTCGGTGCCTGGCACGGCGAGACCGCGCTCCCGCCCGACTGGGTGATAGCGGTCGAGGGGCGCGGCACCATCCTCGAGCTGGCCGACGACTTCGCCCTGGAGCAGACCCAGGGCGACCAGCTCCACGGCGACCACGGCCCGATGACGGAGTGGCTCCGCCGCTATCCCGCCTGACCCGGGCTCGCGTCGGCTGTCGAGCTGGGCGCACAGACGGGGCAGCTCGCACCGAGCAACTCCCGCTCAGCGGTACGCCTGATACGTTTTCAAGCCCGGATTACGTACCAGGTGTACCGCCGAAGCTCACCGCTCCGCGCGGCCTCACCCTCGGCCGTGCGCCAGCCGGCACTCCGGCCTACGCGGCCGGCGGGGATCGTGACGGATCCGTGTCGTCCCAGATGCGGCGCGACGCGACCGTGACGTGGAGATATGCCGAAGGGGCGGTCGTATGCTGGCGGCGTGCGAATCGCGTTCGGGGCGGATGACGACAACGAGACCACCCGGGCCGTGGTCGGCTACCTGTCGGGGCTCGGCGAGGTGATCCGCGTCGACGCCACCCAGCCGTGGCCGCGGATCGGCGCCGCCGTCGGCCGGGCCGTCACGGATGGCGAGGCCGACCTCGGCGTGGTGATGTGCTGGACCGGCACCGGCACGGCCATCGCCGCCAACAAGGTCCCCGGCGTGCGGGCCGCCCTCGCGTGGGAGCCGTGGATCGCGACCGGCGCCCGCCGGTGGAATGACGCCAACGTCCTCGCCATGAGCCTCAAGCGCCTCGCCCCGGATGTCGCCGTCGAGGTGGCCCGCGCCTTCTTCGAGACGCCCGAGCCCGACCCCGACGAGGCGGAGAACATCGCCCTGCTCGCCGGCCTCGACCACGACCAGCAGCCCTAGCGGGACAGGCCGGCCGTGCGGTGGGCGACGTTGGAGCTCGCCCCGTGAAAGTAGGCGCGCACCCGGAATGACGCGCGCCGCTCCGCCGGCAGCGCGGTCAGGCCGACCGATGTCACGTCCGGGTCGAGCATCATCGCGACGTCCCAGTCCGCGGCGCCCTCGGGCCGCACCTCGATGAGGTACCCCTCCTCGTCGGACGCGTTGTCCACCCACGTGAAGAGCACCGCGTCGTGGCGCCACCACGGCTCCGACGAGGGCGAGCAGTCGTCTCGTCATGAAGCCTCCCAACCCCGGTGCGAACGCACCGGATCGTGGGGGTTTCCGGAACGCTATGCAGTCGATCATGGCGTGGACAAGCGGGGCCGAGCGGCAGGTATTCGCGCAAGTCGATAGAAAAGGGTATTTTCGGGCATCGATTTCCCACCAGGTGGCACGGCGACGCCGCGGGAGCGTGCCCAGGTGGGCTGGCACACTGTGGAACGGACGACGCCTGTCACTCCGGCTGGGCGTGTTTCATGAGGGTCGGTCGAGCCGAGGCGGAGAGCCGTGGAGTTCCAGATCCTGGGCACGGTGCGGGCGGTGCACGCCGGATCCGCGCTGCCGATAGGCGGTCCGCGGCACCGCCGGCTGCTCGCCGTCCTGCTGATCCACGCGGGTGAGACCGTGGCCACCGACCGCCTGACGGAGGCGCTGTGGGGTGAGGATCCCCCGCGCAGCGCCGCCGAGATGATCCACGTACGGGTCAGTGAGCTGCGCGCGGCCCTGCGCCCGGCCCGGCCCGAGCGGCACGCCGGCCTGCTCGCCGGCGAGGGCGGCTACCGCCTCGAGGTCGGCGCGGACGAGCTGGACGCGCTGGTCTTCGAGCGCCGCGCCGCCGCCGGCTCCCGCGCGCTCGGCGAGGGCGAGGCCGCCGCGGCCCGCGAGCACCTGGCCGCCGCGCTGGCCGGGTGGCGAGGGCCGGCGCTGGCCGAGTTCGCGGCTGAGCCGTTCGCCCGCACCGAGGCGGCCCGGCTCGACGCGTCGCGGCTGCAGGCGCTCGAAGACCGGGTCGCCGCCGACCTGGCACTCGGCCGGCACGGCGCGGTCGTGGCCGAGCTGGCGGCGCTCGTCGCCGAACACCCGCTCCGCGAACGGTTCCGCGAGCAGCTGATGCTGGCGCTCTACCGGGCCGGGCGGCAGGGCGAGGCGCTCGCCGCGTACGCCGAGGCCCGCGACGCGCTCGCCGACCAGCTCGGCGTCGACCCGGGCCCGGGCCTCGCCACCCTGCACGCCGCGATCCTGCGCCAGGACGCCACGCTCGACCCGGCACCGCCTCCCGCGCGGGGCGGCCCGCTCCCGCCGGTCGCGCTGACCAGCTTCGTCGGCCGAGCCCGCGACCTCACCGAGACCCGTGAACGCCTCCGCGCCGGCCGCCTCGTCACGCTGACCGGCGTGGGCGGCGCCGGCAAGAGCCGCCTCGCGGTGGAGGTGGCCGCCGCCAGCCGGCCCGAGTTTCCGGGCGGCACCTGGCTCGTCGAGCTGGCCCCGCTCGCCCAGCCCGGCCTCGTCGCGCCCGCCGTCGCCGCGGCGCTCGGCGTCCGCGAACGTCCACGGCGGACACTCCCCGACCTCATCGCCGACCGGCTCGGCGACGCCGGCGCGCTGCTCGTCCTCGACAACTGCGAACACCTCCTCGACGAGACCGCCGACCTCACCGACCGCCTCCTGCGCGCCTGCCCCCGGCTGCGCGTGCTCGCCACCAGCCGCGAACGCCTCGGCATCACCGGCGAGCGGCTGTGGCCGGTCGGCGGCCTCGCCGTCCCGCCGCCCGGCGACACCTCGCTCGCCGCGGTGGCCGGCTCCGACTCCGTACGCCTCCTGGTCGAGCGGGCCGCCGCCGTCCACCCCGGCTTCGCCCTCACCGAGGCCACCGCCGGCGCGCTCGCCCAGATCTGCCAGCGCCTCGACGGTCTCCCCCTCGCGATCGAACTCGCCGCCGCGGCCGTGCCCGCCCTGGGCGTGGAGCGGATCGCCGCCCGCCTCGACGACCGCTTCCGGCTCCTCACCCACGGCAGCCGCACCGCCGCACCCCGCCACCAGACCCTCCGCGCGGTCGTCGACTGGAGCTACGACCTGCTCGACGCGCCCGCCGCGCGCCTCTTCGACCAGCTGGGCGTCTTCGTGGGCGGCTTCACGCTGGAGGCCGCCGAGGCCGTCTGCGCCACCGGTGGCGACCCACCCGTCGCCGGGTCGCTGGCCGCGCTCGTCGACAAGTCACTGGTGACAGTGGACAGTGCGAGTTCCACGCCGCGGTACCGGCTGCTGGAAACCCTGCGCGCCTACGCGCTGGAACGCGCCGACCCGGCCGCCGACCTGCGTGACCGCCACGCCGCCTACACCCTCGCGGTCGTCACCTCCGCCCGCCGCGCCCTCCGCGGCGACCAGCAGCCGATGTGGCTACGCCGCCTCGAAGCGGAGCACGGCAACATCCGCGCCGCGCTCGAGTGGTCGATCAGCCACGGCGACGCCGGCACCGCCGTGCGACTGGCCGGCTCGCTCTACCCCTTGTGGGACCGCCACGGCCACTACCGCGAGGGCCGCGCGTGGCTCGCCCGCGCCCTGGACCTGGCCGCCGACCTGCCCCCGGTCGTCCGCGCCCGCGCGCTGGACGGCGCGGCCGGACTAGCCGCCATCCAGGGCGACCTTTCCGCGGCCGCCGCGGCGGCGGAAGAGTCGGCGAGGCTGAGCCGCGAGGCGGGCGACGCGGCCGGCGCCGCCCGCGCGCTGACCACCTCCGGCCTGGCCGCGTTCTACGCCGGCGACAACCCCCGCGCGGTAGAGGTACTGGAGGAGTCGGTACGCCAGGCAAGGGCCGCCGGCGACCGAGGCCAGGCCGGCTTCGCCCTGATGTACCTGGCCGCCACCGCACTGGCCCGCACCGACTACGCGGCGGCCGCCCGCCTGTGCGACGAGGGCGAGGCCGACCTGCGCGCGGTCGGCGACCCCGAGGGCCTGGCCTGGATCGAGATCTGCCGCAGCGGCGCCGCCTGGCGCACCGGCGACCCCCCGGCCGCCGCGACCGCCCTGCGCGAGGCGATGCGCGGCTTCCAGAGCCTGGACCACCGCTGGGGCCTCTCCATCGGCATCCAGCTGGCGGCCGACCTCGCCCGCGCCCGCGCCGACCACCGGCAGGCGGTCTGGCTGGCGGCAGCTTCTGAGGCTCTCCGCCACTCGGTGGCGGCCGCCCAGATGCCGTTCCTGAAGGAGTGGTTGGAGGGGACCCTCGCCACCTGCCGTGCCGCCCTGGGCGACGCGGCCTACACCGACACCTGGCGGTCGGGCGAGTCGGCTCCCGCCGAGCGGGCCATCGACGCCGCTTTGGCCGAGCTCGACCACCCCGCGGCGTAGCCCGATCCGGGTGCCGCTTCGGAAGGTGACCGATAAGGAATCCGGAAGGTGGGCGGCCTAGAGTTTCGGCATGCGGGGTGACGGGGTGCGGGTGCTCGTGGTGGGGGCGGGGATCGCCGGGTTGGCGGCCGCTCGCACGTTGCGGGCCTGGGGGGCGGACGTCGAGATCGTCGAGCGGAGTGGGGCCGCGCGGGTGGACGGGGCCGGCATCTACCTGCCGGGCAACGCCGTGCGGGCGCTCGACGACCTCGGGCTCGGGGAGCGGGTGGCGGCACGGGCGCTGGAGATCCGGCGCCAGCGGGTCAGCGACCACAGGGGACGGTCACTGATGGACATCGCGGTGGCGGACGTGTGGCACGGGGTGGGCCCGTGCCTGGCGATGCACCGCGCCGACCTGCATCAGGTGCTGCTGGCCGGTGCCAAGGACGTGCCGATCCACTGGGGGCGCACGGTCGAGTCCATCGTGGACGCCGACGACGAGGTGCGGGTCACGCTCAGCGACGGCACGCGGCGGGGGTTCGACCTCGTGCTCGGCGCTGACGGGGTGCACTCCGCCGTCCGGGGGATGATTTTCGGGGACGGCGCCGGCATCCGGCCGACCGGGCACTACGCGCGGCGTTTCCTCGCCCGCTGGTCCGGGTCGGGTCCCGTGTGGTCGGTGATGGTGGGGCGCGGCAGCGCGTTCCTCACCATCCCGATCGGCGACGGCCTGGTCTACGTCTACTGCGACGGGCCGCTCGACGCGCCCCGGGTGCCGCCGCGCGAGCTGCTCGCCGGGTTCGCGGAGCCGGTGGGGGCGGTGCTCGACGGCGCCGAGGAGGGCATGCAGAGCGGGCCGGTCGAGGAGGTCTCGCTGCCCCGCTGGTCGCGCGGGCTCACGCTGCTGATCGGCGACGCGGCGCACGCCACCTCGCCCAACATGGCCGAGGGCGCCGCGATGGCGGTGGAGGACGCGCTGGTGCTGGCCGACTGCCTGGCCGCGGCCGGCACGATCGCCGACGCGCTGCGGGCGTTCGAGGAGCGGCGCCGGCCCCGCACCGAGTGGGTGCGCGCGCAGACGCACCGCCGCGACCGCAGCCGCTCGCTGCCCACGCCGGTGCGCAACCTCGTGCTCGGCCGGCTCGGGGTCAAGCTCTTCCACGCGAGCTACAAGCCCCTCCAGGGACGGCCCTAGTTTCCAACTACTCGAAAGCCAACACGGCGTAGTCCAAAATTTTCGTCGGTCTATTGGCTTCTTGCAGTCATCGGCGTTAATCTGTCGGCCAACACGCGGCTGAGACACAGCCGCAACAACCCCGTAAACGCGGCCGGGTTCACGCCGAGAGCCCGGCCGCGCTTCCCCCCAGCTTGAGCCCGGTCAGCCCCCGCCGGGAAGGAGCCCCGCAATGGTGCGCACCCTCTGGTCCGCCTTTGTCGCTTTCGTAGTCATCGCCGTGAGCCTCGTGGTCGCGCCGCCACCAGCCCAAGCGGCCGCGTACTCCATGCTCGTCTTCTCCAAGACCACCGGCTTCCGGCACGACTCGATCCCGGCCGGCATCGCCGCGATCCAGCAGCTCGGTGCCGCCAACGACTTCACAGTGGACGCCACTGAGGACGGTGCCGCGTTCACCGACGCCAACCTCGGCCGGTACGCCGCGGTCGTGTGGCTCTCCACCACCGGCGACGTGCTCGACGCCAACCAGCAGGCGGCGTTCGAGCGGTACATCCGAAGTGGACGCGGCTACGTCGGCGTCCACGCGGCGGCCGACACCGAGTACGGCTGGAGCTGGTATGGCGGCCTCGTCGGCGCCTACTTCGCCTCGCACCCGGCCGAGCAGACCGCCACCGTGAAGGTCGAGGACCCGGCGCACCCGTCCACCGCGCACCTCGCGCCGCGCTGGTCCCGCTTCGACGAGTGGTACAACTTCCAGTCCAACCCGCGCGGCTCCGCGCACGTGCTGGCCAGCCTCGACGAGTCCACGTACACGCCGGGCGCGGGCGCGATGGGCGCCGACCACCCCACCGCCTGGTGCAAGGCCTACGACGGCGGCCGCTCCTGGTACACCGGCGGCGGGCACAGCAACGCGGCGTTCGCCGACGCGGCCTTCCGGCAGCACCTGCTCGGCGGCATCCAGACCGCGGCCGGTGTGGTGAGCGCGGACTGCGCCGCGTCGCAGACCGGCAGCTTCGAGAAGGTGGCGCTGGACAGCAACACCAGCAACCCGATGGAGCTCGACGTCGCCCCGGACGGCCGGGTCTTCTACATCGAACGGGACGGCCGGGTCCGCGTCATCAAGCCGGACACCCAGACGACCGTCACGGCCGCGACGCTGGCCGTCTTCACCGGGAACGAGGACGGCCTGCTCGGCATCGTGCTCGACCCCGCGTTCGCCACCAATCGTTGGGTGTACCTCTACTACGCGCCCAACGGCGGCGCGGCGCGCAACGTGCTCTCCCGCTTCACGGTGAACGGCGACACGCTCGACCTCGCCAGCGAGCGGATCCTGCTCCAGGTGACGACGCAGCGCAACACGTGCTGCCACGCGGGCGGGAGCATGACGTTCGACGGGGCGGGCAACCTCTTCCTGGCCACCGGCGACAACACCAACCCCTTCGAGTCCAGCGGGTACACGCCGATCGACGAGCGGGCCGGGCGCCAGGACTTCGACGCGCAGCGCTCCTCCGGCAACACCAACGACCTGCGCGGCAAGGTGCTGCGGATCAGGCCGCAGGCGGACGGCACGTACACGATCCCGGCCGGCAACCTCTTCGCGCAGGGCACGGCGCAGACCCGGCCGGAGATCTACGCGATGGGGCTGCGCAACCCGTTCCGGATCGGCACCGACCCGCGCACCAACGTGCTCTACGTCGCCGACTACGGCCCGGACGCCGGACAGTCCAATCCGGACCGCGGCCCGGGCAACACCGTCGAGTGGAACATCGTGCCGCAGGCCGCCAACCTCGGCTGGCCGTACTGCACCGGGGCGAACGCCGCCTACCGCGACTACACGTTCCCGTCCGGGCCGAGCGGGGCGGCGTTCAACTGCGCGGCGCCGGTCAACAACTCCCCCAACAACACCGGCCTGACCAACCTCCCGCCGGTGCAGGCGGCCACTGTGGACTACGACTACGACGGCAACCCGCGCTTCCCGGAGATCGGGGGCGGTGGCGCGCCGATGGGCGGCCCGGTCTACCGCTACGACCCGGCGCTGGTGAGCGCGCGCAAGTGGCCGGCGTACTTCGACGGCAAGGCGCTCTTCGGCGAGTGGAACCAGAACAAGATGTACGCCTTCCAACTCACGCCGGACGGCAAGAGCCTCGTGGACATCAACCAGCTGCTCACCGGCATGTCCACGATCCGGCCGATGGACTTCGAGTTCGGGCCGGACGGCGCGCTCTACCTCATCGAGTGGGGCACCGGCTTCGGTGGCAACAACGACGACTCGGGCGTCTACCGGGTGGACTACCGCAACCTCGACCCGGCCCCGATCGCCCAGGCGACCGGCACGCCGGCCAGCGGGCGGGCGCCGCTCGCGGTGCAGTTCGGAAGCGCCGGGTCGCGCGACCCGGAGGGGCAGCCGATCACCTACGCGTGGACGTTCGGCGACGGCGGCACCTCGACGGCCGCCAACCCGAGCCACACGTACACGACCAACGGCGACTTCACCGCCCAGCTGACCGTCCGCGACCCCGGCGGCCGCACCGCCGTGGCGAACGTGCCGATCACGGTCGGCAACACCGCGCCGGCGGTGACGCTGACCGCGCCGCCGAACGGTGGCTTCTTCGACTGGGGCGACCAGATCGACTACACCGTCACGGTCACCGACCCGGAGGACGGCACGATCGACTGTTCGCGGGTCGTGCTGCAGTACTCTTTCGGCCACGACGAGCACGCCCACCCGATCCAGCAGGCGACCGGCTGCTCCGGGCGGATCCAGACCTCGCGGGCCGGGGGGCATGACGCGGACGCGAACATCTTCGCCGTCCTCGAGGCGACCTACACCGACCGCGGCGGCGCGGGCGGCAGCGCGGCGCTGACCGGCCGCTCACTCATCCAGCTGCAACCCAAGCGGAAGCAGGCCGAGTACTTCGCGGCGACCGGCCGGGTGAGCGGCGCGCCCACGGGTGGCACGCCCGGCGTGCAGCGGGAGGCGACCAGCGACCCGCAGGGCGGCTTCCAGAACATCGCGTTCATCGAGAACGGCGACTGGTGGTCGTTCGCACCCGCCAACCTGACCAACATCACGTCGCTGCGGCTGCGGGCCGCCTCGGCCAACGGCGCCGGCACGGTCGAGGTACGCGCCGGCTCGGCCACCGGCACGCTGCTCGGCTCGGCCGCGGTCCCGAACACCGGCGGCTGGCAGTCCTACGTGGACGTCAACGTGCCGCTCAGCGCCAACACCGCCACGCAGCCGGTCTACTTCGTCGCCCGGGCCGCCTCGGGCACGGCGGCCGGCACCGCGCTGGTGAACGTCAACTGGGTCGACTTCGTCGGCCAGGGCGTCGGCGTCAACGACCCGCAGGCGCCGCTGTCCCGCAACGTCCACCTCTTCTACTACCCGTGGTACGGTAGCCCGTCGGTCAACGGCAGCTACCGCCACTGGCAGCAGGGCGGCCACACCCCGCCGAACGACATCGGCGCCAACCTCTACCCGACGCTCGGCGCGTACGACTCGGGTGACTTCGCCGGCGCGGTCG
>Ga0272482_10000240_pt1 | contig 17458 bp, 17 predicted proteins | sample RVTome_8_FD_192427 | JGI IMG/M metagenome (GOLD analysis project Ga0272482, IMG submission 192427) | Soil microbial communities from uranium-contaminated site in the Upper Colorado River Basin, Wyoming, United States - RVT160D0 (version 2) ...
GATCGACCCCGATCGGGCCGGCCTACAGGGATACGGCGTGCAGCAGGTCAACCCCAGCGGGCTGCGCGACTACTACTACGACGCAGCGACCGGCAACATGATCTGGCAGCACGTCGAGGCTGGCACGGCCGACGTCGGGCGCGGCATGGTCGGCGACGTCGACCCCCGCTTTCCCGGCATGGAGGTCTGGGCCTTCTCCGGCCTTTACAACGCGCGGAGCAACCAGCTCACCCAGTCGAACACGACGCTGCAGCCCTGGCCGCAGACGGGCCTGTTCTGGGACGGCGACCTGTCCATGGAGCTGCTCAACGATGGCAAGATCGAAAAGTGGAACCCGAACGCCCCGACCACCAGCGGCAGCGTGCCACGGCTGGTGTCCACATGGAGCTTTGGCGCGGTCAACGCCAGCCAGAGCGTCCAGCCCACCTTCCACGGCGACATCCTCGGTGACTGGCGCGAGGAAGCGGTCTACACCAACGCCGCCTTCAATGAGCTGATCATCTTCACGACCAACCAGCCATCCAGCACCCGGCTGTACACGCTGGCCCACAACCCCGCCTACCGCAACGACATGACGGTCAAGGGCTACATGCAGTCGCACCACGTCGACTACTTCCTCGGCAACGGTATGAGCGCGCCGCCGCGCCCCAGCATCACGTACCCCGCCAGGTAGGGGGGTGTCACCCTCTCCGCGTCGCTACGGGCGGCGCGGAGAAGGTGACCATCCACAGCGGAGGTGTCAGAGGACGCGGACGTCCGAGGCCTGCGGGCCTTTGGCACCCTGGGTGATCTCGAACTCCACCCGCTGGTTTTCCTCCAGGCTCCGGTATCCATCCGCGGCGATGGCGGAGAAGTGGACGAAGACGTCCTTGTCGCCGCCGTCCACAGTGATGAAACCGAAGCCCTTGTCGCCGTTGAACCACTTCACAGTTCCCTGTGCCATACCTGTCTCCTCCTCGGAGTGCGGGACGCACCGTGCGTGCCCGCTCGCTGTCGTTAGCCGGCGGCACCGCCCGGAAGGGGAGATGGCAACGCCCGCGAGACCTAATTCGCGGGCCACATAGATCAACCACGAACACGCAAAAAGTCACGACCGGCCAAGATTACCAGGGACTGGGCCCGCCGTATTCCTCCTCTGTGCAGTGCCGGCTGACCTCGGCGGTCTCGGCGAGCCGCGGTGCCTGGCGCCCGCGGCGGCCGCCGCAGCTGGGACTAGCGGAAACAGGTTTGCTATGCAAACCTATTGGCATGACCACTGATTCGGTACCCGTCGGCGGCGATCCCCGCCGGCTGCTGTCGGACGTGCGCGCGCTCGCCTACCGGGTGCGCCTTGACCAGCGGGTGACCTGGGTCGCGCTGCTGGTGCTGGCCGCCGTGACGCTGGCGGCGATCCCGATCGACTGGGTCTCCCTGGACGCCGACTGCGGGCGGGTGTTCGCCGCCGGCGGCACCGAGTGTCACGTCCGGCGCCTGGGTCTGGCGTTCTACTGGCCGCCGGCGCTGCTGCTGGCGTACACGGCGATCGCCGTATACGCCGTGCGGGTCGCCCGTGTGCGGGGGCTGGGCGCCCGGGTGATGCCTTATGTGCTCACCGGCGCCGCGCTGACCGTCCTGTCCGCCACCGCGTGGCTGCTGGTGCGCGTCTACCTGGACAGCCACCCGCCGTTCACGCTGCCGTACTGGGGGCTCGTGCTGGACCGCCTGATCGGGCCGGCGGGCACGATCGGGGTGGCGCTGCTCGTGCTGGCCTGGCTGGAGCGCCACCCCGCCTTGCTGGTGTTCACCCTCGGGTATCTGGCGGTGGTGCTGGTGCCGATCGACTTCGGCTTGCACCCGCAGTGGGGATACCTGACGGATTTCCTGGCGCCGCAGATCGTCAACGGCGCGGTGCTGCTGCTGGGCGCGGTCGGCTTCGCGGTGGCCCGCCGGCGGCACCGGTGACCGCCGAGGCCGGGACACCCGGACCGCCCGCGCCGTCCGCCCACCCGGTCACCGGCCTGGACGACGTGGTGCACCAGCGGGTCCGCCTCGGCATCCTCACGATCGCGCACGAGGCACGCCGGGTGGAGTTCGGCTACCTGCGGACCCAGCTGGAGCTGACCGGCGGCAACCTCTCCAAGCACCTGAGCGTGCTCGAAGAGGCCGGTCTGATCGCCGTGGAGAAGGGTTACGAGGGCCGGCGCGGCCGTACCTGGATCACGCTCACCCCCGCCGGAAGCAGGGCCCTCGCCGAAGAGGTCGGGCGGCTGAAGCTGCTCATCGCGCGGGTCGAGACCACCGGCGCCCAGGAAGACCGATGACCACCGCACCGACCCGCACCGGTCAGGCCGGTGACACGCCGACCCGGCCGAGGTGCCGGGCCAGAAACTCGTTGTCGAGCCCGAACCAGCGCACGTCGCGATGATCGCCGGGGTTGGCGTGCAGCGTCTTCTCCTTCGAGGCGAACGCGTCGAACAGTGCGAGGGCGGACTGGCGGTCGACGTGCTCGTCGTCCCACGGGAGCAGGAACTGCACCGGCACGCTGATCCGCCTCGCCGCCTCGATCAGCGACTGGTCCACGACGAAGCCGCCACCGAAGATGGCGGCGGTGATCCTCGGCTCGACCGCCGTCAGCGGTATCCCGATCGCGGTGCCCAACGTTATGCCGCCGCCGTAGCCGATGAGCGTGTCGCTGCCGATCTCGGGCAGCCTCTGTAGGGCGTCCAGGGTCGCCTGCCATTCCGGCACGGCACGCCGCGCCAGCGCGGTGCCGTAGCGGCTGCTGATCGACGTGACGCGCGCGGCATCGCCCGCCACCATCGCCTGCCGGAGGTCGGCGCGGACCTGCTCGTCCGCCGCCGTGCGCGGGCGGTCGCCGTGTCCGGGCGCGTCGATGGCGACCACGGTGAAGCCCCAGGTGGTCACGTTGTCGCGCGCGCGGGCCACGAGTGCCGGTGTCTTCTTGTGCTGGCCGCCACCGTGACCCATCAGCACCAGGGGCGCGCGATCGGAGCCGGACGCGGGCGACCAGAGCACACCGGGGACCTCGCCCACGATGAAGTCGCGTTCGACGACACCGTTCGACGATGTCTCCGCGGTGATTTGCAAAGATTGCATGGTCGTTGCCTTTCGGGAGTGCCTTGTCGAGGCGCTCCCGGCGACCCCTACGTCAATCGCCCGACCGTGACGAAGCGAGGGAGCACCCACCTCGATACAGCGTTCATGGGTCTCACCTCCTCGCGCGATGTCACGGCCTACGGAAGGCTACGCCCAGGACGCCGTCCCCGACCAACCTTTTCCGCCACACCCGGCGCGGTGGGCTGTCAGCTCGGCTGTTCCAGCTTTCGCAGGACCTGTTCGGTGGCCTGGCGGAGCACGCGGCGCCCGCCGAGCACGAGCAGCACCGCGATCAGCCGTCCCTTCAGGGACGCGGGCCGGCGATCGACGCTGACGTGGATGTGGCTTCCGGTGCCGGTCGGCGTCACCCGGTACAGCCAGGAGCTGCCGGGACGCCAGGTGTTCGACTCGATCGTTTCGACCCGCACCGTGTCGGGGGTGGACCAGTCGTAGCGATTGCGCTCCCACACGCCGCCGGCCAGCGACGAGCCCTCGGTGACGTCAGCCGAGTCCGGGCCGACTTCGTGGACCTTCAGGTGCTGCGCGTCGATATTGGGCCAGATGTCGGCGCGCGCTGGAGAGAAGTCGGTGAGTGCGGCGATGAACCGGTCTGGTGAAACCCCACTATTGATGTCGAACTCGACTCGCGGCATCACAGGCCCCAATCATCCAAATTGGTGATCATCCTAGCGGCCAGGACTGGTCGAGCGCTCGGCCCGTAGCCCAGGATGGGGGATCGTGGACGGGTGGAGCCCGCGTTCGTACTGGTGCACAGCCTGTTGCTCGGTCCTGCGACGTGGGCTCCCGTAGCGGCCAGGCTGGCCGCCTCGGGTGTGGTGACGGTGGTGCCGTCGCTGGTCGGCGTGACCGACACGGACGAGCCGCCGTTCTGGCCGCGTGTCGTCGCCACCGTCGACGGCGCCGTCTCCCACCTGCCGCCGGAGCAGCCGATCGTGCTGGTCGCGCACAGCAACGCCGGCCTGCTGGTGCCCGTTGTCGTGCGAGCGGCCCGGCGTCCGGTCGCCGGGTGCCTGTTCGTCGATGCCAGCCTGCCTTCGCGTGCCGGGCCGACGCCCGCCGCGCCGCCCGAGCGGCTGACCCACCTGCGCGCGATGGCGACCGGGGGCCGGTTGCCACAGTGGACGGCGTGGTGGGACGAGGACGAGGTCGCACGGCTGTTTCCTGATCCGCGGACCAGATCGGAGGTCTCGGCCGAGCAGCCGCGGATGCCGTTGAGCTACTACGAACAGCGGTTTCCCGCGCCGGCGGGCTGGGACGACCGGCCATGCGGGTATCTGCTGTTCGGGCCGCCGTACGACAGTGTGGCGCGGCAGGCGCGGGAGCGTGGCTGGGCCGTCGACGTGGTCCCCGGCGGGCATCTGCACCAGGTCGTCGACCCGGACGCGGTGGCCGCTCGGATCGTCGCCATGACCGCGAGGTGGGGCTCCGCCGCCGGCTGAGGCGGAGACCAGCTCAGGACGAGGCGGCCTCCCACGCGAAGCCGTCCGGGTCGGTGAAGGGCTGGGTGTCGCCGCCGAAGACGATCCGGTGCGATCCGGTGCCGTCCGGGGCGACGCCGGCGGTCTTGGCGAGAGCGCGGCGCTTGTTGAGCGTCAGCTTGACGGGGCCGGTGTCGAACTCGACGTACCTGCGGCCGAAACTCTTGGCCACGACGAGGCCGCGGTCGACGTAGAACTTCTTGCTCGCGGCGACGTCCGAGGCGCCCAGCTGGAGCACGAGGTCGTCGATCCGCCGGGTCGCCGGGCCGGTGTCCTTCTTCGCCGAGGACGCGACCGTCAAGATCGTCCCGTCCGGGGCCTGGATGACGCCGCCGTAGCCCCACAGCGACTTCTCGGCCGGCTTCAGCACGGTGGCGCCGGCGTCGCGGGCGGCGTCGATGAGGCCGTTGGCGTCGGCCGGCTGGGACACGATGAGCGACAGCGTGTACCCGCGGAAGCCGGTGGTCGGTGCCTCCGAGGCCCGCACGCGCACCTGGGTCCCCAATCCGAGGGCGTCGGTGTAGAAGCGGTTGGCGGCCGTGGGGTCGGCCACCTCGAGCGTGATGAACTTGATGGTTGTCATGGCTAATCTCCCTTTAGATGCGATATTGCCTGGTCTTGAGGTCTCAGCGCTGGAGCAAACCGAGGACGTTGCCGTTGGGATCCTCGACGATGGCGGCGAGCCGGCCCGCGCCGACGTCTTTGACGTCCTGGCGAGTGCGCCAGCCCGCGCTGACGGCTCGGCGCAGGGTCGCGGTGACGTCGCCGACGTGGCAGTAGCCGACCGGACCGTTCATGCCGTGGTTGTGGCCGTTGGGGTCGAGACCGACCTCCTGGTCGCCGACCCGGTAGCCGACGTAGTAGGGCTCGTCCGCGTAGGGCTCCACGCCCAGGACGGTCCCGTAGAGTGCCTTGGCGGCGGCCAGGTCCCGGACGGGGATGATGATGGTCTTGATGCCGTCGCTCATGGCTACCTCCTCGTTGGCGCGGACTTACCGGCGAAAGCATCTCCCTGGCCCGGCCGGGCCCACATCCGTGCTGAGCACGGGGCGCGCCACGGAGCCCGTCACCGAGCCGTCGCGCGGCCGGCGGCGCGACCCGTGCGGCAGAATGCGACGGGTGTCGAAGCAGGCGGCCACGGCAGGGATCTCGGCTCGTGAGGCCGAGATCCTGACCCTGGTCGGAGATCACCGCAGCAACGCCGAGATCGGTGCGCAGCTGTTCATCTCGGTGCGCACGGTCGAGACCCACGTATCGTCCCTGCTGCGCAAGCTCGGGGCCCCGGATCGCCGGGCGCTCGCCGACCTCGCGGCCGAGCTCGCCCGGGCCGAGCGGACCAATCAGGCGCTCGCCGGGCTTCCATCGCCCCTGAACCCTTTCATCGGCCGAGCCCAGGAGCGCGCCGCGCTGCGCGAGGCCGTCAGCGCGCACCGTGAGGTCACCGCCGTCGGACCCGGCGGCGTGGGCAAGACCCGGCTGGCGCTGGCCGTCGCCGCGGACCTGACCGGCGACTTCGCCGACGGCGTGTGGTTCGTCAACCTCGTGCCGGTCACCGACCCGGCCATGGTCGGCTCCGCCGTAGCGGCCGCGCTCGGCCTGGGCGAGCAGCAGGGCCGCGGCATCGACGACTCGGTGCTGGCCGCACTGGCCGACCGGCGCGCCCTGCTCGTGCTGGACAACTGCGAGCACCTGTCCGACGGGGTGGCACCGTTCGTCGAGCGCCTGCTGGCGCGCTGCCCGTCCGTGAGCGTGCTGACCACCAGCCGGGCCCGGCTCATGGTGCCCTTCGAGTGGGTCTACCCGGTCCCGCCGCTGTCCCTCGATGGGCACGGCGGGACCGGCGCGCACCGGGACGCGGGCGCGTCGGATGCCGTCGCCCTGTTCGTCGACCGGGCCACGGCCGTGGGCTGGCCGGTGAAGGCCGAGCAGCTGGAGCAGGTGGCCGACGTGTGCCGGAAGCTGGACGGGGTGGCGCTGGCGATCGAGCTCGCCGCGGCCCGCCTGCCCGCGCTCGGGCTCGACGGGCTGGTCGCGGGGCTCTCCGACCACCTGCGGCTACTGGTGGGCGGATACCGGGCCGACGACCGGCACCGCTCGGTGCGGGCCATGCTGGACTGGAGCCAGGCCCTGCTCGCCGGTCCGGACCTGACCCTGCTGCGACGGGTCTCGGTGTTCGTCTCGCCGTTCACCGCCTCGGCCGCGTCGGCGGTGGCCGGGTCCAGCCCCCTGGCAGCGGATCAGGTCGTCGACGGGCTGGCCCGACTCGCGGATCAGAGCCTGCTGAGCGTCGCCGCGTCAGGCAGTGGCACCCGGTATCGGGCACTGCAGACCATCCGCCAGTACGGGGCCGAGCAGCTCGCCGAGGCTGGTGAGCTCGATGCCATCCGAGCTCAGCATCTGCGCTGGTGCCTGGCCACGGCCAGCGAGCTGGACGGGGACGTGTCACCCACCACCGGCGACTGGCGGGCCAGGCTGGACGCGGTGGCCGACGATCTGCGGGCCGCCCTGAGCTGGGCCGCCGCGCGGCCTGACCAGCGTGCCGGCGCGTACCGCCTCGCCCTGTCGCTGGCTCACCTGGCCTTCACCCGCAATTTGATCGGCGAGTCCCAGCAGCGCTACGAGCAGGCCGCCACCCTCACCGACGACCCCGCCCCCGCGGCCGCCGCCCTGCGGTGCGCGGCGAACGTGGCCGCGTGCCGGATGCGCGGCGACGACGCCTACCGCCTCTGGCAGGCGGCCGCGGACGTCGCCCAACGCGCCGGAGACGCGGCCGCCGCGGGCCGGGATCTGGCCACGGCGACCACCACCTACTTCCGGAAGGCCGGAATCTTCGCCCAGCTGCCCTCGCGCGACGAGGTGACCGCGCTGCTCACCCGGGCGCACGAGCTGGCCGGCGACGACCCCGCCGCCCAGGCCGCGGTGGCCCTCGCCGACTGCGCCGCTCTCGGCTACGCGTTCTTCGCCGAACAAGCCGACCGCGAGACGGCCGCGTCGCGGATGGCCGCCCTCGCGGAGCGGGCGGTGGAGCTGGCCCGGCGGCTCGACGACCCGCTGGCGGAGTGCGCCGCCCTCTTCGCGCTGACCGGAGCCCAGCGCCGGGCCGGCGACACCTTCGCCGCCGCCGCCACCGCGGGCCGCCGCGTCGCGCTGCTCGACTCCGTGCCGGTGACCCCGAGCACCGCCGACGAGCTGATCGACGCACTCCTGATCGCCACCGCGACCAGCATCGGCGTCGGCGACCTGCCGGCGGCACGGCGATGGGGCCGGCAACTGCGTGACCTGCCGCCGCTGGCCGAGGTCGGGCACGTCGCCACCTCGCGACTCCTCATGGCCGACGCCCTCGCCGGCTACGCCACCGACGTGATCGCGGCCAGCAGCCGGTTTCTCGACGCCTGGACCCAGGAGGGCCGCCCGCGGTCCCGCAGCTTCGGCCCGGTCGCCGCCGCGGTCGCGATGATCCACGGCCTACGCGATGATCGGGCCGCCGAGGCCGGATGGCTCGCCATCATCGAGCAGCTGGGCGTCACCCCCGAAGACCGATCCGGCTACAGCCCCACCTTCGACGCCATCACCCTGCTCCACCACGGGCAGGCCACCCTCGCCCTGGAACGGCTCGACGAACCCAACGCCTGGCTCACCGGGATCCTGCTCCACTGGCACGTCGCGCTGCGAGCCGAAGCCGCCGTGCTGGCCGGCCACGCCGACGCCACGCGCCATCTCGCTGACGCCCGACCGACCGTCGCCGGAAACCCCATCGCCACCGCGATCCTCGACCGGGCCGCCGCGCTGCTCGACGGCGACCACGAACGCCTCCTCGCCACCGCCACCGCGTTCGAGACCGCCGGCTGCCCCTACCAGCGAGCCCGGACGCTGATCCTGGCCGGCGGCGACACCGCGTCGACCGGCGACGCCGCCCTCGTCGACCTCGGTATCGCCCCCGCCTGACCCGTCGCTGCCGGCGTCAGCCCCACGTGGTCCCGGCGGGTACCCGGAAGGTGGTGTTGATGCGGTTGAAGAAGTTGGTGATCGCGACCATCAGCACCAGAGCGCCGAGCTGCCGCTCGTCGTAGTGCTTCGTGGCCGCGGCCCAGATCTCGTCGGTGACCGCGCCGGGCCGGTCGGCGAGCCGGGTCGCGGCCTCGGTGAGTGCCAGCGCGGCCCGCTCGGCCTCGTCGAAGAGCGGGTTCTCGTACCACGCGGCCAGGTTGAGCAGCTTCTCGGTGCTGACCCCGGCCCTGGTCGCGCTCGTGGCACCGGCGTCGACACAGGCGCTGCAGCCGTTGATCTGGCTCGCGCGCAGGTGCACGAGCTCGAGCGTTTGACGCGGTACACCGCCGGCGTACACCTGCTTGAAAAGATGCTGGACGCCCGCCGTGATGTCGGGTTGGCTGGCCGCGTGCTGGATGCGTGGTGTCATCTCTGCTCCAGGGATCGTGTCGTTGGATCGGTGAATGGCACTACGACGTGCCGGCCGGGCCGGAGGTAACGCCGTCCGGGGCGTTACCTCAGCGGCGCGCGACGCGTCGTGGTAGTGACACCCGCCGTGGACCAAGGAGCACCGTGACCGAAGAGGAAGAGCTCGCCGCGCGGTTCGAGGCTCACCGCGCCTACCTGCACGCGATCGCGTACCGGATGCTCGGCTCGCACGCCGACGCTGACGACGCCGTCCAGGAAGCGTGGCTGCGGCTCGCGCGGACCGGCGGCGGTGACATCGAGGAACTGCGCGGCTGGCTCACCACGGTGACCAGCCGGATCTGCCTGGACGCGCTGCGCAGGCGCCGGGTGCGCGGCGAGCAGCCGCTCGAGCTCGACGTCGGCGCGCTTCCGCGGGAGGCGGAGGAGGACCCGCGGCTCGATCCCGAGCAGGAGGCCGTGCTCGCCGAGTCCATCGGCCTCGCGCTGTACGTCGTCATGGACGCGCTCACCCCGGCGGAACGGGTGGCGTTCGTGCTCCACGACGTCTTCGAGGTCCCGTTCGACACGATCGCGGCCATCCTCGGCCGGAGCACCCCGGCCACCAAGATGCTCGCCAGCCGGGCCCGGGGGCGGCTGCGACTGGGCACCCCCACGGCCGATGCCCATGCCGCCGCCCGGGAGGTCGTCGACGCGTTCTTCGCGGCGGCCGGCCGGGGCGAGGTCGCCGGGCTGCTGAGCGTGCTCGCCCCCGAGGTCGAGATGTGGGCGCGGGGTCCGCAGGGGACCGTCGTCATCCGCGGCGCCGGCGAGATCGCCGGTGCGGCGACGAGGTTCGCCCGCCCGGACGCGGTGGTGCGTGCGGCGCTCGTGGACGGCGTCCCGGGGGTCCTCATCACCGTCGCCGGACGGCCGGTCACGGTCATGGCCTTCACGGTCGTGGACGGTGTCATCACCATGATCCGCTCCCTGACCGCCCCGAACCGGCTGGGCCAGGTCGTCCCCTCGTGGATCACCTGACCGCGCGTAAACGCCGCCCACGTCGCCTTCGTGTCGTAGCGTCTCGGCCATGCGGTTCGGCGCGCACCTACCCCTGGTCGACTTCGACGGCCAGGGTTGGCAGCCGGGGGAGCTGGGCTCCTACGTCGACGTCGCGCGCCAGCTCGGATTCGGAGCCCTCGGGGTCAACGACCACCTGGTCTTTCAGCGGCCCTGGTTGGACGGGATAGTGGCGCTGGCGAGCGTGGTGGAGCGAAGCGGTGACATGCGGCTGGCCACGACCGTGTCGTTGCCGGTGGTCCGGGGCCCGGCATCGCTGGCGAAGGCCGCGGCCGCGCTCGACATCCTCTCCGGAGGCCGGCTGGTGCTCGGCGTCGGGCCCGGATCGTCGGCACGCGACTACGATGCCGCCGGCCTCGACTTCGACGAGCGCTGGCCGCGCCTGGACGAATCGATCCGGGTGCTGCGCACCTACCTGCGCGACGGGCCGGCGTTCGACGGTCGTTTCTACGCCGCGACTTCGGCGCTCCAGCCGCGGCCCGTCCGCCCCCAGGGACCGCCGATCTGGATCGGCAGCTGGGGTTCCGAGGCGGGCCTGCGACGGGTCGCACGGCTGGGCGACGGCTGGCTCGCCTCCGCCTACAACGCGTCGCCCGCCGGCGTGGCAGTGGCACGCCTGCGGCTCGGCGGAGCGCTGAAGCGGGCCGGCAAGGACCTGGACGGCTTTACGTGCGCGCTGGCCACGATGTGGACCTACGTGACCGACGACGGCCCCACGCGGGAGGCGCACCTGGCCGAGCTGGCCCGGATGCTGCACCGCCCGCCGGAGCAGCTCAGGGAGCGGGCCCTCATCGGACCGGCACCGGACTGCGCCGCCACGCTGCGCGGCTACGCCGAGGCCGGGATAGACCAGGTCTTCATCTGGCCCCTCGCCGACCGGCACGACCAGCTGGAACGGTTCATGCGTGACGTCGTGCCGCAAATGTCTGATGTGGACGACCGAGCCTCCTAGGAGCTCCAGCCGCTGGATGGGGTGACGGTGCGCTCCTCGGTCGGGGGCTGGACCGGACGGTTCTCGTACTGGGTCGACAGCACGACGTGGGAGTGCATCTCGCGGTGCTCGCCCAGGCGCTCCAGCAGGCCCTCCAGGTGTGACATCGTCGCGACCCGAACCTTCAGCATCGAGCAGTAGCCGCCGCTCAGCTTGTGGATCTCGACCACCTCGGGGAAGTCGTCGGCCGTCGTCGTCTTGAGCAGGCAGCGGCCGTGCTCGCAGCGCAGCTGGATGAACGCGGTCAGCGGCAGGCCGGCGCGGGCCGGGTCGATGCGGGCCTGGTAACCGGCGATCACCCCGGACTCCTCCAACCGGCGGACCCGCTCGGCCACCGCGGGCGAAGACATGCTCACCAGACGGCCGAGCTGGTTGTAGGAGAGGCGGCCGTCGCGCTGCAGCTCAGCGATGATGCGCCAGTCGGTCTGGTCCAGAGGCGGCTTCATCTGGAAAGTCTTGCGCACGATTGCCTTGCGTTCAATAGCCAGCGAGGCGAAACGGGGGCTCGCAGCCCATGTAGCCGAACAGGCCGCCTTCCTACCGTAAATCGCATGACTGTTATCTCCTTGGCGGCCGCGCCGCAGACGACGAGCCACCGGCGGGCCACGGCCGTCCTCTTCGTCGCGTCCGGCCTGATGAACGCCGCGCTCGCCGCCGCCAGCCCGGTCAGCACGCTGATCACCGCGGAGCGGCTGGGCACGGCCATCGCGGCGGCGCCCAACACGGCGGCGATCCTCGGCACCGGTGTCGGCGCGATCGCGCTGAGCCGCGCGCGCGAGCGGTGGGGCTGGCGGGCCAGCCTCATCGCGGGCTACCTGGCCGCGGCGATCGGCGGCGGGCTCGCCATCCCAGCCGTGGTCGGGGGCGACGTCTTCGCGCTGTGCGTCGCGATGCTCCTCATCGGGCTGGGAAACGCGGGAGCGCTGCTGTCCCGGTACGCGGCGGCCGAGCATCACCCCGTGGGGCGGCGCGGGTTCGCGATCGGCGTCGTCGTGTGGGCGGGTGCGCTCGGTGCGGTGGGCGGGCCGCTGCTGCTCGTACCGGCCAGCGATGTGGGGGTGGGGCTCGGCTGGGTGGCGTTCGCGGGGCCGTTCCTGCTGGCCGCCCTCGCCGCCACCCTGGCCGCCGCGGCCATCCTCGCGCTGCCCGCTCCGGCACCGACCGGGCGGGAGTCGACACGAGCCGGGGCCGGGCGATCGCGTATTCCGCTGCGGGTCATGATCGGGACCCCGGCGGCGCGGTGGTCGTTCGCGGTGATGGCGGTCGCGCAGGTGGTGATGGCCGCGGTCATGACGGCGGCGCCGCTCGGCATGCACCAGCACCACGACGGCCTCGGGGTGGTCGGCGCGGCGCTGTCCGCGCACGCGCTCGGCATGTTCGCGCTGTCGCCGCTCACCGGGTGGTTGCTCGACCGGATCGGCGCGCGGCCCGTCATGCTCGCCGGGCTGATCACCATGCTGGTCGCGACCTTGCAGCTGGCGATCGCGCCGCACGACGAGGCGCTGCGCGTCGCGGCCCTCTTCCAGCTCGGGTACGGATGGAACCTCTGCTTCGTCGGCGGCAGCGGCAGCCTCGCCACCGGCCTGCCGGCGGCGGACCGGGCCGGGGTGGAGGGTGCCGTCGACGGCGCGGTGTGGGGTCTCACGGCCGTGGCGGCACTCGCCTCGACCGCCGCGTTCGCCTCGGGCGGGTACCCGCTGATCGCCGTCATCGCGGGCACGTTGCTGGCGTCGGTGGCGGTGCCGCTGCGGAACGCGATCAACCGTTCGCCCGCGGCCAGGCGTTGACGCAACTGGATGGTTGCTATAGCTTGGATAGCAATCAACTGATTGCTATAGGAGGCATGTCATGGGTACCCGGCAGGCGACGCCCAGCCCGCGCACGGCGAACCTGGCCCTGGCCACGCTGTTCGCCGGCATGTTCGTGATGGGCAGCACCGAGCTGCTCGTGGTCGGCGTGCTCAACCTGATCGCCACCGACCTGCGGATCTCGATCCCGGCGGCCGGCGCGCTGGTCACCGCCTACGCGCTCGGCCTCGCGCTCGGCGGACCGATCCTGACCGCGCTGACCATCAAGCGCGACCGGCGTACCGTGCTGGTCGGCGCGCTCATCCTGTTCATCGTGACCACCCTGGTCGCGGTGCTGACCAGCAGCTACGCCCTGCTGCTCGTGGCGCGCACGCTCACCGGCGCGGTCCAAGGCACGTTCATCGCCGCGGCCTTCGTGGCCGGCGGAGCCGTCGTCCCACCGGCGCGCACGGGCCGGGCGATCGCCGTGGTCATCTCCGGTGTCACGGTGTCGGGCGCGATGGGCGTGCCGCTGGGCACGCTGGTCGGCCAGGCGCTCGGGTGGCGCGGCTCGTTCGCCGCGGCCGTGGTGCTCGCCGTGATCGCGCTGGTCGCCACGCTGGCACTGGTCCCATCGGTGCCCAGCACGGGCGGCGGCGCCGCCAGCCAGCTCAGGTACGCCTTCGCGCCCCGGGTCCTGGCCGTACTGGCCCTGACCTTCCTGGCGTTCGCCTCGCTCTATGCCGCGCTGACCTACATCGTCCCGTTCCTGGAGACCGTCACCGGCGTCTCCGGTGGCTTGATCAGTGTGTTTCTGCTGGCCTACGGGGTGGCCACGGCGGTGGGCTCGTTCGGCGGCGGCCGCTTCGCCGACGCCGACGCCGCGCGTACCCTCGTGCTCGCCACCTGCGGTCTCGCGGTCTCCCTGCTGGTGCTTTACCTGGTCGGCACGATCGCGGTCCTGGTCGCGCTGGTGCTGCTGGCCTCGGGCCTGTTCGCGATGGGGATGGCGCCCTCAATGCAATACCGCGTGGTCAGCCTGGCTGGTCCCGGCGGCGCGTTCGCGCAGTCGCTGCCCGCGTCCGCGGCGAACGTGGGCATCGCGTTCGGCTCGCTCGTCGGTGGCCTGGCGATCAGCGGCTTCAGCGCCTCCGCGGCGGTGCTCGCCGGCCTGGCCATCGCCGTGATCGCCATCCCGGTCGCGGCCGCGTCGAGCGTGCTGAAACCGCCGGCGGCCGAGGAGGCTGCCGGACCGGCGCCGGCCGCTGCGACTGTGGCGAGCCGGGCCTGCGTCGGGGCTGCCGCATGACGCTCCGACGACCCCACCGGCCCCCGCGACGGGAGGAGGCACCGCTACGCGCTGGACCTCATGGGAGCACGTCGAAGCTGAACATCATGCCGCTCTCGTGGTGCTCGGCGATGTGGCAATGGGCCATCCAACGCCCGGGGTTGCTGACGTCCAGCAGGATGTCGACCGTTTCGCCGGTGCGCACCAGCACGGTGTCCTTCCAGACCAGGTTGGGCTCCGGCGTCCCGTCCCGGCTGAGCACGAGGAAGCGGCCGGCGCCGTGGATGTGAAACGGGTGGTGCATCGGATGGTCGCCGGTCATCTGGTTGAGCAGCCGTACCTTGACCTGCTCGCCGACCCGGAAGGACCAGGCGATGTCCGCGTTCGCCGCGCCGGTGATGGTGTCGACCACCTTCCAGCGCGTGTTGGCGGAGGTCGTCATCCGGTTGAAGTCGACCATGTCGTCTTCCCACTCGATGCCGCTGGGAAGGGAAGCGCCATCGTCGTGGCCGCCGTGCCCGTGCTCATGCCCGTGCTCGTGCCCGTGCTCATGCCCGTGCTCGTGCTCGTGTCCGTGGTGCTCGTGCGCGTGCGCGCCGGTCTCCGCGACCAGCGAAGCACTGACCAGCTTCATGCCGCAGCGCGGGCAGTGGCCGGGTGTCGCCGACGTCACGTCGGGATGCATCGGGCAGGCGAAGCCCAGCGCACCGTCGTCCGGCGCCATCGTGATTTCCGCGATGAAGCTCAACGTCTTGTCCGGGGCGCGGGTCAGGTCGGGCGCGACGCGGTGCCGCTCGGCCGCCAGGTCGGCGTTGTGGCGCAGGGTCTCGAACGGCGGATCCAGGATCGCCGGCGCCGATCCTTCGCTCACGCCGACGCTCGCGATGGCGTAGCGCCGTTGCGGCGTAACGTGTTCCAGCACGTAGCCGCCCGCCTCGGGAAACAGCACGTCCACGACGGCGCGTTCGGAGGGGGCGAGGATGACCGCCTCGACGAGCTCTTCCCGCTCGACGCGGCCACTGTCTCCGCCGACCAGCTTCATCACCGCTCCGGGAAGGGCGATGTTGAAGACCCGGGTGTTCGCGGCGTTCGCGAGGTAGAGGCGCACCACTTCGTGCCGTGCCACCGCCAGCGTCAGGTCGGTCCGGCCGTTGACGAGCAACACGTTGCCAAACCGCCCCATCGCGGCGTAGTTGACCTCGTCCGGGGCGAAGGCGGCCACCTGGTCGTGTTCGAGGAGGATGTCGTCGAGCAGCAGGACGACCTCGCGGTGCACCGGCGGCCAGTAGTCCGGGTCCGCCGGCTCGACCACGACCGTCCCGGAAAGCCCCATCTCCTGCCCGTAGTCCTGCCGGATGTGCGGGTGATACCAGTAGATACCGGGATCGGGGAAGGCGACGCGGGCGGTGAAGCGGCCGCCCACCGGGATCGGCGCCTGCGTCTCGTGCGTCCCGTCGAAGCGGTTTTCCAGCCTGAGCCCGTGCCAGTGCACGGTCGTGTCGAGGTCGCCCTGGTTCTCAATGTCCACCGACACCGTGGAGCCCTGCCGCACCAGCAGCGTCGGTCCGGGCACGGAGCCGTTGTACGCCAGCATCCGCAGGGCCGCCCCACCGATCCGCTTGGCGACCGCGCCGACCCGCAGGGCGAACGAGTCACCGTCCGACAGCGGGACAGCCTGGGTCTCACCGGCCTCGGGCAGTCCTTCGGTCTCGGCGGGAAAGCCGCCCACGGGTGTCGCCATGCCGCACTCCTCGATGCCAGCTCACCGATCCGGTAGAGCGTCCGCCTCCAGACGATCTTGCGACACTCTAGGCCCGGCCGGTGTCATTTCGACTTCACGGCCGCGGAGCGGTGGCCCTGCCTACGGCGAGACGAGGGCGGCGGTGTCGGTGAGATATGTCTGGTCGTCGTAGCCTCCGGTGATCAGCACCCGGCCGTCCAGCAGCGCGGCGACGGCCGGAAACTGGCGCTCCGGCCCGGGCACCGGGCCCAGCGGGCGCAGCCTGCCGCCGGCGTAGGTGTCGACGGTCAGCCCACCCGCGATCACGACTCGACCATCGGGCAGCGTGACCACCGCGTCGGAGATCTTGTATCGCGGCTCGGACATCTTCGGGCCCGGCCCGAACCGGCCCGTGCGCGGGTCGAAGCGCTCCGTCCGGGCCAGCCGGGCACTGCGGTCGTCGGCGGTCTGCCCGCCGACCACCAGCGCGCCGCCGTCCGGCAGCGCGGCCAGGGCCAGCTTGTACTTCGGCGTGTCGAGCCGTCCGACCGCGCGCCAGGAGTCCGTGGCTGGGTCGTAGACGGCCGCGGTGTCGATCAGCGTGCCGCGCGCCGACTGGCCGCCGGCGACCAGGACCCGCCCGTCGCCGAGCAGGGTCGCGCCGTGCATCGAACGGGGCCCGGGCAGCGCCGCGACCGAGGTGAACCGATCCGTCGCCGGGTCGTAGACCTCCGCACCGGCGAGGACCTCCGTCCCGTTCGCGCCGCCGGCGATCAGCACCCGCCCGTCACGCAGGCGGGTGGCGGTGTGCTCCGCCCGGCGCCCCGCCATCGGACCGGTCGGCGTGAACCGGCCGGTCCCCGGGTCGTACACCTCCGCGGTGGCCAGCGGCGGCTGCCGCTCGCCGGAGAAGCCGCCGACCACGAGGACCCGGCCGTCCGGCAAGGCGGTCGCGGTGTGCATGGCGCGCGGCACGGACAGCGGCGCGCCGGCGACGAAGCGGCCGCTGGCCGGGTCGAAGAGCTCGCTGTCGGCACCGGCGGCACCATCGCAGTGGTCCATCACGCAGCCGCCCACGATCAGCACCTGACCGCCGGGCAGCACCGTCGCCGTGTGCGAGGCCCGCGGCGTCCCCATCGCCAGTGCACCCCCCGAGCCGGTGGGCGGCTGCGACGGGGGAGCCGGTCGTGGCGCGGGCCGGTCCGCGGTGCAGCCGACCGCGAGCGCGGCGCCGACCACCGTCACGCACACCGCTAGCGAGCCGCGCATCGCCACCTCCGACCCTGAGCTGCCTTCGCTCAAGTAGATCCCGCGATCGCCGCCCAGGTTCCACGACCGCTCGGGCGGCCTGGGCGGGATCGCGGTGGACCTCAGGCCGTGACGGCGACGCGCCGGTGAGCGTCCGGGTGGGGGACAGTGCGGTAGGCGCTGATGGAGGCGACCAGCAGCCATGCCCAGCCGGCCACGACGGCCAGCCACAGCAGCGCGACGTCCGCGCCGGTCGTCGACAGCGCGGCTCCGCCGGCGAAGCCGGCGATGATGACGGCGGCGCTGATCCGGGAGTAGGTGGCGGTGTCGCCGCTGCCGCGCCGGGCGAACCAGCGG
>Ga0272482_10000241_pt1 | contig 17430 bp, 16 predicted proteins | sample RVTome_8_FD_192427 | JGI IMG/M metagenome (GOLD analysis project Ga0272482, IMG submission 192427) | Soil microbial communities from uranium-contaminated site in the Upper Colorado River Basin, Wyoming, United States - RVT160D0 (version 2) ...
CTTCGTGGTCGTTCGCCGCCGCCGCGCCAAGGCCCGCGCCCGGCGGCCCTTCTGGCGCCGCCTGCGGTGAGCTGAGCGCATGTGAAATGGCCCGGCGCCGGTTGGCGCCGGGCCTTTTCACGCGTCCGCTGGATCAGGCGGCCGGCTTCTCGTCCTCCGGGACGGCGAGCACGAGACGCCGGCGGCGCGCGTCGCGGAGACCGCCGCGGCGAATCGAGACTCGCGAGCTGTTGACCATCGTGGATGTGGCCGGAACGATCGTTCACACGTCCACATCGGAGGTGCCGCCGTGTCCCGAACCCCGCGCGTCCTCGCCGCCCTCCTGGCCCTCGCCGCCGCGCTGCCCGCGACCCCGGCCACCGCGGCGCCACCGGACCCCGGGGGCGGGGCCACCCGCGAGCCGGGCAACGGGCCCGAGCGCAACGACGTCGCCGCCACCGACCCCCTCCCGGCCGCCGGCGCCCTCGCCCGCGCGCAGGGCCACAACCAGCCCACGAAGGCGGCCGGCTATCCCCGGCAGACCAAGCTCCGGGTGTACCCCGAGGATCCCGCCGACCGGGCCATCAAGCTCGGCCTCGTGCCGTACCACGGGATCGCGCCGGCGCTCAACGACCTGCAGGCCCGCAGCGACCGGGTATCGGTCGAGGTGGCGGGTCAGTCCACATTGGGCCGCGACCTCTACCTCGTCACGGTGACCGCCCCGGAGCACCCGACCCAGACGCGCCGGCAGGACCGGTGGCGGCGACTCATCGAGGACGACCCGCGGGCGGCGGCGCGCGACCGGGAGCTGCGGGCCGGGTACAAGACGCCGGTCTGGTTCAACGGCAACATCCACGGCGACGAGTGGGAGGGCACCGACGGCGCGCTCCGCGTGATCGGCCAGCTCGCCGCCGCCACCGACACGGCGACGCGGCGGCTGCTGGAGCGCACCCGGCTGTACTTCACCGTCACCAACAACCCGGACGGGCGGGTCGCCGGCACCCGGGTCAACGGCGCCGGCTTCGACATCAACCGCGACCACGTCACCTCCAGCCAGCCGGAGTCGCGGGCGGTGCGCGACGTGCTGATCGCCACGCAGCCGGTGCTGATGCTGGACGAGCACGGCTACACCGGCACCACGCTCATCGAGCCGAGCACCGCCCCGCACGGGCAGAACTACGACTACGACCTCTACATCCGGCACGCGTACCCGAACGCGCTCGGCATGGAGGCCGCGATCGCCGCCCTCGGCCACCCCGAGACGACCCGGGCGGAGATCCCGTTCCGCGACGACGCGCCCGGCGACTGGGACGACTGGCCGCCCATCTTCACCCCGATGTACTCGATCTACCACGGCGCGGTCGGCCACACCGTCGAGGTGCCGATGCAGGTCAACCGGGGCGCGTACACCAGCCTCCCGGTCGAGGAGCTGCGCCGCCGCTCAGGGATCAACACCGACGTGGTGGCCGCGACGATCCGGGCCGCCATCGGGTACGCGGACAGCCAGCGCGGCCCGCTGCTCACCGACCAGATCGAGCTCTTCCGGCGCGGGTGGGCGGGCGAGGCACAGCGGCACATCCCGGACGGATACGTGCCGGGCTTCGGGCCGGAAGACCGGTACACGACGACGTTCCCGCGCGCGTACGTGATCCCGGCCGGGTCCGGCCAGCGCTCGTCCACGGCCGCGGCCCGCCTCGTCGACCTGCTCGTCGCGCACGACGTGCGGGTGCGGCGGGCCAAGGCGCCCTTCGCGCTCGCCGGTCGGTGGCATCCGGCGGGCTCCTATGTGGTCGACCTGCACCAGCCCAAGCGCGGTCTCGCCAACGCGATCCTGGAAGCCGGGCGGGACATCTCCCCGCTCGTGCCGCAGATGTACGACATCTCGGGCTGGAGCCACGGCCTGCTCTGGGGCGCGACCGTCCACACCAGCCGGTGGTCGGCGCCGCGCGTGCCCACCGCGCCGGTCGCGGTGGCCGGGCCGACCGGCGGCGTGCTCGCCCCGCCCGGCCGCGACCTGCTCCTGACGGTCACCGACGGCACGGACGTGCGGGCGGTCAACGCGCTGCTGGACGCGGGCGTACGGCCGCGCCGCCAGGCCGACGGCACCGTCGTCGTCCCGGCCGCCGCGCGGCGCACGGCAGCCGACCTCGCCGAGCGGCTCGGGGTGCGCTTCACCACCGCCCGCCCGCACGCCGGCGGCGCGGTGCTGACCAGGCCGGTGCTGGCCGCGGCGGTCGCCGCCGACGAGCTCTTCGTGCTCCGCGACCTCGGCTTCGACGTGCGGCCGGTCTCCACGGCGGTGCTCAACGCCGGCTACGACCTATCCGAGGTGGACACGCTCGTCGTCTCCTCCGGACTGTCCTATCCGGCCCTCGACGCCGCCGCCCGGTCCCAAGTGGACGCGCTGCTCGCCCGGGGCGGCGTCGTCACCCGCGGCGCCACCGGCGCCCGGTTCAACATCGACGCGGGCGTGCTCCCGGCCCGCGCGGTGGCCGGCCGCTCGGACGCCAACGGCGTCGTCTCCGTCCACAACGGACCGGGCCCGGTCGGCACCGGCGCTCCGCCGCACTCGTTCGTGTACGCGCCGCTGTGGTTCACCGACCTGGGCACGGACGTAACCGTCGACCAGCGGTACGCCGCGACGCCGCTCGTCGCCGGTCACTGGATCGCCGACCCGGAGGACGGCACCGGTGGCCCGGCGGAGGCGGCCGGCCAGGCGGCGGTGGTCTCCGGCGTCGGCCCGCGCGGCACGGCGGCGGTGCTCTTCGGCACCGAGCCGCTCTTCCGGGACCACCCGAAGGGCCTCTTCGCCCAGGTGGGTCAGGCGATCTTCTGGACCGCGACCGCGTCAGCCGGTGACGGAGCGGCGGTAGACACCCGGTGACAGGCCGAATTCGCGCTTGAACGCGGCGGCGAACGCCACGTCGTTCGTGTACCCGACCTGGCCCGCCACCGCCGCCACCGTGGCCCGTTCGTCGCGGAGCAGCCCGCGGGCCCGGCGCAGCCGCAGCGCCTGGAGATAGCGCATCGCCGGCTCGCCCACCCGGCGGGCCGCGCTGTGGGCGGCCAGCGAGCGGCTCGTGCGCCCCTGGCTGACCGGCGCCGGCGACCGGCGCGGGTAGGCGGCGGCACCTCTGCTGACAGCAGATTCCTTTGGTGTGGCGCGATCGCGGACCTCATCGTGGGTCTCAAGCGCCCAACGAGGAGGAAGCTCATGCAGAACGTGGCCGGACTGACGGCTGGCACGCTCGACGACCAGGTGGCCGCGCGGTTGCTCCACCAGCGCATCGTCGTGCTCGGCGCGGAGGTGGACGACCCGGTGGCCAACCGGCTCTGCGCCCAGCTGCTCCTGCTCTCGGCGGAGGACCCGCGCGGCGACATCAGCCTGTACATCAACTCGCCCGGCGGCTCGGTCACCGCCGGGCTCGCCATCTACGACACGATGCGCCTCATCCCCAACGACGTCAGCACCCTGGCGATGGGGCTGGCCGGCAGCATGGGGCAGTTCCTGCTGACCGCGGGCACCGAGGGCAAGCGGTTCAGCCTGCCGCACGCGCAGATCCTGATGCACCAGGGCTCGGCCGGCTTCGGGGGTACGGCGGCGGACGTGGAGATCTACGCGGAGCAGCTGGACCGCCTCGGCACGACGGTGTTGCGGCTGACGTCCGAGCACACTGGACAGTCGATGGAGACGGTCGAGCGGGACAGCCGCCGGGACCGGTGGTTCACGGCCGAGGAGGCCCGCGCCTACGGGCTCATCGACCACATCCTGACCCGCGTCGACGACATACGCCCGGCCGGTGCCCGCACGCTCGTGGGGATGGCGCGATGACCCAGTACCTGATCCCCACCGTCGTCGAGCGGACGTCCCAGGGCGAGCGGGCGTACGACATCTACTCGCGGCTGCTCTCCGAGCGCATCATCTTCCTCGGCACGGAGATCGACGACGGCGTGGCCAACGTGGTGATCGCCCAGCTCCTGCACCTCGAGTCGCAGAACGAGCAGGAGATCGGCATGTACATCAACTCGCCGGGCGGCTCGTTCAGCGCGCTGACCGCCATCTACGACACGATGCACTTCGTCCGCTGCGACATCGCCACGATCTGCGTCGGCCAGGCCGCCTCCGCCGCGGCGGTGCTCCTCGCAGCGGGCACGCCGGGGCGGCGCTCGGTGCTGCGGCACGCGAAGGTGACGCTGCACCAGCCGTCCAGCCAGGCCCGCGGCACGCTGCCGGACCTGGCCGTGCAGGCCAAGGAGGTGTCGAAGGTGCGGGCCGAGATGGACGAGATCCTGAGCCGCCACACCGGCCACCCGGTGCGGAAGATCCGGGAGGACACCGACCGCAGCATGACACTGTCCGCTGTGGACGCCGTCGCCTACGGCCTGGCCGACCGCGTGATCGAGCGCCGCCCCCAGCAGCTGCGCCGGGCGGCCTGACCGTCCACTCAGGCGGCGAGGAGCATGACGTCGCCGGGGCGGCGCACCGGCGCGCGTTGCACGGGTGCGCGGTGCACCGGCGCGACCTGGGTGACGCTGATGAGCTGGAGCCGCACCTCGGTCAGGAAGTCGGCGAGGTCCAGCCCCAGCGCCTCGCACACGGCGGCCAGGACCTCGGAGCTGGCCTCCTTGCGGCCGCGCTCCACCTCCGAGAGGTAGGGCACGGAGACGCGGGCGACCCTGGCGACGTCGGCGAGCGTGCGTCGCTGCGCGATCCGCCGCCGGCGCAGCACGTCACCGACGAGCGTGCGCAGGAGTGGCCGCTGCTGGCGCCCGCCGGCTCCGATGTACGGCAGCTCCGGCATGCGCTCACCATACGTGCGGCCCCGGACGGCCGAGCACCGATTTCGCGCTGAGCGTAGGCGACCGTGGGCGTTCCCGTCCGGATGTGGCCAGCGCCAGGCGGTCCGCGCCTAGCGGGCGCGGCCTTCGCGGAGCATGGCCACCGACTTCGCCACCCGGGCGGCTCGGGTGTCGGCCTTCTTCGCCGAGGTGACCTGCGTGACGTGCCACATCTGCTTGCTGTGCGAGAGCGTGTCCCAGAAGGCCTTGGCGGCCGGATCGTCGGCGAGCGCCGCGGCCAGATCGTCGGGCACCTCCGCCTCGCGCGGCGCGGTGTCGAGCTCCACCTCGACGTCGAGTACCTCGCCGGCCCGCACCCCGGCGGCCTCGCGGCGCTCGCCGCTGACACCGAGCCAGAAGTCGCCACCCATCCGGGCGATGGATGTCCGGAAGCGATACCCCTTGACCGTTACGGCCACCTTGGGATGCCCGCCCCCGCCGAGCGCCTCGACGAAGTCGTCCGGCACTTGGAAACCGGTGGTCGTACGGCCCGTGGCCTGTAGCTCCGCGCGAAACCTCATGACGGGTCCTTTCGATCGGCGTGCACCGGGTCAGACCGGCCGGCCGGCGACAACTCATCGGCCATCAGCAGATGGGTCGCGGCGAGGGACCGCCACGGGCGCCACGCCTCCGCGACCGCCGCCGCGTCCGGGCCTAGCGCGGCTACCACGGCGGGGTCGCCGGCGGGAAACGCGTCGGGTTCGCCCAGTCGCATGGCGAGGTGGTGGGCGGCCGTCTCGCCGATGCCCGGGATGGCGGTGAGTGAGGCGATGAGCTCCGGCAGGGCGGCGGTGCCGTCCAGGCGGATGTCGCCGGTGGCTACGGCGGCGGCGAAGCGGCGGATGGCGGCGGGTGGGCCGTCGGCCGCGGCGAGGACTCGCGGGGCGGGAAACGCGCGGTCCAGGCCGGCGCCGAGGCCGGGCACGGGCTCGCCGTGCAGCAGTGCGAGGCGGCCGAGCAGGGCCCGGGTGCGGGCCGGGTCGCGGTCCTGGCCGGCGATCGCCGTGACGCCGGCCTCGAACGGTCCCCACGCGCCGGGCACCCGCAGCCCGGGCCGCTGTTTGAGCAGTGGCCCGATGACCGGGTCGCCGGCCAGCAGGTCCGCGGCGGCGAAGTCGACGTCGAGGCCGAGCATGCGCCGCACCCGTTCGACGACGTGGATGAGCCCTTCCCAGTACGGCAGGTGCGCGCGGAGCAGCAGGTGGTCGTGGCCGCCGCGACGCACTTCGAGCAGGCCCGGCCCGCCGTCGAGCGTGATGGTGCGGCGGTAGGTGCCGCCGTCGACGGCCTCGACGCCGGGGATCGCCCTCGCGGCCCGGAACGCCAGCGCCGCGTCCCAGTCGTACGGCGGCTCCACCGGCAGCCGCAACGCCAGCCCGCCGTCCGCGGCCAGCCGGTCCGCGCGGCGCCGCCGCTGCCGCAGGGCCTGCGGCGCGGCCCGGAAGACCTCGCGCATGGTCCGGTTGAACTGGCGCAGGCTGCCGAACCCCGACGCGAACGCCACGTCGGCCACGGTGAGGTCGGTGTCGTCGAGCATGCGCCGCGCGAAGTGCGCCCGCCGCGAGCGGGCCAGCTGGTCGGGGGTGAGGCCGAGGTACTCGTGGAAGAGGCGCCGCAGGTGCCGGCTGGACATGCCGAGCCGCCGCCCCAGGTCCGCCTCGGTCCCCTCGTCCAGCGCCCCGTCGATGACCAGCCGCACCGCGCGGCAGACCAGCTCGGGCGCGTCCCAGGGCACCTCGCCGGCGATCCGGTACGGGCGGCAGCGCAGGCACGCACGGAAGCCGGCCGCCTCCGCGGCGGCGGCCAGCTCGAACGTGCGGACGTTCTCCGCGCGCGGCCGCGCACCACAGCCCGGCCGGCAGTAGATGCCGGTCGTGACCACGGCGGAGTACGTCGTCATGGCTCCAGCGTCCGTCAGATGATCAGTGCGCGACCAGCAGTTCGTGGTCGATCTCCACGAACTCGACGATCAACCCCGCGAACTCCCCGGCGATCAGCTCCCGGTACGCGGCCGACCCGGTGTGCGCGTCGTACGCCGCCTGGTCCGCGAAGTGCTCGACGAAGAGCAGGTAGTCCGGGGTCGCCGGGTCCCAGTACACGCGGAAGGAGAGCGTGCCCTCCTCGGCCGCCGGCCCCTTGGGCGCGAACTCCCGCACCACCGCCTCCGCCTTCGCCTGCATGCCGTCCTTGAGCTTGATGGGAAACACCTTTGCCAGCACGGATTCTCTCCTCTTGACTGAGCGCTCTAGCGCGCTGCGGACAGCAAGAGCATCCCGGTCCCGGCACCCGCCGGTCTGGCCACATCTGGACATGCGCGGCCGGGTCGTCGGCGGGGTCAGGCGCGGACCAGCGCGACCGCGTCCGCGAGGGAGATGCCGGGAAACTCCTTGCGCACCGCACGCACCGCCGCCACCTCGCCCGACTCGTCGCGGATCTGGCGGAACCCGCTCAGGTCGTGCGTCTCGCGGATCCGCTCCACCGACTGGAACCGGGCCCGGAAGTCGGCCTCCCGCCGGGCCTTCGCCCGCTGGCCGCCGACCAGGCTGACCACGACGGCGGCGAGCACCAGGGCCGTGGCCGGGAGCCACTGGCCGGCCAGCGCCAGGACGATCGCGACGGCGGAGAGTGCGACGCTCAGGAAGGTCCACATCATGCCCGCCAGTGTGCCAAAGCGGCCATCCGGCATCGATACGCTGGTGGCGTGGCACCCGACCTCGTCCTGCTGTCACGGGTGGCCTTCCGTGGCCGGGAGATCGCGGGCCCTCGGCTGCGAGGGCTCATCGCCCTGCTCGCCGGTGACCCGCGCACCGGCTGTGGCGTCGGGCGGCTGGTCGAGGGGCTCTGGCCGGACGAGCTGCCGGAGCACCCGCCCAAGGCCCTGCAGATCCTGGTCTCCCGGGCACGGTCCCAGCTCGGCGCCGGCGTCATCGCCCGGACCCCGACCGGCTACCGGCTGGCGCTGGCCGAGGAGCAGATCGACAGCTCGGCGGTGCTGATCCGGGCCGAGGCGGCCGCCGGGAGCGCTCGGGCCGGCGACCATGCCGCCGCGCTCTCGCACGCCGACGCCGGCCTGGCCCTGTGGGACGGCGCCGAGCCCAGCCCGGGCGACGACGGCAGCCCGGTCACCGCGCTGCGGGCCGAGCGGCGGGCCACCTACCGCACGCTGGTACGGGCCCGCGCGCTCGCCCTCGCCCGTCTCGACCGCCCGGCCGAGGCGGTAGACCCGCTGGCGGAGCTGGCCGCCGAGCGACCGCGTGACGAGGAGGTGCTGGTCGAGCTGCTGCGGTGCGAGGCGGCGACGGTCGGCCCGGCCGCGGCGCTGGCCCGCTACGACGCCTACCGGCGGGCGGTGCGCGACGAGCTCGGCACCGATCCCGGACCGGCGCTCCAGGCCGCGCACCGGCGGCTGCTCCAAGGCGTGGTGCCCGCGGTCCGGCACGGCGTCGCGCACGAGCCCAACCCGCTGCTCGGCCGGGACGGCGACGTCGCCGCCGTGGAGGCGCTGCTGCGCACCTCCCGCGTGACCTCGATCGTCGGCACTGGCGGCCTCGGCAAGACCCGGCTCGCCAACGTCGTGGCCCGCCGCGCCGAGGTCCCGGCGGTCACCGTCGTGCCGCTCGCCGGCATCGCCACCGGCGACGACGTCGCCCGCGAGGTGGCGACGGCCCTCGGCGTGGGTGGGCCCCGCACGCCGGGCGCGGTCGGGCACGTCGCGGGCACCGGTGACGCCGCCGCGGCCATCGCGACCGCGCTCGCCACCGGGCCGTCCCTGCTGGTGCTGGACAACTGCGAGCACGTCGTCGCCGGCGTCGCCGACCTGGTACACGCGCTGGTGTCGATGACCGCCGACCTGCGGATCCTCACCACCGGCCGGGCACCGCTGGGGTTGTCGTCGGAGGCGGTGTACCAGCTGCCGGAGCTGAGCCTGCCGACGAGCGTCGAGCTGTTCGGGCAGCGGGCGCGGGCGGCGCGGCCTGGCGTCGAGCTGCCCGCGGCGGCCGTGGCGGAGGTGTGCCGCCACCTCGACGGGCTGCCTCTCGCGGTCGAGCTGGCCGCCGCGCGGGTGCGGATCATGTCCGTGGCGGAGATCGGCCGGCGCCTCGACGACCGGTTCGGCCTGCTGCGCGGCGGTGCCCGGGACGCGCCCCGGCGCCACCACACGCTGCACGCGGTCGTCGACTGGAGCTGGGCCCTGCTGGATCCGGCCGGTCAGGCGGCGATGCGCGCGCTGTCGGTGTTCGCCGACGGGTTCACCACCGACGCCGCGTGCGGGCTGCTCGACGCGCTGCCCGCGACCGGGGCGGAGCCGCTCACGGTGCTGGAGCACCTGGTCGACCACTCGCTGATCAAGGTGTTCGACACCCCGTCGGGCACCCGGCTGCGGATGCTCGAGACGGTCCGGGAGTTCAGCGCCGCGCGCCGGGCGGAGGCGGGCGAGACCGGCGAGGTGGCGACCGCGTTCCTGGGCTGGGCGCGGGCGTTCGGCCTGGCCCACCACGCGGGCCTGCTCGGCGCCGACCCCTACGACCGGGCCGCCGCGGTCCGGGCGGAGCAGGAAAACCTGCTCCACGCGCTCCGGCTGGCCCTCGGCCGGGACGACCGGCCCACCGTCGCGTCGGTCGCCGCGGTCCTCGTCGGCATGTGGAGCATCGAGTCCAACTACCCCCGGCTCACGACCCTGATCCGGCAGACCGCCTGGACGCTGTCGCACTACCGGCCGGAGCCGGCCTTCGTCGAGGTGACCCGGACCGTGCTGACCATGGCCGTGGTGTACACGTTCGGCGCCGAGGGACCGCGGCCGATGCGGGCGATCGTCGCGCTGCGCCGGCTCGGCCTCGCGGCGCCGGACACGGTGGTCCGGGCGATCGGCTGGGTGATCGGCGCGCTGGGCGACCCGGTGGAGCTGCGGCGGCTCTGCGACAGCACCGAGCCGTTGCTGGCCGGCGCCGCGAACATGCTCGCCAGCTACCACCGGGAGACGGCCGGCGACGTCGACGCGGCGCTGAAGGCGGCCCGGCGGGCGCTCGACCTCTTCGCCGGCCGGGAGCTGCCGTGGCTGCGCTCGTTCGGCCACTGCCGGGTCGCCGAGCTCTGCCTGCAGCTGGAGGATGGCGCGCAGGCCCGTGACCACCTGGTCGCGGCGCTGCCGCTGCTCCTGCGACTCGGCGCCCGCGCCGACGCGGTCGGTGTCCGGGTGTGGCTCGTGCTGGCCAACCTGCAGCTCGGCGACACCGTCGAGGCCGAGCGCTGGCTGGACGGCCTCGCCGGGATCGTGCTCGACGAGGAGGTGGCCAAGCCGATCGGCTACGACCTCGGCGTCCGGGGCGAGGTGCTGCTCGCCCGCGGCGAGGTCGATGCCGGCCTGCGGCTGTGGCGCCGCGCCGTCGAACAGGTCGCCGACGCCGGTGCCGCCGCCGGCATCGGCGTCCCGCTCGAGTTTGACCCGTGGGCGGTGGAGGCGCGGTCGGTAGCCGTCGTCGCGCACGCCCGGCACGGCCGGCTCGACCTGGTCGCGGGGGTCGCCGGCGCGCTGCCCGGGCGGCTGACGCACCTGTTGACCCATCCGCTGGTCAACCCGCCGCCGTACATGATCGAGCAGTCGCTCTGCGGCACCCTGCTGCTGGCCATCGCGGTGGCGGACCTCGCGCGCGCCCGACCCGCCGGCGACCGGGCCCTCGCGCGGTCGGCGGCCCGGATGATCGCGCTCGCCGAGCGGTTCCGGTTCCTGCGCGGCTTCCAGCCGACGATGTCGGGCGCCTCGGCCCGGGCGGACGCCGAGCGGGCCGACCGGGCGGCGTACGACGAGGCGGTGTCCTCCTACGCCGGCCTGGACCAGGCCGGGCTCCGCGCGGCGGCGCTGGACCTGCTGGCGGATCGGGCGGCGACCACCGATCAGCGGGTGCGGTCGCGGTTGTAGAGCCGCTTCGCCCACACGTACCCGAACAGCGCGATCGCGGCGCACCAGCCGACCGCGACCGCGGCGCTGCCACCGATCGGCGTGCCGAGCAGCAGCCCGCGCAGCGTCTCCATGATCGGGGTGAACGGCTGGTACTCGGCGAACCACCGCAGCCCGGCCGGCAGCGAGTCGGTGGGCACGAACCCGCTGCCGAAGAAGGGCAGCAGCGTCAGCGGCATGGGCAGGTTGCTCGCCCCCTCGACGGTCTTCGTCACCAGGCCCATCGCGACGGCCAGCCACACGAGGGCGAACGCCACCGCGGCGAGGAGCCCGGCGGCCGCCAGCCACTCGACCGCGGTCGCGTCGGGGCGGAAGCCGACGAGGACGGCCACGCCGAGGACGGCGGCGAGCTGGAAGAGGTTCTGCAGCACGCTGCCCAGCACGTGCCCGGTCAGGACCGACACCCGCGCGATCGCCATGGTCCGGAACCGCGCGATGATGCCCTCCCTCATGTCCATCGCCACCGAGATCGCGGTGCCCTGTACGGCGCTGGCGATGGCGATGAGCAGGATGCCGGGCGTGACGTAGTTGACGTAGGTGGCGCGTCCGCCCGACCCGCCGCCGAGCCCGTCGCCGAGCGTGCCGCCGAGCACGTAGACGAACAGCAGCAGGAAGATGATCGGCACGGCGAGCAGGGTCAGCGTCACGGACAGGTTGCGCGACATGTGCCGCAGCTGGCGGCGCAGCATCGTGGCCGAGTCGCGGACGGCCAGGGACATCGTGCTCATCGGGCGGCCGCCCGCTCCGGACCCGAGGCGGCGGCGCCGGTCACGGCGAAGAACACGTCGTCGAGGTCGGGGGTGTGGATGCTCAGCCCGTCCACCTCGACCGCGGCGGCCTCGAGGCGGTCGAGCAGGTCCTTGAGCGAGCGGACGCCGCCGTCGCCGGGCACCCGCAGGACCAGCGGCTCGCCGGCCGGGTCGGGCACCACGTCGAGGATCGCGGCGGCCGCGCCCAGCTCGCGGTCGCCGGCGAACCGCAGCTCGACGTGCCCGCCCGCCACCCGCCGCTTGAGCTCGGCCGGGGTCCCCTGTGCCACGAGCCGGCCGTGGTCGAGCAGCGCGATCCGGTCGGCGAGCTGGTCCGCCTCCTCGAGGTACTGCGTGGTGAGGAAGATCGTCACGCCCCGGCCGGCCAGGTCCCGCACGATCTGCCACATGTCCCGCCGGCTGCGCGGGTCCAGCCCGGTGGTCGGCTCGTCGAGGAAGATCACCCGGGGGTCGCCGATGAGGCCCATGGCGAGGTCGAGGCGGCGCCGCATACCGCCCGAGTACGTCGCCGCGGCCCGCTTCGCCGCCTCCCCGAGGCCGAACCGCTCGAGCAGGTCCGCCGCCCGCCGCCGCCCCTCGGCCCGGCCCAGGTGATGCAGGTCGGCCATGAGCAGCAGGTTCTCCTCGCCGGTGAGGAAGCTGTCCACCGCGGAGAACTGGCCGGTGACACCGATCGCCGCCCGTACCAGATCAGGCTCGCGGGCCACGTCGTGGCCGGTGACGCGGGCCTCACCCGCGTCGGCGCGGATCAGCGTGGAGAGGATCTGGACCATGGTGGTCTTGCCGGCGCCGTTGGGCCCGAGCAACGAGAAGATGGTGCCTTCGGGCACGTGCAGGTCGATGCCGTCGAGCACCACCTGGCTGCCGTACGACCTGCGCAGGCCGGTGACCGCGATCGCCGGCCCGGTGGGAATGTCCGTCATGCGCACGACGGTGCCGCCGGGCCGGATCGCGGCGGTTTCACCGCGGTTTCAGCGGCTCATCACGGTCTCCCGCTCGAGGTGGGAGAGCTTCTCGGGGTTGCGCACGGCGTAGAGCCCGGTGATGAGGCCATCGTCGATACGCACCGCGACGACGGTGTCGATCTCGCCGTCGAGCCGGAGGATCAGCGCCGGGCAGCCGTTGACCTGCGCCGGCCGCAGCGACACCGCGGCGGTGACCGTGCCCAGGCCGGCGCTCAGCAGGCGGGCCACCCGGTCGGCCCCCACGATGGGCCGGAGCACGGCCTGCTTGACGCCGCCGCCGTCGCCGAGGAAGACCACGTCCGGCGCGAGGATGTCGACCAGGCTCCGCAGGTCACCCGTTTCCACCGCCCGCTGGAACGCCGCGAGGGCCTCCCGGGTCTGTGCCGCGGTGACGACCCCGCGTGGCCGGCGCGCGGCGACGTGGGCCCGCGCCCGGTGGGCGATCTGGCGGACCGCGGCCGGGCTCTTGTCGACGGCCTCCGCGATCTCGTCATAGTCGACGTCGAACACCTCACGCAGCACGAAGACCGCCCGCTCGGTCGGCGTGAGCGTCTCCAGCACCAGCAGCATCGCCATCGAGACGCTCTCGGCCAGCTCGACGTCCTCGGCCACGTCGGGCGCGGTCAGCAGCGGCTCGGGCAGCCACGGGCCGACGTAGGACTCCTTGCGGCGGCGGAGCGCGCGCAGCCGGTCGAGCGCCTGGCGGGTGGTGATCCGGACCAGGTACGCCCGCTGGTCCCGCACGGTGTCCAGATCGACGCCGACCCACCGCAGCCAGGTCTCCTGCAGCACGTCCTCCGCGTCGGCGGCCGACCCGAGCATCTCGTAGGCGACCGTGAAGAGCAGGTTGCGGTGGGCGACGAACGTTTCGGTAGCGGAGTCCATACCCATAAGACGGCGGCCGGCGCCAGTTTGTGACAGCGGGGGTCACACCCCCGTCGGGTATGTCTCCGGCTCGAAGGCCGGAGCCGTCGGCACCCGCATCGGACGCACCGCGCGCGTCTCGTCAAACCAGCAGAACGCGTCGTACCGGTCGCCGAGGACGGTCGGCACGTAGTTGCTCAACCGGTCCCGTTCCGGGTCGTAGACCACGCCGATCGCGCGGTGGTCGAGCGTGTCCGTGAGCAGGCCGGGCCGCTCGTCGCCGCCCTCGGGGAAGACGAACAGCCCCCGCGCCGGCGCCGCCGCGTGCAGCACGCCTTCCAGCGCGTCCTCGCGGGCCGGCGGCACCACCATCTCCTCCATCGGCGCACCCCACCCCTCGCCGGCGACGACGGTGCCGTGGTGGCTGCCGAAGCCGACCAGCACCACCTCGCCGGCGCCGTACCGCTCGCGGGCCAGCTGGCCGATGTTCACCTCGCCGCGCTCGGCCATGTCGGTGGCGCGGGCGTCGCCGACGTGCGTGTTGTGCCCCCACACCACGGCCTTCGACTCCGGGCCGTAGTGGTCGAGCAGGCGGGCGAGGGTGGCGTCCATGTGGTGGTCGCGCAGGTTCCACGCGTCGCGGCCGCCGCGGACCATGGCCCGGTAGTGGCGCTCGGCGCCGGCGACCACCTCGGCGTTCTGCCACACGCCGAAGCGCTCCGGGCCGTCGCCCAGCCGGGCCCGCTCGCGCTGCTGGATGAGCATGTCGACCACGGCGTCCTCGCACGAGTCCGCGACGAGCCGGGTGGAGAGCGCGTACAGCTGGGCGTCCTCCGCGTAGGGCTCGAAGCACTGGTACGCGGCGAGCGTGGCCGGCAGCTGCGCGGGGTCGTGCTCGCGCAGGTAGTCGAGGATCTCGCGGAGCGACTCCCACAGCGAGTACACGTCGAGGCCGTGCACGCCGGCGCGCACCTCGGGGTCGGACTGGGCGTTGTGCCAGCGCAGCCACTGGCAGAAGTCGGCCACCTCGTCGTTCGCCCACATCCAGGTCGGCCACCGGTCGAACGTGGCGAGCGCCGCCCGCGGGTCCTCGGGCGCGGCCTCCTCCAGGCGGACGCTGCGGTTGACCCGGTCGCAGTCGGGCCAGTCCCCCTCCACGGCGACGAACGAGAAGGCGGCCTCCTCGATCAGCCGCTGGGTGAGCTGCGCGCGCCAGTGGTAGTACTCGTGCGTGCCGTGGCTGGCCTCCCCCAGCATCACGACCCGGGCCGTGCCGACCCGGTCGAGCAGTACGTCGAGGTCGTCGGCTCCGCCCAGCGGCGCGGCCAGCGCGGCGACCTCGTCCCCGTACCGTGACATCGTCCCCTCCCGGCGGGTGCGGTTGTGCCGTCCCCCGGCGGTTACCCGGCGCGGGGTGGCTCAACCAGCCAGCGCCGGCTACCCGAGGCGCGCGGACTGCTCGACGGTCGTGATGACGCCGAGCCCGTGCGCTGGCGTCAGGCCGAGCGTGTTGGCGAGCCACCCGAGCGCCTCCCGCTCGGCGGGGGTGAGCGCGCCGTCGGCCACACCGATCCGCGCCGCGTCCGCGAGGTACCGCTCGCGCGCGTCCAGCGTCAGGTTGGCGGCCAGCGCGCGCAGCGGCTCGACCACCGCCTCGGCGGGCTGGTTGACGTCCGCCTGGAGGTGCACCACGTCGTACCCCTCGGCACCGGCCGAACGCACGGCGGTGAGCGCGGCGCCGATGGCGGCCTCCGACGTGCCGCCGGCGCGCAGGATGACCGCCGCGACGGCCCGCATGCCGGCGGGGAGGGCGCTGGCGAGCTGGGCGCTCGTGGGCGCGGACAGCACGGCCGGGTCGAAGCGCACCCGGCAGGTCTGGCACCGCACGACCTCGCCGACCTTGTCGAGCGGGATCAACGGGATGAAGAAGAGGGTGAAGAAGCGACGGGCGGTGCGGTGCTCGTAGTCGCGGTCACCGCCACAGTTGGGGCAGGCGAAGCGACCGGTGCCGATCAGACCCATGAAGTAGAAGACGGAGAACCCGAAGATGATCACCCGCCGCAGGGTACCAGCCGAGCGCCATCCCGGCGGTCCACCCGTTGCCGCGCATCCAGAAAGGACAGACGATCACGCCATGACGGTCGGTGGCTCTGTCCACATTGCCTCCACCCAGAGCGATATTTCTGGGCTACCGCGATGTCCGTCTTGGTCCCGACCGCTGCTCCCGCGGCCTCACCCGTCCGCTGCTGGTCGCCGTTACCCCTCTTATGTTGCCTCCCGGCGGGGCGCGCCGGACCACCAGGATGGCGGTCCGTCACGCAGCGTTGGCGGATGCGGTGGACGTAACGATCAGGCCAGGCGGATCCACGGCCACCTCAATAGATCGTGGTACGGAACCGCCCTCGACCAAGCCCGGGGAGCGGGCAACGCGCACCCCCGTCCATAGGACTGCGGGGGCGGATCTGGGGCGTCACGCGTGCGGGGGGGCCGTGCTGGCGCGGAGGACGAGCTCCGGGGAGAGCAGGACGTGGTCCGGCGGGCGGGCCTCGGGGGTCCTGAGCTGGTCGAGCAGGACGGCGAGGCTGCGCCGGCCGAGCTCGGCGAAGTCTTGCCGGATCGTGGTCAGCGGGGGCAGGAAATAACCGGAGTCGGGCATGTCGTCGAAGCCGACGACGCTCACGTCCCGGGGCACGCGGCGGCCGGCCTCCTGGAGCGCGCGCAGCACGCCGAGGGCGATCTGGTCGTTGCCGCAGAAGACGGCCGTCACGGCCGGGTCGCGGGCGAGTGCCTGGCCCTGCTCGTAGCCGGACTGCGCGCTCCACGAGCCGGGCTCGACCGGCGGCACGCGCGCGCCGGCGGCGTACAGCGTGCCGCGCCAGCCCTCGACGCGCTCGCGCGCCTCCGGCCAATCCGTCGGCCCGGCGACGTGGTGCACTGTGGAGTGTCCTAAGTCGAGCAGGTGCTGGGTGGCGAGGCGGGCGCCGGCGGCGTTGTCGATCCGGACCGTGGTGACGGCGTCCTCGTCCGCGCCGCCGCCCACGCCGACGCTGGCCAGGCCGGACGGCACCTGGACGAGCGCGTTGGTCACCGCGGGCTTCGGCGCGATCGCGATGATGCCCTCCACCGACTGCTGGCACAGCCGGTCGACCGCCTCCAGCACCGACTGGCGCTCCAGCGTGCGGACCGAGGCGACGGTGACGAAGTAGCCGGCGGTGCGGGCGGCGTCCTCGATCCCGTACAGCATCGAGGCCGGGCCGAAGAGCGTGGTCTCGAAGCCGATCACGCCGAGGGTGCCGGAGCGGCGGGTGACGAGGGTACGGGCGGCGAGGTTGCGCCGGTAGTTGAGCGCCTGCATCGCCTCGAGGACGCGGCGGCGGGTCTCCTGCCGCACGTTGGGGTGCTCGTTGAGCACCCGGGACACGGTCTGGTGCGAGACGCCCGCGAGTCGGGCCACGTCACGCATGACCGAGCCGCGAGGCTGGAGCGGCACCACACCCTCGGTCCGGGCGGCCTGCCCGTCATCAGCCGCCGGTCGCTTCGCTGCCACATCGCCCCCTGAGACCCAGTTGTTACCGATCACAAGTTAGCGCCCGGAGCCGTTGAGCGTTAGTCCTGCCCGGTGGCAACGCATCGGCAACAGATCGGGATCATCTCTTGACGCGTGAGTAGAGAACGGTAACATTCTCGTTCGCGGAGGGTGACACAGGCCACTTCCGCGACCCGCGTCGATCTCCCGTTGGCGTGCGGATCTCACAGACCTGGATAGAGCCAGCAGCACGACGATCCTCGTTCTCCCGACGAGGTGCGTCACGGTTGTCAATGTTAACGCTCACCTAGCGGTTCGCACCAGATTCGTGGCAGGAGGATGCGATGCTCAGGAGATGGTCCGCGGCGGTGGCCGCCGGCCTGCTGGCCGCCGTCACTCTGACGGCGTGCGGCGGTGAAGACGGTGCCGGTTCCGGTTCCGGTAACGGTTCGGGCGATGGGAAGATCGTTCTCGGGTTCTCCCAGGTCGGCGCCGAGAGTGGCTGGCGTACCGCGAACACCAAGTCGATCC
>Ga0272482_10000242_pt1 | contig 17430 bp, 13 predicted proteins | sample RVTome_8_FD_192427 | JGI IMG/M metagenome (GOLD analysis project Ga0272482, IMG submission 192427) | Soil microbial communities from uranium-contaminated site in the Upper Colorado River Basin, Wyoming, United States - RVT160D0 (version 2) ...
CGTAGGCGGGTACGCCGCCCTCGTCCGGCCGGTCCGGCCGGGTTCGCGCGCACACCTGCGCGGCGTCGACCGGGTCGAGTCCACACAGGACCTGCGTGGCCCCGTCGATGTGTGGCACCAACAGGTCGGCGCGGATCCGCGCCTCGGCGGCGAACGCCGAGCCCTGCGCGAGAAGTGGGCGGTGCTGGCCGGCCCGGTCGGCGAACATGGCCAACTCGGCGGGGTCACCGCCGCCCGCGTACGTCGCGGCGAGACCGGCGCCGGCCCACAGGTCGGGGTGCCGCTCCGGCGCGTAGCCGTCGATCAGGTTCGCGACCGTGGCGGCGTCGGTGCCGCCGACGAACCACAGCGCCCGGCCGATGCCCTGGTCGATCGCGTTGTTCGCGTAGGCGCCGACGCCGGTGGCGTCGCCCGGCCACGGGAAGTACGGGTCGACGTGGTGGTTCGCCACGTACTGCTCGGTCCTGAAGTACGCCTGGTGGAACCCGTAGCCGTCCAGCACGAGCCACCGCAGCAGCGGGTCGACCGACTCCGGCTTGGGCCACAGGAACCTCGGCAGGCGGGCCATCGCCCAGCCGATGCCGACGTAGATCATGTAGTTGTGTTTGTCGCCGCGCCCGGCGAGGAACTCGTCTATGTGACCGCGACGTCCCATCGGGATCTGGTCCAGCATGGTGTAGGCCATGCCGGCGCCTTCGTACGCGAAGCCCTTGAACCGGATCGGAAGCTCCTCCAGCCGGTTCTCCGCGTCGGTCACGGTCCTGGCTTCCATGGCGTAGCCGTACCCGGTGAGGAACATCTTCCCGACCGTCTCGAGTAACTCCTGCGCTGCCGGACTCTTGCGGTGGAATCCGCGCTTTTCAATGGAGGTCTCGGACACGTCCGGGGTCAGAATTTTGCGCCGCAGCGCACGCCAGCCGTTGCCCAACGCGCTCTCCCCCTTCTGGGAATAGTTAGCGGGTAATACGTCCTATCCAACGATTGCAGTCGCCGGGAATAAACGTCTACTCGCGCAGTGCGGCAGTTCACGCGGCCTTTGCGGCAGCGCTGAACCCAGCACGAATGCGATCCCGCCATAGCTCGTAGGCCGGGGTGCCGCCGGGGCCCTCGTCGGCCGGCAGGACGGCCGTGCGGTCCGCGAGCGCGACCGCGGCGTCGATCGAGAGACCGGCGAGCGCGCCGGTCGCGAGCCTGGTGTGCGCCGGCACGTGACCCGCGTAGTGCCGGGCCTTCGCGGCGAACACGACGCCGAGCGCGACCTCCTGCTGGTACTCGCCAGCCGAGGTCCACAGCCGCTGCAGACCGGCCCGGTCGCAGCCGCCCGCGAAGGTCGCCGCGAGGCCGACCCCGCTCCACAGGTCGGCCCTGCGCCGTACCGGGAACCGGTTCACCGCATCGGCCACCTGGTCGGGCAGCGCGCCGTTGATGAACCACAGCGCGCGGCCGATGCCCTGGTCGAGGGCACGATGGAAGTAGTCGGGAGCACCCGCCCACGGGTAGGTGGGCGGCACGTACTGCTTGTCGACCCACTTCTTCGTGCTGAAGTAGGCACGGTCGAAGCCGTACCCGTCGACGGCCAGCCACGACATGGTCGGGTGGTACGGCGATTCGATGTCGGCCGGCAGCACGTTCTTCCACAGCACCCTCGGCAGCCGCGCCATCGCGAAGCCGATGCCGATGTAGGTGAGGAAGATGTGCGGCGCGCCCGGGCCCGCGAGCAGCTCGCGGGCCTTGCGGCCGCGGCCGGCGGCCATCGCGTCGCGGACCGTGTACGCCATGGTGGCGCCCTCGTAGGCGAAGCCACGCAGCTCCGGCGTCACGGTCTCGAGCCTGCGCTCGACGTCCCAGAGCGTCTTCTGTTCGATGCCCCACTCGAACCCGCAGATCACCGACTCGGGAATGGCTTCCAGATGGGTGACCGCCGTCGACCGTTCGGTCGGGAAACCACGCACGGCGAAGGTCACGTCGGCGAGTTTCGGGGTCAGCAGAATGCGGCGCAGTGTGCCGAGAATCGGCATTGTCCTTCCTCCGTGCTCAGGTCACCCATGGGGCGAGCGGATACCAGTCGATGACACCGCGGACCGCGAGCAGCCGGACGTCCCAGTACAGGACCGAGAACACGCCGACGACGAGCAGTGCGGCGCCCGAGATGGCCGCGACGGTCGCGGGTCGCGGCCGCACCTTCACGAACGCGGCCAGCAGTGCGAACAGCACGCCGACGACCACGATGTTCCCCAGCGACTGCAGGGAGAACGCGAACGCGCCGTAGAGCACGTTGCCGCTCTCGGCCGCGTCCCGGAACATCATCCGGAACAGCGGGAACGGCCTGCCGATGAGGAAGGCGCCGACGAGCGCGCCGAGGAACAGCAGCCGGGCGCGGTCGCGGCCCGCGAACGGGTCGCGCACGAGCTTCAGCGCGGCGAGCCCGAGCCAGCACATGGCGAGCCCGATCACGCCGAACACGACCATCGCCTGGATGCTGCGGCCGGACAGGACACCGGGGACCTGTTCCGCTGTCGAGAACTGCGGCATCGAGGTGCCGACGAGCGCGACGACGACGCCGTAGGTCGCCGACACCGCGAGCATGCCGAGCGAGAGCCAGCCAAGTGGGCCGAGCACCCGCCGCATCCGCTGCCAGCGGGACTCCTCGGCGCCGACCATCGGGGCCATCACGCCGAACACGGCGATGTTGCACGCGGTGAACGTGCCGGCGATGCCGGACACGAACGCGAACGCCACACCGGCGGTCGCGCCGGGGCCGAGCACGCCGTGCACGACGCCGTCGCCGATCACGTCGTCGACGAAGGGCGCCGACCACGCGACCGTCAGCAGGAAGCCGGCCAGCACCGAGAGCGCGACGAGCAGCCCTCTGCGCCGGGGGACCTGGGGCTCAACTGGCGATGGCTGTCGGAGCCCAGGTGTTGACCATGAACTTCGGGTCGTCGACAAGGTGTTCTCCCTTCAGCAGTGCACGGTGGATCTGTCGCAGCTGTGCGGAAGGGGCGACGCCGAGCTGCTCGCGCATGATCGTCGCGGCCTCCTGGAACGTCTCCAGCGCCTGGCCGGGCCGCCCGGAGCGGTACAGCGCGACCATGTACTGCGCGCGGAAGTTCTCCATGAACGGGTGCCGCGCGCACAGCGCGGCCAGCTCACCGAGCAGCTGGTGGTGCCGGCCGAGCACGAGATCGGCGTCGATGCGCAACGTGGTGTCGCCGAGCCTGCTCTCGTTGAGCCGCATGGCCTCGATCTCCAGCTGCGGCCCGGCCGTCACGTCGATGAGCGCCGGCCCGCGCCAGAGGTCCAGCGCGGCGGTGAGCTTCTGCTCCGCGGTCTCGAAGTCCCCCTCCGCGCCCGCGGTGCGGCCGGCGAGCGCGATCTCCTCGTAGCGGACGGCATCGATGGTCTCCGGAGCCAGCTCCAGTGAGTACCCCGTGTGCCTGGTGTGGAGGATCTCCATCGCGTCGTCGTCGCCGTCGTGCGGGTCGTGGTGGTAGTCGTCGCCAAGTGCCTGCCGGATCATCCTGCGGATCTGCAGCACATAGGTCTGCAAGGTGCCCGGCGCGCTGCGCGGCGGGTCCATCCCCCAGATCTCCTCCATGAGTGTCGCGCTGGTGACCACGCGGCCCGCGTTGATTGCGAGCATGGTCAGCAGCTGCCGTGGCTTGGTGGCGGTCGGTACGACCGAAACCCCAGCGATCGAGACCTCGACCGGGCCGAGCACGCTTATTTCCGCTCTCATCAGTCAGCTCTTTTCCGCCGTCCGGCTTCCCATCGATCGTAAGTGGCTGAGCTGCGCTGTCTTTATCCTGAAATGCCCATTCGTCCAGCCGCAATGAACATCAAAACGACCGCACAGAGGGAGTGGGCGGGCTCTCGCCACTCGGTCACCATGGAATCAAAGCGATTTTTTGAGGCGGTGAAGGTGTGAGCAACGAACGGATCGCCATCGTCGGCATCGGGCTGTGCTACCCGGACGCGGCTTCTCCCGACGAACTGTGGGAGAACGTACTAGCTGGCCGGCGCGCGTTCCGGAAACTACCGGACGAGCGCATGAACGCGGCCGACTACTGGTCGGCCGACCCGGCCGCGCCGGACCGGTTCTACGCGACCAAGGCCGCGGTGCTGCGCAACTTCGAGTTCGACCGAGTGTCGTACCAGGTGGCCGGCAGCACGTACCGGTCGACCGACCTCACGCACTGGCTCGCGCTCGACGTTGCCGCGAAAGCACTGGCCGACGCGGGTTTCCCGAACGGCGACGGACTACCGAAACAGGCTACCGGGGTGGTGATCGGCAACAGCCTCACCGGTGAGTTCGCGCGGGCCAACCTGATGCGACTGCGCTGGCCGTACGTGCGCCGCACGGTCGCGGCCGGGCTGGCCGCCAAGGGCTGGTCAGAAGAGGACGTCGCCGACTTCCTCGTGGACCTGGAGAAGGACTACAAGGCGCCGTTCCCGGCCATCGACGAGGACAGCCTCGCCGGCGGGCTCGCGAACACGATCGCCGGCCGGGTCTGCAACTACTTCGACCTCTCCGGCGGCGGCTACACCGTCGACGGTGCGTGCTCCTCGTCGCTGCTTTCCGTTGCCACAGCGGCGAAGGCGCTCTCCGAGGGGGACATCGACGTCGCCGTCGCCGGCGGTGTCGACCTGTCGATCGACCCGTTCGAGGTGATCGGCTTCGCGAAGACCGGCGCGCTCGCCAAGACCGAGATGAAGGTCTACGACAAGGATTCCAACGGGTTCTGGCCAGGCGAGGGCTCCGGCATGCTCGTGCTGATGCGCGAGGAGGACGCGATCGCCCGCGACAAGCGGATCTACGCGACGGTCACCGGCTGGGGCATCTCGTCGGACGGCAAGGGCGGCATCACCCGCCCGGAGGCCTCCGGTCACCAGCTCGCGCTCACCCGCGCGTACGGCAGAGCGGGCTACGGCGTGGACACCGTGTCCTACTTCGAGGGGCACGGCACCGGCACGGCCGTCGGCGACGAGACCGAGCTGACCGCGTTGTCGTTCGCCCGCAGGGAAGCCGACCCGACCGCACCGCCCGCCGCGTTGTCCACCATCAAGGGCAACTTCGGCCACACCAAGGCGGCGGCCGGCGTCGCGGGCCTGATCAAGGCGACGCTCGCCGTGCACAACCAGGTGATCCCGCCGGCCACCGGGCACTACGACCCGCACCCGATGCTGCTCGAGGACGACGCGGCGATGTTCGTGCCGTCCGTCGCCGGGGAGTGGCCCGCCGACGCGAAGATCCGTGCCGGTGTCTCGGCCATGGGGTTCGGCGGCATCAACACGCACATCGCGCTGGAGCAACCCCCCGGCGTGACGCGTAAGGAGCCGGCCGCCCGCACGGTCGAGCTGGTCGCGGGCCGCCAGGACGCCGAGCTGCTGCTCGTCGCGGCTGACAGCGCCGACGCGCTGAAGGCCAGGCTCACCGAGCTGGCCGACCTGACCCCCAAGCTCGCCTACGCCGAGCTGACCGACCTCGCAGCCGGGCTCGCCGCCGATCTCGGTGCCGGGCAGCACCGCGCTGCCGTGGTCGTGAGCAGCCCGGAGGAGGCGACCCGCAAGCTGACCAGGCTCGTCGACGAGCTGGCCGAGGGCAGGACCGACGTGTTCGCTGCCAACGACGGCGTGTTCATGGCCGGTCGCGACAGCGCACCGAGGATCGCGTACCTGTTCCCGGGCCAGGGTTCCGGCCGGGACACGGTCGGCGCGCTGCGCCGCAGGTTCGCCGTGGCGGCCGAGGTGTTCGCGGACGAGTCCGTTGCGAACGCGACCGGGGACCACGTGGCCACCGAGAACGCGCAGCCCCGCATCGTGGCCGGCTCGGTCGCCGGCCTGCGTGTCCTGCGCTCGCTCGGCATCGAGGCCGAGACGGCCGTCGGGCACAGCCTCGGCGAGCTGTCGGCGCTGGCGTGGGCCGGTGCGCTGTCCGAGACCGAGGTGCTGCGGCTCGCCGCGGTGCGCGGCAAGGCGATGGCTTCCGCGTCCGAGGAGGGCGGCGCGATGGCCTGCCTCACCACGACGCCCGACCGCACCACCGAGCTGATCGGCGACGACGAGGTCGTGATCTCCGGCTACAACAGCCAGGAACAGACCGTGATCGCCGGGAAGGCCGACGCGGTCGACCGGGTGAGCGGCCGGGCGCGCGACGCCGGGCTGACCGCGACGAGGATCAACGTGTCGCACGCGTTCCACTCGCCGCTGGTGCAGCCGGCCGCCGACGCGATGGCGGAACGGTTGCGGGACTTCGACTTCACGCCGATGACGCGCACCGTGGTGTCCACTGTGACCGGTGCGCCGCTCGACGCGGACGCCGACCTGCGCACGCTGCTGCACGAGCAGGTGCGCAAGCCGGTGCGGTTCGAGGAGGCCGCCGCGAAGGCGGTCGGCGAGGCCGACCTCGTGCTCGAGGTCGGGCCGGGACGGGTGCTCGGCGGGCTGGTCGACCAGGTCGCCCCGGAACGCAACGTGCTCTCGATCGACACCGACAATGCCTCGCTCGGCACGTTCCTGCACGCCGTCGGCGCCGCGTTCGCGCTCGGCGCCCCGGTCGACGCACCCGCGTTGTTCGCGGGCCGGCTCGCCCGCACGCTGCCGGACGAGTTCACGTTCCTGGCGAGCCCGTGCGAGTCGGCGCCGGAGATCGACGAGGAGCTGACCGTCGACGCGCAGGACGACGCGGAGACCGAGTCCGCTGTCGGCGACGGCACCGACGAGTCCACATTGGACGTGCTGCGCAAGCTCGCTGCCGACCGGGTCGAGCTGCCGCTCGAGACCGTCGGCGAGGACACCCACCCGCTCGACGACCTGCATTTGTCGTCCATCACCGTCGGGCAGATCGTCAACGACGCCACCCGTGAGCTCGGCCGCCCGACCCTGTCGGCGACCGCGAACTTCGCGACGGTGTCGCTCGGCGAGCTGGCCGATATGATCGACGACCTCGACGAGACCGCGCAGGACGGCGACGGCAGTGGACCTGCCGAGGTGCCCGGCTTCGCACAGTGGGTGCGGCCGTTCTCGGTCGACCACGTCGAGGCCGCGCGCCCGCCAGCCGGGCCGGGCTCGGACGGCGGCGGCCAGTGGTCGCTGCACGCGCCGCCCGCCCACCCGCTCGCCGAACAGCTGCAGGCAGCACTGGTCGACGCGGGCATCGGCGACGGCGTGCTGCTGTGCCTGCCGGAGGCCGGCGAGGACCACATCGGACTGTTCCTCACCGCGGCACAGGCCGCGATCTCGGGGCAGGACACCAGGTTCGTGGTCGTCCAGCACCGGCTCGGCGCGTCGGGGCTCGCGCGGACCCTCCACCTGGAACACCCGGAGATCCCGACGACCGTGGTCACGCTCGACGCCGTGCCCGGCGGCCCGAAGGACGTGGCGGCGGCGGTCAGCGGCATCGTCGCGGACACCGCGGGCACCACCGCGTTCACCGAGGTCCGCTACACGGCTGAGGGAACGCGGACGGTACCGGTGCTGCGTGCGCTGCCGACCGTCGCGGACAGCACCGACAGCCCGCTCGGGGCCGGCGACGTGCTGCTCGTGACCGGCGGCGGCAAGGGCATCACCGCGGAGTGCGCGCTCGCCATGGCGCAGGACGCCGGCGCGAAGCTCGCGCTGATCGGCCGGGCCGACCCGGAGCGGGACGAGGAGGTTTCCGACAACCTCGCCAGGATGACCGCGGCGGGCATCGAGGTCCGCTACGAGCGGGCCGACGTGACCTCGCCAGCGGAGCTGGCGGCGGCCATCCAGGTGTTCGAGCGGGAGCTCGGCTCGGTCACCGCCGTGCTGCACGGTGCGGGCCGCAACGAGCCGGGCGCCCTGGAGAGCCTGACCGAGGACAAGTTCACCGAGACCCTCGCACCGAAGATCGACGGGCTGCGGGCCGTGCTGGACGCGGTCGACGCGGACAAGATCAAGCTGCTGGTCACGTTCGGCAGCATCATCGGCCGGGCCGGCCTGCGCGGTGAGGCGCACTACTCCACCGCCAACGACTGGATGACCGAGCTGACCGTGCGGTTCGGCGAGGAGCACCCGGATGCGCGCGTGCTCGCGCTGGAGTGGTCGGTCTGGTCCGGCGCCGGCATGGGCGAGCGGCTGGGTGTCGTCGAGGCGCTGATGCGGGAGGGGATCACCCCGATCTCCACCGACGCCGGCATCGCCGTGCTGCGCAGGGTCCTCGCGGACCCGGAGGCCGGACCGGTGCTGGTGGTCAGCGGCCGGGCCGCCGGCCTGCCGACGCTGACGCTGGAGACCCCGGAGCTGCCGCTGACCCGGTTCGTGGACCGCGTGCAGGTGCACTACCCGGACATCGAGCTGGTCACCGAGGCCGACCTGTCCGGCGGCAGCGACCCGTACCTCAACGACCACCTGCACGAGGGCGACCTGCTCTTCCCCGCGGTGCTCGGCATGGAGGCGATGACCCAGGTCGCGACCGCGCTCACCGGCAGGTCCGAGGTGCCGCTGCTGTCCGACATGGAGTTCCTGCGCCCGATCGTGGTCCGGCCCGGCGGGTCGACCACGGTCAGGATCGCCGCCCTGGTGTCCGATGTGGACACCGTGTCGGTCGCGATCCGCAGCGAGGAGACCGGCTTCGGCGTCGACCACTTCCGAGGGAAGCTGAGCTACCCGCGCGGTGACCTGCCGGAGCGCACCGAACAGGTGACGAACGGTCTGCCGGCGGTGCCGATCGACCCGGTCGCCGAGCTGTACGGCGGGGTCCTGTTCCAGGGCAAGCGGTTCCAGCGGTTGCTGTCCTACCGCAAGGCCGCGGCCCGGCATGCGGTCGCCGAGCTGGGCACCACCGCGCCGTCGCCGTGGTTCGCCACGTTCCTCTCGCAGGAACGGATACTGGCCGACCCCGGCACCCGCGACGCGGTGATGCACTCCATCCAGTGCTGTGTCCCGGACGCGACGCTGCTGCCGGAGGGCATCGAGAAGCTCTACCTCGCGCAGCCCGCCGACCAGGAGGACGACACGGTGCTGATGGACGCCCGCGAGCGGTCGCAGGACGGCGACAGCTACACCTATGACATCGACGTCCTCACCATGGACGGCAGGCTCGTCGAACGCTGGGAGGGCCTGACACTGCGGGCCGTCCAGAAGCGGGAGGGCGCTGGGCCGTGGGTTCCGTCACTGCTGGGGTCCTATGTGGAGCGTTCGCTGGAGAAGGTGCTCGGCGGCACCAGGACCGTCGTGGTCGAGCCGGACCCGGCCGACACCGACGACCAGGCAGAACGCCGTGGGCAGACCGCGCTGGCGGTCAACCGCGCCTTCGGTCAGGAGATCGAGATCCGGTACCGGCCGGACGGCCGCCCGGAGATCGACGACGGTGTCATGTCGGCGTCGCACGGCGCCGGGCTGACGCTGGCGGTCACCGGCAGCGGCCGCATCGGCTGCGACGTCGAGACCGTGCGGGAGCGGACGGACGAGGACTGGGAGGGATTGCTCGGGACCGAACAGCTCACGATCCGCGACGTGCTCGCGGCCGAGGCCGGGGAGTCGAACGCGGTGGCCGGCACCAGGATCTGGTGCGCGCTCGAGTGCCTCCGCAAGTCCGGCGCCCCAGCACAGGCCCTCACGTTCGACGGCGTCGAGCCAGAAGGCTGGGTGGTGCTGTCCGCAGGCGACGCGCGCGTCGCCACCTGGGTCACCACGATCAACGACCGGCCAGAACAGGTGGTCTTCGCCGTCCTGTCGGGAGAGGAGTACTGAGATGTCGGGGTACTACGAGATCCGCCACACGGTGGGCTTCGAGGAGACCAACCTCGTCGGCAACGTCTACTACGTGAACTACCTGCGCTGGCAGGGGCGGTGCCGGGAGATGTTCCTCAAGGAGAAGGCGCCCGCCGTCCTCGAGGACCTGCGCGACGACCTGAAACTGTTCACCCTCAAGGTGGAGTGCGAGTTCTTCGCCGAGATCACCGCGTTCGACGAGCTGTCGGTGCGGATGCGCCTCGACGAGCTGACGCAGACGCAGGTGCAGTTCAGCTTCGACTACGTCAAGATCGACGAGGACGAGACGGAAAGTCTGGTGGCACGCGGGTTCCAGCGGATCGCGTGCATGCGCGGCCCGAACACGGACACCGTGCCGGCCAGGGTGCCGGCCGCACTGCAGGAGGCCCTCGCGCCGTACGCGAGCGAGCAGGTCGCCGAGGCTGTCGGTGATGCGCGATGACACCGGAGGAGCAGGCACTGTCAGTGGTCAGGGCCCGCCCTGACCAGGACGTGGAACAGCGCGCGCTGCGGGACGTGATGTCCCAGTTCGCCACCGGGATCACCGTCCTCACGGCGTGCGGTGAGCGCGGCCACGGTATGACGGCCAACGCGTTCACGTCCGTGTCGCTGGAGCCGCCCATGGTGCTGTGCTGCATCGCGCACACCGCGCGGATGCACGAGGCCATCATGACGGCTGGGAGCTTCGGCGTCTCCGTGCTGGAGGCGGCGCAGGAGGACATGGCGAAGTACTTCGCGAACAAGACCAGGCCCGAGGGCATGGCGCAGTTCGACGACGTGGACTGGTTCCCCGGCAGGGAGACCGGCTCGCCGCTGCTCGCCGGCTCGCTCGCGTGGCTGGAGTGCGACCTCGCCCAGGTGTACCAGGGCGGCGACCACTCGATCTTCGTCGGCACCGTGCTCAACGCCAGCAGGGGCGGCGGTGAGGCGTTGCTGTTCTACGACGGCGACTTCCAGGGGTTGCCGACACCGAGGAGTGCGTGATGCTCGTCGCGGTCACCGGTGGCACCGGGTTTCTCGGCACACACACGGTGTCGGCGCTGCACGCGGCAGGTCACCGGACCCGGCTGCTCGCCGGGGACGTGACCGACCGCGGCGCTGTCGACGAGCTGCTGCGGGGCGCCGACGCGGTGCTGCACGCGGCCGCCGTGTACTCGTTCGACCGCCGCGACCGCGCGAAGATGGTGCGCACCAACGAGGCCGGCACCCGGACCGTGCTCGACGCGGCCCGCGCCGCCGGGCTCCCGGTGACCCACGTGTCCACGATCGCCGCGCTGTTCCCGGCCGCCGAACTGGAGGCCGAGACCCCGGTCGGCACGCCGAAGGAGCCGTACGCGGCGTCGAAGGCGGCCGCCGAGCGGGTCGCGCGGGCACACCAGGCCGACGGCGCGCCGGTGACGATCGTGTACCCGCCCGCGCTGATCGGCCCGGACGACCCCCGGCTCGGTGACCAGACCACCAGGCTGCGCAACGCGTTGCGTGGGCTGATGCCGATCTGGCCGAGCGGCGGCTTCCCGCTCGGCGACGTGCGGGACACGGCCGCGCTGCTGGCGACACTCGTCGACCGGCCGGGTGGCCGGCACTTCGGGCCCAACCACCACCTGTCCACGGCCGACTACCTCACCGCGTTGCGCGAGGTGACCGGGCGTGCGCTGCCCGCGGCCCGGCTGCCGGCGCGCGGCATGCTGCCGCTCGGCAGGCTCGTCGACACGCTGCAGCTGGCGTGGCCGTGGCACCTGCCAGCCGAGTACGGCGCGATCTACACGTGTGCGTGCGACGCACACGTGCTGGCGCCGACCGAGCAGGCCAGGCCGGTCACGGAAACGTTTGCGGACACCGTGCGCTGGCTCTACGAGCACGGTCACCTTTCGGCACGCATGGCGGGCCGCATAGCCGACCGCGCTCATGTCTGAGGTCGCGCGCGCCTACCACCAGGTGCGCAACAACGTCGCGACCTTTGTCGAGGCCCGGCCCGCCGTGGTGGCGGACCGGGTTCCGGCCTGTCCGGAGTGGACGGTTCGGGACCTGGTCGCCCACCTCGTGGGGATCGCCGGGCTGGTGATCGGCAGGCTGACCGGCTGGCCGCCGGAGAGCAAGCGCTCGTCTGCCGATCTCGACCCGGCCGGCCTGCTCGACGAGTGGGACCGGCTGGGGGAGCGGGTCGAGGAACTGGTCGCGGAACAGGGCGGTGGCGACGTGATGTTGATGGATGCGTTCACCCACGAGCTGGACCTGCGGTCCACGATGGGCATCCCCTTTCCGGCCGGCCATCCCGCGTTCGAACCCGCCGTCGCCGTGCTGGTGCGCGGGTTCACCGGCGCCGTCGAGTCGCATGGCCTGCCCGGCCTGCGCCTCGCGACGCCGGACGCTCAGTGGGAGGTCGGGGAGCCGACCGCCACTGTCACAGCGCCGGACTACGACCTGTACCGGTCGCTCGCCGGCAGGCGCACGCACGCCCAGATCGCCGCGCTCGACTGGTCCAGCGGGCCGGAGCCGTGGCTGCCGGCGTTCGCGTGGGGCCCGTTCACGCCCCCTTCCGCTCCCGTGGAGCGTTGACGACCTCGGACTCGAAGCGGTCCGCAGAGGTCCGCACCGACGTCGTCGCGGCGTCGAGCGTGTCGCCCTTGCCCACCATCAGCGCGACGAGCTGCGTCTCGAAGCAGGTGTCCGCGTCGCACGGGTCCACGAGGTAGCTGCCCAGCTCCAGCGTGACGAGCCCGTGCACGGCGAGCCACATGTGGTGTGCCGCCAGCAGCGGCTCGACCGGGAGGAACCGGTCCGCCTCGACGCACCTGCGCGCGCACTCGACGACGCCTGCCATCGTGTACCTGCCGTACTGGCGGTCGGACTCGGACAGCTCGAAGCCCGCAAGCGAGGCGCCGCCGAACATCACCGCGTACATGTGCGAGTTGGTGATGGCCGTATGCCGGTACGCGCGGCCGTAGAGCGCGATGTCCGCCACCGGGTCCCCGGTGGCAGCGACCCCGGCGAAGCACTGCTCCAGCCGGGCGAAACCCTCGTGCGCGATCTCCCGCACGAGGCCGCTCATGCTGCCGAAATGCGTGTACACCGCCATCGTCGAGGTACCCGCCTCACCTGCGACGCGCCTGGTCGACAGGGAGGTGGGACCCTCCTCGGCCAGCAGGCGGGCCGCGATGTCGATGAGTTCGGTCCTGGCTTTGGGATCTCGCTTCCTCGGGCTCACCTTGACAATGTTACATAACAGCGATACCTTATGGGTAGTACAACAGTGTTATGTTTCCGATTTCGCAGAGGGTGTCATGAACTACTACTTCAGCAAGCCGGTCGAAATCCCCCGCGCCCGGTTCCGCATGGACACCGGTCTCGAGGTTCTGAACGAGTGGGCCGACCACGCCAACCAGAACAAGAAGAACGCTGTGTACAAGGCGCTGTTCGCGGTGCTGGACGGGTCGGTCTTCCGCACCTACCGGATCATCGACGACTTCCAGCGCCCCAACGAGTTCCGCGTGGTGGTCAAGGACGACCTCGCGATCAAGGTGCGGGTGCACTGCTTCGACTCGTTCGGGATCCTCCACATCGGACGGTTCGATGATGGCAAGCGCGAAGATGACATGCCCGACGTCGCCGCCTGACACTGGGAACCAGTGACCAACGGCGAAGGGACAGGCTCGTGACAGGCCAGCAGGACGTGTTCACGCACCTTGCCGAGGAGACCGAGGCGGTCGACAGGATGGTGGCGGGCCTCGACGCGGCACAGCTCGAGAAGCCGACACCGGCGCCGGGGTGGACCGTCGCACACCAGGTCGGGCACCTCGCGTTCATCTTCCGGTTGGCCGGCGCCGCGGCGGCGGACCCGGAGACGTTCAAGGCGATGACCGCGGGCGCCGAGAAGGACTTCGACGGCGCGGTCAACGCGGCGCTCCAGCCCTACCTCGCGGAGTCGCCGGAGGGCCTGATCGCCCGGTGGCAGAGCGAGAGCGCGGACGCCGTCAAGGCGCTGTCCGCCGTCGACGAACCGGTGGTGCCGTGGCTCGTGCGGCCGTTGCCGCCCGCCGTGCTGGCCTGCGCCGGCATGATGGAGCTGATCGGCCACGGCCAGGACATCGCCGACGCGCTCGGCGTCGAGCGGCCGCTGACCGACCGCGTCAAGTGGGTGTGCGGGTTCGCCGTGCAGGTCTGGGACTTCGGCTACCTCGCCCGTGGCGAGACCCCGCCGGACACCACGTTCCGGTTCGAGCTGACCTCGCCGTCTGGCGAGCTGTGGGAGTTCGGCCCGGAGGACGCCACGCAGAAGATCACCGGCTCGGCCGCCGACTTCTGCCTGCTGGTGACCCGCCGCCGGCACCGTGACGACACCGACATCGAGGCCACCGGCCCGGACGCCGACCACTGGGTGGACATCGCGCAGGCCTACCGGGGTTCGCCCGGCGCCGGCCGCGAGGCGGGTCAGTTCGCATGAGCGCCGCGCTGCGCACCGCGCTCGCCGCGCTGGCGGCCGGCCGGATGGTGGTGGTCGCCGACGAACGCGACCGCGAGGACGAGGCCGACCTGATCATGCCGGCCGCCACCATGACCGACGAGGACATGGCGTTCTACCTCCGGCACGGCAGCGGCATCGTGTGCGCCCCCATGACCGACGCCCGCGCCGACGCGCTCGGGCTGCCGCTCATGGTCGAGCGCAACACCGAGAGCCACGGCACGGCGTTCACGGTCACCGTCGACCACCGCTCCGTCGGCACCGGCATCTCCGCCGCCGACCGCGCCGCGACCATCCGAGCGCTCGCCGAGACCGACACCCAACCCGTCGACCTCGCCCGCCCCGGCCACGTGTTCCCGTTGCGTGCCAGGACGGGTGGCGTGCTCAAGCGCGCCGGCCACACCGAGGCGACGACCGACTTGTTGGAGATGGCGGGCGTCGAGCCGGTCGGGGTGATCACCGAGCTGGTCGACGACGCCGGGGTGCCCATGTCCGGCGCCGGGCCTGCGGAGTTCGCCGCCACCCACGGGTTGCCGTTCCTGCACATCGAGGACCTGGTGCGTGCCAGGCGGTCCGCCGACCAGATCGTGGTCCAGTCGGGTAGCGCCGTGCTCCCACTGCCGGCCGGCGAGTTCCGGGCCTACACCTACACGTCCACTGTGGACGGTGTGGAGCACATGGCACTCACCATGGGCGACGTCATGGCCCACGAGCCGGACGGCGTCCTCGTCCGCGTGCACTCCGAGTGCCTGACGGGCGACATGCTTGGCTCCCGCCGCTGCGACTGCGGTCACCAACTGGACCAGGCACTACGGCTCATCGCCGACGAAGGTGTCGGGGTTCTGGTGTACCTGCGCGGCCACGAGGGCCGGGGGATCGGTCTCAGCCACAAGCTACGGGCGTACGCACTGCAGGAGGACGGCGTCGACACCGTCGACGCCAACACCGAGCTGGGCTTGCCCGTCGACTCCCGCGAGTACGGCGTCGGCGCGGCCATCCTCGCCGACCTCGGCGTCACCGGCCTGCGGCTGATCACCAACAACCCGCACAAGTACAGCGGACTGGCAGGGTACGACCTGAACATCATGTCGCGGGTCCGTACTCAGGTCGGTGTCACGCCAGACAACCTGACGTACCTACGCACGAAGCGGGACCGCCTGGGCCACGACCTGGACCTCCCAACCGACCGCGGCATCGGCTAGGACCCGCCGAGTGGTGTGGCTGCCGCGCTCATGACGGCAACACCGCGTCCTTCGCCAGGAGCGGCGGCTCGTCGAACGTGGCCGTGTGCGGGTACTTCAGGTCGCTCCCGGTGTTGAGCACGACGACCTCCTCGGAGCCGTCGAGCCAGCCGGTCGCCCGCAGCCGCTCGACCGCCGTGAGCGTCGCAGCGCCCTCCGGGCACATCAGCACGCCATCGGCCGCGGCACACGCGGCCTGCGAGGCGAGGATGTCCGCGTCGTCGACGGCGATCGCGATGCCGCCGGTGTCCCGGACCGCGCTGAGGATCAGGAAGTCGCCGAGCGCGCTCGCCACGTTGATGCCGAACGCGACGGTCTCCGCGTTCTCCCACGGTTCCGCGGTGTCCGTGCCCTGCTCGTAGGCACGCACGATCGGCTGGCAGCCCGACGCCTGCACCGCGACGAGCCTCGGCAGCCTCCCGGTGATCCACCCGAGCGCCAGCAGCTCGTCCAGCGCCTTGCGGATGCCGATCAGCCCGACACCGCCGCCGGTCGGGTAGACGATCACGTCCGGCATCCGCCAGCCGAGCTGCTCGACGATCTCGAGCCCCATGGTCTTCTTGCCCTCGATGCGGTAGGGCTCCTTGAGCGTCGAGGTGTTGAACCAGCCGTCGGCGACCGCCTGCGCGGCGAGCTTGCCGGCGTCACCGATGAGACCGTCCACGATGTACAGTCGCGCGCCGGCCATCGCGCACTCCATGCGGGTGATGGGAGGGGCGTCCTGCGGCATCACGACGAGCGAGGACAGCCCGGCGCGGGCCGCGTAGGTCGCCCACGCCGCGCCCGCGTTCCCGTTGGTGGGCATGGTGATCCGCTCGATGCCCAGCTCCAGCGCCCGCGAGACGCCGACGGCGGCGCCGCGGGCCTTGAAGCTGCCGGTCGGCAGCATCCCCTCGTCCTTGGCGAGCAGGTTCGGCACGCCGATCCGGCTGCCGTGGTTCGGTAGCGGGAGGATCGGGGTCATGCCCTCGCCGAGGGTTACCACGTGCCGGCGGTCCCGCACCGGCAGCAGCTCGCGGTAGCGCCACAGGTCCGGCGGCCTGCGTGCGATGTCCGCTGTGGACACCGTGGCGCCGACGGCGTCGAGGTCGTAGCGGACGAGCAGCGGAGTGCCGCAGTCACAGAGGTTCTGTGGCTCGTCCGCGTCGTACCGGGTGCCGCATCGGCCACACTCCAGGTGGGACAGTGCGCTGTTCCAGGACTCCACCCTTGGTTCCCCTGTCTGGTAGGTGCGCGGGGGCGGCGTGGATCTGTTCCAACACCGGCCACTCGGCGGCTGCAACACTGGATTTTAGATCTAAAGCGGCGCCGCGACCATGGCGGGCGCGCGTGCCGGCCGCACGGGCGGTGGGTACCGTGTTCCGGGCACTTGACCATCGGAAGGGACGGCGATGTCGCTGCCGAGAAGCACCCTGAGCAGCATGGCGTACGGCGAGCTGCGGCAGGCCATCCTCAACGGCCGGCTTGCGCCGGGCGTCCATGTCAGCGTCCGGCCGCTGTGCGAGGAGTTCGGCCTGTCCGCGACCCCGGTCAAGGCCGCCCTCACCGCGCTGGAGCGCGAGGGCTTCCTGGTCCTTCACCCGCACCGGGGGTTCTTCGTCCCCGAGGTGGACCGCGAGGACATGCAGGAGCTGTACGAGCTGCGCGAGGTGCTCGACGGCATCGCAGCCCGCCGCGCGGCGGCCCTGTCCGACAGGGACGAGCTGGTCGCCCGGCTGAGTGCGTTGCTGGAACAGCAGACGGCCGAGGTGCACGCCAACGACCTGACCGGCTACAGCGATCTCGACGTCCAGTTCCATCAGGAGATCCTGGTGGCCGCCGGCAATGGCCGGCTACAGCACGTCGCCGAGAACATGATCGGGCAGCTGCGCCTTGGGCGGGCCACGTCGGCCCGGGTGCCGGGTCGCCCGACGGCGGCGCTGGTCGAGCACGGGGAGATCATCGCCGCCATCGCAGCCGGGCAGCAGCACCAGGCCGAGCGGTTGGCTCGGCGGC
>Ga0272482_10000243_pt1 | contig 17401 bp, 13 predicted proteins | sample RVTome_8_FD_192427 | JGI IMG/M metagenome (GOLD analysis project Ga0272482, IMG submission 192427) | Soil microbial communities from uranium-contaminated site in the Upper Colorado River Basin, Wyoming, United States - RVT160D0 (version 2) ...
CGGCGGGGCCCCCCCCCCCGGCTCGCCGCGGGGGGGGTGGGGGGGGGGGCAGGGTGGCGCGTTGGTGCCAGGGTGCGGCGGTGGGGATGGCTCCGGCGTCTCGTTGGGCGTCGGCGGCGATGGCGTGGCGGACCCGGAGCCGGCCGGGCGGGATGATCGAGGGTCGGGTGTCGGGTTCGGGCTGGTGGCTGCGGGCGGCCTGTAGTCGGGCGGCGAGGTGGCGGGCGGCCTGCTGCTCCTCGGTGGTGGGGGCGCGGCGGGTCCAGGCGGCCGGGGGGCCGTGCCGGCCGGCGATCAGTTGTGCGGTGAACTCGGCTGGGGTGATGCCGGCGACGGCGGCGAGGTAGTCGGCCAGGGCCTTGGCGAGCTGGCCGGGGAACACACCGGGGTCGGGCGCCGGAATGCCGCGCTCTCGGCTGGGGTCGATGCCGAGTGCCTGGCACCATTGCCAGCCCAGATTAATCATGGTGGTGGTGTCGTCGTCGCCGGTGGTGTGGGCGGTTTTCCAGATCTCGCGTAGCCGCTTGAGCCGCTTGGGTCCGAGCACGGTGGTGATCGCGCGGCGTACGGTGCGGACGTCTTTGCTGGTCACGATGCGGGCGTCGACCCGGGCCAGCAGGAGCCCGGCGAGGTGGCCGGCGTGCCAGGGGTCGTCGACGGGGGCCTCGTCGGCGGTGATCAGGGTGTTGACGGTGTGGCGTAGCCAGCGCCGGTCAGCGCGGCGGCGGCCGCGTTGGCGTCCTTCGGCGCGGGATTCCTCGAGCAGGTCGGCGGCGGCGGCCACGATCGGCGGGGTCCCGGCTGGCGCGTGCCATCGGCTGTGGCTAGCGTGGGCGGCTTCGTGGACGAGCAGCCCGTAGGCGGTGGGTACGAGCTTCTTGTGGGCGGCGCGGGTGGGGTCGGCCACGTCGGGCTTATCTCCGATGTGGGTGGCGTCGACCTCGATCCGCTTGTGGCGGGGGTAGAAGCAGGCCGGGGCGCCGCCGCCGGCGCCGGGGGCGACGGTGACGGTCAGGTCGGTCCGGCCGGTCAGGATCTTGACGTGCTTGGTCCAGGCCTGGTCCCAGGTCTGCCAGTCGGTGTCGCCGGGGTTGGGGCCGCCGGCGGGTCGCAGGTGGCTGCTCGGGTGCGGCATCGGTGAAGACTCCTCTCTCGTTGTGGTCGGTGCTGCGGGTTTGTGTGGTCAGTGCTGCGGGCCGAGGGTCAGCGCGGTGACGGTGCCGCCGAAATGGGTGCTCAGCGCTTTGACGACGGCTTCGCGGTCGTGGTCGGGGGCGCGTCCGGCGAGATTGCCGACCGCGGTGGACAGGCCGAGGGTTTTGTGGAGGCGGGCGAAGTCGAGCGCTTCGCGTAGCTGGGGGGCCCAGGTGACGGTGCCGGCGGCGAGTTCTTTGTTGAGGTCGATGGCGGCGGCCACGGCTGGGGCGGCGACGCCGAGGCGGCGGGCCAGGGCCCAGTCGGTGGTGACCTCGATGTGCACACCAAACCTGGAGGCGAGCGCTTCGGTCAGGACGGCGCCGTGTACGCCGGGGTTGTGGCCGGCGATGACGTAGAAGCCGTCGGTGGCCTCGACGCGTTCGTTGCGGTAGGCGGTCAGGTGGATGACGCGGCGGCCGTCCATCGCGGGGTACAGCACGGACAGCACGCGGGGTGGGATGAGGGTGGCGTCGTCGACCAGCAGTGGCCGGCCTTCGCGCATCGCGACCACGAGGGGCCCGTACACGAACTCGTAGCCGCCGTCGGGCAGCGGGACGTAGTTGCCGACGAAGTCCTCGACCAGGGTGTCGCCGGTGCCGGCGACGGTGAGCAGGTCGTCGAAGGCGGCCTCGACCATGGCGGTCTTGCCGGTGCCGGGCGGCCCGTACAGCAGCACCGGCATCTGCCCGGACCGCAGCCGGCGCAGCACCTCGATGTCGGTGCCGCCGGCCAGTTTGCGCGGCCAGTACAGCTCCCCGTTCGGGCGGGGCACGGGCTTGCGCCGACCGGCCCGGCTGCCAGCGGTGCTGGCTGGGCCGCGTGGGGTCGGGGGTGGGAGGGTGCCGGCGGCGGCGATGCCGGCGGGGGTGATCTGGAACCGGTGGTGCGGATCGCGGACGTGGGTGGCGTAGCTGGCGGCGGCCATCTTCTTGAGCACCTCGAACACCGCGCCGGGCGAGGGCGCGCCGATCGCTCTGGTGACCTCGCCTACCTTCAGCAGGCTGTCAGGGTTGTCGGCCAGGTGTTGGGCGACCAGCGGGTACAGGCGGCCGGTCCGGCGTCCGCCGCCGGTGGCCGGATCAGGGTTCGCGCCGGCACTGGCCGGCTGCGGTGCAGTGGGGTTCATTCGGGTGACTCCTGTTCGGGACAGGGCCCGCGCACCCGTCTCCGGATGCGCGGGCGGTGAACAAGACCGCACGGGCGGAGACAGGGTGGTGACGCCGTAGCCCTTCGTTCAGGCTGGGCGGTTGCACCCGCTGCGTTATCGGTGATGAACGGGGTGGGGTGGCCGCGCCGGTCGGGTTCGGCGCGGCGGCCGGACGCCTCGCGGGCGAGGCCGCGAGTGGTGGCTAGTGGCTGCGGGCGAGGCGGACCAGCCGGTACAGGCCGGTCAGGACGCTGCGGTGCCGGCCGCGAGCGGGCAAGTGCGCCCTGCGGTCCACCCGGGGGGTGTCCGTGCCGCGGACCCGGATGATTCGGTGCAGACCCAGGTCGGTGTCCACGGCGGCCACGACACGGATTTCGCGCCGTTGCCCGGCCGGCGCGTTGGCCAGGTCGCCGTACCGGTAGCCGGGCCGTCTCGGACCTGCCCACGCCTCGAACACGAGCCCGATACCGACGCAGGTGCGCCCGCGCTGGTGGAGCCAGTCGCCCAGCCACCGGCTTGCCGCGGGGCTGGTCAGGTCGCGGGCGAGGCGGTGCAGCACCACCGGCGGTGGTAGGTGTGCGCCGTGGCGGTGCGGGTCGGGTACGGTCCACACCTCAGGCTCGGCGATGGTGGCGTCGACCTCGACGGCGGCTTCGCCGCTGCTCGTGACGTGGTCGAACAGGCCGAACAGGACCGGCTGCTGGTCCCAGCCGTACCGGTGCGCGATGGCCTCGGTGTTGACCAGGACCGTGGTGATCGCTGCGGCCGTGTCTGGTAGCAGCCGCCTGCTGGTGGCCTCGCCGGTGCGTGCGTGATGGATGGTCAAAATGGTGGCTCCTCTCGTACGACGGCCAATGCGCCGTCTAATGTGGACTTCGCTGAAGCGCGAGCCATGGACAGCGTGTAGCCGTCGCAGGCGCGGGGATTCGACGTTGTGTGGGCATGGATGTGAGGCGCCCGATCCCCCTCGGCTCGGGCGCCCCACGTCGGCGGGATGGCAGGCTTGGCCGTCTAGCCGATCGGCGGGCGTTGCGGGGCGGCCGGTTCAACGTCCAGATCGACGCGCGGCGCGTCGGCCATCCAGCGCATCACGTCCTGCTCGCTTGCCCTCGCCAGCGAGCTGGATGGCGTAGAGCGGCAGGATGTGCACGGCCGGCGGTGTGGCCGTCGTGGAAGGTTTCACCTCCCACCCGCGGGTCCCATCGGCGCCACGCGGTCGTGCCGGTGCGTTCGATCGTGGCCAGCGGGTTCGCCAGCCGTGGCCGGGTCGGCGCGGTGTCGGCCGGTCATCGCGGATCCTTCCCCGGGCGGGGTTGCCAGTGACGGCTGCCATTGGCCGCGACGAATGGAATAGTGTCTTCGGGTGAACCGGCAAGTCGTGTTCGCGGTGGGCGTTGCGCCGACTGGTCACGTCATGCCCGGGCGAACCGGCGGGCCCGGGCGCGCGTTCCCAACCTCTTCGAGGGGCTTCTGGCTGGCCGCTTGGTCGCCGAGGCGTCCGAGGCCTCGATCGGTCCTTCCGAGGCTGGCTCGGGCGGCTCAGCCCACCTGCTGAATTCCGTCGAGGCGGACGATTGCCTGCTTGCCGAGCAGGCGTGGCAGGCGTGGGTCGTCGTGGGGCAGGTGGATGTCGTGGTGGTGTTGCCCGTCGGCCGGGTACAGATTGCCGTACGCGCCCCAGATGGTGAGGGTGGTGACCTGGCATGGCACGGCCCCGTGGCGGATGAGGTGGGGACACAGCCGGGTGGCCGCCGGCCAGCAGGCGGGGCAGCACGGTGGTGTGGTCGTCGTGGCCGGCCCACCTGCCGCTTCGCGGTGCCGCAAGGCGGCCAGCTCGAGGCGGGAGAACAGGAACGGGGTTGGTGTCCTAGGGGGTTGCGGCTGTCCGCACACCTGACAGCGGCGGGTACGCATGGCCAGCCGCTGGCGTGGGCCGTTTACCTGGGCCCACAGCGGCTCGCCGGTGCCGGGGGCGTGTGCTTCCCGTAGCCAGAGCACGCCTCGGCGGTCGCGGTCGGCCAGGGTCGGTGAGGCGTACCGCAGCGGCCGGTCGCCGGCGACGGGTTGCAGGACGAGGCTGGACACGGGTGGCTGTTCCCCGGTCCACTGCGTTACCCACGGCACCGGCCGCCCCCGGTGGGTCAGGGCCAGCGCGTCGTTGCCGGCGCCGTGGCGGTGGTCGTCATTGGATGAGGCTCGTGCCATCACACTTCTCCTTCTGACAACGGTTGCTGTCGGGTTGTTCTGAACGGATCCGGCGCACCGCGAGCGCAGGCGTCGGACGGGAGCCCGTGTCCGCGGCCGGCAAGGCGGCAGTTGCCTGCTGGTCGCAGGTGGGCGACAGCGGCAGCCGGTTCGGGGTGCGGACGGTGTCCGTGCCGTTGCTACGGCTGGTGTTGGTCGGTCGGTGGCCAGGTGCCGCGGCGCACGATGGGCTCACCGGTGAAGGGATGGCTGGACTCGGTCGAGCCGCACAAGGTGCAGGTGAGGCTGAACTCCTCGCCGGAGCCCAACATGGACGGCCAGCTCTGGTGGTCGGGGTCTTCGATGCTGCCGCAGACGGTGCATCGCGGTTCACCGTTCGGGCCGATGGTCTCGAAACCCCCGTCGTCGACCTCGCGGTCCGGTATGACGGTCCAGGGCAGGCCGATCTCGGTGATCTCGTACCAGCCGCCGGCGTCGGGACGCGCCCTCACGGTCGGCGGCCCGCCGCGGTCGCCGTGGGCGATCATGATGCTTTGGTCGCGGTCGAGGACGATCAGCGGCGCCCGGCTGTCAGGGGCGAGATCGGTGGAGTCGGCCGCGAGTTGGCGGACGGTGTCCCGGTCGAACCGCGTGAGGGCGGCGCGGTTGCGGCTGCGGTAGCCGGCCGCGGCTTGGGCCCGGTAGGGGCCCAGGTCGCCGGCTGTCACGGTCGCCGGTCTCCAGCGGGCGTCGGGTGGGGCGGCGTCCACGGTCCGCCAGCGGCGGCTGGCCAGGTCGAGGATGGGCAACACCATCAGGGTTCCGACCTCGATGGTGAACCAGTGTTGGCCGGCCCGGGCGGCGCGGCGCAGCAGGTCGCCGAGGTGCGAGGCGGGCGCCGGTCGGCTGGTGCTGATCGGCAGGTGGTAGTGGCGGGTCGGCGTGTGCGGTGGCGCGGTCGGCCCGTCCACGTGCAGCGGCCGCAGGGTGTGCTCGCGTAGCGGGGCCGGTACTGCGGTGCTGGTCAGCAGGTATCGGTAGTCGTGGGTGAACAGCAGGCTGGGCAGGTGTGGGGCGCCGTAGCGGCGCCGGTCGGCGGCGGTCGAGCGGCGGGTGTGCTCGGCCAGGCGCAGCACGGCAGCCAGCTCGTACCACAGGCGGGTGGTCGTCTCGACCACGATCGTTCTCCCTCCACGAGGGGGTGCAAAATTTGCAGGCCGGGACCGCCGCACGCGCGCCGGTAGGCATCAGGTCGGCGGCCGGCCTCCAGCGACGTGCCGCAGCGGCGGATCTGCCGCGTGGGAAGCGCCCTCGCGGCGGTCCCGGCAGCAAGGGCGGTTTGGGGCTGGGTGGGCGTGTTCGGGTCCAGCGCGGCGCAGGCGGCACCGACCTGGCCCACGGTGGGCACCGGTACGGGGTGGTCGGTGGTCCAGAACTCGGAAAGCGGCTGGGGCAGCAGCACGGTGCGTGCCGCGTGGTCCCAGCCCAGTGGGGTGACGAGCAGGGCGTAGCTCGACGCGACCAGCCACACGTGGCTGCCGCCGCGGTCGGGTTCGATGGCCGCCGCGGCGCGGTCGCCGGCCAATGCGGTGACCGCGGCGCAGACGCGCAGCAGCGGGTCTCCGGCCAGTTGGGGGTTGTCGGCGAAGAACCCGGACGGGACACCCGGTCGCGTAGCCGGCCCATGCCGTTACGCAGCCGCCCCTGCTGGTCGTCGACGGCGCTGTCCTGAGAGGACACGATCCACGGCGATACGTGCGGGCCGAGGATGAACCTGCCGCCGCGGTCGGCGTAGGTGTACTGGGTTTGGGCGTGTGGTGTTCCGGCGAACCAGGTGGTGACCAGCAGGTCGCCGTGGAGGCGATGCTGCGGTAGACCGGAGCCCGGGATACGGAACCGGTGGAACTGCTCCAGTTCGCCGATCACTGCGGCGAGGGTGTCGCCGCGAGATCTGCGCTCCAGCGTGGGGCAGTCGTGTTCGCCGACCGCTGGCTCAGTTGTTGGCGCTGATCGTGGTTATTGCCGCCCGTTCGCCGAGGACCTCGCACAGCAGGTGGGCCAGGCCGATGATTCCGGCGTCGGCCGCCTCGCTCAAGCGGTAGTCGGCCTCGTTGCGTAGTGCGTAGCGGGCCGCGTCGTCGCTGATGGGCGCGAAGTCGCCATCTGCTAGCAGGTCGTCCACGTTGTCGTGGATGGCTTGCGCGGTGATGTCGTACAGCTGATTGGTGTTGAGACCGCACGAGGCGATGTGCTCGGCGATCCGCTGTGCTGCGGCCGCCGTGCGTGCCCGCGCCAGCTGTTCACCGGCCGGCCTGGTCGGGGCGAAGCCTTCGATCGGCCGCGCGTGGGTCAGCCACGCCTGGGCGGCCGTGTGCATGGCATCGGCGAACGGCCGTGCGATCGCCTCGTCCGGAAACGGCGGGCGGTGGTCCGGGGTGGCTTCTGGATAGTGCTGGGCGAGCGTTCGGCAGAATGCGTGGCTGGCGGCGGCGCGAGCGGCGGCGAACCGTTGCTGATGTGCCAGGCCGTCCTGGTCCGTGTCGATGTTCATGCTCCATTCGCTGAGAGCCGGCCATTGTTCGGGGCCTTGGGCCCGCTACGCCAAGCGCTGCATGCCGCCCGTGGCATCGTGCCAACACGGCCAGGCCAAAACAGCCCGTAGCCCGCTGACCCGCTGGAGCGCCTGACCGTTCGATGACGACGGAGGTCGCCAACAAACTCGCCGCGCCGGACGCGGACCACCTGGCAATCGGTGCCAACTGTCGCGGGAGAGTGTCAGCTGCGGCTGACGGGTCACATCATGGTGGGGACGGGGCTGTTGCGTCGATGCTGGCTTCCACCTTGCATTACGTTGGCCCGTCTCTGAACGGGTCGGGTCGCGTGGTGCGGCCGGCGGGGCTGGGGCGGTCAGGAACTGGCCCAGCCGAAGAACAACCAGCCATCCGGGCGGGACTGCGCGGCTAGCGCAGCGGGACTCTTGCGGACCGTCAGCTGCGCAGTGCCGTTGGTGTAGGTGACGGATCGGGCTGCTGCCGGCGCGACCCGTGCCTCACGCCTGTGCAGGCGGTTCGCGGGCCGGTGGGAAGACAACCGACCGTCCCCGACGGTCTCGTCGGAGCTGATCAGGCCGCGCTGGCGGGCGACCTGTGCGATCTGGGCGAGGGCTTGCTCGTCCAGGGGCCAGGTGTTGGTCGCGGTCCCGGCGAGGTCGTCGATGGTGACCGTGCGGGTGGGGTGGCACACCGCGATGGCGCCGGCGGGGCCCCACTTGTCGTCGACGCGCGGGTCTGCCCGGTCGATGAGGTCCGCGGCCAGTGTCGCCGCCCGGTCGGGGTCGATGGGTGTGGCGGTGATGATGAGGTAGCCGTCTTTGTCGGCGAGGGTGCCGGTGTAGCCGCCGTACCCGTGTTCGTGCTGGGCGGCCTGGCGCGCGGCGTCGAAGGCGGCGTCCGGGTCAGCGCCGTCGGCGTACACCTCAAACGTGACGGCGCCCACGGCTCGCACCCGCCTGCCGGGCTTGCGACTCGGTCGGTGGCTGTGCACGCCACCGGCCGGTGTGCGACGTGGCGTTGGTGTTTTTCACGTGCGGTTCCTTCCGATGAGGTCGGCCCGAGAGTCGTGGCCGCGAAGGTGGTGTGCGATCGCGCGCGCAAGTTGCGGCCTCGCAGGTTGACCCATCCCCGGGCTGCCAGGTACGCGTTGGGCACTCGTGCGGCGTGCGGTGTAGTTCCAGCTGTGTGCGCGGGGACAAGCCGCCGGAGCGCGAAGTGTTGGCGGGCTCGGACTGGTCACGGGGTGCGTGGCTGGCCGCGGTCGGACGGCGTGGGCAGGTCCGTAGTGGCGGGGCGATCGGGGTGGCCGCCGCCGGTGGCGATCCGGCCTAGTTCGAGGCCCTCGGCGGCGGACAACGTGGGCAGGTCATTGACCGGCAGCCCGGCCCGCCGGCCTTGCTCGCGGTGCACGTCGCGCAACAGCGCGCGGATCTGGTGCTCGCTCATCCGCCGGTCCAGGGGGATCCCCTCGCCGGCCGCGTGCCGGACCAGCTGGTCCCAGTCGAGCGCCTCCAGCAGAGAGTCGGCGATGACGTAGGCGAGAACCTGCCCAGTTGTGGGCTGCCGCGCAGGCAGGTCGGCGACAGCGTGGAAACCGGTGATGCTGGCCAGGTGCTGCCAGCCGGCGCCGGTCCACAGTTGCCACAGATGGCCTCGCGGGTGCGGATCCGCTCGGCACAGCCGTTGGCCGAGCTGAGTCCGCGCGATGTGACCGGTTGGCGCCGGCCACACCGGCCGCAGCCGCAGGATGGTGCCGTGGGCGTCGAGCAGCCGGGTCAGGGCGGCGCCGTCGGCCTCGGCCTCGCGTACGCCCTGCCCGACCTGGTACTCGGTGACCAATGCGTCCAGGACCCGCGCCTCGGACACCGGTTGGCCGTGATACCGGCAGCCGGACCGGTAGGCGGCCCAGTCGCTACGGCTGAACGTGGCGCTCAGCCGGGACAGGTGACAGCCGTCCGCCGTGGCGCGGGCCTCGGCGACGACGGTGGCGTCCAACGCCAGGGTGGCCGCGAAGGGTTCCGGAGCGCCGGGTGTGGCCTGCAGGCCGGTGACGCGCAGCCGGTCGTGCGGAACCCGTAGTCCGGTGTGGGGCAGCTCGACGAACTGCTGCTGCTCGCCGGGAGCGGGTAGGTCCCCGACGATACGGTCGCAGTCGTCCGGATCGACCGCCTGCCAGCACCCGGAACCGCCCATGACCACGTACTGGCCGTGCTGGTCGGGTTCGATCCGGCTGATCGCGTCCGCGTCGCCGCTGACCGCGCTCTGGTCGACGACGATGACCGCGCCGTCGACGCTCATCCGCGCCAGGGACATGTCGACCTCGAGGTCGGCGTCGATGGAGCTCAACCCCCGTTCGATCAGCTCGGTGTGCAGGCGGTCGCGGTGTACCCGCTGGTCGGCGACGATCGCCTCGGCCACCGTGCGGGTGCAGGCGAACACGGCGAATCCGTTCCAGGTGTCGATGAGGACGCCCACGAACCCCACCGCGATGCGCATGCCGCCGTCCGCGTCTGGCGTCCAGGCCCAGTCTCCGGCGAACACACCGACGCTGCCGACGCGGACGTGGCGTGGACCTAGGTGCGACAGATCCGGGCCTGCCGGTGTGGTCGGCGGCGGGTCGGTCGTCGCGTCGGAACCGATCGATCGTTGCCCGTCTTGCTCCGGGGCGCGGGCCGGCGGATCCGCCGGCGCGGCACCGTCGTGGCCGACCGGCCGTTCGCGTGCCTTGTCGTGATCATCCATCGCGGTCCTCCTGGTTCGGTAAGGGTTCGGTTGCCTATTGCCGTCGGGCCCGGCCACGCCTGACGGGGCGTGGGCTGGGGGGCGACGTGGTTGGCGCGGATCGCCGGCCCGGCGAGGGTCGGCGGGCCTTCACGTATCAGCTGGCGGGTTGCGGGTGCCGACCCCGGGTGAGCATTCGCTTGTGACGGCGGCACTGGCCCGCGGCAACCCCGCCAAGGGCCGCTACCCGCGAAGCCTGCGCCGAGCCCCGTTGCGTCATCCGAAACCTGGTTGTGTCCGAAGTGGATTAGCGCGTGCTTGTGCGCCGTCCTGCGGGCAGGTGGTGGGGCGGATTGGCGCGGTGATGCGACGTGGTCAGGTGGTGGGGTCGTACCAGAGGTGGTCCGTGGTGGGGCAGGTCTGGTCGTGCAGCCGCAGGAGGGTGTCGGCGATCGGGTCGGTGAGCTTAGTCAGGCGCAGCGCCAGCCAGATGAGGCCGGGTCCGTCGCGTCCGATGACGGTGCTGAACGTGTCCGGGTGTGCCTGCTGCAGCGCGTCGAACGTGGACCGGTACGCGTGGGTGTCCGCCGGCCGGTAGGCGTCCCAGTGGGTGAAGTGGGACAGGTCGAGGTAGCGCGGGCCATACACCGACAGCACCCCCGCCGGAGAACTGCGCCCCGTGGGCCAGTAGCGGAAAGCCGGGGATATGGCTGCCGCGCTCGCGGACGGTCAGCGGGATGCGTCCGGCGAGACGCCACCACGCCGCGGGCATCTCGTCGCCTTCGGCGAGGGTGTAGTCGTCGTCGATTGTCACTGTTGCCGCTACCTCCTGACTACTTCGGGACAGCAGGTGAGCCCTTGCGCTCCGTCGATCGCTGTCGGGTTTGGTCGTCCGGTGTGCCGTCGGACGGGTTTCGCCGCGTCGGCGCGGGGGCTGGGCCAGCCCTTGGAGAGGGGCTGATCGATTGGTTGCGGGTTTCAACGGCGCGGTGGTGGGTTCCGGCTCGAGCGTGTTCTGCCCGGCGGGTGCGCCGGTGGGGTCGGTGTCGGGCTGGTCGTCGGTGGCGGAGTCGGTGACTCGTTCGGCGATGGCCGCGCTGTCCGTGGCACCGCGTCCGCGCGGTGTGACCGGTTGGCGTGGGCCACACCGGCCGCAGCCGCAAGGATGGCGCCGTCGGCGTCGAGCAGCCGGGTCAGAACGGCGGCGTCAGCGGGGCCGGAGGCGTTGCCTGCCCGAGTGAGTATTCGCTTGTGACTGCGGCACTGGCCCCCGTGGCAACCCCTCCAAGGGTCCGCTAGGCGCGAACGGCCGCGGCTGCGGGGTCGTCTGGGCTGATGGCGGGCCGATCGCAGTCAGGGCGGTGCCGATGGGTCGCCCTCGACAGTGGCGTGGGGTGAGGTGGTGCGGCTGTTCAGTCGAGGTGCAGTCGTTGGCGTTCCAGCGCTATCAGGGTCAGTGCTGGGGTTTGCCAGTCCTGTTCGCCGAACGTCGCCGGGCTCGAGCCTTCGGCCAGGGCTTGCAGAGCGGGTACCTGTTCGGCGTAGGGGCCGCCGAGCGCTTCCAGGTCGGTGCAGGCGCGTGCCATCGCCTCGCGCATCTTCTTGGTCCACCGGCCTTGCTGCCCCCACCGCTGCCGCGGTCGGCCCACGATGGGACCTTCGCACAGGTGGTAGCCGAGCCAAGCCACCGGCGGGTGAACGCCGGCGGCTTCGGCGAGCAGGGCGACCCGCTCGTAGTCCCAGGCGCGGCCATTGGAGCCCATCGCCGCCCGGCATCCGGCTGGGCGCGGCCTGGTCAACGTGCGCCAGTAGTTCATCGAGACGGCGGTGGAGGCGACGAGGTCCTTCTCGCTGGTGAACCACCCGGTGGCCAGGACGTGGGCCAGCTGGTCGGCGAGCAGGCGAGCCAGGTCGCGGCGGCTGACCGGGACCGCGGGGTCGTCCACACCGGACCTGCGCACCGGTGCGCGCGAGCCGCCGCTGGGCAGGTCGTCGAGTTCGGGGAGCGTTCCGCCGTCGGCCAGGCGTTCGAGCATGATGGCGGCGAACTCGCCGAGCAGGCTCTCGAACCCTCGGGTCCGGTCGGCGTAGTCGGGTATCGGCGGCCTGGGGCCGCCGCCACGGTGCCCGACCCGGTGTGCCGCCTCGTGCAGCAGCGTGGCGAGGGTGTCCCGCCGCGAGGCGAGCACATCATGGTGGACGGCGACGTCGCCGGTGCGCGGGCTGTAGAAGCCGTCCGAGCACGGCGACTCCTGGCTGGCCGAGTAGACCCGGACACGGTCCAGCGCGTACGGTCCGATCGCCCGCCGGACCAGGTCGATCCCTTGGCTGAGCGTGGCGCGCTGCTGCGGGGTGAGGTTCCGGTTGGCGACCCAGGTGGTCTTGTTCCGGTTGCCGGTGTAGTGGCGTGCCTGCCGCGCCCGGGCGACCTCGACACCGAGCAGGTCCATGACCGCGCGCTGCTCGAAGTTCGTCAGGCCGGTCGCGGTCAGTTCGGCGTATCCCTTGTCTTTGAGGTCGAGGGCGGCCTCCTCGTCTCCGGACGCGTTGTAGAAGGACTGGGCCGGCAGGTGGGCGCGGGCCCAGGTCCGCCACGCCGCCTTGGCGCGGGGCGCCCACACTTGGGTGAAGAACCTCTCCTGCTCGCGCAGCTTCCCGCCGCCGAGGGCGTGGTCGGCGAACCGGCCGATCACGGCCTGGTCCTCGCTGATGGCCAGGATGCCATTGACGGCCTTGTGCAGGGCGGTGGCGTCGATGACGGTCCGGTCCCGGTTCTGCAGCGCCTTGTCCGACAACGGCAGGTCGTACGAGGCGATGAACCCGGGCATGCTGCTGACCTGCACACCGCCGATCCAGACCCGGCCCGGCTCACCGTCCAGCACACAGGTGCCGGAGGCCGGTTGGCGGTAGCCGGGCTCGGTCAGCGCCCGGAAGCGTCCGATCGCCTCCACCGCGAGATCCTGCGGGCATTCGACGGTGATGACCGTGCCGCGGCGGCGGCTGTTGCAGTGCACGTGGTAGTGCAGGATCTCCGCGCCCTCGGCCGAGCGGGAGGGCAGTTGGCCGCCGAGCAGCCGCTGCCGCCGCACGGTCGGGATGAAGCCGTAGCCGACAGTCTCGAACCGGATCGCGCCGATCTGCGGGCTGCGGGCCAGGATGAGAGCCCCGATCTTCTTGCCCTCCCCGAACTGGCCGATCTGCGACTCGTCCTTGGTCGACTCGCCGAGGATGAGTCCTTCCTCGGGGATGCCGGGGCCGTCGTCGGCGATGGTCAGTACGCCGTCCTTCCAGGTGACGCGGGCGTTCGCGTCTTCGTCGAGGGCGTTGGCGATGAGCTCGCAGATCGCGCGGACCGGTGTCCACGAGGCGACGTACGACGGTGAGATCGGGTAGGTGAGCGTGCCCAACGCTGCCGCGTCCTCTGCGGTCTGCTGCGCGGTCCTGCGGGGCTGTCCGGTGTTCGTTTCGGGACGTTGTCCGGTGTCCATTGTGGTCTCCCGTGAGCAATCAAGGTGATGCATTGGCGAGCTTTGGATGGTTGTGCGTGAGCTCAGCAGCCCGCTGCCGTCGTGGGGCGCCGTCGTCGACCCGCGGGCGTGTCGCGTCGCCTGACCGCGTATGCGCAGCGGCCGGCATGTTCGTGGGAACGGGAACCGTTGATGTGCCGGCGGTGAGAGTGCTGGCCGCCGCGCACGAGTGGGCCCACTGGCGATAAACGGCGTGACTTTGCCGCCGGTCTCGCGCGGGCGAGGGGCTCGGCAGGTTGGCGGTTGTCCTGACCGGGCACGACCGGGCTTGCCTTGACCTACTCAAGCGTTCCGGCTTGGGTGAACCGTCGCAGAGCCGGTCCGCACCCCTTGCGACGCGGATCGCCTTGCCACGAAGGATCGGCAGACCGCTTCGCCCGTGAGCTCACTTGGGTCGGCGTCCCGGTCAGGGCTGGCCGTCGTCTGGGCCCTTCGCCGGACGCGGGTCGAGGTTGAACGCGGTCCGCGATCGAGCGCACCCAGCCGGTGAAGTTCTCACAGTGATCGTTGGTGCAGAAGGTTCGCGTATGCCGGCTCGCGTGGCGGCCATAGATCCTTTGCTAGACGACGAGGGCCTTGATGAACCCCGTCAGCCGGTCGGCTTCGGCAGCGGTGAGGTTCGTCGGTAGGGCGACCCGGATGGTGATGTCGGCTCGCAACGGAAACATGTGCCCGACGAGGGGGACACCAGGGGCGGAGGTGCCGTGTGTGGTGGGTCGCGTAGGAGCGTCCCAGTCGGAGTCGTCCGCTTGCAGTCGAAGGAACATGTCCAACCCGCGGCGGAACCCCGACTTGTATGTCTGTCGTGAATTGGTGGTGAGACGGCCGGCCTCCGCTGACGCGAACTGCGCGAGGAGGTCGTCACAGTCAATCGTGCGCACGTCGAGGTCAACGGGTAGTTGCAGGCGGTTCAGCACGGCTCGGATTGACACGCCCATGTTGGTGGTGGTCCTGAGGGGCAAGCGCGAGATGCGTGGTAGCTCGTTGGCGAACGCACGTAGGTGCGCGACTGAGTAGTCACTGTCTGACAATGCGATTTCCCTTCACAGAGGTGGTTGACGGCGTTGTGTTCCTATGCATCGTGCTCGGCTCGCCGCGAACGGCAAGTCGCCCGCCAGGACCGATTAGCCGTCGATGTGCCGGCCACGGTTGGACGTGTGGTGCGCAGGATTCAGCGGGCGCGCGATGCGTCGAGTCGATGACGGAGTCCTGACGTGGCTTCAGGTGTCGAATCAGTGCCGCAACCCAGCGACAACCGTCGCCGACCGCGAGTGGCCATGTCGCACCTCTCCGCACCGAGAGGTGTCACCTACGGCTGAGGTCACAAGACGGCGGGCGCGCGCCGCCGAAGCGTGTTCAGGCCGCCAGGTCGCCGAGTGCGGTGCTCACCGGCCCTCGTGCCTGTCGGTCGCCGGCGGGCGGTGGATGAGCCGGATCCGGTCGCCGGCGTCCAGCAGGATCCCGAGGGTCGAGCCGTCGTCCCAACGCACGTGCACGGTGCGCTGATCGGGCAGGTAGTGCAGGACGGTGCCTTCGGCGCCGGGCTTCAGCTTCGTGTGGGGGTCGCCGGTGTATTCCAAGACCACTCGGTCGTGTGCGCGGTACGGCTCGGCAGGAGGCCGGTCGACCCGTCGCCAGGGCATCAGGTACGGCCCGATCAGCAGCATGCCGTCCTCGTCACGGCGCACCCGCAGGGTCGCGTCCGCAAAGAGCAGGTCGTATCCGCCGCCGCGGCGGCGCAGCACCGGGATTGTCACGTCCGCTGCCCCGGTGCCGGCGGCGGTGTCGGCCGCGATCTGGTCGGCGACAGTGGCGGTGAACCGGGCGATCGTGAACCCGTACGGATGCGGGCCGGCACACACGTCGGCCTCGTAGGTCGGGTCGGACGCTGTGCCGGCGCCGAGTGGACCGCAGATGGCGACGCGGGCGGGTTCCCAGCGGTGTCCGGTGGCCGGGGTGCCACCGCAGTCCAGAACACGGTGGTCATGCTCGGGGTCGAGGGCGTGACGGCTCTGTGGTAGCCACCGGCCGTGCAGAGTCGGCTCGTACACCACGATCTGCTCGGTGGACTCGTCGAGCAGGTACATCCATTCGGTGTAGCCAGTGCGTTCGGCGGCGGCGATAGTGCCTTGCGTGAGCGGTAGATCGTGGGATGCCGCGTGGCCGACACCAGTGACATTGCGGGTGTTCGGTGGCAGTTTCCGGCAGCTGCACGACGGACATAGCAAGTGCCAGTCGTGGCTCAGCAGCGCGTGCGTCGTCGCGGCGATGTCGCGGGCATAGGTGGCTGCCCAAATGTTGCGCAGCTTGACCAGTGTCCGATGAGGATCGTCGGCCCAGTGCACGTGGTGGGCGGTGAAGGTTCCGTCCGCTCTGAGCACGCCGACGAGGGCGGGATCAGACATGGTGGTGCTCCTTTCGGGGTTGGATGGGTTGCTGTCAACGGCGAAGCGGCCCGTCCGGTGCCAGACCGACCGCTTCGATCAAGGACCTGCAGGAAGGTGATCCTGGCCTTCGTGGCCGGGGCGAACACTGGTGGCACAGCCGGACCGCACCGACATCGGCGCGCCGAAAGGTGGTTTCTTCCGGGTTCCGGGCCGTCGGTTCGCCCGGTGCGGCATGTTAGGTGTTTGGCACCGCGGCGATGGGGTGCAGCGGCACGGTGAGGCGGTCCACGGTGGGGTCGGTTGCCCGACGCGGGTTGCCAGGTCGCCGTCGCGGTGGTGTCGCGTGGGAATGGCCCTACGGCGGTGAGTAGGCAGCGTGTGCGATCGAGCAGGATCAGGGCCACGGCGCGGGACTCGCAGGTGGCCGGTCGGGCGGTGTTGGCTATCTGTTGTGGGACCGGTTTCCAGGCGCTGTCGGGCAGGGCCGGCTCATCCGGGTGGTGCAGCGGGATCGTGCGGTGGCGGCGATGTCGGCGTGCTGCAGGGCCAGCTGTGGGGCGAAGGATGCCGCTGCGGGCTCGCCGTTGAATGGCCGTGCCCGGCCAGGTCACCGTCCACGGTGAACGCCAGCAGGGTGTGCGGCTCACGCATCTCCTGTGAGTCCAGGACGGCGAGGGTCACGATGTCGCCGCTGCCCAGATCGACAAGGCTGACCAGGATCGGCCGGCCGTCCCCGTCGCGCTGCCAGGTGACGAGGTCCAGATGCTCGCCGAGCGCTGTGGGCAGGCGACACCAAGCCCGGTTGTCGGTGTTGAACGGGTATTGCTCGTGGTCGAATACGCCCACGGGTCTCCTTTCGAGCAGGTTCGGTGTTGCAGTCGCTCGCTCCGCACGGGCGGCACGACGCATTGCCGCTTCCGCTGCGGCGTAAATCAAGTCGACTGGGGGCAAGACGGAAACGGCCGGGGTTGGGGCTTGATTGGCCGGGCGGCCGCATCGAGCGGCGGGACGACGGAATACGCCCGGCCCGGGAATAGGGGGTGTCTGTGTCGGCGCCGTCAGGCGTCTTCCCGGCTGTTGTGACTGGTGGGGTGCGCCAATTCCAGCGGTGCGCAGTTGGTCGGTCATGCTTCCGGGTCGCTGGGCGGACTCGACCGTGTCGCTGGGTTGGCCGGGTCCGTGGTGTCTTGGACCGCGGGAGCGAAGGCGATCTGGCCATTGGCAAGCAGACAGGCGGCGACCTGCCCCTCACGAATGGCCTCGATCAGGGCGGCGTCGAGGACCAGGCTGCCGTGGCGGCTGTCGAAGTGGTGCCCCATCACCAAGAGATCGACCGCGTCGTCAGCCGTCAGCAACCGTCCACCGGGCGGCAACGAAGGCACACCCGGCGCATCGGGTCGGTCATCGCCGGTTCCCGGGCGAACGACCTAGGCCCGTTCGCCGGCCACGCCCCGCTGCCCCGCACTGTCGCCGTCGGCGCTGGCCGAGCCGGTCGCCGCATCCACCGGGCTGTTCGGGACCGCGAGGAGTTGATGTGAGACCTGCGGCTCGGCGGCCAACCAGTCGGATACCACGGCTTGCACGGTGGCCCGATCCAGATGGTGAAGGTGGTAGCCGTCCTCGATGAGCCAGTCCACGTGCGTGGCCGGATCCCAATCGGGATGGATCAGTTGCGACTGCCGGACC
>Ga0272482_10000244_pt1 | contig 17391 bp, 16 predicted proteins | sample RVTome_8_FD_192427 | JGI IMG/M metagenome (GOLD analysis project Ga0272482, IMG submission 192427) | Soil microbial communities from uranium-contaminated site in the Upper Colorado River Basin, Wyoming, United States - RVT160D0 (version 2) ...
GACCACCAGTGGGCGGCCTACGACCTCCCCGCCTGGAAGGCGCGCCGCGACCGCCATCGCCATCCCGGCGCCCCGCCGGCCCCCCGGGTGGTCACCACCCGGCAGATGCTCGACGAGGGCCTGCGGGCCGGGCCCCACCACCGGCCCAACTGGTACGTGCCGCTGGTCGACCCGCTGGAGCTGCCCGAGGCCGAGCTGCCCGTCGACCCCTACGTGCTGGGCAGCCGGCTGGGCGACGGCCGGGCCGTCACCCCCGGCGACCGCGCCCACCTCGACGCCGAGCTGTCCTGGCTCGCCACCCCGCCCACCGACACCGCCGCTGGCGACGCCGCGGCGACCAGCGGCGCCGTCGACGGCGCCGCGGTCGGCCCGGGCGCCGTCATCGGCGCTCCGGCTCCCGTCGCCGTCGGTGTTGCCCAGGGCGAGCCGGGTCCCCTCATCGGCGCTGGCGATCTCGTCGCCGGGGCCGCGGGAGACGTCGCCACGGTCGAGCCGGGGGCCCCCATCCCGGCGGCCTACGTGCGGGCCTCGGCCAAGCAGCGCCTGGCGCTGCTCCAGGGCCTGGCCGACACCGACGGGCAGGTGGTCGACGGCCACGGCACCGTCGAGTTGGCGCTCACCGATCTGGCCCTCGTGCAGCAGGCCCACGAGCTGGTCTGCACGCTGGGGCACAAGGCCGGTCGCATCCGTCGGCGGCGCATCGACGCGCCCGATGGGCGGCCGGCCACCATCTGGTGGTTCCGCTGGACGCCGCTCGACCCGGTGTTCCGCCTGCCCCGCAAGGCGGCCCAGCTGGAGGCCACGAAGCGCCACCGCACCCACGGCGTCACGAGCCGGCGGGCGGTCCACGCCATCCGCCCGGTGGCGTCGGTGCCGGTGCGGTGCATCACCGTCGACTCGCCGGGTCACCTCTACCTGGCCGGCCGCACGATGGTCCCCACCCACAACACGTCGTTCGCCCTGGGCATGGCCACCCACGCCGCGCTCTACGCCAACTTCCCCGTGCTCGTGTTCAGCCTCGAGATGGGCAACCTCGAGCTCAGCCAGCGCATGCTGTGCGGCGAGGCCCGGATCGACTCCCAGCGGGTGCGGACCGGCAACCTCAACGAGGACGACTGGGGCCGCATCAGCCAGGCCATCGGCCGGCTGGCCTCCGCTCCGATCTGGATCGACGACAACCCCAACCTCACGGTGATGGAGATCCGGTCCAAGGCCCGGCGGCTCAAGAGCCAGGTCGGCAACCTGGGCATGATCGTGATCGACTACCTCCAGCTGATGACCGGCCGGGGCAGCGCCGAGAACCGCCAGGTCGAGGTGTCGGAGATGAGCCGAGGCCTGAAGATCCTGGCCCGCGAGCTGGAGTGCCCGGTGGTGGCGCTCTCGCAGCTGTCCCGCCAGCTGGAGATGCGGGCCGACAAACGGCCGATGCTGGCCGACCTCCGCGAGTCGGGGTCGATCGAGCAGGACGCCGACGTCGTGATGTTCCTCTACCGCAACGACGTGTACAACAGCGACTCCCCGGACCGGGGCCAGGCCGAGGTCATCGTGGCCAAGCATCGAAACGGCCCCACCGGCGTCGCCCGCCTGGCCTTCCTGGCCCAGTACACCCGCTTCGCCAACATGGCCCGCGTCGAATAGCGGGGCCGCCGGCTCAGGTCGGGCGGAGGGGCTCGAAGAACTCCCGGATGTCGCGGCCGAGGACGTCCGGCACGGTGCGGGCCGGGTGGTGGCCGCCCCGGTCGTAGGTGTTCCACGTGACGATGCCCGGGTGGTCCCGCCGGGCGAACCGCTGCACCGAGCGGAACACGTCGTCCCGGAACGTGGCGACCCCCACCGGCACTGCCGTCGGGGGAGGGGCGTCGCCGCCGAGCGGCGCGTAGGCGACGTCGGCCGCGGAGCCGGAGGTGTTGGTGAGCCAGTGGATGGTGGCGTTGGTGAGGATGTAGTCGGCGTCGACCTCGGGGCCGTACAGCTGGAGGCTCCAGGCCAGCTGACCGGTCGGCGAGTCGCCCAGGGCGTGGGCCAGGGTCTGGGGCTGGGTGGCGTGGAGCTGCAGGTAGGCCCCCTGGTCGCGGAGGAACCGTTGCGACGTCCGCAGGTCGTCCCGCTCCTCGACCGACAGCCCGTCCAGTTCGTCCGGGTCCCCCGACGGCAGGGAGAACACCTGGGTCACGTGCACGCCGGCCACGTGGTCCGGATCGAGCCGGCCCAGTTCCAGCGAGATCATGGCGCCGACGTCGTTGCCGTGGGCGCCGTAGCGCCGGTAGCCGAGCCGGCGCATCAGCTCGGCCCAGGCCCGGGCCACCCGCCGCCGGTCCCACCCCGGCTCCGCCGGCGCGGCGGAGAAGCCGAACCCGGGGATGGACGGGATCACGAGGTCGAAGGGCGCCGGCCCGTCAACCAGCCGCGGGACGAGGTCGAGGTACTCGACCACCGTCATCGGCCAGCCGTGGGTGAGGAGCAGCGGGAAGGCGCCGGGCGCCGGCGAGCGCACGTGGAGGAAGTGGACGTCGAGCCCGTCGATCGTCGTGACGAACTGGGGGTGGGCGTCGAGCCGGGCCTCCCAGGACCGCCAGTCGTACCCGGTCCGCCACCGTGCCACGAGCGACCGCAGCCGCTCCACCGTCACGCCCCGGGCTTCGCCACCGGGCAGCTCCGGGACGAACCGGGCCCGGTCGGCCCGATCCGACAGGTCGTCGAGGAGCGGCTGTGGCACGTCGATCCGGTAGGGCCGGATCGACGGCTCAGCCGTCGTCATCGGGGTCCAGGGCGTCGAGGGCGGCGGAGAGGCGGGTGAGGGCCTCCAGCGTCGCGTGCAGCCGATCGGGCCCCAGCGCCTCGGCCAGCCGGTGGGAGAACACCGCGTGCTGCGGGTCGATCCGGCGCACCGCGGCGTAGCCGGCGTCCGTGGGTCGCACGAGCTTGGCCCGGCGGTGCATCGGGTTGGGCAGGTACTCGGCCAGCCCCTCGGCGACCAGCACGTCGGCCAGGCGCTGGACGCTCTGGCGGGTGATCCCCATGGCCCGGGCGATGCCCGCCACCGGCAGCGGCTCCCGCAGCACCGCCCCCAGCACCTGCCACCGGGCCGCGGTGAGCCCGGCCGGGCGGGCCAGCTCCTCGGCGACCCCGAGGAGCTGGCCGTTCAGGCGGAACACGGTGAGGGCCGTTCCGGCCAGGAGCTCTTGTTCCTCGTTCAAGCGGTGGCGCTCATCAGGTCGTAGTAGCCGGCGGGGTCGTGCAGGCCGTACAGCTTGTACCACGCGGCCAGCACCTCGGGCTCGTACATGTCGAGCAGCGAGAAGATCTCGCGGGCGAACTCGGCGGGCGCCGTGGCGGTGGCGGTGACCAGCCCGCGGTCGGTGACGGCGGGGGCGTCGACGTAGTGCTCGCTGCCGCCGTAGCCCACGGCCTGGAGGTACTCGAGGGCGTTGCTGGTGTGGCGGCGGTCGTCGAGCAGACCGGCGGCGGCGAGGCCACCCGTGGCGCCGCAGATGGCGGCCACCGGCACGCCGGCGTCGAGGAACGCCCGGGCCGCCGCCGCGAACTCGGTGTTCCCGCCGGTGAGCCAGACATCGGCGCCGGGCAGGATCAGCAGGGCGCTGTCCTCCGGCCGCAGGTCGGCGAGGACCACGTCGGGGACGATCCGCAGGCCGCCCATCGTGGTGATCGGCTCGGCGGTGGCCGCCACGGTCACGACCCGGTACCGGCCCGGCGCCTTCTGGTAGGCGTCGCTGTTCACGTGGCTGGTCGCGTGGCCGATCTCCCAGTCGGCGAGGGTGTCGTAGATCGCGAGGTGAACGTTCTGCGGGTTCGTCATGACAGCATCCTGTCAAATCGACAGGATGCTGTCAAGTGTCGGGCTCGCCCGATGCACCGCCGGCTCGTTCACGGGCGTTGGTGGTCAGCTCCGGTCCGCACGATGCGCAGCCGGCTCGTACACGGGCGTGCCCGACGAGTCATGTCACGGGAGGACGAGGTGGAAGTCGCCGAACTCGTGGCCGGCGAAGCCAGCGGCGATCGCCCGCTCGTAGCTGCGGTCGAGCGCCTCGCGGCCGGCCACCGCCTCGACCAGCATCAGGTGCGACGCCTCGGGGTCGTGCCAGCCGCTGATCAGCCCGTCGACCGCCCACACACCCCGCTCGGGCGTGATCACCAGGTCGGTCCAGCCCTCGCCGGCCCGCACCCGGCCGGTGGGGTCGGCCACCGACTCGATCGCCCGGGTGGCGGTGGTGCCCACGGCGACGATCCGCCGCCCCTCGGACCGGGCGTGGTTCACGGCCGCCGCCGTGGCCGGCGGCACGGCGTAGCGCTCGGGGTAGGGGGTCTCGCCCGCCTCCGGCGACGCCACCCCGGTGTGGAGCGTGATGGGGGCGATCGCCACGCCCTCGCTCACCAGCCGGGTCACCAGCTCGGGCGTGAACCCGCGGGCGGCCGACGGCATCTCGGCGCTGCCCGGCACGGTGGCGAACACCGTCTGGTAAGCCGACAGCGGCCACGGCCGGGCGTCGCGCCCGTAGCGGATCGGCCGCCCGAACCGGGCCAGGTGCTCGTCGAGCGGCCGGGGCAGCCGCAGCCGCGCCGCCCACAGCCGCACCGGGCCGGAGCCGTCGGCGTGACGGTGACCGTCGGGCCGGTACGGCTCGAGGAGGTCGAGGCGGGCGCCGCCGGGCAGGAGCAGCGGGCGGTCGGGCGGGAAGTCGAACCACGGGGTGCTGCCGGCGCCGTGGCGGTGGCGGGGCTCGACCACCCATCGCCCGGTGTCGTCGAGCTGGGTCGAGAGGTGGACGACCAGGCCGCCGTCCACGTCGGGCGCCGGGGCCACGTCGCCGATGCCGTCGGCCACCAGGGCGGCGGCCCGGGTCGCCGACACGTTCACGACCACCACGTCACCAGCGTCGAGGAACGCCGGCAGGTCGGCCATCGTCGCCTCGACCAGCCGGTCGTCGTGGCGCCCGGCCACCAGCAGCCGGGCGTCGTCGCGCCGCCCGCCGGTGAGGTCGAGAGGCGCCCGGGGTGCCAGCGGCGTCGTCTCCAGCGGGGGAGCGCTCACGACGCCACCCCCGTCGTCGCCGCGGCCACGGCGGCGGGCACCTCGCGGGCCTCGTAGCGGCCGCTCGGCAGGTGACCTGCCAGCAGCGCCCGGAGCCCGGGGACGCTCACCTCGGGCGGCGGTAGCTCGGAGATGTCCTGGCCCGGCGCCGACTCCTGGTACATCTGCGTGCGCATCTCGCCGGGATCGACCCGGTAGACCAGCAGCTCCGGCCGCTCGACGGCCACCACCGCGAACGCCTGCTCCAGGGCCGCCTTCGACGCCCCGTAGCCGCCCCACCCGTGGTAGGCGCGGGTGGCGGCGTCGGAGGTGATGGCGATCACCCGGGCGCCGTAGCGGAGGTGGGGGAGCAGGTCCTGGGCCAGGGCAACGGGGGCGATCACGTTCACCTCGAACGTGCGCCGCAGGGTCTCGATGGGCGTGTCGAGCACGTCGGGCAGGGGGCTGGCGCCGAGGGTGCTGGCGTTGAGGACGAGGGCGTCGAGGCCGCCGAGATCGCAGGCGACGGTGTTGAGGGCCTCGCGGTGGGCAGGGTCGGCGATGTCGCCGGCGACGGTCCGGACCGTGGTGAGGGCCGAGAGCTCGTCGGCCACGGCCTGGAGGGCGTCGGCTCCCCGGGCGTCGAGGACGAGCTGCCAGCCGTCCCGGGCGAGGTCCCGGGCCAGGGCGAGACCCAGGCCGCGGGAAGCGCCGGTGATGAGTGCAGTGGGCGTGTGGGTCATGCCCACGACGCTACGAACGCCCTGGTCAGGCCCCATCGGCCCCCGGACCGGTTCCGCCTGGGCCCGAAGGCCTAGGCCCGGCTAGGCCCTACGACTCGGGGGCGGTCACGCCGTGCCGGGCGGCGTAGAGGGCGGCCTGGGTGCGGTCGTGGACCCGCAGCTTGGTGAGGATGCTGCTCATATGGGTCTTGACCGTCTTCTCGGCCACGTACAGGGCGTCGGCGATCTGGCGGTTCGACATGCCCTGGCCCAGCAGTCCGAGGACGTCGTGCTCGCGGGGTGTCAGCTCGGCGAGGCGGTCGTCCACGGCGGGCCGGGCCGACGTGGCCCGGTCGAGCACCCGGGGCGCCACCGCCGGGCCCAGCACGCTGCCGCCCCGGTGGACGGTGCGGACGGCGGCCTCGAGGTCGGACGGGTCGACGTCCTTGAGCAGGTAGCCCGACGCCCCCGCCCGCAGGGCCGGGAGCACCTGGTCGTCGCCCACGAAGCTGGTGAGCACCAGCAGCCGCGGCACCGGGCCGTCGCCGTCGCCGAGGTCGCGGATCCGGCCGATCGCCTCGATCCCGCCGCCGGGCATCATCAGGTCGACCAGCACCACGTCCGGGCGGAGGGCGGCGACGACCTCGACCGCCTCGTCGGCCGACCCCGCCTCGCCCACCACGTCGATGCCCGGCCGCGACGACAGGAACGACCGCAGCCCCTCCCGCACCACCGGGTGGTCGTCGGCGACCACCACCCGGATCACCTCGTCGTCAGCCATGGGGCACCTCGGCCGAGACCCGCGTGCCATCGCCTGGTGCCGAGTCGACGTGCAGGCGCCCGCCCAGCGCCCGGGCCCGCTCGAACATCGACGTGAGCCCCAGTCGCCGGCTGCGGACGGCGAGCTCGGACGGGTCGAACCCGGTGCCGTCGTCCTCGATCTCCACCCGGAGCACCCGGCGCGCCTCGTCGGCCCGCAGCCGCACCACCAGCTTGGTGGCGCCGGCGTGGCGGACCACGTTGGCCACCGCTTCCTGCACGATCCGGAACAGCTGGCGCTCGGTCTCGGCCGGCAGGTCGGGGCAGGTGCCGTCGACCACCAGCTCGACGGTGAGGTCGCTGGTGCGCTTCAGCAGGTCGAGCTGCTTGCCCAGCGCCGCCACCAGCCCGTCGACGGCCAGGTCGGGCGGTCGCAGGTCGTAGATCAGCGCCCGCAGCTCGCCGAACGCCTCGTCGAGCAGGCGGCTGGCCCGGCCCAGGCGCTCCACCGCGGTGTCGATGGCCGACCGAGCGATCCCGCTGCCGTCGCTCGGTGCCAGGGCGCTGGCCGCGGTCTGCACGGCCAGGCGGGCGCCGAACAGGGTCTGGGTGAGGGCGTCGTGCAGCTCGCGGGCGATCCGGTCGCGCTCGCCGGCCACGCTCAGCTCCCGGCTCTCCTCGTAGAGCCGGGCGTGCTCCACCAGCACCGCGGCGTGGGGGGCGAACAGGCTGACGAGCTGCTCGTCGGTCTCGTCGAAGGCGTCGGCGCCCACCTTGTCGGTCAGGTAGAAGGCACCGATCACGTCGCCCCGCAGGAGGATCGGGTAGCCGAGGAACGACCGCATGTCCGGGTGGTTGGCCGGCCACCAGCCCCGGAACCGGGGGTCCTGGCGCACGTCGGGGGTGCGGTAGGGCTCGGGCTGGGTGAGCATGGCGTCGAGCAGCCCGTGCGACCGGGGCAGCGGTCCCAGCGAGGCGATCAGCTCGTCGTCCATGCCGTCGGTGATGAAGCGGGCGAACCCGCCCTCGCCGTCGGGCACCCCCAGCGCGGCGTAGCGGGCCCCGACGAGGTCGCGGGCCCCGCACACCAGCCGCTGGAGCACGGCGTCGAGGGACAGGTCGGTGGTGGCGCTGACGAGGGCGTCGCTCACCGCGGCCAGCGCCCGCAGGCGCACGGCCTCGGTGACCGGCTCGTCAGGCCGCCCGCTCCCGTTCCCTCCCGGTCCCTCCGGCTGCTCGCTCACTGGCTTGGAGGGTAACGGCGGCGGGCCGCCGGGCGGGGCGGGGCAGCTCGACCCGGGCGAACACCGCCAGCAGCGCGGCCAGCAGCACGCCCGGGCCCACGATCCACAGCGGGCGGGCCAGCCACCAGGCCGCCGTGGCCTCGTCGCCCAGCGTGAAGCCGGCGGCCTCGTAGGCCAGCAGGAAGCCGACCAGCGCCGTCATGTGCCAGCAGAACACGGTCATCGCCACGGCGTTGGCGGCCACCACGGCCTTCCACACCGAGCGTCGCTGGAGCCAGGCCCGCAGCGGAGTGGCGACCGTGAGCACCACGCCCAGCTGGAACAGCGCCAGCGCCGCGATGCAGGCCGACGTGGGCGACATGTTGCTCACGCCCTCGCCCCGCACCGCCACCATCGAGCTGGAGTAGGGGCCGACCGTGGTCAGCGCCACCAGCGCCCCCAGGCCGAGCGTCACCACGGTGCCCACCGACGCCCGCGGCCCGAACCAGCGGACCGTCCGGCACACGGCCGTGCCCGGCAGCGACCAGTCGCGCCACACGTAGCCGAGCTGGTGGGCGAACACCCACACCAGCGCCGAGCCGGCGTAGCCGACGGCCCCGCTGGGGTCGATGTCGACACCGAGGCGCACGGCGTCGGCCACGGCGATGCCCGCCGCCAGCAGGCCCAGCGTCGCCCACGGGTGGGCGTCGTGGGCCCGGGTGGTCCACGGCGTCAGCGTCACCACCGCCACGTACACGCCGAGGAACCACAGCGGCACGAACACCACCATCCCCCAGTCGAGCACCGAGCGGCCGCCGCTGGCCCACCACGCCAGGTCGACCACCGCCCAGCAGGCCACGTACACGGCCACCGGCCGCAGCAGCCGCTCGAAGCGCTTGGACCAGAACTGGCGGGGGCCGCCGCCGTGGCGCCGGATCCCGTCCCAGGCGGCCCGGTTCGCGTACCCGCCCACCACGAAGAACAGGGGCATCACCTGCAGCAGCCAGGTCGCCGCCCACAGCCCGGGCACGTCGCCGATCGGGTTGGGCATCCGCAGCGACCCGCCGCGCCAATGGGTGATCGAGAAGGTCCAGTGCCACAGCACCACCACGGCGATGCTGGCGGCCCGCAGGAAGTCGACCACACGGTCCCGCGACGCCGGTGTCCCGTCGACCAGTGCATCCACGTTCAGGGTCGCCGGTCCCTCGGTCGGGGCCGGCGAGGCCGATGTCGTCGTCACCATGCCCCGAGTGTCCGACCGACGGGCCGGTGGGGACATCGGGTACAGACCCCAACGACCCCTGGGGAACCCCCAGGGAACCCCGGGCGGGCGTTGGCTAGCCCTCCGGCCGTCGACGACGAGGGCGCTCGTGGTGGCCCTTCTCGATGAACTGGATGATGCGGGTGGCGACGTCGATGCCGCTGGTCTTCTCGATGCCCTCCAGGCCCGGCGAGCTGTTGACCTCCAGCACCACCGGCCCGTGGTGCGAGCGCACCACGTCGACACCGCACACGTTGAGGCCCATCGTCTTGGCGGCCCGGGCCGCGATCGACCGCTCCTCAGGCGTCAGCTTCACCTTCTCGGCCGTGCCGCCCCGGTGCAGGTTCGACCGGAACTCGCCGGCCTGGCCCTGGCGCTTCACGGCGGCGACCACCCGGCCACCCACCACGAACGCCCGGATGTCGGCGCCCCGGGCCTCCTTGATGTACTCCTGCACCAGGATGTTGGCCTTGAGCTGGCGGAACGCCACGATCACCGACTCGGCGGCCTTCTTCGTCTCGGCCAGCACCACGCCGATGCCCTGCGTGCCCTCGGTGAGCTTCACCACCACCGGCGGTCCGCCCACGGTGTCGAGCAGGCCGTCGATGTCCTTGGTCGAGTGGGCGAAGCCGGTGACCGGCAGGCCGATCCCGTTGCGGGCCAGCAGCTGCAGGGCTCGCAGCTTGTCGCGCGCCCGGCTGATCGCCTGCGACTCGTTGGCCGTGAACACGCCCATCATCTCGAACTGCCGCACCACGGCCGTGCCGTAGAAGGTCTGCGACGCCCCGATGCGCGGGATGACGGCGTCGACGTCGGTCAGCTCCTCGCCCTGAAAGATCACGGTCGGCCGGTGCGCCGTGATGTTCATGTAGCAGCGCAGGTAGTCGATGACCGCGACTTCGTGGTCGCGCGCTTCAGCGGCCTCCCGCAACCGGGAAGTTGAGTACAAGTTCGGGTTGCGCGAGAGGATGGCGATCTTCACGGGAGTGACGGTGGTGAGCCGGAGGCGTGACTGTAGTTCCGCCGGCGGCGAACGAGCGGTTCGGGTCGACCACGAAGCGGCGGCGGATGGCGGACCGTCCCAGCAGCATGCGGAAGCCCATTTCATCACGCCGTGTCAAGGTCAGGTCGATCCGGAATCGGCGCCCCGCGAGCGACAGCGCGGTGCGCACCACGGGCCGCCGTTCGACGTCGCCGTTGCTGGATCGGACGTCGCGCACGTCGACCAGCGGCGCCTCCACGCGCATGCCGAAGTTCTCGTCGTTCTCCAGCGGGTGGAGCACGAAGCGGAGCCGCGGGGGCGAGCTGCCGGGGACCACCTCGACATCCCAGGCGTGCAGGCTCGACGAACGAGCGCCGGTGTCGACTTTCGCCTTCACCGCCACGCCACCGAGATCCGGGAACGCCACCCACTCTCGCCAGCCAATCACCGTCGGAACGGTCATCAATTCGAAACGTTAACCATGTACGCGGCCGAAACCATGCATTTCACCCATGTCTTATGCCCAGCTTGCGTCCCGTTACGCTGACGAGATGGAGGGATCGGGGCTGCTCGGAGGGCCGGATTTCCTGGCCTACCTGGTGTTGGCGCTGGGTGGGGCCATGGCGGCAGGGAGCGTGATGGCGCTCGTCCGGCCGCCCGAGAACCGCAAGGAAGGCGACCTCGAATCGGCCCCGGTGGCCCGCAGCGTGTTCATGGCCGTGCTCGGCGGGCTCGCCGCGCTGTGGGCCGTGGCGACGTTGATCGCCGGCTGAACGTCTCGCGGCCGGCGGGCCGACCGGGACGCCGGGCATCTGGTCGGTGGGCCCCGGCGGCTACTCGGCCGGGACCGCCTCGGCCAGCTGCGGCACCAGGTGCTCCACCGCGTAGGGCAGGCTCAGCACCGTGCCCCAGGTGAGGGCGCCAGCGATCAGCTGGTCCTCGATGAAGATGCTGCGCCCGGCCTGGACCACCTCGAGGCCCGGGTAGAGCGGCTTGCTCTCGATGTCGGCCCGGAGCTCCGGCTCGTGGCCGATGTTCCACACGAGCAGGTCGCGGTCGAGCAGCTCCATCTGCTCGTCGCTCACCGGGGCGGCGTCCTTGTCGCCCACCATCTCGGCCAGGTCCTCGGGCAGCACGAACCCGAGCTGCTCCATGAACTTCGTGCGCGGGTCGGCGGCGCCGCGGACGAACGAGTTGCCCGGCTCGAAGATCTCGGCCACCAGCGCCTCGACGCCCTCGAACTGCGGGTTGGCGGCCGCGGCGTCGGCGAACAGCGCGTCGACCTCCTCGATCAGCTCCTCGGCCCGGTCGGGCTGACCCAGCGCCGAGCCGACCATGCGGGTGGTCTCCTGCCACGGCATGCCATAGGGCGGGAAGTCGGCGGACGGGGCGATCGTGGGGGCGATCTCGGTGAGCGTGGCGTACTGCTCGTCGTCCATGTCGGTGTAGAGCCCGATGATGAGGTCGGGGTCGAGGGCGGCGATCTCCTCGTACTTGTAGTCGGCCTCACCGGTGAAGGCGCCCTTGTTGAGCACGGTCGGCTCGGCGTCGCCCAGCTCGTCCTGGGCCCACTCCCAGGTCGAGAACTCGTAGTCGCCGTACCAGTCCGTCACCGCCACCGGGGCGACGCCGAAGGCGAGGACGAAGTCGTGGTCGCTCAGGCCGACGGTGACCACCCGCTCGGGGGCCTCCTCGATCTCGGTGGTGCCGTGCATGTGCTCCACCGATGTCGGGAACCCTCCCTCGGAGCCGGTCGCGGGCTCCGAGCCGGAGGGCGCCGACGACTCGTCCGAGCCCGAGCCGGTCGACTCGTCGTCGTCGTCGCCACAGGCCAGCAACGAGGTGGTGAGCAGCAGGAACAGGGCGCTGCCGAACAGGGATCGGCGCCGCGCATGGTGAGGAGCAGTACTCCCAGCGGTCGTCATGCCGCTGAGGTTAGGCGCGCCTTACAGGAGCAGTTAATTCAGGTCGACACGCTCGAGGCGCAGGCCCAGCGACTCGAGGGTCTCGAAGGGGCGGTTGTAGCCCCGCTCCAGGTGGTGGATGCCGTGCAGCAGCGACGGGCCCTCGGCCACCGCCGCGGCGATGACCGACGAGAAGCCGGCCCGGACGTCGGGGATCGTCACCTCGGCGCCCTGCAGCTTCGACACGCCGCGCACGACCGCCGAGTGGATGGCCGACGAGTCGTGGAAGCGGCAGGCGGGACCACCCAGGCAGGTGTCGAACAGCTCGATCTCGGCGTTCATCGCCTTGAGCGCCTCGACGTAGCCCAGCCGGTCCTCGTAGACCGTCTCGTGGAGCACCGACATGCCCTCGGCCTGCGTCATCAACACGATGAGGGGCGGCTGCCAGTCGGTCATGAACCCGGGGTGGGTGTCGGTCTGCACGGCCGCCGGGCGGAGGCCGTTCTGCGCGTGGGCGGAGATCCAGTCGTCGGTGATCTCGAAGCTGGCGCCCATGCCCTGGAGGGTGTTGATGGCGGTGACCAGGCGATCCTGGGCGCAGCCCGCCACCCGCACCCGGCCGCCGGTCATCAGCCCGGCCACCAGGTAGGAGAAGGCCTCCAGCCGGTCACCGGCCAGACGGGTGGACGCGCCACCCAGCTGGTCGACGCCCTCGACCACGATGCGGCGGTCGGGGCTGAAGCCGATGCGGGCCCCCATCCGCTGGAGGAACAGGGCCAGCTCGGTGACCTCGGGCTCGACCGCGGCGTTGCGGATGACCGTGCGGCCCTCGGCCAGCACGGCGGTGAGCAGGATGCTCTCGGTGGCGCCCACGCTGGGGTAGGGCAGCGTGATCCGCGCCCCCCGCAGCCGGTCGGCCCGGGCGACGATGCCGTCGGACCCCGCCTCGATGTCGGCCCCCATGGCCTGCAGGGCGGCGATGTGGAAGTCGACCGGGCGCGAGCCGATGCGGTCGCCACCCACCAGGGGCACGAACGCCTCGTGGTTGCGGTGCAGCAGCGGGCCCAGCAGCAGGATGGGGATGCGGTTGAGGCCGGTGAACTCCATCGGCACGTGGGCACCCGGGGTGGCCGTGGGCTCGATGGAGATCCGGTCGCCGTCGATCTCGACCCCGACACCCAGCGAGGTCAGGATGTCGGCGGTGATGCCGACGTCACCGACGTCGGGAACGTTGGTGATGGTGCTCGGTGCGGTGCCCAGCATCGCCGCCACCATGTGCTTGGTCACGGCGTTCTTGGAACCCGCGACCTCGACCTCGCCGACGAGCGGGCCGTTCGGCTCGATCTGCCAAGCCGGCCCGGAGGCCTCTGCGTCCATGGGGCTCGACACTACCGGTGGCGGGGACGGCGACGGTTTCACCTCTCAGCGTTTCCACGCTGGGCGTTTTCCCAACCCCCGCAGGTCAGCGCCCACGCAACAACTTCACCTGGCCGACGGCGTGGATGCGCTCCTCGGCCAGGCGGTTGGCCGCCTCCGACGGCGTGACCCGCTCGGCGTCGGCTCGGGCGAACACCTCCAGCAGGGTGGCGTGGATGGTGGTGATGCGCTCGTACGCCCGGTCGCGGTCGTAGCCGTTGGGCTCCTCGGCGATGTTCATCACCCCGCCGGCGTTGGCCACGAAGTCGGGGGCGTACAGGACGCCGCGGTCGGCCAGGCGCTCGGCGTCGGCCTCGGTGGCCAGCTGGTTGTTGGCCGAGCCGACCACCGCCGCGCAGCCCAGCTCGCCGATCGAGTGCCGGTTCAGCACGGCGCCGAGCGCGCAGGGGGCGAAGATGTCGCAGCCCACGGTGTGGGCCGCCTCGGGGCCGACCACCAGGGCGCCGTGGCGGTCGGCGATGGCGCTGGCCTTGGCCCCGTCCACGTCGGCCACCGTGAGCTTGGTGCCCTCGTCGGCCAGGTGCCCGGCCAGCGCCGCGCCCACCTTCCCGACCCCCGAGATGCACACGTGGCGCCCGGCCAGCGACGGCGAACCCCACAGCCGCTCGGCCGTGGCCCGCATCGCCCACAGCACGCCCCAGGCCGTGGCCGGCGACGGGTCGCCCGAGCCGCCCAGCGACTCGCTCACCCCGGTCACGTACGGGGTCTCGCGGCGGACCAGGTCCATGTCGGCCTGGGTGGTGCCCACGTCCTCGGCGGTCAGGTAGCGCCCGGCCAGGCCGTCGACGAACCGCCCGTAGGCCCGCAGCAGGGGCTCGCTGCGCAGCTTCGCCGGGTCGCCCAGGATCACGGCCTTGCCGCCGCCCAGGTCGTTGCCGCAGACGGCGTGCTTGTAGGTCATCCCGCGGGCCAGGCGGCACACGTCGACCAGCGCGTCGCGCTCGCTGGCGAAGGGGTAGAAGCGGGTGCCGCCGAGCGCCGGGCCCAGCGCCGTGGAGTGGATGGCGACGATGGCCCGGAGGCCGCTCGGAGGGTGGTTGCAGAACACCACCTGCTCGCATCCGCCCGCGTCGACGACCTCGAACACCGTCTCATCGACCATCTCGTGGACAGTACGCCGGGAATCCGGGTTTCGGCGTCCAGCGTGGTGAGGGATACTTACCCTCCGTGACCACTACCCCGACAGCCGCTTACTCCATACGCCTCAAGGTCCGCCTCGAAAACCGCCCCGGCTCGCTCGGCCTCCTCGCCAGCCGGATCGGCGAGGTCGGCGCCAACATCACGGCTATCGGCGGCTTCGACGTACGGGGTCCGCACCTCGAAGAAGACATGGTCATCAACTGCCGCAACGATGCCCACATCGCCGAGGTGCGGGCGGCGGTCGAGGGCATCGAGGGCTGTGAGGTGCTCGAGCTGCTCGACCGCACCTACCTGATGCACGACGGCGGCAAGATCGAAGTGCTGGCCCGGATGCCGGTGAACGACCGCGACGACCTGTCGATGGCCTACACGCCCGGCGTCGCCCGCGTCTGCCAGACGATCGCCGACGACCCCACCCGCGTCCACGACCTCACGATCAAGAAGAACACGGTGGCCATCGTCACCGACGGCACCGCGGTGCTGGGCCTGGGCGACATCGGGCCCGAGGCTGCCCTGCCGGTCATGGAGGGCAAGGCCCTCCTGTTCAAGCACTTCGCCGGGGTCGACGGCTTCCCCATCTGCCTCGACGTGAACACGCCCGACGAGATCGTCGAGACCGTCGTGCGCCTGGCCCCCACCTTCGGCGGCATCAACCTGGAAGACATCGCCGCCCCGGAGTGCTTCGAGATCGAGGAGCGCCTCAACGACCTCCTCGACATCCCGGTGTTCCACGACGACCAGCACGGCACCGCCGTCGTCACGCTGGCCGCCCTCGAGAACGCCCTCAAGATCACCGGCAAGAAGATGGACGAGCTGTCGGTGGTCATCGCCGGCGTCGGCGCCGCCGGTGTGGCGATCTCGAAGATCCTCATGCAGGCCGGCGTCACCCAGCTGGTGGGCGTCGACCGCAAGGGCGCCATCTGGGACGGACGCGACGACCTCAACGTCGCCAAGCTGTGGTTCGCCGAGCACACCAACCCGGAGCGCCGCGAGGGCACGCTCAGCGAGGTGCTCCCCGGTGCCGACGTGTTCATCGGCGTGTCCGGCCCCGGCATCATCACGCCGTCCGACCTGCGCCGCATGGCGCCGGACCCGATCGTCTTCGCCATGGCCAACCCCACCCCGGAGATCACGCCGGAGGAGGCCGACGGCCTGGCCAAGATCATCGCCACCGGCCGAAGCGACTACCCCAACCAGATCAACAACGTGCTGGCCTTCCCCGGCATCTTCCGGGGTGCGCTCGACGTGGCCGCCACCTCGATCACCGAGAACATGAAGCTCGCCGCCGCGTCGGCCATCGCCGAGTGCGTGACCGACGACCTGGCGCCCGACCACATCGTCCCCTCGGTGTTCGACCCCCACGTGGCCACCAAGGTCGCCGCCGCCGTGGCCCAGGCGGCGATCGACGACGGCGTCGTCCGTCTTCATCGCCCGCCGCAGCCGTAGTCGCAGCTCGGCGATCGCCGCGCGCTCAGAACCAGGGTTCCGGTGCCCGGTCCTGCCGGTCGGTGGGGCCGGGCACCGTCGCGTCCGGGGCGGGGTGGTGACCGTGGTTGGGGGCGTGAGCGTGACCGTGGTGATGGCCGTGGCCGTCGTCGGCGGGGAGGTCCTCGGGCGCGGCGTCGGCCAGGATCGCCGCCGCCAGGAGGGTGGTCACCGGGACGGCCACCACCAGGCCGATCGAGCCCACCAGCATCCGCACGATCTCCACGGCCACGAGCTCGCCGGTGACCAGCCGGCCCAGCGGTTGATCGCCCTGGGCGAAGAACAGCAGGAGGGGCAGCGAGGCGCCGGCGTAGGCCAGCACCAGCGTGTTGACCGCCGACGCGACGTGGTCGCGGCCCACCCGGTGGGCCTCGCGGTAGAGCGGCCACAGGCCCAGGTCGGGGTTGGTCCGGCGCAGTGCGGCCACGGTCGACACCTGCGAGACGGTCACATCGTCGAGCACGCCGAGGGCGCCGATCACGATGCCGGCCACCAGGAGGCCCCGCAGGTCGAGGGCGTCGGCGGTGATGCGGAGGGTCTGGGCCTCCTCGCTGGCCAGGCCGGAGAGCTGGGTGGCGCCGGCCACCGCCACGGCCAGCCCGGCGGTGAGCGCCAGGCTGAACAGGGTCCCGGCCAGGGCGATCGAGCTGGTGATCGTCACACCGTGGGCCAGGTAGATGGCCAGGAACGCCACCGCCGCGCAGCCGACGAGGGCCACGGTGATGGCGGGCGTGTCGCGCAGCAGCGCCGGCACCACGAACAGCACCAGCACCACCAGGCTGAGGCCCAGGCCGGCCAGCGCACGCAGCCCCTGGAGCCGGCCGAACGCCAGCACCACCGCCACGAAGCCGACCAGCAGCCACAGGAGCGGGGTGGAGCGCTGGAAGTCCTCGAAGGCGTAGCGGAACTCGGCGGGGCTGTCGGGGAAGTGGCGCAGGACGATGGCGTCGCCCACGGCCAGGTCGGGCACCTCGAGCTGGCTGGCCCGGACCGAGAGGTCGACGTGCTGGCCGTCGTCGGCGCCGCCGGTAAGCCGCACGTCGTAGACGATGCAGTTGGCGGTGGCGCCGGGGATCTCGATGTCGCTGCAGGTCTGGTCGGCGGTGGCGCCGTCGATGGTGCCGTCGACGTAGTCGCGGGGGAAGGTCCCGATCTCGGGGGCCTCGCCGCGGGGCCACAGGGCCACCAGGCCCAGCACCGTGAGCGCGGCCAGGACGGCCATGCCGATGCCGAGCACCCGGCGCAGGTCGGCGGGCGGAACGTCGGCGCGGTGGCTGGGGCTGTCCGGTCGGCGGTCGGCCATGCGCTGCGGACGTTAGACCCCCTCCTTCTGTGCTTTCACCCGTTGCCCACGGGCCGGACGATGGCTATGGTACCTAGCAATGAGAACCGTTCTTAACTTGAGAACGGCGCTGGGGATCGGTGCTCTCGGGCTGGTGGTCGGCGTCG
>Ga0272482_10000245_pt1 | contig 17379 bp, 18 predicted proteins | sample RVTome_8_FD_192427 | JGI IMG/M metagenome (GOLD analysis project Ga0272482, IMG submission 192427) | Soil microbial communities from uranium-contaminated site in the Upper Colorado River Basin, Wyoming, United States - RVT160D0 (version 2) ...
GACCGCTACATGGCCGCGGTCGAGGCGGGCGACCTGGCCGCGGTGGCGGGGCTGCTGGCCGACGACGTCCGGGCGTCGATGCCGCCCTGGTCGCAATGGTTCCGGGACCGCAAGGCCGTCATGGGAGCGCTCGCCGAGAGCTGGGACCCGACCTCGCCGTCCTACGTGGGGCGGTTCCGGCTGCTACGGACGGCGGCCAATGGTCGGCCGGCGGTCGCGTCGTACGTGCGGGGCCACGGTCACGTCGAGCACCGGGCCTTCGCCGTGTCGGTGCTGACGATCGCCGAAGGCCGCATCCAGGAGATGGTCGCCTTCCACGACCGGGCCGTGTTCGCAGCGTTCGACCTGCCCACGGCGCTGCCGCCGCGGCCGGTCATCCTCGACGATGCGGCGCTCTGGCAGGCGACCGACAAGATCATCTACTCGACCACGCTCGACGAGGTCGTCACCGCCCGGACCCGGCTGGAGCGCCGGTTCACATCGACGCCGTGAAGGCCGTGAAGGACGGGGCCGACCGGCACCTCTCCATCGCAGGCCCCCTCCTCGCCGCCTCAGCCATCGCCGCGGGTCTGGTCGACGAGTACCACCTGTTCCTGGTGCCGGCCCTCGTCGGCGGCGGCAACCGGGCCCTCCCCGACGACGTCCGCCTCGACCTCGACCTGGTCGACCAGCGCCGCTTCGACGACGGCACCGCCTTCCTGCGCTACCACCGAACGGGCGCGTGACCGCCGGGAGTCATCCGGGCGGCGACAGGGGCACCGGTCGCCGCCCGGCACCCGCGATCGACGGGTGAGGTAAGGCGGGCGAGGTAACAACGCGGAGAGGCCGACACCCATCCAGAGCACGACCAGGTCTCCTGCACCCAGGGGCATCAACGGCCTCGCATGAGCTGCCCCGGCAACACGCAGCCGGACGGGTCGGCCAGGCCCCCGACGCCGGGAGAGGGATCGAGGCGGCGTCAGCCCGGCCCGATCGAGGGCGTCGGGTTACGTCGAGAGGGCCTTGGCGAGGCGGCGGGCGAGGACGTCGTGGGACAGGTCGGCGACGGCCCGGGCGCGGGCGGCGTCGCCCATCGAGCGGCGGAGGCCCTCGTCGTCGAGGAGACGAGCGAGGGACGCGGTGACGGCCGACGGGTCGTCGGGGTGGTCGACCACCAGGCCCGTCACGCCGTGCTCGACGGCCTCGGCCGCTCCCCCGCTGTCGCCGGCGACCTGGGGGATGCCACAGGCCGCGGCTTCGAGGAAGACCATGCCGAAGCCCTCCTGCTCCAACCCCGCCCACCGGTTGCGGCACAGCATGGCGAAGACGTCGGCGGCGCCGTAGAGCACCGGCAGCTCGTCGTCGGGCACCCGGCCCAACAGGCGGACCGGTGCACCACTGCGGGCGACCATACGTTCCAGCCGGTTCCGATCGCGACCCGAGCCGCCGATGGCGACCACCAGGTCGGGACGATCGACCGCCAGCTGGGCCGCGGCCTCGATGAGGACGTCCATCCCCTTCCGGGGCACGAGCCGGCTGAGGCTCACCACCAGCCGACCTTCCTCGGGCAGGCCGAACCGGGCTCGAGCGGCGCGGCGCTGCTCGTCGGCGAGCGGGACGAACCGGTCGACGTCGACCCCCGGCGGGACGATCGTCACCGGCAACGGGCCCTTGACCGCCCGCTCCGCCTCGGCCGCCGGGTAGCCGCCGGCGGCGATGACCTCCTGCGCACCCCGCAGCACCCGGACCAGCGCCGCCCGGCCCCCGGGCAGACGACCCGGCACGGTGACCTCGGCGCCGTGGAGCACCACGCCGTAGGGGGTGGCCAGGCGGGGACCGATCAGCCCGACGGGCAGCGCCGGGTCGAGCAGCACCAGCCCGGCCCCGGTCCGCTCGGCCAGCTCGTCGACCCGTCGCACCAGCGACGGCGTGGGCAGCAGCACCTTCTCCTCGGTGCGCCCGACGGCGAAGGGCTGCGCCGCGTCCCACTCGTCCGCCCCTTCGTAGGGCGTGGTGAGGACCGTGAAGCTGAACGGGTCGAGACGCCGCCACAGCTCCCACAGGTAGGTCTGGATGCCGCCCAGCTTGGGCGGGAAGTCGTTGGTGACCAGGATGTGCTTCATAAGGCCCGCACCTCCACGGGCGCCGCCAGCTCTTCTCGGACAGTTGGATCGGCGTCGTCGGCGGGCAACAGGTCGGCCCGTCCCATCCGCCGGGCCGCCCACACGGCATGCGCCCGCACCAGCGGGTCGTCGTGCGCCAGGGCGCCGCGCACGGCGGCTATCACCCGCGGGTCGGTGGGATCGCCGATGTTGCCCAGCACCACCAGGGCGTTGCGGCGCAGGTGCCGCGCCTGGCGCCGGGCGATGTACCAACGGCCGTGCCGGGCGAGCAACTCGTCGTCGGGCGTCGCCAACAGGTCGACCATGTCGACGTGGGTCTCCGCACCGATCCCCGGTGCACCCGCGGACCGACCCGGCTCCTCCGGTTCGTCCGGCTCGTCGGCGGCGTCGAGGCGGGCGGCCCGGCGGTTGGGCGGGCACACCTCCTGGCAGTCGTCGCAGCCGTAGATCCGGTCGCCCAGCGCCTCCCGGTGCTCGCGGGGGAACGAGCCCTCCATCTGGAGCAACCAGGCCAGGCAGCGACGGGCGTCGACCACCCCCGGGGCCACGATCGCCCCGGTGGGGCACCCGTCGAGGCAGCGGGTGCAGGTGCCACAGCCGTCGGCCACCGGCTCGGCGACGTGCGACGCCAGCGGCGCGTCGGTCACGACCGAGCCCAGGACGAACCAGCTCCCCTGCCCCGGCAGCAGCAGGTTGGCGTTCTTCCCGTACCAGCCGAGGCCGGCCCGCCGGGCGGCCTCGCGGTCGACCAGGGCGTTGTCGTCGGCCAGCACCCGGGTGCGCCAGCCCTCGTCACGGAGGCGCTCGGCGATCGCCGACAGCCCCGAGCGCAGCTCGCCGTAGTGGTCGACCCAGGCGTAGCGGGCCACGGCGCCCACCGGGCCGTCGACCTCCGGGCGTGGCCCCCGACGGTAGGACCGGGCCGCCACGACCAGTGACCGGGCGTCGGGCAGGGCCTGGCGGGGGTCGGTCGATCGCTCCGGCTTGCGATACGTGAACGCCATGCCGCCGTGCAGGCCCTCGGCCTTGCGGTGCTCCAGGTGACGCCGGGTCGACGTGAACGGCTCGGCCACCGTCACCCCCACCGCGTCGAGCCCGTGGGCGCGACCCAGCGCCTGGAGCTCGGCCACGTCGGGGACGTGACGGGCACGGAGGGTGGACGGGGACATCACGTCATTCAACCAGTGCGGCGCACATGCCGCAGCTCAGGGACCAGTCCGCCTTGCGACAACGTCCGTAGAGCCCGGACCTCGGCCACGTCGATCACCAGGGCGTCGCCGGGTTCTCGGGAGCAGATGTAGGACACCAGGCAGTCGCCGCAGGCGTCGGAGCCCTGGAGCGCACACTCGTCACAGTCGATGCGAAGCATGTGACGGACCGTACGGACAGGGTGTGACAGTTAAGCCCGGTCGACCCGACAGAAACCCGAAAATAGGCCCCTGACCAGGGGGAGAGCGTTGTCAAGGGCGGAGGGCGGCGACCAGCTGGCGGGAGTGGAGCAGGTTCGCGCCCAGCGCGCGAGCGCCTTCCCGGACCCGCTTGTCGCTGGAGGCCACCGTCACCGGGCGGTGGGGCGGGAGCTGGGCGACCATGTCGAGCACCACGTCGTCGGCCTCGACCCCCGGCGGCGAGAAGCGGACCCGCACCAGCGGCCGCGCCCGGCCCCGCACACCCGAGGCCTCGACCTGGACGCCGTCGAACACCACCTCGATGGGCGCCGCGGTCCGCAACGCCTTCTCCTCGAGCGCGATGAGGAGGCGGCGACGCTGCTCCCGCACGGGCACGTCGGGCCAGCCCACCATCGACACGTTGTAGCCGTCGACCAGCAGCAGCATCCCGGGTGCCCGGAGCAGGTGGTCGACCACGTCGACCGCATCGTCGCGCAGGCCCGGCGGCAGCGGCACCGGCTCGCGCCGCTCGGAGCTCGGGGGCGGGTCGACACCGGGCCGGCGGCTGGCCGCCACCCGATCGAGGTCGTCGTCGGGGCCGACCACCGTCGACTCCTCCAGCGCCCGCATCTCGTCGGCCAGCGCCGCCGCCCGGCGGGCCACGGCGTGGACGGCCTCGTGGAAGCGCTGCAGGTCGCCGGGGCCACGGGTGGCCTCGGCGGCCAGGTGGTCGGCCAGCTCGGCGCGGGCGGTGTCGACCTCGGCGCCCAGCTTGGCGGCCCGCTCGTCGGCCTGCCGGAGGCGTTGCTCGAGGTCGGCCCGGGCCTCGCGCTCGTGGGCGACGTCGGCCTCCAGGTCGGCGACCGACTGCTCGGCGGTGGCCCGCCGGGACCGCTCCGAGGCCAGCTCGGCCCGCATCTGCTCGACCTTGGCGGTGGCCGCCCGCGCCGACTCGTTGGCCCGATCGGCGGCGGCCTTGGCCGAGGCGAGGCGGCGGCGAGCGTCCTTCTCGCTGCGCGCGTCGGCGCGGTCGGCGGCGTGGGCGGCCTGCTCGACGATCAGCTCGTCCAGCTCGCCGTCCCACCCGTCGGGACGGCCCAGCCACAGGACCCCGGCCCGCCCGACCGTGGCCTCGTCCACCGTGGCGGCCACCCGCTCGCGGAACTCGTCGTCGCCGTCGACCACCCGGGTGATGGCCTGGAGCACCGGGACCGAGAGCTTCTTGAACCCGAGGTAGCGGGCCAGGCCGGCGGGCGGGACGACCTGGGGATCGGCCGTCAGGCCCTCACGGGCGACGGCGAGAGCGGCCTCGATCGCCGGGCGAAGGACGCGGGCCGCGTCGGTCAGGTCGCTTCCGCCGGGTCGGCCGCCGCTTCGTGGACCGGGATCGTCTCGACGTTGGCCCCGCTCCCGCACCAGCGGCAACTCACCTCTTCGACCGACTCGTCGAGCACGACCTCGTCCTCGACTCGCAGCTCACCACCCACCGAGAAGTGGTGGTAGGCGCGCGTTCGACGTGACGCCACGACGTCGAAGCGCGTCAGGTTGCCGCAGGCCGAGCAGCGGTAGCGCGTCGTCACGCACAGCAGCCTAGTGCTGCAAATGTCACGAACTCACGTTCGATGACACGAACGTGTGTGCGCTAGTGTCGACGTCGTGCCACCGATCCTCGAAGAGAGCATCGACCACCAGCAGTCGAGCTTCGATCATCCCACCACCCCGTTGCACGAGGTCACCTTCTGCGTGGTCGACCTCGAGACCACCGGCGGTTCGGCCGCGGCCGACGCCATCACCGAGATCGGCGCGGTGAGGGTCCGAGGCGGCGAAGTGCTGGGCACGTTCCAGACGTTGGTGCGGGCCGAGCAGCCCGTCTACCCCACGGTCTCCCTGCTCACCGGCATCACCGACGACATGCTGGTCGACGCCCCGCCGCTGGCGGCCGTCCTGCCGATGGTGGAGGAGTTCATCGGCGGATCCGTGATCGTCGGGCACAACCTGCGCTTCGACGTGAGCTTCCTCGACGCCGCCCTGTGGGCCGACGAGCGACCGCTGATCGGCCAGCACCAGGTCGACACCGTGATGCTGGCCCGGCGGCTCCTGCGGGAAGACGTCGACAACTGCAAGCTCGGCACGCTGGCCCAGCGGTTCGCCCTCGACCACCAACCGTCACATCGGGCGCTCGACGATGCCCTCGCCACGCTCGACCTGCTGTACGTGCTGCTGGAGCGGGCGGCGGGCTACGGCGTGCACGCCCTCGACGACCTGATGGCTCTGCCCAAGGTGGCCGCCCACCCCCAGGCGGCCAAGCTGCGGCTCACGGCCCGGTTGCCACGTTCGCCCGGGGTGTTCGTCTTCCACGACGCCCAGGGCCAGCCGATCTTCGTCGAGAGCGCCGACGACGTCCGCAGCCACGTGCGGGCGTACTTCGCCAGCGACGACCGCCGTCGCATCGGCCCCATGCTCCGCGAGCTCCACTCGGTCGAGCTGCACCGGTGCGCCTCCCCCGACGAGGCCACCACCCTCGCTGCCCAGCTCCGCACCGACCTCAACCCCCGCTACAACCGCCCGCCCCGCCGCAAGCGCACCCCCACCGGGTCGTCGCCCGCACCCGCGCGCCGCCATGACGGTCGCCACGGTCAGGAGGAGCGCACGGGCATGCCAGCTGGCCGCCGGCGGGTGGACGGCGGTCTCGACCTCGAGGCCTGACCATTGCTCGACTGGGGCGGCGGGCCTTTGTCGCCAACCGAGTCGGGCCTGCCACGGCGTGAAGGCTGGACAACGTCATCGGGGACATCGTCACGCAGGTCGCAGGCATCGCCGGGCCGGGACACCGCATCCAGGGTGGCCTGGCGGCATCGGTGGCTCGGTCGTCTCGTGATGTCGTCGAGACGGGCGGCGGGCACCTGGATGCCGCGACGACGAGGAGACTGAGCTCTACAGCCGACCGACCGGGCGTTCGCGCTCTGGGCCGGGGTCAGGCTTCGGGGGGTGGGGCCTCGGGGGCGACTGCGTCGATGAGGCGGTCGATCAACTCTTCCCAGGGGGCCGGGTCCGGGCGGTCGAGGCCCAGGGCCCCGAACAGCAGGAAGCCCAGGGCCAGGGCGTGACAGAAGCGGACGACGGAGAACGAGTCGAGCTGCTCGTCGAGGCCACCGCTGCGCTTGGCGGCGTCGATGAGGAGGGTGAGGTCGCGCTCCTGGTCCTCCATGATCTGGCGGAGCATCTCGGCCAACTCGGGCTCACGGCGGGCGGCGACGAAGGCCTCCAACAGCAGGGCCTTGCCGTTGTCGAACTCGTCGGTCACCAGGTGGGAGCCGACCGATGCCAGCACCTCGGTGGCCTGCCCCTCGCTGGCCTTGGTGCGGTACTCGGCGAAGAGCTCGTCGAACTCGTGCTGTGACTGCGCCTCGATGGCGGCGAGCAGCAGGTCGGCCTTGCCCCGGAACCGGCCGTAGATGGCCCCCGTGGTGAACCCGGCCCGGCGGGCTATCTCCTGGACGCCGGCTCGGTCGTAGCCCTTCTCGGCGAAGACCTCGCCCGCAGCGGCCAGCAGGCGGTCCCGTGTGGGGTCGCCGATGGGCTCCGAGACATTTGTCACGCCACTATCCAAGAACGGTGGGCGTTCCCGGTCAAGACCGTGGCGCCTCCGATGCCCCGTGCTCGTCCCACCACCGTCGTCACCACCTCCGGAAGGCTAATGCCCCCCGACCACCCGGCCCAGCCCGGCCAGCCCATGCCGAGCCAGCCGCCGTCCGGGCCCTTCCTGCCGGGCGGCCAGCCCCCGGGCTTCGGGCCGCCACCCAGCGGTGGCAACCGGCCGCCAGCACCCGGGTCCGTACCGTCTGCCGCCGGCCGACGGGCCGCACCAACCGGAGAGGGCGTACATGCATCGAGACACGAGGGTGATGGCGGTCAGCTCGACCGGCGAGGGGCGAGCAGGTGCAGGTGATCACGCGCATCGCCACCGGCACTACGGCGCTGGCCGCCGTGGCGCTCGCCGGCACGGGCTGCACGCCGACGCCGCCGATCGGCGAGCCCTGCGCCCGGGAGGCACTGCCGCTCCCCACCGGGTAACACCACGGTTTCGTCGCCGGCGGCGACCCGACCGGTCGCTACCAGGTCGGGACCACCTACCGGCCCGACACGGACGAGCACCTCGTCCGCAGGGAGGACGGCGTCGCCGTCGAGGACCTGGGCGTCACGGGCCTGTCGCCGTCGGCCATCAACGACGACGGCGACATCGTCGGCGCCATCGCTTCGCCCGAGGGCTGGGCGGGCCGGCGCCGGCGCGACGGCCAGCTGACCGAGCTGCCCGCCCCGGCGCCCGGGACGCGACCACCGGGGCGATGACCCGGCTCATGGCCGCGGACGCGGTGACGGGGGTCAACGCCGACGGCTCGGTGGGTGTCAGCATCGACGGCGGGCAGGAGCTGCTGCGCCGGGACGTCCGCCATCCCCTCCCCGGCGGCGACGACCCCACGATGTTCGGCACGTCGATCGGGGTCGTAGCCGACGGCGACGCCGTCTACGGCCACTACGGCACTCCTGACGGCGGCATCCCGGCCCGCTGGACCTGCACGGACTGACGCCGACCCCATCAGGGGTCCGGGCGGGGGGACCACCGACGCTCCCCACCCCGGCCCCGGGGACGGCCACGCCACCCGACCACCCGGCCCGCGAGCCGCAGAAAGACCGAGAGGGGTCAGTCGGTGGGGGTGTTGGAGACGGCGATGAGGCGGTCGAGGGCGGCCTGGGCGTGGCCGCCGTCGATGGAGGCGCGGGCGACCTCGAGGCCGGCGGGGAGGTCGTCGACGATGCCGGCGATCACCAGGCCGGCGGCGGCGTTGAGCGTGACCACGTCGCGGCGGGGACCGGGCTCCCCCGCCAGCACCTGGAGGGCCAGCTCGGCGTTGCGGGCCGGGTCGCCACCGACCAGGGCCGACGACGGCGCCGGGGCCAGACCGAGCAGGACCGGGTCGACCGTGTAGGTGTCGATCTTGCCGTCCCGCAGCTCGACCACGGTCGACGTGGTCGACAGGGTCAGCTCGTCGAGCCCGTCGTCGCCGTGCACCACCATCGCCCGCTGGCAGTCGCGGGCCGCCAGGACGCCGATCATCCGCTCGGCCATCGCCGGGTCGGCGACGCCGATCATCAGGCAGCTGACACCCGCCGGGTTGGCCAGCGGCCCCAGGAAGTTGAACGCCGTGGGGATGCCGAGCTCCTTGCGGATCGGCCCGGCGTGGCGCATCGACGGGTGGAACCGGGGTGCGAAGCAGAACCCGATGCCGGCGTCGGCCACGCAGCGGGCCACCTCGACGGGCCCGCAGTCGAGCCGCACGCCCAGGGCCTCGAGCAGGTCGGCGGAGCCGGTCGACGACGAGGCCGCCCGGTTGCCGTGCTTGCAGACGCGCCCACCCGCCCCGGCGACCACGAGGGCCGACAGCGTGGAGACGTTGATGGTGTGCGCCCGGTCGCCGCCGGTGCCGACGATGTCGACCACCGGGCCCTCGACGTCGAGCGGCACGCGCTCGGCCGTGTCGAGCATGGCGTCGACCAGACCCCGCAGCTCGTCGACGGTCTCACCCTTCAACCGGAGGGCGACGATGAAGCCCGCGATCTGGGCGGGGGTCGCCGCACCAGCGAGGATCTCCGTCATCGCGGCCCGTGCCTCGTCCGCGGTGAGGTCACGCCCGTTGCTGAGGATCCCGAGTACGCCCGGCCAACCGCCCGCCTCGTCGAACCGCATGAGCTCTCCCGTCGTCAGGGTGCCGGCATGTCCGCCGGCGCAGCAGGGCCCATCCCTGCCGGCCATCGCCCGGGTGTGAAGCGTAGAGCCCTAGGAAGCGCGACGCCGCTGGCGCACGATGCGCCGGCGGTCTCTCTCGGTGGCGCCTCCCCAGATGCCCTGCTTCTCCCGTACGGCGAGGGCGAACTCCAGGCAAGCCTCGCGTACCGTGCACACGGCACAGACATCCTTGGCGACATCGCTGTCGTCGTCATCATCGGACGCCGGGTAGAAGATCGCGGGATCGAGCCCGCGGCAGGCCGCCTGCTGGCGCCAGGACTGCTTCATGAGGGGGGTCTTCCTGTGGAATAGGTGTTCGTTCGCCGACCGACCGCAGCTTTAGGACCCGGAGAACTACCGGGGGCGCCCTCGGCGAGTGGGGCGACCGATCTTCGCACCACGACCTCGCCATCGCAAGGACTGATCCACCTTTCGGCTCTGCTGGACGGCCGCCCTGAGCAGGATGTCCGCGCGTCGGGTGCCGGCCGCACTACGCGTGAGGACGCCAGCCCGTGCAGTGTCATGTGGGACCCGTAGGACGTCATCCCCGGCACGCCGTCACCCCCCGTCCCTCAGGTCGGCGAGGAGCTGGGCCGCCGTGTCGGGGCCGAGGTCGACGTCGATCTGCAGGTTGGGGTGGTCGACGACGAGGCCGACGGACCCGACGGACCCGACGGACCCGACGGACCCGGCCCCGGCGACCCCGGCAGCGAACCGCTCGACCTGGTCGGCGGTCAGCTCCCACCGGACGTAGTGGACCGACGCCGTGATCTCGTCACGGGTGAGCTGCTTGCCGTGGTCCTCGTCGACCACGGCCCGCACCCGCGTCCCGCCGGGCAGCCGCAGCGCGATCGCCGTCTCGATGCCGACCAGCTTGGGGAGCCACTCCATCAGCGCGTCCTTCGACGTCAGCTCGATGAACAGCGTGGCGCACAGCTGGCCGGGGTCGGGGACGAGGGGGTTGTAGACCCGGAGCTCGGTGCGAATGGCGTCGTCGCTGAGCAGCTTCTCGACCCGGGCCATCTCCTGGATCTGGAACCGGACGGTCCGGGAGTTCTCGAAGACCAGGGTGAGGAAGTCGCCGAGCTGGACGCGCCGCATCCGCTTGAGCGCGATGATCTCGCGGCGGAAGCCGTCGCGCTCGCGCTCGTAGGCACGCAGGTCGGCGATGTCGTCCAGGGTCAGCTTGGGCATGGGGGATCCTCTCGGGGGTTCCCAAACGGGGTCATGCCCCGTCTGCGGGGATGCCATACGCCCGTGCCACCAACGACACGGGGTGGACGGGGGTGCGACCCGTCTCCTGCACGATCCCGCCGTTGGCCAGGTGGCAGTCGCCGGCCACGGCCTCGCTGTCGTGCTTGTCGATGGCCTTGGCCATCTTGCGGGCCACCTTGCGGGACGCCTCGTAGTTCTCCTGCCGGTAGCCCCAGGTGCCGTCGATGCCGGAGCACTCGGCGACGACGGCGATCTTGGCCCCGGTGAGCTTCATGAGGTCGCGGCTGCGCAGGCCGATGTTCTGGGCCCGCAGGTGGCAGGGGGCGTGGTAGGTGACGGTGGCGGGCACCTCGCCGGGGAACGTGGTGACGAGCGACGTGCCCTCGGCCTTGTGCACCTTCATCAGGTACTCGGCGGCGTCGTAGGTGTGGGCGGCCACGACCGCGGCATCGGCGGCCTGCGACGCGCCGCCGCCAGGAAGCATGTCCGCGTCCTTGCCGGACAGGTAGTCCGGGTAGTCCTTCTTGAGCACGTAGCTGCAGGTGGGCTGGGGCACGACGACCGCGGGGTCGTCGCCCGCAGCCTGGGCGGCCCGGATGGCGCCGGCGAGCACGCCCACGTTCTTGGTGGCGTGGCGGCGGAAGTTGTCGAGGTCGCCGGAGTGGAGCCACGGGGCGCCGCAGCACACCTGTCCCGCGGGCAGCTCGCACTCGACCTTGTTGTGCTCCAGCACCCGGACCAGGTCGCGCCCCACCTCGGGCGCCTGGTACTCGACCATGCAGGTGGGGAACAGCACCGCCCGCCCCTGCTTGCCGCCGGGCCCCGCGCCGAACCGCAGCGCCGTGCGCTTCTTCCACCACGTGGCGAACCGCTCGCGGGTGTAGGGCGGCAGCACCCGCTGGCTGGCGATGCCGGCCACCTTCTCCAGCACCTTCCGCCCCACCGACCCGGGCGCGGTGACGACCTTGTTGACCACGTCGTTGACCACCGGCGCGGTGTTCACCCGGCCGGCGAGGTCGGTGCGGCCGAGCGCCTGGTCGGTCACCTTGTCCTTCAGCGACCGGGGCCGCTCACGGTGCAGCACCTGCTCGGCCCGCAGCATGAGCCGGGGGAAGTCGAGCTCCCACTCGTGCTGGCCGGGGATGTAGGGGCAGTTGACGTAGCAGAGCTTGCAGTTGAAGCACTCGTCGACGACCTGGTGGCGCTCGGCGTCGGTGAGCTTGGCGGAGTCCTGGTCGTCGTGCTGGTCGATGGCGTCGAACAGCGTGGGGAACGCCGTGCAGAACTTGAAGCACAGCCGGCAGCCGTGGCAGAGGTCGTAGACCCGGTCGAGCTCCTGGCGGAGGTCGGAGGCGTCGAAGTACTTCGGGTGGAACGGGTCGTAGGTCGTCGTCATCGCTGCTCTCGGCGCCGGGGGGACGTCAGGGACGGGATGGCCGGAAGGGCCGGAGTGGCCGGGCGGGACGGAGAAGGCCCCGGCGGTCGCTGCCGCCGGGGCCCCTCTCGCGCCAGCTCAGGTCAGGAGATATTCTCGAGGCCCTCGGCGAAGCGGCCGGCGTGGCTCTTCTCGGCCCGGGCCAGGGTCTCCAGCCACTCGGCGATCTCCTCGAAGCCCTCCTCGCGGGCGGTGCGGGCGAAGCCGGGGTACATCTCGGTGTACTCGTAGGTCTCGCCGGCGATCGCCGAGCGGAGGTTGTCCTCGGTCGAGCCGACGGCCTCGTCGGTGACCGGGTCGCCGACCTCCGCCAGGAAGTCGAAGTGACCGAAGGCGTGGCCGGTCTCGCCCTCGGCGACGGAGCGGAACAGGGCAGCCACGTCCGGGTAGCCCTCGACGTCGGCCTTCTGGGCGAAGTAGAGGTACCGGCGGTTCGCCTGGCTCTCGCCGGCGAAGGCCTCCTTGAGGTTCTCTTGGGTCTTGCTGCCCTTCAGGTCAGACAACGAACTTCTCCTCATCGATGGTGTTGGGGGGATGGCGAGGACGCGGATCACGTCCGGTTGCACGTCACCGAGGCAGCTGCGCGCACACGCGGCAGCGGCCCCGGAAGACGATCTCTGTGGCGGCGACCTCGAACCCGTGCTCGTCGTCGACCGGGACGGTGACGCCCGGGAAGTCGGCATGGAGGTCGTCGATGCGCCCGCAGTCGTTGCACACCAGGTGGTGGTGCGGGGCGGTGTCGGGATCGAAGCGGGTGGACCCGGTGCCCAGGTCGACCGAGGCGATCTCCCCCATCGCCGTCAGATCGTTGAGGGTCTGGTAGACCGTCCGGAGCGAGATCGTCGGCATCGCCGAGCGGACGGTGTCGTACACGGTGTCGGCCGTAGGGTGGACGCTCGACGCGTGGAGCGCGCGGAAGATCGCCTGGCGCTGGGGCGTGACCTTCAGCCCCTGGGCCCGGAACATCGCCGTCAGCTCGGTCGGTGAACGCACGGTCGGCACTTTAACCACTCCAATTGTTCGATGACAACGATTGTTGACTGGATCCAGATCGGATCCGGTCGATCCCAGTGGAGGCCTCCCCCATGTCTCTCGGATCGTTCGACCGCAGCGAGAACCTCGGCCGGCTCGACACCGGCACCTACGACATCCTCGTGGTGGGCGGAGGGATCACCGGTGCCGGCGTGGCCCTCGACGCCGCGTCCCGGGGCCTGCGGGTGGCGCTGGTCGAGCGCGACGACTTCGCCTCGGGCACGTCGTCCAAGTCGTCCAAGCTCGTCCACGGCGGGCTGCGCTACCTCCAGAACGGCGACATCCGCCTCGTCTACCAGGCGCTCCGCGAGCGCCAGCGCCTGCTGCGCAACGCCCCCCACCTCGTGCGCGTGCTGCCGTTCCTCATCCCCGTGTTCTCGGGGCGCGACGGCATCATCCCCAAGCAGGTGGCCCGGGCGCTCGGGTCGGCCATGTGGATGTACGACCTGACCGGCGGGCTGCGCATCGGCAAGGCCCACAAGCGCCTCAAGCGCGACGACGCCCTCGCCCACATGCCCACCCTCGACGAGCGCCTGGCCTGGGCCTACCTCTACTACGACGCCCAGACCGACGACGCCCGCCTCACGCTGGCCATCATCCGCACCGCCGCCCTCGACCACGGCGCCGTCGTGGTCAACCACGCCGACGTCGTCGGCCTGCGCAAGGACGGCGACCGGGTGACCGGGGCGTTCGTCGAGGCGGACGGCCGCCAGCTCGAGGTGCGGGCCCGGGTGGTGGTCAACGCCACCGGCGTGTGGGCCGACGACGTGCGGGCCCTCGACGAGGGCGCGCACCCCGAGAGCATCCGGCCCGCCAAGGGCATCCACATCACCGTGCCGTGGGACAAGGTCCGCAACGACATCGCCGCCGTGCTCCCCGTCCGCAGGGACAAGCGGTCGATCTTCGTGGTGCCGTGGGAGGGGCCCGACGGCCGGGTCGGCCCCGAGGGCTTCACCTACGTGGGCACCACCGACACCGACTACGACGGCCCCCTCGACGACCCCCAGTGCACCGACGACGACGTCGACTACCTCCTGGAGGCTCTCAACGGCGCCCTGCGCACCCCGCTCGACCGCGGCGACGTGCTCGGCACCTGGGCCGGGCTCCGGCCGCTCGTGAAGGCGGCGTCGAGCGGCCGCACCGCCGACCTGTCCCGCCGCCACCAGGTGGCGCTGTCGGCCGGCGGGGTCGTCACCGTGACCGGCGGCAAGCTCACCACCTACCGCGAGATGGCCGAGGACACCGTCGACGCCGTGGTCGACCACCTGCGCGCCCGCGGCGACCGCATCGAGCGGGGCGACCCGGGCCACATCCGCCGAGGCCGCACCGCCGACCTGCCGATCCGGGGGGCCGAGGGGTGGCACGACGCCGAGGCCGGCGACGCCCACCTCGCCGGCCGCTACGGCGGCGAGGCCCGGGTGCTGCAGGCCATGGTCGACACCACGCCCGACCTGGGCCTCCCGCTGGTGCCGGGCCTCCCCTACCGGCGGTCCGAGGCCGTCTACGCGGTCCGCTACGAGATGGCGACCACGCTCGACGACGTGCTGTCGCGCCGCACCCGCGCCCGCCTGCTCGACCGGGAGGCCACGGCCACCGCCGCCGAGGACGTCGCCACGCTCGTGGGCGCCGAGCTGGGCTGGAGCGCCGACGAGCACGCCCGCCAGGTGGCCGCCTACCGTCAGGCCGCAGAGCGGGAGCGCCAGCCCGTCGCCCCCTAGCCGGCGACCTGGCCGGCGACCCGGCCGGTCACCGGCCGGCCACCCGGCCGGCCCCAGCCCGAGACGACGAGGTCCCGATGTCGACACCCCATCCCCTGCCGCCCGTCGGCCCCGGCGCCCCGACGCCCCCGATCCCGCTCGCCGACGGCGAGGTGCGGTCGCGGTTCGTTGACGCGCGCCACGTCGAGGTGCCCGACGCCGTGCTGACGCGGCTGCGGGGCGCGTGCGCCGCCGTGGACGTCGAGCCGGCCGTGCTGGCCGAGGCCAGCCGCGACTGGTGGCCACTGGCCATGCAGTGGGCGGCCGAGGCGCAGGTGGCCGGGCTGGCCGCGGCGGTGGTGAAGCCGGGGACGGCCGACGAGGTCGCCGCCGTGCTGGCCGTGTGCGACGAGGCCCGCATCCCGGTCACGCCGGCCGCCGGCCGCAGCGGTGTGTGCGGGGCCTCCGTGCCGCTGTACGGCGGCGTCGTCCTCGACATGACCGGGCTCACCGGCATCCGCGACGTCGACGCCACCTCGCTGGTCCTCGACGTGGCGCCGGGCACCTTCGGCGACCACCTGGAGACGGCGCTCCGCACCGACCACGACGTCACCCTGGGCCACTGGCCCCAGTCGGTGGCGCTGTCGACGGTCGGCGGCTGGCTGGCGTGCCGGTCGGCGGGCCAGCTGTCGGGCCGCTACGGGAAGATCGAGGACATGGTGCTGGGCCTCGACGTGGCCCTGGCCGACGGCTCGACGCTGACCACCGGCGGGGCGCCCCGCTCGGCCGTGGGCCCCGACCTCAACCAGCTGTTCGTGGGCAGCGAGGGCACCCTGGGCGTGATCACGGGGGCCCGCCTGCGCCTCCACCCGGCGCCCACCGGCGAGCGGGCGGGGGCGTGGCTGGTCGACGGGTTCGGGGCCGGCCTCGACGTGCTGCGCCGCATCGTCCAGCGGGGCGCCACGCCGGCCGTGCTGCGGCTGTACGACCCGGTCGAGTCGCAGCGGACCTACCACACCGAGGACGGCCAGGCGCTGGTCATGGCGCTCGACGAGGGCGACCCCACGCTGGTCGACGCCACCATGACGGTGGTGGCCGAGGAGATGGCCGCCGTCGGCGCCGCCGACGCCCCGTTCGAGCACGTCGAGCACTGGCTGGGCCACCGCAACGACGTCGCCGCCCTGGAGGCCCTGATCAGCCGGGGCTACACGGTCGACACCATGGAGATCGCCGGGTCGTGGTCGGCGCTGCCCGCCATCTACGAGGCCACCGTCGCCGCGCTGCTGGGCGTGGAGGGGACGATCGCGGCCTCGGCCCACCAGTCGCACAGCTACCCGTCGGGCGGGTGCGTGTACTTCACGTTCGCCGGCCAGGTCGACGCCGGCGATCGGGACCGGTACTACCGCGACCTGTGGGACGCCGGCCAGCGGGCGGTCCTGGCCCACGGCGGGGCGCTCAGCCACCACCACGGCGTGGGCGTGAACCGGGGACGGTTCATGGCCGAGGCCCTGGGCGACGCCTTCGGCGTGCTGGTGGCGGCCAAGCAGGCCCTCGACCCCCACGGCATCCTCAACCCCGGCAAGCTCGGCCTCCCCTCCCCCTACGGCCTCACCTCACCCTGGTAGCCGGAGGGCCTCCTCGAACGGTGCGAGGTCGTCGGCCGGCACGGGCCGGAGCGACTCGGCCAGCGCGACCAGCCAGACGTCCCGGGGCGTGCTCTGGTACTGACCGCCCGGCACCAGCACCACGACGCCGGGGTCGCCGCGGAGGACCACCACGTGCCTCGAGGCATCGAGCGGCGCCGCGATCGCCTCCCGGCCCTCGACGTCGAGCGTCCGGCGGGGCGCGATCGGGTGCCGGCAGCACGAGGCCACGGTCCGACCGTCGATCGACCCGTCGGGCGCGGCCAGGGCCAGGTAGGCGTCCTGCGTCGACCGATCGGCCGTCAGGATCGTGAGCTGGAACCGGCGGGTCACGCGCTCGTCCTCGCGCTCGAACACGGCGGTGGTCCCCGGTCGCGGCGCCGACCACATGGCCGGGATCTCCCCGATCACGTCGCCCGGCACGTCCAGGCCCCCGTCCCCGTCGACCTCCACCTGCTCGGCCAGGCGGACCAGCCCATCGAGGTCGAGCGAGCGGCTGGAGGCGTGGACGATGGTGTCGTCGGTCCCGAACCAGGCGATGCCCTCGCCGCTCGGCTCGGTGAGGGGCGAGAGCTGCCAGCCGTAGCCGACGGTGGGACGATCGCCGATCGTCGCCCGCCGGGGGTCGGGCTCCAGCTCGCCGTCACGCTGCCGGGCCTGCTCCACCGACGCCGAGGCGACGGCGACGACGTGGTCCTCGAACCGCACGATGACGAGCGGCCCGGCCCCGTCGTCCAACATCTTGGGCTCGGTCGTCCCGACCCGGGTCAGCCGGTACTCCCGCACCTCGTCGGCAGGCACCAGCAACTGGGCCGCCGAGACGGCGGGATCCCCGGCCGACGGCCCGTCGTCGTCCCGCGTGAGCAGGACGAACCCGCCCACGGCGGCAGCACCGACCACCAGCACCGCGCCGATCCGGCGCCACTCGCGTACCCCCACGCTCCCATCGTGGCAGCGGGGGCGGTGCTGCGGGCGTCGGGGTGGATGGGGCAGACTCCTGCGCTGTGACCGGATCGATCTTGGTCGTGGACGTCGGCACCTCCGGGGTGCGGGCCGCCGTCGTGCGGCCCGACGCCACGGTC
>Ga0272482_10000246_pt1 | contig 17358 bp, 13 predicted proteins | sample RVTome_8_FD_192427 | JGI IMG/M metagenome (GOLD analysis project Ga0272482, IMG submission 192427) | Soil microbial communities from uranium-contaminated site in the Upper Colorado River Basin, Wyoming, United States - RVT160D0 (version 2) ...
GACCAGTGCGGGAAGCAACGGGTTGGCTCCTGTGCTCGCCAGGTCGTCATGGCGGTACGGGTAGCCGTTGTCGGGGCCGGGTCCGCCGCCGTTCCCGTTCCCATGGCCGGGGATGTGCGCGGTCGTGGTGGTGGTGGTGACGGGCGACGTGGTGGGCGTCGAGCTGTCGGTGGTCGGGGACGTCTCGTCGGTGGTCGTCGTGTCGTCGGTGGTTGTCGTGGTGTCGTCGGTGGTTGTGGTCGTGTCGGTGGTGGTTGTTGTTGTGCTGTCGGTGGTTGTGGTCGTGTCGGTGGTGGTTGTCGTTGTGCTGTCGGTGGTTGTCGTCGTGTCGGTGGTCGTCGTGGTCTCGTCCGGCGTGGTGGTGGTCGTGGTGGTCGTCGTCTCGTCGGGGGTCGTCGTTGTGGTGGTCGGGGTGGTGTCACACCTGGGTTCGGTGAAGACGTTGGTGTCCAAGGAGACCTGGCCGTTGCGGGCGAGTGCCCTGCCCTCGACGGTGGTGCCAGTGGTGACCGAGATCGAGGTCAGCGCGAGGATGGTGCCGATGAAGTCGGAGTTGGTGCCCAGCGTGGCGGAGCTGCCGATCTGCCAGAAGACGTTGCAGGGCTGGGCGCCGTTGATCATGCTGATGCTGCTGGCGGACGCGGTGGTGAGCGCGGAGCCGACCTGGAAGATGAACACGGCGGCGGGGTCGCCCTGCGCGTCCAGGGTGAGGGTGCCGGTCAGCCCGATCGAGCTGGCCGCGTTGTAGACGCCGGGCGTCAGCGTGAGCCCACCCAGATCTCCCGCGATGGCGGCGATGGGGGCACGTCCCGCCGCGTCGTCGTAGGCGATGGTGAGGTCCGACTGCGCGCCGCCTGCCACGGCGTCACCGGCGTGCGTGACGCCCAGTGCGACGCCCGGCGGGAAGCCGGTGATCGCGGTGCCCGGGCTGACCCCGACGTCGCCGAAGAGGATGCTGGGCCCGGTGTTGGTGACGGCCTGTCCACCCAGGACGGCGTAGGTCCCCGCGGTGCCCAGCCCGACCGGCGCCTCGGCCGCCGATGCGCCCGGCGCGGTGGACAACGAAGCCACCGCCAGGAGGAGGCCGGTCACGGTGCCGAGCCCCAGTAGTGCGATCCACCGTCTGCGGGTGAGGTTGTTCATGGTTTCCTCTCCCCAAGCCGAACAACCACTCCCGGCCGGGGTTTCCGAAAACCTGCGCCCCAGACGCGATCAATTCCTCGTATCAGGATTTCGCGTTGTGCGCTGGGTCTGGGCGCCGTGTCGATGACACTCCCTCGGACCGTATTCCTCTTCGGGCGGTGAGGCAAACGGCCTAGGGAAGTGCACCCGTTTGGTCTAACGTGGACAGTCGTACATGGAGCACGCGGGCATCGCACGGGAGTTGGTGACAACCCTGCGGAGTGGGTCGGAGTTCTGAGGGGCATGCGAATGTTCGCGAGCTTTGACGAGTTCGTCGAAGACAGGTCGACCTCGATGTTGCGGACCGCGTTCCTGCTCACCGGGGACCGTGGCCATGCGGAGGACCTGCTGCAGACGGCGTTGGTGCGCACCCTGCGGCACTGGGCCAAGGCGCGTGCCGCGCCGGAGGCCTATGTGCGGCAGGTGCTGGTGAACCTGTCCAAGGACCGCCTCCGGGCGCGGGGGCGGCGGCCTGCCGAGACGACGATGCCACCGGACGTGGTCGGGCTGGCCACGGTCGACGCCGGGTACGACCGGGTCGCCGACCGGCGCGTGGTGTCGGACGCACTCGCCGCCCTGCCGCTCCGGCAGCGGCAGGTGGTCGTGCTGCGCTTCGTCGAGGACCTGTCGGTCGAGCAGACCGCTGAGCTGCTCCATTGTTCGGCCGGGACGGTCAAGTCCCACACCGCCCGTGCGCTCGCCAGGCTGCGTGAGCTGCTCGCGCCCGATTTCCACGAATCACAGATCGAGAAGGAGACAACCGATGTCCGCCGATGAGGAGTTCGGCCGCCTGGTTGGCGACCGGCTGCGTGACGAGGTGGCCGACATCCGCGCCGAGCGGGACCTGGCCGGCGCCGTGCGCAGGCGCCAGTCGCGGCGCGCCTGGACGATCCGCACCTCGATCGGGGCGCCACTGGTCGCCGCCGCCGCGGTGGTGGTCGCCACCGCGGGTCCCGGCGCCACGAGCGACCAGCAGCGCCAGCCGCAGGCCGCGCCGCCGGTGACCACCACGACCCAGGCCCGCGTCGAGAACCTCGCGCACGTACAGAGCATGACCATCCAGGCGCTGCGCTCGGCCGAGGAGTACATCATCTACAAGAAAGAGGAACTGAGCAGCGGCTACCTCGAGTACTGGACGGACCGCGCGACCGTGCGCTACCGCATGGACGCCTACAGCACCTTCGTCCAGCCCGACCAGCAGGAGCGGCCCTCCGGCCAGGTGCGGGCCCCTCGGGGCCCGGACGACGTCGAGACCGGTCCGCTGCACCGGACCCACTCCATCGCGGGTGACGGGCCGCTCGGCGACGTCCGCTACACCCAGGTCGACTACGAGCGGAAGACCTGGTCGACCCACCACGACACGGAGCCGCCACCCGTGCTCGAGGTGCCCGACGTCCTCGACCCGGACGCGCTCAAGAAGGCGATCGACGAGGGCAGGATGGAGCTGATCGGCCCAGAACGCGTCGGTGACGAGGACACCCACCACCTGCGCCTGTTCGCCACGGTCCGCGGCTACCAGATCGACCTGTGGGTGGACGCCACGTCCTACCTGCCGGTGCGGGAGACCACGACCGTGATCGGCGGTTCGCCGGAACCCGTGATGACCAGCGAGTACGACTGGTTGCCCCGGAACGAGGAGAACCTGGCGAAGCTGGTGCTGACGCCGCCGCCGGACTTCACCAAGGAGTGAGTCGGTCCAGGTAGGACGGTGCGCCGTCCTACCTGGACACCGCGGCGGTCGACTCGCGGACGAGCAGCGTCGTGGCCAGCTCGATGTGCAGAGCCTCCGGCCGGTGCCCTTCGAGCACCCGCATGAGATGCGTGACGGCGATGCTTCCCATCTCCTGCAACGGTTGCCGCACCGTGGTGAGCGGCGGGTCGGTCGCCTGACTGAGGTCGATGTCGTCGAAGCCCGCGATCGACAGGTCGGCCGGGACGCGCAGGCCGCGTTCGCGGGCGGCCTGCAGCGTGCCGACCGCCACCTTGTCGTTGAAGCAGACGATCGCGGTCGGCCGTGGCGTGGTGTCGAGCAGCTCACCCGCCGCCCGCCTGCCCTCCGCGGTCGTGGGTTCGAAGTGTCGCAACCGATCCTCGGTCAGCAGGATCCCGGCCTGCGCGAGCGCGGCGCGGTGCCCGGCGAGCCGGGCGTCGCTGGCCAGCCACTCCTCCGGCCCCGCGAGGACGCCGATGTCGCGGTGGCCGAGGCCGATCAGGTGGTCGGCGACGGCGCGGGCGCCGGAGAAGTGGGCGGCGGACACCGCGGCGATGTCCGGCGGCGGCGGGGTGCGTGGGTCCACCACGACGAACGGGAAACCCGTGCCCGCCAAGGCGACCAGCTGGTCGCCGTCCTCCGGCGGCAGGATGAGGATCGCGGCGTCGACGTCGTCCTGGCCGGGTAGGTCGGTGAGCGCGTCGCTGTGCTGGGCCGACTCGCCGGCGTCCAGCACCAGGCGCAGGCCGTGGATCTTCAGTGTCTCGGCGATCGAGGACACGATCAGGCCGAAGTAGTCGGTCAGCACGTACGGGCAGCGGACGTAGACCGTGCGCGTCCTGGTGTGCGACTCGGCGTGCAGCTTGCGCCGCTCGACAGCCTGCAGCACCAGGTCGCGGGTCCTCGGCGCCACGTTGACGTGGTCGTTGAGCACGCGGGAGACGGTGGCGACCGAGACGCCGGTGTCCGCGGCGATGTCGCGGAGGCTCGCGCGCCGGTTATCGGGCATGGCGCTGTTTCAGCTGACCTTGGTCGCGTTCCACCTGGTCAGTATAGCGATAGGGCGCCCGGGGTTGACGCTGCCGAACCGTCGGGTGTTTCATCATGCAAGACAGTGTTTCACAGTGATTGATCTCTTGTTACATCCAGCGTGGTCCAGCTAGGAGACGGCGATGAGAACGATCCTCACCTCGGTACTGACACCGGCACTGGTGCTCGGCCTCATGGCCGTGCCGGCCGCCGAGGCGACCCACCGGCCCGACGCCCCGCGGGCACGGGTGTGGGTGACCACGCCGGACCGGGCCGAGCTGATGGCGGAACGCGCACCCGTCCGGTTCGGCACGACCCCCTCGACCCGGCCGACGATCGTGGTCGACCCGGACCGCGCCTACCAGTCGGTCGACGGGTTCGGCGCGTCGATCACCGACTCGTCCGCCGAGGTGCTGGCCGGTCTCGCACCGGCCGTCCGCGCCGACACCATGCGCAGGTTGTTCGACCCGGTGCGTGGCATCGGCGTGAGCTTCCTGCGGCAGCCGGTCGGCTCGTCGGACTTCACCGCGGCGGCCGAGCACTACACCTACGACGACGTCCCGGCCGGCCGGACCGACTTCCCGTTGCGGCACTTCAGCATCAGCCACGACAAGGCGAAGATCCTGCCGCTGCTGCTGGAGGCGAAGCGGCTGAACCCGGCGCTGAAGGTGATGGCGACGCCGTGGAGCCCGCCGGCGTGGATGAAGACCACGGAGTCTCTCGTCGGCGGACAGCTCAAGGACGATCCCGCGATCTACGACGCCTACGCGCGCTACCTGGTGAAGTTCGTCCAGGCCTACCGCGCCGCCGGGGTCCCGATCGACTTCCTGTCGGTGCAGAACGAACCGCAGAACCGCACCCCGGACGCGTACCCCGGCACGGACATGCCCGTCGCCCAGCAGCTGAAGGTCATCGAGGCGCTCGGCCCGAAGCTCCGCGCCGCCAGCCCACGCACGAAGATCCTGGCCTACGACCACAACTGGGCGACGCACCCGAACGACGGCGACCAGGAAGCCGACTACCCGTACCAGATCCTGCGTGACAAGGCGGCCCGCTGGATCGCCGGCACCGCCTACCACTGCTACTACGGCGACCCCAGCGCGCAGACCGCACTGCACGACGCCTTCCCGCACAAGGGGATCTGGTTCACCGAGTGCTCCGGCTCGCGGGGCGCCACCGACCCACCGGAGAAGGTCTTCCGCGACACCCTGACCTGGCACGCCCGCAACATCGTCCTCGGCACCACCCGCAACTGGGCACGCGGCGTCGTCAACTGGAACATCGCGCTGGACAGCACCGGCGGCCCGCACAACGGCGGCTGCGGCACGTGCACCGGCCTGGTCACCGTCGCACCGGACGGCTCGGTGCGCACCGACGCCGAGTACTACACGATCGGTCACCTCGCGAAGTTCGTGCGGCCGGGCGCCCGCCGGATCGCCAGCACGTCGTTCGGCACCACCGGGTGGAACGGCCAGCTCATGGACGCGGCCTTCCGCAACCCGGACGGCTCCACCGCGCTGGTGGTGCACAACGAGAACGACGACCCCCGGTCCTTCGCCGTCACCGTCGGCGACCGGACCTTCGAGTACACGCTGCCCGGCGGCGCGCTGGCCACGTTCACCTGGCCACGCAGCCGTGCGCTTGGCAGTGCGCTGGACTTCGTGCCGATCGACGGTGCGAGGGCCACCGCATCGCTCGGCGCCGGCGCGGAGTACGCGGTGGACGACGACGCCTCGACCCGCTGGTCCAGCGAGGCCGCCCAGGCGCCCGGTCAGTACCTGCAGGTCGACCTGGGCGGCCGTGAGCACTTCCGCAGGGTGGCGATCGACAGCGGCGGCGACCTCGGCGACTACGCCCGTGGCTGGCAGCTGTCGGTCAGCGACGACGGGACGAGCTGGCGCACGCTGGCGAGCGGGACCGGCGTCGGTCAGCTGACCACTGTGGACGTTCGGCGCACGAGTGCCAGGTTCCTGCGGATCACCGCCACCGGGACTGCCGACAACTGGTGGCGTGTCGCGGATCTCCGCCTGTACGACTGACTTCTCCGCAAGCCGTGCGGAGATTTGCTCCCAACCCTGCAAGGAGCATCATGTCGATATCGAGAACGAGGGTGGCCGGTGTCGTGACCGCGGTGACGGCCACCGTCGGTGCGCTGCTCGCGATCCCCGCGGCGCCCGCGGTGGCGGCCCCGACCGTCAACGTCTGGCTCACCACCGGTGACCGGGCCAACCTGTTGCGCCAGCAAGGAAACGTCGAGTTCGGGTCCGGCGGCGGCAGTGGACCCGTGATCGCCGTGAACCCGAACGCCACCTACCAGTCGATGGTGGGCTTCGGCGCGTCCTTCACCGACGCGGCGGCGTGGAACATCGTCAACTCGCCGCGCCGCGACGAGATCATGAACGCGTTGTTCAACCCGAACAGCGGCGTCGGGCTGTCCTTCCTGCGCCAGCCGATCGGCGCGACGGACTTCTCCCGCAGCTTCTACACCTACAATGACGGCGCGCCGGACCCGAGCCTGTCGCGGTTCTCGATCGCGCACGACAACGCCTACATCCTGCCGCTGGTCCGGCAGGCGCGGCAGCTGAACCCGAGGGTGTCGGTCATGGCGTCGCCGTGGAGCGCGCCGGCGTGGATGAAGGACAACAACAACCTCATCGGCGGCTCGCTGCGGGCCGACCAGGTCGGGGTGTACGCGGACTACCTCGTCAAGTTCGCCCAGGCGTACACCGCCGCGGGCGTGCCGATCGACTACATGAGCGTGCAGAACGAGCCGAACTTCTCCCCGCCCGCCTACCCCGGGATGCGGATGTCGGCGAGCCAGCAGGTCAGCATCATCAACAACCTGGTGCCGAAGCTGCGCGCGGCGGGACTGCCCGCGCGGTTGCTCGGCTACGACCACAACTGGGACGACACCACCTACCCGCAGCAGGTCAACACCGGTGCCGGCAACAACGTCGTCGGCTCGGCGTGGCACTGCTACGGCGGCAACCCGAGTGGACAGTCGGTGGTGCGCAACGCCCAGCCGAACAAGGAGATCTTCTTCACCGAGTGCTCCGGCACGGAGTCGGCCAACGACGCGGCCACGTTCCGCGACACGCTGCGGTGGCAGGGCATCAACCTCGCGATCGGCACCACCCGCAACTGGGCCCGCACGGTCACGACGTGGAACATGGCGCTGGACGGCAACAACGGCCCGGTCATCGGCAGCTGCGGCAACTGCACGGGCGTGGTGACGACGAACGGCGGCGACGTCACGTACAACGCCGAGTACTACGTGCTCGGTCACCTGAGCAAGTTCGTGCAGCCGGGCGCGGTCCGGATCGACTCGACCGGCTACGGCGAGGGCGGCATCCAGAACGTCGCCTTCCGCAACCCGGACGGCACGATCGTGCTCGTCGCGCTCAACAGCGGTGGCAACCAGAACTTCCAGGTCTCCTTCGGCGGCCAGGCGTTCGGGTACAACCTGCCAGGCGGCGCGATGGCGACCTTCCGGTGGCCTGGCTCCGGCGGCGGCAACCCGCCGGTCGGCAGGACCGGCCCCATCACCGGTCTGGGTGGGAAGTGCCTGGACGTCACCGACGGCTCGACCGCGAACGGCAACCAGCCGCAGCTGTGGTCCTGCACGTCCGGCCCGAACCAGCAGTGGACGATCGGCGCCGACGGCACGATCCGCGCGCTCGGCAAGTGCCTCGACGTGACCGGCAACAGCACGGCCGACGGCGCCGCGGTCCAGCTGTGGGACTGCTTCGGCGGCGGCAACCAGCGATGGACGTACTCCGGCGGCACGCTGGTCAACGCCGGCAGCAACAAGTGCCTCGACGTGCGGGACAACAGCACGGCCGACGGCGCGAGACTCCAGATCTGGGCCTGCACGGGGGGCGCCAACCAGCGATGGACGGTGCCGGCCTGACCGGTTGAGCGGTGCCGGCCGGGTCCCCGGCCGGCATCATCTCCCACCACCTGGGAAACCCTCGCAGCACAGGGTTTCCCAGTACATTGCTGGTGAGGTGAGGCGTCATGACCGCGACAGCCACAGCGTTCGAACCGTTGACCGCCACCATCGGCGCGGCGGTGTCCGGGGTGGACCTCGGGGACCTGACCACGTCGGCCGTCGCCGACATCCGTGCCATGCTGCTCGAGCGCAAGGTGCTGGTGTTCCGGGACCAGGGCCTGACCCCGACCACGCACCGCGCGTTCGCGGCCGCGTTCGGCGAGCTGACACCCGCGCACCCGGTGGTCCCCGGCCTCGACGCCGACCATCCCGAGATCTACGTGCTGGACAGCGGCGACGGTGGCAAGGCGCCGGTCTGGCACACGGACGTCACCTTCACCAGGACGCCGCCGCTTGGCTCGGTGCTGCGTGCGGTGTCCCTGCCCCCGACCGGCGGGGACACGTGCTGGACCGACCTGGAGGCCGCGTACCGCGCGCTCTCGCCCCCGTTGCGGGACCTCGCCGATCGCCTGACGGCGGTCCACGACGGCCGGGCGGACTTCGAGGAGTACCTCCGCGACCGGCGTGGCGGCGAGGGGAACCTGTGGGAGGGCGAGCGGGTGCGTGCGCTGGAGCCGGTGGCGCACCCGGTCGTGCGCGTGCACCCGGAGACGGGGCGGCGGAGCCTGTTCGTCAACCCCGGGTTCACGACGCACCTGCTGGACGTGACGCCCACCGAGAGCCAGGCGCTGCTCGGCGTGTTCTTCGCGGCGATCGGCCGGCCGGAACACAGCATGCGCCACCGCTGGCGTGCCGGCGACGTCGTCGTCTGGGACAACCGCAGCACTGCCCACCTGGCGGTGGACGACTACGGCGACCAACACCGGGTGATGCACCGGATCACCATCCGAGGTGACCGCCCGGTCGGTCCCTCCTGACGAGAGGTGGCCCCGACCCCTGATCAGGTCGACCGGACGAAGCAGGTGCCCTTCTCGCCGGGGAACAGGTCCGGTGCGAGGCCGATCGCGAAGTCCTTGGCCAGTACGTCCACGTCCAGGTACGTCTTCGCGCGGCACTCCTCGAAGTTGTCGTCGACGCCCGCGATGAACTCGCCGGTCGTGAACGGCTTGAACTGGCTCATCCTCGTGTCGGTGGCCAATGTGGTGGTGGTCATCCCGATCGGGTCGTAGACGACGAAGAAGTCGCCGTCGGCGCCGGAGCCGACCGCCTCCTCGAAGTCGTACGCCTTGCCGTTGGGGCCGTCGTTGTTGGGGGAGAAGACGTTCCGCACGCCGAACTCCGCGAACAGGCGGCCGACGAGGGTGTCGTCGCCGTGGGCGTAGATGAACTCGCAGCCCCGTTCCGCGACGACGCAGAGGTAGCCAGCCCTGCGGTCGTCGATCTTGCCGCTGACGGTGGCGGTGACCTCCTCGAACCTGTCCTTGATGCCGGCGAACTCCGCGTTGGCCGCGGCCTCCTCGTTGTAGAACGCCGCCACCATCTTGAGCCACTCCGCGGACGCGAGCGCGTGGCGTTCCATCCGGTTGGACACGCTCACCCCCGGCATCCCCGCGGCGCGTGCGTTGGAGATGTCGTCGAAGCCCTGCCCGAACCCGGACATCAGGATGACCTGGTTCTTGAGGCCGAGGACGACCTCCTTGTCCAGCTCGGTGTACTCGCCGATCGACATCGGCTTACCGGCGTCCTTCGCCACGCCGGCGTACCACCTGTCCTTCTCACCGTTGGCGATCAGCTGACCGGACAACCCGGTGATGGTGTCGTTCTTGCCCAACCGGTCCACCATGGCCAGCGCGTTGAACGAGGTGACCGAGACGTTGGTGACCGGCACCTGGACGAACAACGCCCCCGCGAGGTCGCCAGCCGCCTCCGGTTGCGGTGTGCCGCACTGGTAGAGCACGTACACGAGTTCGTCGCCCGCGTCGTTCTCGGTGTCCGCCAACGTGATCTTCTTGTAGGAGCCGTGGTAGCTGATGTCCCACAGCTCCGACTCCTCGACCGTGCTCTTGTCCGGGAAGTAGTCGGTGCCCTCCGCGTAGTCGGTGACGCAGCCGTCGGCGCCCTGCTGGCCAGCCGCGCCGGAGCCACCGCCGCAGCCGGCGAGAACGAGGGGTAACGCCAGGAGCGCGACGACGGGACGGATGAGTTTCTTCACGTGGTTCTCTCTCGCTCGGTGGGGAAGGGGAGTCAGCTCAGTCGGGCGTCGAGGGCCTCGGGCACCGCCGTCGCGCAGCCGCGCAGGTGGCCGACGAGCGAGTCGAAGCCGACGCCCTCCGCCCGTGTCGCGTCCGGCACGCCGGTCCCGTCGAGCCGCCACCGGCACGGCGTGCCCGGCTCGACGCTCAGCACGTGCCGGCAGCCGTCGCCGGCAGGCGCCCACCCGGCCCGCCGCACCGCGTGTTCTGCCCACTGCCGCTGCCGCCCGTCGCCGGTCACGTGGACGGTGGCGCCCGGGACGGCGTCGTCGGCGACGACGATGGTGGCCGCCGCGTCGTCGAAGGACATGTTGGTCCCGGCGAAGGTCTCGGTGATCGCGCCGCTGTAGGCGAGGTCCTCCGGCGCGGCGGCCGTCACCGTGGAGTCGTTGCCCACCAACCACACCTGGTCGGCACGGCGCAGCGCGAACCCGAGGTCGTGGGTGGACAGGACGATCGCCGCGTTCGTGGTCACCGTGAGCCGGGTCAGCATGGCCGCCAGCTCGATCCGGCGCGCCACGTCGAGGAACGCGGTCGGCTCGTCCAGCACGAGCACCGCCGGTTCCTGCGCGAGGGCCCGCGCGACCATCACCCGCTGGCGTTCGCCGTCGGACAGGTCGCTCAGCATCCGGTCCCGCAGGTCCTCGACCCCGGCGTCGGCGAGCGCGCGGTCGACGGCGAGCCGGTCGTGATCGTTCTCCCTGCCCAGCCAGGACCGGTAGGGGAGGCGGCCGAGCGTCACCACCGCCTCGACGCTCATCAGCCCGACGTCGACCGGCTCGGTCAGCGTCACCGCGAGCCTGCGGGCGCGGCGGCGCGGGGACAGGGTCGTGATGTCCGTGCCGTCCAACAGAACCTGGCCGCCCAGCGGGGGTTGGGCGCCGACCAGTGTGCGCAGCAGGGTCGACTTCCCTGCGCCGTTGGGGCCGATCAGCGTGATCAGCTCACCCGCCCTGGCGGACAGGTTGACCTCGCTGAGCACGGTGGTGGCTGGTCGCCGTCGCTTGCGGTAGCCCGCGCTCACGTCGACGGCGGCCAGGACGGTCGTGTCGCTCATCGGACCTGCCTCCGTGCTCGGCCGGACAGGAGCACCCAGAGGATGACCGGCGCGCCGACCACCGCGGTCACCGAGTTGAGCGGCAGTGACGTGCTGGTGAGCCCGTTACCGCCGGCGATCAGCTCGGCCACCAGCACGATGACCGCGCCGATGAGTGCGCTCGCCGGTAGTACGAGCCGGTGGTCCGCGGTGCGCAACAGCCCTCTGGCGAGGTGTGGCGCCGCGAGGCCGACGAACCCGATGGCGCCGCAGTAGGCGGTGATGATCCCGGACAGGACGGCGACGCTCGCTAGGGAGAGGAAGTGGATGCGCCGAACGTTGACGCCGAGGCTGCTGGCGTACTTCTCGCCGAGCAGCAACGCGTTCAGCGGCTGGGCGAGGTAGACCGACAGCCCGAGCACGACCGCGCAGGACACGGCGATGACCTCTAGCTCGTTCCAGGTCACGTTGCGGACCGAGCCCCTGGTGAAGGTGGTCAGCGCCGCCAGCCGGTCGGGGTCGGTGTAGTAGACGAGCATGTCGACGAACGCGCCGGCCAGGTAGCCGAGCATGACGCCGACGACGAGGACCACGATCGGGTCGCCGACGCGGCGGGCGATGCCAAGCGCGATGAGGAGCACCGCGCCGGCCCCGGCGACGGCGGCTCCGGTCACCCCGAGCTGGCTGACCACCCCGAGTCCGGCGAGCCACCCGACGCCGCTGGTGCCCAGGATGACGATCGAGGCGCCGAGGATCGCGCCGGAGCTGACACCGAGCACGAACGGGTCGGCGAGCGGGTTGCGGAACAGGGTCTGCATCTGGACGCCGCCGACCGCGAGTGCGGAACCGGCGAGCAACCCGGCGACGACCTTGGGCAGGCGGGCGTCCATGACGATGGTCTGGTTGATCTCCGAGTCGGCGCCCTGTCCGGTGAGGATTCGCAGCACCTCACCGATCGGGATGGCGATCGAGCCCTGCCCGATCAGCACCACCACCGCGCCGAGGAGCAGGACCACCAGCAGGAAGAACAGTGCGGTGACATAGCCGGCGCGTCTGCGCCGTCTCGCCCCACGCGGCGTCGTCGGCGGTGCCGCGACCTCGGTTCCGGGCCTGTCGTCGGTGGCCGTCGCACTGTCCGACACCGTTCCTCCTGTTCCGCTCGGCGCTCCACACGTGATCACCGTCCAAGTCGTTCCCGGGTGGGGTGAAGTTCCCGCCATCACCGAGGAATCCGGGACCGATCGGGGTGCGGAGCCGGGGAACTTTCCCCGCCGGCCGCCCGACTGTTGGCATGCCCGCGACCGAGCCAGGGAAGGACGCTTCGTGGAGAACTACGGACCGGCGACCTACGGCGAGCGCAACGCCGACGTGTACGACGAGTGGCACGCGTGGCTCGACCCGGCGGACGCGGTGCGGTGCCTGACCGAGCTGCTCGCCACGGGCCCGGCGGGCCCGGTGCTGGAGCTGGCGGTCGGCACCGGCAGGGTGACGATCCCGCTCGCCGAGCAGGGGGTCGACCTGTACGGCATCGACGCGTCGGAACAGATGGTGCTGCGGCTGCGTGCCAAGCCCGGCGGCGACCGGATCCCGGTCACCATCGGCGACATGGCCGACGTCGCCCCGGACACCGACCGGCAGTTCGCGATGGTGTTCGTCGTGTTCTCCACGTTCTTCTTCCTGATGAGCCAGGACGAGCAGGTGCGCTGCTTCGCCAACGCCTCGGCCCGGCTGCTGCCCGGCGGCCGGTTCGTGCTCGAGTGCCCGATGCCGGACCTGCCGCACTACCAGCGGCGGAACCAGACCGTCGACGCGCACGAGGTCGGGCTGGAGCACGTCCGGCTGACCGCGCTGCGCCACGATCCCGTCGAGCAGCGCTTCGACGGCCAGCACGTGTTGATCACCGAGAGCGGGATCCGACTGGCGCCGGTGGCGATGCGGTACGCCTGGCCGAGCGAGATGGACCTGATGGCCCGCCTCGCGGGGCTCGAACGCCGGCAACGGTGGGGCGGGTGGCGCGGGGAGCCGTTCCGCGCCGAGGGCAACTACGTCACGGTGTACGAGAAGCCCGCACCCTGACCGCGGCCACCAGCGCGAGCAGCACGGCCTGCGCCGCGACGACCAGCCAGAACCCCGGGACCAGGTCGCCGTGCTCGAACAACGCGTACACGTTGCCGCCGACCACGCCGCTGAGGAACGCGCCGATGCCGGTGGCCAGCCGCTGCTGGCCGAAGGTCACGGTGGCCGACCGGCGTGACCGCGCCAGCGCCTCGAGGTCGTTCTTGAGGAACAGCACCGCGGTGCTGAGACTCATCGCCGCGACCCCGACCGCGATGGTGACCGGTCCGCCGGCCGCGATCGCCACCATCCCGGCGCCCATGGCCGCGAAGCCGGCCGCCATCGCCACCGGGTAGCGGATGCGGCCGACCCACCCCGACACCAACGGCTGCACGACGACGAGGCCGAGCGAGTAACCCATCATGAGCACGCCGTAGAGGGTGGTGGCGATGCGGCCGTCCGCGTACACGGACAGGTACTGGTAGAACTGCCAGTACAGGTAGTGGGTGAGCGCGGTGAGCACGAACGGCAGCCCGGCCAGCCCGTGCAGCACCCGCCGGAACGGCTCGACGGCGGCGGGCTCCTCGGCGGGGTGCTCCGGTCGCAGGAAGGTGTGGGCGACCACCAGCACGGCGTAGAGCACGGCGTTGACCGCGAACAGCCGGCCGGGGTCGGCGAGAAAGAACGCCCCGACCACGGGCCCGAGCGCGACGCCGAGGTTGCTGGCCGAGTTGCTCGCGGACACCACCAGCGGGCGGTGCTCCTCGGCGGCCGACTGCGCGAGGTAGCCGCGGTAGGCGGGGGAGTAGACCGCGCCGGCCCCGCAGCTCAGGAAGAGACCGAGGACGGTCAGCCCCGGCCCGTACGGCCCGCCGAGGAGGTAGGCCACCGCGCCGAGGCCGTAAAGGACGGTGGCGAGCAGCAGTGCCCGCTTGAGCCCGACCCGCTCGGCGAGCGCGGCCGTGACCGGTGCGCTGGCGAACTGCACGAGCGTGGCCGCCCCGAGCACGACGCCGACCGTGCCGATCCCGACGTCCAGCCGTTCCCGCAGCAGGACGGCCAGGTAGGGGTAGACAGCGAACGTGCCGATGTTGACGAAGAACCCGGCCACGAGAAGGGCGAGCTGTGCGCCCGTGAGCACCTGCCGCCGCGTCCGGACGCCCGTCACCCGCTCGACCTCCGCCCTGCCGTCCCGTCTCGGTTGGATCTTCCTACAGGGTCGGTCGGTGGGGCGGCGGAGTTCCCGGCTTCGGCGTCCGGCCGGCGCGCAGGTTACGGTGGTGTCTGTACGGGGCCGGCGACGTTTGGCGGCCCCCAGGTCGGGCATCCCGCCCTGATCGCCCGAGATTCGGGAATTCCCGGTTCTGCGCGCGCCATGGGGCGTCGCGTCGAGCCTGTTCGAAAGGGCGCCCGGTCGGGCAAACACGACATGACTCACACCACACCTGCCGTCGCGCCCCCGCGGGGCAGCGACTACGCCACTCTCTCCCGTGAGGTGCGTGCCGCCGGCCTGCTCGAGAGGCGCCGTCGGCACTACCTCGTCCGGATCGTGCTCAACCTGGTCGTCTTCGCGGCCGGCTGCGTGGCGTTCGTGCTCATCGGCGACTCCTGGTGGCAGCTGCTGATGGCGGCGTTCTTCGCCGTGATGTTCACCCAGCTGGCGTTCGTCGGCCACGACGCCGGCCACAAGCAGATCTTCAGCACCCGCCGCGCCAACGACGCGATCGGTCATCTCCACGGCGGCATGGTCGGGATTAGCTACGACTGGTGGGTCGGCAAGCACAGCCGCCACCACGCCAACCCGAACCACGAGGACGACGACCCCGACCTCGACATCCCCGCGCTCGCCTTCACCGAGGGGCAGGGCGCGCTGAAGCGTGGCTTCCTGCGGTGGATGGCCAAACACCAGGCGTACCTGTTCTTCCCGCTGCTGCTCGCGGAGGGCCTTAACCTGCACTGGGCCGGCATCCAGCACGTCTGGCGCGGCGACGGCGAACCACGCAGGCTGGAGGCCGTCCTGCTCACCGTGCACTTCGCCGGCTACCTGACCGCCGTGTTCACGGTGCTGTCGCCGCTGACCGGGATCGTGTTCATCCTCGTGCACCAAGGACTCTGGGGCGTCTACATGGGCTGCTCGTTCGCGCCCAACCACAAGGGCATGCCGACGCTGACCGACGGCCACCAGCTCGACTTCCTCCGCAAGCAGGTGCTCACCTCACGCAACGTGCGTGGCCGGTGGCACGTGGACTTCGCCCTCGGCGGGTTGAACTACCAGATCGAGCACCACCTGTTCCCCAGCATGCCCCGGCCCAACCTGCGTCACGCCCAGGCGATCGTGGAGGACTTCTGCGCCCGCCACGACATCGACTACGCCCAGTGCGGTCTCCTGCGCTCCTACCGGCACGTCCTGCGCCACCTCCACGAGGTCGGTGCCCCGCTCCGCGCCAGGCCAGAGGCGGCCACCACCTGACCGACGTCGCGTCGACGGTCCCATTCACACAGTCATCGCTCTGCGACGCTCGGCGATACTGGTGTTTGGGGCCCTCATTCCGGGTAGCCACCAGGCAGTAATACCCATGAGCCGACGAACTTCAGAGGACCCGTGATGCACGATGGCCGTCGTACCTGACGAGTCCACAGTCAGCCTGGACCTGCACGGCAAAGGCCCGCACGCCCTTGGCGCGGTGCGCCGGTGGCTCGGTGTCGAGCTGGCCGACCTGAGCAGGGACTGCGTCGTCGACGTGATCCAGGTCGCCGACGAGCTGACCTCCAACGCCTTCGAGCACGCAGGTGGACCAAGTACGATCCGGGTGACCCACGACCACGCGGCGTCACTGGTCACCGTCGAGGTCGAGGACGAGCACCCCGCCGCGCCGACGCTCGGGCGGTCCCGCTTCGGGCCGGGCGCCCACCGCGGCCGCGGCATGGTGTTGATCAACGAGCTGTCCTGTTCCTGGGGTGTCCGCGGCCCCACTGCCGACCACCACACGAAGACCGTGTGGGCGCGCGTCTCCTGCGTCGAGGAGCCATGAACCACGTTCTGAGCCGAATGGAGCGGGTCAGCAGTGAACACGTCGACGGACACCGAACGACTGCGGGCACTGACCGCGCTCGGGCTGGGCGCCAGGCCGGACGCCGACATGGACTACTTCGCGCGCCGGGTGCGGGACCAGCTCGGGGTGCCCCTCGCCCTCGTGTCGCTGGTGCAGGCCGACCACCAGGTGTTCCCAGGGCAGTGCGGCCTCGCGCAGCCGTGGGCGAGCGAGCGTAGGACGCCGCTGTCCCACTCCTTCTGCCAGCACGTCGTCGCCTCCGGTGAGCCGCTGGTGGTGACCGACGCCAGGACCGACCCGGCACTGTCGGACAACCTCGCCATCACCGACCTCGGCGCCGTCGGGTACGCGGGCATGCCGCTCACCGACACGAACGGCACCGTCCTCGGCTCGCTGTGCGCCATGGACACCGCGCCCCACGCGTGGACCGCGGCGGAGCTGGACATGTTGCGTGACATCGCCCGCGCGTGCGCCACCGAACTGCGGCTGCGCCTCGCCCGCCACGACGCCGACGCGGAACGCGCCCGTGCCAAGGATCTCCAGGACCTGCTCTCGCAGTCGCTGCTCCGCTCCCAGCTGTTGCTCACCGCGTCCGAGTCGCTCAGCGACGTCGCCAGCGTCAACGAGTTGCGTGCCCAGATCGACGACCTGGTCGCCGGGGACCTGAAACCCGCGCGGGTGACGCTGGTCGTCACCCAGGACGTGGGACTGCAGACCAAGCTGGAGGACCAGCGCGACACCGAGAACAGCGACGACGGCCAGTGGGGTGAGTTCGACGCCGGCGGCGCGACCTTCGTGGCGCGCGCCGTGCGTGAACGGCGACTGGTCCACGTTCCGGACCTGCGTGCTACCGACGTCGCCGACGAGACCGCGAGCTACCTCGACGACGGGCTGGTCGCCGTCACGTGCGCGCCGATCGCGGACAGCACGGGTGTGCTCGGCGTGTTGGAGCTGGCCTGGGAACAGCCGCACGACCACGATCCACTCGAGCAGGCCGTCATCGCGACCATCGCGGGCTACGTCGCGTCCGCGCTGCAACGGGCCAGGTTCCTGCAGCACCGCATCAGCGTCACCCACGACCTCCAGGACGCGATGCTCACCGACCTGCCGGACATCCCCGGCCTCCGCCTCACCGCGCGGTACCACCC
>Ga0272482_10000247_pt1 | contig 17330 bp, 8 predicted proteins | sample RVTome_8_FD_192427 | JGI IMG/M metagenome (GOLD analysis project Ga0272482, IMG submission 192427) | Soil microbial communities from uranium-contaminated site in the Upper Colorado River Basin, Wyoming, United States - RVT160D0 (version 2) ...
GTGCCAGAGGTGGCCTACGGCCTGCTGTGGCTCTGGCTCTTCAACCCGCTCTACGGCCCGATCAACCAACTGCTGCGGGTCGGCGGCGAAAACGGCCTGACCGCGCTCGGCCGCACGCCGCCGCAGTGGCTGACCGACCCGACCGACGCGCGCGCCGCGATCATCATCATGAGCCTCTTCACGGTCGGCGAGTCGTTCCTGGTGCTGCTCGCCGCGCGGCTGGTGCTGCCGCCCGAGGTGTACGAGCTCGCGGCCATCGAGGACGCCACGCCCTGGGACGTCTTCCGCCGCATCACATTCCCGCTGGTCGCGCCGGTGCTCGGGCTGCTGCTGGTGCGGGACACGATTCTGAGCTTCCAGGTATCGTTCGTACCGGCGCTGGTGGTGACCGACGGCGGCCCACCCCCCTACGCCACTACATACCTTTCGCTGTTCGTCTACCGCAACGCGTTCGAGTACCTGCGCTACGGCTACGCCTCGGCGGCCACGATCGTGATGTTGCTCCTGACCGTCGCGGCGGTCATGCTCCAGTGGCGGCTGTTGCGCCGCTGGCAACGCCTCCGGCCACGGTGAGGCGGGCGCACCTCCCATACACCTTTGGGGTCAGCGGGCTATCGAGCGGTCCGCGGGTGTGCGGGCGACCGCGCCGATGCGGACCATGCGATGCCAGCGCAGCCGGCCGCCGACGAGCGCCATGACGGTGGACTGGACGACGACGAGGTACATCAGCTGGCGGTAGACGACCTGCTGGATAGGCAATGTCCACAGTGGTCCGTAGCGTTCCCGGTCCAGGCGCAGCGCGTACGCGGCGGTGGCTGTCTGCAGCAGGGTGAAGCCGGCCCACACGGCGGCCACCTTGGCCGGGGGCAGGAAGAGCAGGCCGTAGACGCCGTACACGTCGACCAGGCATGCGCACAGCGGCAGTGCGACCTGGAAGAGCAGCAGGTACGTCAGGCCGCGCCGGCCCAGCCGGCCGGCCGCGCCCCGCTCCACGAGCGCGCGCCGGTGCTTCCACATCGCCTGCATCGTGCCGTAGCACCACCGGTACCGCTGGCGCCACAGCTGCTTGAGCGAGGCGGGTGCCTCGGTCCAGGCGACCGCGTCCGGGGCGTAAACCACGCGCCAGCCGGCCCGGATGAGCGCCATCGTGAAGTCGGTGTCCTCGGCGAGTGTCTGGCCGGACACGCCACCCACGTCCACGACGGCGGCGCGGCGGAACGCCCCGATCGCGCCGGGAACTGTTGGCATGCACCGCAGCACGTCGAACATCCGCCGGTCGAGGTTGAAGCCGATCACGTACTCCAGGTGCTGCCAGCGGCCGAGCAGGCCGTGGCGGTTGGCGACCTTCGTGTTGCCGGAGACGGCGCCCACGTCCGGGTCGAGCAGCGGCTGTACCAGGCGGCCGACGGCGTTGGGCGCGAAAACCGTGTCGCCGTCCACGAGCACGAGGATGTCGCCGCGGGCGCTGGCGATGCCGGTGTTGAGGGCTGCCGGCTTGCCGGCATTGGCCTGGCGGATCACGCGCACCCCGGGCAGGCACAGCCTCTCGACGATGTCCGCGGTGCCGTCGGTGGAGCCGTCGTCGACGACGATCACCTCGACCCACGGATAGTCGCTGGCCAGCAGCGACTGGACGGTGGCCGCGATGTTGGCCGACTCGTTGTACGCCGGCACGACCACCGACACCGGGCCCAGGTAGCGCGGCCGTTCGCGGGTACGGCGGCGTACCCGGCGCACGTGGACGCGGGCGCAGACCAACTGGACGGCGAGCCGTACCACCGACAGCGCCACCGCGGCGACCATGAGCGCCGTCAGCGCGCGGCTCAACCACGCGCCGATGATCTGGGCCCAGCGCAGGGCGTGGCCGCGCATTCGCTGTCCGGCCGGCGCGACCGCGGCCGCCGGCAGGGCCAGCGCCTCCGACACGGTGGTGAACCGGTACCCGCGAGCCTGGAGCGTGGGGATGAGCACGTCCAGCGCGGCCACGGTCTGCGTGCGATCCCCGCCGGAGTCGTGCATCATCACCACCGCGCCTCGGTCCTTGGCCGGCCGCGCGGCCGCCACGATCGCCGCGACGCCGGGTCGACGCCAGTCTTCGGTGTCCAGGTCGGTCAGGACCGCGAGGTATCCCGCGCCGCCCGCCTGCCGCAGCGCGGCGAAGTCGGCCGCCGTCACCGCGCCGGGCTGCGAGGAGTATGGCGGCCGGATCAGGACGGGTACGCGGCCGGTCGCGGCGGCGATGGCGTTGCGGGTCAGGGTCAGCTCGAGTCCGCGCCGCCACGCCGGGCTGCCGGAAAGCCACGGGTGGCTGAACGTGTGCGACCCGATCTCGTGCCCATCGGCGAGTACCCGGCGGGCGAGGTCGGGGTGGGCGTTAACCTGCGAGCCGACCTGGAAGAACGTGGCGTGCACGCGATGCCGGGCGAGGACGTCCAGGACCCGGGGTGTCCACTGTGGATCCGGGCCGTCGTCGAATGTCAGCGCGATCGTCCGGCTTGGCATGGTGCGGCTGGTGACGGTGCCGTCCGGCTCGACGCGCAGGACCGGCCCGGCCTCGGTCACCGCGTCCGGTGCCGGGCCGCTGGCGTCGCCGGTCAGTTCGGGGCCGTTTCCCTCGGCGCCGGCGTGTGAGACGTAGCCGTTGAAGCAGAGGCCGCCGAGCAGCACCACCATGAACAGCGCCAGCAGTATCCAGTGGGCGCGCGGCTCGCGCCGCCGTACGTGCAAGGACATCGCCTGATCCGTCGCTCAGCTCGGCTTGGACGGCTTGTTGTTGCCCGGCGTGTGCGTCGGGATCCGGCGGTGGCCGCTCCGGCTCGGCGTGGGCGTGGCTGTCGCCTCGGGGGCCGCGGTGGTGGCTGCCGGCGGCGCGATGGTTGCCGGCCTCGTGACAGGGGGGCGGGGCGACGGGGGCACCGCCCTGGTCGTGGCGGGGGAGCGTGGGGCCGCGGGTGCCCCACCACCGGCCGGCTGCGGCAGGAGCGGCAGGTGACCCGGCCCGGCCCCGGTGAAGCCCGCCACCAGCAACAGCGAGGCGAGCGCCAGCGCCAGGCCGGCGGCCGCCCCGGCGACCCGGACGAAGCGGCGGCGCTGGCCCGTACGGTCCACGAAAACCGGCTTCACCCGCACTACCCCTTCTTGCCCTTGCTCGGCGTCGGCCGGCCAGGACCCTTGCCGGCGGGGTGGCTCGGCGTGGGCGGGTGCGAAGCCGGCAGCAGCGCCGCGCAGAACGCCGCGATCCGCGCCTCGCCACCGGCCGCCGCGACCAGGTCGCGCATCGCCTCGGACGTCATGGGAACCCCGCGCGGGTTACGGCGCTGCGCCTCCCACGCCCGGCAGAGGCCGGCGACCGCGGGGCTGGCCGGGCTCAGGGTCCGGCCGTGGTCACCCGACGGCGGCGGTGCCGTCGGTGCGCCGCTCGGGCGGTGGCTGAGCGTCGCGCGCGGGGTGTTCGGCGGCCCGCCGGTCGCGGGCGGTGGGCTCGTGGCGGGATCTCCGGGCAGATTGCCGGTCTCCGCGGCCACGGCGACACCGCCCGCGAGCATCGCCACCACGGCGGCCGCGGTCGCGAGCGGGCGCAGCACCCGCCGCCGCCGCGGTACGGCAGTGGGCCGCGCCACCCGGCCGGCCGCCTCGAACGCGGCGACAGCGCCAGGCAGCCCGGCCAGCTCACTTGGCTGCGGCGGGCCGGCCGTGACGGTCAGCAGCAGGGTCAGTTCGGGGTACGCGGGATCGCGACCGGTCGCGAGCAGACGCTCGGCGTCGCCCGGCCCGATCCGGCGCCTCCGTGATGTACCCATGGCGTTGGAAAATGCGTCCCGGCCTCGCATCGCGTTACACCCCCTCCGTGTGCCCCGGATCGTCCCGCCGCCCGCGCACCTCGTCGTGCCGAGCGAGCCGGCGCAGCCCGCGCATCGCCGCGACCCGTACCGCCCCTGGCCGTTTGCCCAGCACCTGGGCGGTCTGCGCGACGTCGAGGCCGGCCACGACGCGGAGCATCACGGCCTCGGCCTGGTCCTTGGGCAGCGTCGCGATCACCGCCAGCGCCCAGTCGAGATCGGATCGCTGGATCACCTCGTCGGCGACATCCGACTGGCTGCCGGGCAGGTCCCGCTCGATCAGGTCGCGGGGCTCCTCCGGTCGGCGCCGGGCCCGCCGGCGCTCGTCGATCGCCCGATTACGGGCGATCGTAAATAGCCACACCCGGAACCTTGACGGGGAACCGGTGAAGCTACGCAGGTCGCGGGCGACCTGGAGCCAGGTTTCCGAGGCCACGTCCTCCGCGCTCTCGCCGACGATCACACGCAGGTAGCGCAGCAGTGGCGGCTGGTGCGCCCGCCACAGGACGGCGAACGCCGCGGCGTCTCCGCGCAGCGCGGCGGTGAGCGCCTCGGCGAGTTCGTCGTCCTGCAAAGTCCGGTCCTGTCACCTGCTCGGATATGCCGAGGGAGCAGGTTACAACGTCGCTGACCAGGGCAGATACGCCCGTGCTTGAGTCTGGTCGGCGCAACCTTACCGAGGTCGCGTTACCAGAAATCGGCGGTTTCGCCGCCGACGATGCCTGGGGGACCGCGTCCAGCGGCTGGTGTAACGCGCCGGCCGCACTCGGCGCCCTTACCGCAAAGGCCGGATCACGCGGGACGGTGGGCGATGACCGAGTTCAGCTTCACGTTCAGCTACGACTGGGACGGACACGTCGCCTGGCTCGCCCTCGACGGGCACCTGGACGGGCCGGCCGCCCGGCGCCTCGGGCGGGTGCTGCGGGCGGCGGTCGGTGGGCTCGAACCGCGCAAGCTACTTGTCGACGCCCGCGACCTCACCCACCTCGACGGCGCCTCCGTCTACCGCCTCTTCCGGGCGGGTGCCGCTGTCGAACGGCCGGGCTGCGACATCGTGCTGGTCACCCGGGGCGTCGTGCGGGTACTACCGCGTAGTGCCTGCGAGGCGGTGGCCTGACCTTCCACATCCGACAGTCCTCGCCACCCTGGCGGACGTCGCCTCAGGCGATGGCCTTGACGGTGACCTCGAGCGTGGCGTCGTGGGCGTGGAAAGCCTCCACCCCGGATTCGATCCTGCCGAGGATGACGATGCCGGGATCGGGGATGGTCCGGCCGTCGTGGCGGTAGAAGAACGCGAGCTCGTTATCGGGCGCCCAGTAGGCGATGTCGCCGACCTCGTACGTGTGCTGCGGCGAGGCGCCCGGTGCCAGCGCCCGGGGCAGTGGGCCGAGCTTCTCCCGGCCGTAGAGGTCGCGCATCCGCACCGTCAGCGGTAGCAGCGCGGCGAGGTCGCGGGCCGGCTGGTTGTCGGCAAGGGTGGCTTCGACGACGATGTGACCAGCGGTCAGGCTGATGCGCATGCCGGACGCTCCTCCTGTTGTCGGATGCCGCGCCGGCGAGAGTCTATTGGTCCCGCGCGCCGAAGTGGTGGCTGGTTTAGTGCTGCTTCAGCGCGGACGACGGGCGGTTCGAGTTCGCGTAAACCGCCGACGCGCCACCGTCCCGATAGCGATCACTCTCGATTAGGGGTGTTTCAGGCCTGCCTTAGGCATGCACGCCAGGCTGCCCGAATCTAGAACGGGGGCAACGTGGGACCAGGTTCACGCACTCCCTTGACGGCGTACCAGCGCGACGTCTGGACGGCGTCCGGCCGCGCGCCCGGTGATCCACAGTTCAACTGCTACGCACTCGAGCTTTTCCCGGCCGGCACCGACCTGGCCGTGTTGAGGGAATGCCTGGCCGCCGCGGCACGGGCCAACGACGCCCTGTGCCTCCGGTTCGACGACGACGGCGACGGCGTGCCGGCGCAGTGGGTCGACACCGAGCCGCCGGAGGTGGCGATCGTCGACTTCACCGCCGAGCCGGTTCCGGCTGAGGCGCGGGAGGCGTGGATCGCCGCGTCGTTCGACCGGCCGTTCCCGCTTCGGGGCACACCGCTGTGCGAGCTCGCGGTGCTCAAGGAGAGCGACGACGCGGTGTACGCCTACGTGAAGGTGCACCACATCGTCGCGGACGCGTGGTCGCTCGGCCTGTTGCTGACCCAGGTGCGGGACGGCTACGGGCATCGGGTGCGTACGGGCGTCCGGCAGCCGGTGACCGCACCCTCCTACCTCGCCGTGGCCGCGGCGGAAGCGGCCTACCGCGACTCGCCGGAGTACGACCGCGATCGCGACCACCTCCGGGAGGCGTTCGACGGGGTGACGCCGGCGCTGTTCGCCCGGCGCCAGCGCGGTTTCCCGGCGGACACCGGATTCCACCGGTTCACCATCGGGCGGGAGGTGCTCGAGGGCGTGCGGGCGGAAGGGCTGGAGCCGTTTCCGTACCTGGCTGCGGTGATCGCCACGTACCTCTCCAGGGTTCACGACAGCGAGGACGTCGTGCTGGGTGTACCGCTCCTCAACCGGCGGGGGCGCAGCCAGCTACGGACGGTCGGCCAGTTCGCGAACACGTTGCCGCTGCGCGTCGCGGTCGACCACGGCCGAACCCTCCGCGATGTACACGGCACCGTGCGGGACGCGGCGCGCGAGCTCAAGCGCCACGAGCGGTTTCCCCTCGGCGACCTGATGCGTGAGCTGCGGCCGGCGGAGACGGGCGTCGCGCGGTTGTTCGACGTGAGCTTCGCCTACATCCGCGCGTCGGAGCGGGAGCGCGCGGCGCGGATACCGGCGGTGGCGGGTGCCGGACAGGGACGCGCGCGCGTGCACGAGCAGGAGGCCCTGGCCGTCATCGTCCACGAGCCCGCGGAAGCCGATGACCTCGTGGTCGACCTGAGCTACGCCCGGGACGTGTTCGACGCGGACTTCCCGATCGACGCGGCCGCCCGTCACATCGGGACGCTGGCGCGTGACGGGCTCACGATGCTCGACAAGCCGCTGTCGGCGGTATCCATGCTCACGCCCGCCGAGCGCGACGACCTCGTGTACGGCCGGAACACGACCGGCCACGCCTACGACCGGGAAGGTACCCTGCACGGGCTGTTCAGCCGGCGCGCCGCCGAGCACCCCGACCGGGTGGCGGTGGTGGGTGCCGGGGTCGAGCCGCACCTCACGTTCCGGGAGCTCGACCGGCGCGGCAACCAGCTGGCGCGGTCGTTGGCCGCCGACGGGGTACGGCCGGGTGAGCGGGTCGCCGTCATGATGGAGCGCGGCCCGGAGATGCTCGTCGCCATCCTGGGTGTGCTGAAGGCGGGCGCCGTCTACGTTCCCGTCGATCCGGACTACCCGGCCGAGCGGGTGCGCTTTCTGGTGGAAGACAGCGGCGCGAAGGTCGTCGTCCGCGGCTCGGGTGACGGGCCGGCGCCCCAGCCGCGCGGCGTGACGATCCGGTCCTTCGACACGATGCTCGGCGGCACCGCGGCACCACTCGGGCCGATGGCGACCTCCCGCGACCTCGCGTACGTGATCTACACGTCGGGCTCGACGGGTGTGCCCAAAGGCGTGATGGTCGAGCACCACTCCGTGGTCAACCGCCTCGCCTGGATGCAGCGCCGCTACCCGATCGGCGCCGGCGACGTACTGCTGCAGAAGACCGCCATATCGTTCGACGTCTCGATCTGGGAGCTTTTCTGGTGGGCCGTCGAAGGGGCCGCGGTGGCGCTCCTGAGGCCGGGCGGGGAGAAGGATCCGGACGAGATCGTGCGGGCCATCGCCGACCACGGCGTCACGGCCGTCCACTTCGTACCATCGATGCTGGGACCTTTCCTGGACGCGTTGGAGGCGGCACCGGATCTACTTGGGTCGCTCGGCTCCCTGCGGCACGTCTTTTGCAGCGGTGAGGCGCTGCCGCCGGGACGGGTCGAACAGTTCGGCCGGGTCTTCGCGGCGACGCGGGGGCGACCCGCACTCGTCAACCTCTACGGCCCTACCGAGGCCACAGTGGACGTGTCCTACTTCGACTGTCCAACATATCCGGCGAGCCCCGTGGCGCGCGTGCCGATCGGCCGGCCCATCGACAACACCCAGCTGTACGTCCTGGATCGGTACGACCAGCCGCAACCCGTGGGCGCGCCCGGGGAGCTGTGCATCGGCGGCGTCGGGGTGGCCAGGGGCTACCTCGGCCGTCCCGAGCTGACCCGGGAGAGGTTCGTCGCCGATCCGTTCGTTGCCGGCGGCCGGTTGTACCGCTCCGGCGACCGTGCCCGCTGGCTGGCCGACGGGACCATCGAGTACCTGGGGCGCGCCGACCGGCAGGTGAAGATCCGCGGCTTCCGGGTGGAGCTCGGCGAGGTGCAGAACCAGATCTCGGCGGTGCCCGGGGTCGGCGACGCGGTGGTGGTCGACCGCAAGCTCGACGGTCGCCCGGCGCACCTCGTCGGATACTACGTCGCGGGCGTCCAGGTCGATCCGGCACAGGTGCGTGACCAGCTCGCCGAGGCGCTGCCGGACTTCATGATCCCGTCCTACCTCGTGCGTCTGGACCGGCTTCCGTTGCTGCCCAACGGAAAGGTGAACCACCGCGCACTGCCGCCGCCGGCCGGCCCCGACCGTACGGCGCAGGCGCCCCGGACCGACGTCGAGGCGGCGATCGCGGAGCTCTGGTCGAGTGCGCTCGGCGACGTAGCGGTGGGTGTCCACGACGACTTCTTCGTCCTCGGCGGCGACTCGATACTCATGCTCTCCGTGCGTGCGGAGGCGATGCGGCGCGGCCTGCGCTTCTCGCTGTCCGACATGGTGCGGCACCCGACCGTCGCGGGACTGGCGGCCGTCGTCGAGGCGGGCACCGCGCCGGACGCCAATGCCGGACCGGCCCCGTTCGCGCTGGTCGCCAGCGTCGACCGGGGGCGCCTCGCGTGGGCGGAGGACGCCTTCCCGGTCACCCGCCTGCAGCTCGGCATGCTGTACCACAGCCATAGGTACGAAGGCACGGCCACTTACCAGGACGTGTTCCGCTACCGGCTGGACATGCCGTGGCACGAGGCCGCCTTCCGCCGCGCCGCCGCGTCGCTCGTCCGGCGTCACCCGGTGCTGCGCTCGTCGTTCGACCTGGCCGGCCACGCCGTGCCGATGCAGGTGATCCACCGGAGCGTGCCGGACCGGTGGGACGTCGTCGACCTGCGCGAGGCGACCGCCGCGGCGGCGGAGGACGCGATCCGCGGCCACGTCGACGAGTCGCGATACCGGCGGTACCGCTTCGACCAGCCGCCGCTGTGGCACCTCCGGGTGCACCGGCTGCCATCCACAGTGGACCTCGTGTTCAGCTTCCACCACGCGATCCTCGACGGCTGGAGCGTGGCTTCTGTCATCGGCGATCTGCTGCACGACTACGTCGACGAGGTCGAGGGGCGTTCGAGGCCAGCCCGGACGGCGCCGCCTCCGCCGGCGCACCAGGCGCTGGGGGAGCGGCTCGCCCTGGAGTCCGCGGAGTCCAAGCGCTACTGGCAGGACACGCTCGCCGGTGCGGCGCCGCTGCGGCTGGAGAGCTTGCGGCAGAGCGAGCCGCCCGCGCCCGAAGAACCGATCGTGCGCTGGGACGACCTGCCGGACGGGCTGGACGAGGCGATCCAGCGCTTCGCGAAGCGGTACGAGGTGCCGGTGAAGTCGGTCTTCCTCGCGGCGCACTGCCTCCTGCTGCGGCACTACGGCGGCTCCGGCGACGTCGTCACCGGGCTCGTCGCGCACGGACGGCCGGAGCTGCCCGGGGCCGACGAGACCGCCGGGCTGTTTCTCAACACCATCCCGTTCCGGCTCGACGCCGGGCCGCGCACCTGGCTGCAGACGGTGCGCGCGACCTACCTGCGGGAACGGGAGGCGCACCCGCATCGCCGGTACCCGCTCAGCGCGATCGAGGCGGACCACCCGGGTGGGCTCGTCGTGCGGACCGCCTTCAACTACGTGCACCTCTGGCGTCTCGGGCGGTTTCTTCGCGAATCCGCCGTGACGTTGGTGGACGTGGAGACGTGGGAGGAGACGGACCTCACGTTCGCGCTGAACGCGATCCTCGATCCCCGGCGCGGGCGCGTCCGGATCCGGTTCGACTGCGACGGGCGGACGTTCACCCGCGCTCAGGCCGACCTGTACGCGCGCGCCTACGTCCACATCCTCACCCGGCTGGTCGACCGTCCACATGAACCGGTGGACTTCGCTTTTCTCGCCGACGAGTTCGCACCTGCCGGGGCGCGGGACGCCGGTCAGCCGGCCGGCCTGGCGGAGGACGTCGTCCGCCAGTTCACGCGGCAGGCCGCCCGGATCCCCGACGCGGTCGCGGTCGCCTTCCGGGAGGACGCGTGGACGTACCGCGAGCTCGACCGGGTCAGCGACCGGATCGCCCGGCGGCTGCTCGCCTCCGGTGCGCGGGCCGGTGCGTCCGTGGGAGTAGCGCTCGACCGCTCGCCGGAGATGATCGCCACCGTGCTCGGCATCGCGAAGACCGGTGCCGCCTGCGTCCCGCTGGATGTCAGCTACCCGAAGGAGCGGCTGGCCATCATGCTGGAGCAGGCCCAGCCCCTGGGGGTGGTGGCGGATCCGGCGTACGCCGCGCTGGTCCAGCCGTCGGTGGTGCTGCGGTACGACGACCTGGCGGCGGATCGCCCCGACCCGGACGGCTCGCCGGCGCCGGACATCGATCCGCACAGCGTCGCGTACCTGGTCTTCACCTCCGGCTCGACCGGCGTGCCGAAGTGCGTCGAGATGCCGCACCGGGCGCTGGGCAACCTGGTGCGCGCCCAGCTCGCCCTGCCGACCGGTGGGCCCGCCACGACCCTCCAGTTCGCCCCGCTCAGCTTCGACGTCGCCTTCCAGGAGATCTACGCGACGCTGTGCGGCGGCGGGACGCTGCGGATGGTCTGCGAAGACGAGCGACGTAACGCCGGTGCGCTGCTGCGACTGCTCGACCGGGCCGAGGTGGAGCGCGCCCACCTGCCGTACGTCGCGCTGCAGCACCTCGCGGAGGGCAGTGTCCGCCTCGGCATCCGGCCGCGCGCGCTACGCATGCTGGTGTGCGGCGGCGAGCAGGTGCGGGTGACCGATGAGATCCGCCAGTTCTGCGCCGCGCTGCCGGGCACGTTGCTGGAAAACCAGTACGGGCCGGCGGAGACGCATCTCGTGACCCGGTTCACCATGACCGGTGACCCGGCGACCTTCCCGTCACTGCCACCGATCGGGTCCGCGGTCGGCGGCGTCGAGGTACACGTGCTCGACGACCAGCGGCGGCCGGTGCCACCCGGTGTAGCGGGGGAGATCTACCTCGGCGGGGAGTGCCTGGCGCACGGCTACCGGGGCCAGCGGGAGCTGACCGAGCAGCGCTTCGTCCCGCATCCCCAGCGCGACGGCGCACGCCTGTACCGCACCGGCGACATCGGCCTGGTGCTCCCCGGCGGCGAGATCAGCTGGCTCGGCCGGGCGGACAACCAGATCAAGATCCGGGGCTTCCGGGTGGAGCCGGCCGAGGTCGAGCTCGCCATCACCCGCGCGGCCGGGGAAACCTCCGGGATCCGCCAGGCGGCGGTCGTCGCCCGCCACCGCGGGCAGGGCGACGCGGTGCTCGTCGCGTACCTCGTCGGCGACTCCGGCGCGGTCGACCTCCACGAGCTGAAGAGCCGCCTGCGGCTGACGCTGCCGGACTACATGGTGCCGGCACACTTCCTGTGGCTCGACGCGCTGCCCTTGACGCCCAGCGGAAAGCGGGACGACGCGGCGCTACGCCGCCGGCCACTGCGGGAGGCGACGGCGGCCGACGTGGCTCCGCCCCGCGACGACTGCGAGCGGCTGGTGGCCGAGCTTCTCGAAGAGCTGCTCGACATCCCCGCCATCGGCATCCACGAGAACATCTTCGACCTCGGCGCGACCTCGCTGACCGCGATGCGGCTCGCCATGCTCGTCGAGCGCCGCTTCGGCGTGAGCGTCTCCCTGCCGGCGCTCGTGGCCGGCCCGACGATCGCCGCGATCGCCACGCGGATCCGGGACCGGGAGCGGCCGCCGGCCTTCGACCCGCTCGTACCGCTGCGCCGCGAGGGCGAGCGGCCGCCGCTGTTTCTGGCACACCCCATCGGGGGCAACGTGCTCTGCTACCTCCGCCTCGCCGAGCACCTCGCGCCTGATCAGCCGCTGTACGCGCTTCAGGCGGCCGGCGGGGAGCCGGGCACCGAGCCGCTGCGCTCCATGCCGGAGCTCGCCCGCAGCTACCTCGCGGCGATCCGCCAGGTCCAGCCGCACGGGCCGTACGCGATCGGCGGCTGGTCCTTCGGCGGCTTCGTCGCCTTCGAGATGGCCCGGCAGCTCAGGCTCGCCGGCGAAGAGGTCAGCCAGCTCATACTGATCGACTCGATCGCGCTGAGGCCCGACAGCCGGCCGGACGTGACCGACCACACGCTGCTGGAATGGTTCTTCTGGGACGTGCTTTGGCTGGGGCAGGGCGCCGACACCCCGGTCGAGGAGCTCCCCGGCGGCCTGCCGGACGAGGAGAAGCTCGCGTTCATCGGCCGGCGCGCCTCCGCGGCCGGCGTGCTGCCGCAGGAGGCTTTCCACAGCGCGGTGCGCCGCCTGTACGACGTCTTCCTGGCGAACTGGCAGGCGATGATCGACTACCGGCCGACCGGTGTGGACCTCGACATCACGCTGCTGCGCGCCAAGGATCCGCTGCCGGACGTCCTCCAGCCCATCCACGCCGCCACCGGTACGCGGTACCTCGACGCCACGAACGGCTGGGCGGAGCTGACCAGCGGCCGGGTCGACGTCATCGACGTGCCGGGCGACCACATCGGCTTGCTGGAGGAGCCCTCCGTCGCGACAGCGGCGACCGTGATCGCGGAATTGGTCGGCGGCCGGTACGAGCCCATCGTGAGGAGACAAGCCGTATGACCGAGCAGAACCGGGGCGCCCGTGGCAAGGCGCTCGTCATCGGGGCGGGGATCGGCGGGCTCACCGCCGCCGTGGCCCTGCGGTGGGCCGGATACGACGTCCACGTGTACGAGCGCGCCCGCAAGCTCAACCCGGCGGGTACCGGACTGGGGATCCTCGCCAACGCGCCTGCGGCACTGCGCACGCTGGACCTGGACCTGCGCCTGCCCGAGCGCGGCAAGGTGGCCGACGCGTTGCATATCCGGGCGAGCGACGGCCGTCCTATCAGGACGCTGTCGTACGACGGGATCGTCAATAGACTGGGCGAGTCCAATGTGACCATCCACCGCGCCGATCTGCAGCAGGCGCTGGTGGAACAGCTCGACGGGTGCCCGATCACCCTGAACGCGACGGCCGTCTCCTTCGACCAGTCCGGTGGCGACCGGGCGTACGGCGTGCGGGTCGACTTCGCGGACGGCCGGCAGGCCCACGGCGACCTGCTGGTCGGGGCGGACGGGTTCAACTCGGTCGTCCGCCGCCAGCTGACGCCGAACGACTCGACGCGCTACTCGGGCTATGTGGGCTGGTTCGCCACCACCACGTTCCGCCATCCGTCCATACCGGACGGTTACTCCGCGCACTACTGGGGCCCGGGTCAGCGCTTCGGCATCCACGACGTCGGCCAGGGACGGATCTACTGGTGGGGCGCGAAGAACATGCCGGAGGCGGCCGCTCGCCAATGGAGCGGTGGCCGGGCCGCCATCGCGAAGGCCTTCGCCGGCTGGGCGCCCGAGATAACGGCGCTCATCGACGCCACCCCGACGGAGGCCATCATCGGCGTACCGATCGAGGACCGGCCGCCCCTGCGGCGCTGGGGCGACGGGCCGGTGACCCTGTTGGGGGACGCCGCGCACCCGATGCTGCCGAGCCTCAGCCAGGGCGCGGGGATGGCGATCGAGGACGCGGTCGCGCTCGGGCACGCGCTCGCGTCGGCGCCCGACCTGACCTCGGGGCTGCGCGAGTACGAGGCGGTCCGGGCGGCGCGGACGGCGGAGGTGGTGCGGATGTCGCGGATGCTGAGCCGGGTCGAGAGCCTGGAGAACCCGCTGGCGCGAAGGCTGCGCGACGCCTACTTCCGGCGGGTGCCGTCGATGGTGATCAACAGGCCGATCGAGGCGATGATGGCCAAGGCCAACGGCCCGGCCGTGCACCGGCGTCCGGCCGCGACGAGGTCTTAGGGCAGGCGCGATGTCGGGCCACCGAAACCTCGTCGACCTGGTCGCCGCGCACGCGTCGGCGTTCCCCGACCGTCCGGCAGTCGTGTTCAGCGCCGACCCGACCGATCCGGGCGGCGAGGAGGTGCTCACCTACGGGCAGCTCCTCGCTCACGCCCAGGCGCTGGGTGCCGTCCTCCGCTCCAGGTTCGCGGTGGGCGACCGGATCCTGCTGCTCTACGGCCCGGGTTCGGCCTTCGCCGTCGGCTTCCTCGGCACCCTGTGCGCGGGCATGATCGCCGTTCCGGCGCCGCAGCCGGACGGCTACCAGCGCCAGCGCGACCGCCTCGCGCGGGTGGCCCGCGACTCCGGCGCGATCGCGATCCTCACCGACCGCGCCACCGAAGAGTCGGTACGGGCGTGGGCGGACGCGTCCGGCCTGGCGGAGCGGGTGCCCGTCCTGGTGACCGACCGCCCGGACCAGCCAGCCGTCGCGGCGCTGGAGCCGCTGCCGATCGAGCCGCGCACCGTCGCGTTCCTGCAGTACACCTCCGGCTCGACGTGGCATCCGAAGGGCGTCCAGATCGACCACGGCAACATGCTCGCCACGTGCCGGGCGTTCCAAGGGCTGGTCATCGGGGAGGACGACCGGATCGGTGGCTGGCTGCCGATGTACCACGACTTCGGGCTGGTAGGGCAGCTGCTCCTGCCGCTGTTCATCGGGTGCCGGAGCGTGCTGATGCCGCCCTCGGCGTTCCTCCGGCGCCCGCACACCTGGCTGCGGCTCATCGACCGCCACGGGATCAGCCTGTCGTCCGCGCCGAACTTCGCCTACGAGCTGTGCACCCGACGGATCACCGACAAACAGCTCGCCGGCCTGGACCTGTCCCGGTGGCGGGTGGCGATCAACGGGTCGGAGCCGATCCAGGCCCACACCCTGCGGGCGTTCGCGACCCGGTTCGCCCCGTGGGGCCTGCGTCCGGACGCCGTCCGACCCGGGTACGGGATGGCGGAGGCGACGTTGTGCCTCACCGGTGCCACGCATGGGGAGCCGACCGTGATCGAGGTCGACGCGGCGAAGCTGGAGAGCGGCGCGATCTCCTGCGAACCGGGCGGCGAAGGCCGCCGGCGCGACCTGGTCAGCAGCGGCCCGACGGTGGAGGGCATCGACGTCCGGGTCGTCGACCCGGACACCCGGCGGACGCTGCCGGACGAGCTGATCGGTGAGATCTGGGTCCGGGGAGCGAGCGTCTCCCGCGGGTACTGGGCGCAGCCGGAGGAGACGGCCCGCGTCTTCGGTGTGGCCACCGCGGAAGGAGCGGAAGGCTTCCTGCGCACCGGTGACCTTGGCGCGCTGCGGCGGGGCGAGCTGTACGTCACCGGGCGCATCAAGGAGCTGCTGATCGTCTCCGGCCGCAACCTCTATCCGCAGGACCTCGAGGCGGACGCGCACTCCGCGCACGGCACGCTGGCGACGGGAGTCGGTGCCGCGTTCATGGTGGACGTCGCCACCGGCGCCGGTCCCGCCGAGGAAGAGCTGGTGGTGGCGCACGAGTGCCGGCCGGGTGCCGGCGGCGCGCGGGCGCTGGTCGAGGCGACCGCGGCGGTGCGCGAGGTGCTGCGCCGCGAGTACGGGCTGCCCGCGAGCGTGGTGCTGGTCCGGCCGGGCACCGTGCCGCGCACCACGAGCGGCAAGATACAGCGGGGCTTGGCGAGTGAGCTCTTCCGGACCGGCCAGCTGGGGGTCCTGTGGGAAGGTCTCACGCCGAAGGTACGCCGCCGCTACCGCGTCGCCGGCGACGCGTCGCCGTCGTTCACCACGGCCGACCAGCTGGACCGCCTACTGGGCGACCCGTCCGACCGGCGGACGCTCTTCTCCCATGCCGGCGTCGCCGACCTGGACGCCGCGGAGGCGTTTCCCGCCGACATCTGCCAGCAGCTCGACCGGCTCGGGCTGCCCGCGCACTACGTGCCGGCCCGGTACGGCGGGAAGCTGCGTGACCTGGCGGAGCTGGTGTCGACCGTCCGGGTCGTGGCCCGCCGTGACCTGACCGTCGCGATCGCCCACGCCAAGACCTTCCTCGGCGCGTGCAGCGTGTGGGTCGCGGGCGAGCCGGAGCAGGCGGAGGCCGTCGCCGCGGCGGTACGGCGGGGCGCGGTCGTGTCCTGGGCGTTGACCGAACCCGACCACGGCAGTGACCTGCTCAGTGGTGAGGTGTCCGCGGTGCCCGGGCCTGACGGGTACCGCATCGACGGGACCAAAGCGTTGATCAACAACGCCACCCGCTCCGACCTGCTGTGCGTGGCGGTCCGCACCGCGCCCGAAGGCGGTCCGCGCGGCTTCAGCCTGGTGCTGGTCGACAAGAAGGCGCTCGCCACCGGCGCGTACCGCTGCCTGCCGAAGCATCGCACGCACGGGATCAGGGGCGCCGACATCAGCGGGATAACGTTCGACGGTGCCGTGGTGCCGGCCGACGCGCTCGTCGGGCGGGCCGGCGAGGGGCTCGAGGTCATCCTGAAGGCGCTCCAGGTCACCCGGACGGCGTGCGTCGCCTTGTCGCTCGGCGCGGCGGACCACGCGCTGGCGCTGGCGCACTCCTTCGCCAACGAGCGCTCGCTGTACGGCGGCCGGCTCAGCGACCTGCCAGACGTCCGGCGCCGGCTCGGCGAGTCGTACGCGAGGCTGTTCGTCGCCGAGGCGGTCGGTGCGATCGCCGCCCGCTCGGTGCACACGGCCGGCGAGCAGCTGAGCGTGATCTCGGCGGTCGCCAAGTCGTTCGTGCCGACAGTCGTCGACGACCTCGTCACCGAGTGCGGCGGAGTGCTGGGTGCCCGGGCCTTCCTCACCGAGGGAAGCCCATATGGCCTCTTTCAGAAGGTGGCGCGCGACCACCGGATCGTCGGCATCTTCGATGGAAGCACCTTCGTCAACCAGGACGCCCTGATCAACCAGTTCCGGACGCTGGCGCGCCACTATCGGGCCGGCCCGGCGGCGGTGGACGATGCCCTCGCGGTCACGGCGGATCTCCGGCGCGAGCTGCCTGACCTCGACCTGTCCAGGCTGACTTTGGCGGCCAGGTCCGGCTGCGACCTCGTCGGTAGTCTTCCCGGCGGGGCCGCCGCGGTCGCCGACCTGGCCGCCGCCGGGGTGGTCCGCCCGGCCCTCGCCGACCTCGCCGCCGACCTCGCCGTGCGGGCTGACGCGCTGCACGCCGAGATGGCCGCCCACCGGAGCCGGGCCGCGCGTACGCCGGCGGAGGCCTTCGACCTGGCCGGCCGGTACGAGGTGGTGTTCGCCGCCGCGGCCGCCATCCAGCTCTGGCTGCACAACCACCAGCAGGTCG
>Ga0272482_10000248_pt1 | contig 17323 bp, 16 predicted proteins | sample RVTome_8_FD_192427 | JGI IMG/M metagenome (GOLD analysis project Ga0272482, IMG submission 192427) | Soil microbial communities from uranium-contaminated site in the Upper Colorado River Basin, Wyoming, United States - RVT160D0 (version 2) ...
ACGACGGGCCCGGTGCGGCCGCCGCCGGCGTCTTCACGGCCAACCGGGTCAAGGCCGCGCCCGTGCTCTGGAGCCAGCAGGTGCTCCGCGCCGGCGTCGTGCGGGCCGTGGTGCTCAACTCCGGCGGCGCCAACGCCTGCACCGGCCCGCGGGGCTTCCAGGACACCCACGCCACGGCCGAGCGCGCCGCCGCGGCCCTCAGCGGGATCGGCGCCGCCGACGTCGCGATCTGCTCCACCGGCCTGATCGGCGAGCTGCTGCCGATGGACAAGCTGCTGCTCGGGGTGGACGCCGCCGCCGGCGCGCTTGCCGAGGAGGGCGGCCCCGACGCGGCCGAGGCGATCATGACCACCGACACCCACCCGAAGACCACGGTCATCCAACAAACCGGCTGGCGGGTCGGCGGCATGGCCAAGGGCGCCGGCATGCTCGCCCCCGGCATGGCCACGATGCTCAGCGTGCTCACCACCGACGCGGTCGCTGGGCCGGAGGTGCTCGACGCCGTGCTGCGGGCGGCCACCCGGGTCTCGTTCGACCGGGTCGACTCCGACGGCTGCATGTCCACCAACGACACCGTGCTGCTGCTGGCCAGCGGCGCCTCCGGCGTCGAGCCTTCGGCGCAGGAGCTGGCCGCCGCCGTCACCGCCGCCTGCCACGACCTGGCCCAGCAGCTGCTCGCCGACGCCGAGGGCGCCACCAAGGAGGTCGCCATCGAGGTGGTCGGCGCGGCCAGCGAAGACGACGCGGTCGAGGTGGGCCGCTCGGTCGCCCGCAACAACCTGGTCAAGACCGCCCTCTTCGGCAACGACCCCAACTGGGGCCGCATCCTGGCCGCCGTCGGCACCACCGCCGCCGCCTTCGAGCCGGACGCGCTCGATGTCGCGGTCAACGGCGTGTGGGTGTGCAAAGGCGGCGCTGCGGCCGACGACCGCTCCACTGTGGACCTCTCCGGCCGGGCGGTGACCATCCGGATCGACCTGCACGCCGGCGCCGACGAGGCCACCATCTGGACCAACGACCTCTCCCACGCGTACGTGCACGAGAACTCGGCCTACTCCACATGACGGGTCTCAACAGTCCTCAACGGAGCGCCGTCGTGGACCAGCACGGCTCGTCCGTTGAGGAGCGTGCATCGCTCATCACGGCGCAGGAGAAGGCGGCCACGCTCATCGAGGCGCTGCCGTGGCTGGCCCGCTTCCACGGCTCCACGGTCGTGGTCAAGTACGGCGGCAACGCGATGATCGACCCCGAGCTCAAGCGGGCGTTCGCGGCCGACATGGTCTTCCTGCGGTACGCGGGGCTCAAGCCGGTCGTGGTGCACGGCGGCGGCCCGCAGATCTCCGCGATGCTGGGGCGGCTGGGCATCGAGAGCGAGTTTCGCGGCGGTCTGCGGGTCACCACGCCCGAGGCGATGGACGTCGTGCGCATGGTGCTCGTCGGCCAGGTGGGGCGCGAGCTGGTCGGGCTCATCAACGAGTACGGCCCGTTCGCCGTCGGACTGTCCGGTGAGGACGCCCGCCTCTTCACCGCCGTGCGGCGTCCGGCCTATGTGGACGGCCTGCCGGTCGACGTGGGGCAGGTGGGTGACGTCGAGCACGTCAACACCTCCGCGGTCACCGACATCATCGGCGCCGGCCGCATCCCGGTCATCTCCTCGGTGGCACCGGATGTCGACGGCGTGCTGCACAACCTCAACGCCGACACCGCGGCCTCGGCCCTCGCCGTGGCGCTCGGCGCGCGCAAGCTCGTCGTGCTCACCGACGTGGCCGGCCTCTACACCGACTGGCCCGATACGACGAGCCTGGTGCGGCAGATCACCACGACCGACCTCGCGGCGCTGCTGCCGCGGCTGGAGTCCGGCATGGTGCCGAAGATGGAGGCGTGCCTGCGGGCCGTGCGGGGCGGCGTGCCGGCCGCGCACGTCGTCGACGGGCGGATGGCCCACTCCATCCTGCTGGAAGTCTTCACCTCGGAAGGTTTCGGGACGATGGTCATACCTGGGGAGAGCTCATGACCAGCTTGGTCGACCGGTGGTCGCAGTCCATGATGGACAACTACGGCACCCCACCGCTGGCGCTGGTGCGCGGTGCGGGCGCGGTGGTGTACGACGAGGCTGGCCGCTCCTATGTGGACCTTCTCGGCGGCATCGCGGTCAACTCGCTCGGCCACGCCCACCCGGCCGTGGTGGCCGCCGTCTCCAAGCAGGTCGCCACGCTCGGCCACGTCTCCAACCTCTTCATCGCCGAGCCGCCGGTGGCCCTCGCCGAGCTGCTGCTGGCCCTCGCCGGGCGGCAGGGCCGGGTCTACTTCGGCAACTCCGGCGCGGAGGCGGTCGAGGCGGCGTTCAAGCTCTCCCGGCTGACCGGGCGCACCGGCGTGGTCGCCACCAACGGCGCCTTCCACGGCCGCACGATGGGCAGCCTCGCGCTGACCGGGCAGCCGGCCAAGGCCGACCCGTTCCGCCCGCTGCCCGGCGGCGTCACTCACGTGCCGTACGGCGACGTGGCCGCCCTCGCCGCCGCCGTCACCACCGGCACCGCGATGGTGATCCTGGAGCCGATCCAGGGCGAGGCCGGCGTGGTGATGCCGCCGGCCGGCTACCTCGCCGCCGCCCGCGAGATCACCGCGGCCCGGGGCGCGCTGCTCGCCCTCGACGAGGTGCAGACCGGCATCGGGCGCACCGGGCACTGGTTCGCCCACCAGGCCGACGGCATCGAGCCCGACCTGGTCACGCTCGCCAAGGGGCTCGGCGGCGGGCTGCCGGTCGGCGCCTGCCTGGCCTTCGGCGGCGCGGCCGACCTCTTCGGGCCGGGCAGTCACGGCAGCACGTTCGGCGGCAACCCGATCAGCTGCGCGGCCGCGCTCGCGGTCATCTCCACCATCGCCAACGAGGGCCTGCTCGACCACGTCAAGCGCGTCGGCGAGCGGCTGGCCAGCGGCATCGAGGCCCTCGGCCACCCGCTCGTGCGCGAGGTGCGCGGCGCCGGGCTGCTGCTCGGCATCGTGCTCAACGCGCCCGCCTCCGGCGCGGTCGCCGGCGTGCTGCGCGACCACGGCTTCCTGACCAACCCGGTGCAGCCCGACGTCGTGCGGCTCGCGCCGCCGCTGATCCTCACCGCCGACCAGGTCGACGCGTTTCTCGCCGCGCTCCCGACGGCGCTGGACGCCGCGTCATGAGGCACTTCCTCAGGGACGACGACCTGGCGCCGGACGAGCAGGCCGCCGTGCTCGACCTCGCCGCCGCGATGAAGGCGGACCGGTTCGCGTACACCCCGCTGGCCGGGCCGAAGTCGGTCGCGGTGCTCTTCGACAAGCAGAGCCTGCGCACCCGCTTCTCCTTCGACGTGGGCATCGCCGACCTGGGCGGCAACCCGATCGTCGTGGACACGCAGGGCACGCACTTCGGCCGGGGCGAGACGCTCGGCGACGCCGCGCGGGTGCTCTCCCGCTACGTGACGGCGATCGTCATGCGCACCTTCGGCGACGACCGCATCGCCGAGGTCGCGGCCGGCGCCACCGTGCCGGTGGTCAACGCGCTCACCGACGGCTTCCACCCGTGCCAGCTCCTCGCCGACCTGCTCACGATCCGGGAGCGGTGCGGCGGCACCGCCGGGCGCACCCTGGCGTACGTCGGCGACGCGGCCAACAACATGGCCCACTCGTACCTGCTCGCCGGGGTGACCGCCGGCATGCACGTGCGGGTCGCCGGGCCGCCCGGCTACGACCCGCAGCCCTCGGTCGTCGCGCGCGCCGACGAGATCGCCGCGTGGACCGGCGGCTCGACCCAGGTGCTGCGCGACCCGCGCGAGGCGGTCGACGGCGCCGACGTGGTGGCCACCGACACGTGGACCTCGATGGGGCAGGAGGCGGACGGTCGCGACCGGCGCACGCCCTTCTGGCCGTACCAGATCAACAAGGATCTGCTCGCGGCGGCCGCGCCCGGTGCGGTCGTGCTGCACTGCCTGCCCGCGCACCGCGGCGAGGAGATCACCGACGACGTCCTGGACGGCGCGCAGAGCGCCGTGCTCGACCAGGCCGAAAACCGCCTGCACGCGCAGAAGGCGCTGCTGGCGTGGCTCCTGGAGAAGTCATCATGACCGGACCGGGCACCCGCACCGCGCGCCACGCGCGGATCGTCGACCTCATCCGGGAGCGGGGCGTGCGCTCGCAGACCGAGCTGGCCGAGCTGCTCGGCGCGGACGGCGTGCAGGTCACCCAGGCCACGCTCTCCCGCGACCTGGAGGAGCTGGGCGCGTACAAGGTGCGCGGCGGCGACGGCGGCCCGGGCGTCTACGTGATCCCGGAGGACGGGCTGCCCCGCCCCCGCGCGGCTGAGCAGGCGCCGGCCCGCCTCGTGCGGCTGCTGCGCGAGCTGCTCACCGGCACCGACGCGAGCGGCAACCTCGCCGTGCTGCGCACCCCGCCGGGCGCCGCGCAGTTTCTGGCCAGCGCCCTCGACCGGGCCGGCCTGCCCGAGGTCGTCGGCACGATCGCCGGTGACGACACCATCTTCGTGGTGGCCCGCGAGCCACTGAACGGCGGAAAACTCGCCGAGAAGCTGAGCGCCTGGGCTGGGCGCGACGAACCGAACAAGGAGATCTGATGACTGAGCGCGTCGTTCTGGCGTACTCCGGCGGCCTGGACACCTCGGTCGCCATCCCATACCTGGCGGACAAGATGGGCGCCGAGGTGATCGCGGTGGCGGTCGACCTCGGGCAGGGCGGCGAGGACATGGCCGTCATCCGCCAGCGTGCGCTCGACTGCGGGGCCATCGAGTCCGAGGTGATCGACGCCAAGGAGGAGTTCGCCGCTGAGTACTGCCTGCCGGCGGTCAAGGCGAACGCGCTCTACATGGACCGCTACCCGCTGCTCTCCTCGCTCAGCCGCCCGCTGATCGTCAAGCACCTCGTCGAGGCCGCCAAGCGGTACGGCGGCACGGTCGTCTCGCACGGCTGCACCGGCAAGGGCAACGACCAGGTGCGCTTCGAGGTCGGCATCGGCGCGCTCGCGCCCGAGCTCAAGATCGTCGCGCCGGCCCGGGACTTCGCGTGGACGCGGGACAAGGCGATCGCCCTCGCCGAGGAGAAGGGGCTGCCGATCGACGTCAGCCACAAGTCGCCGTACTCGATCGACCAGAACCTGTGGGGCCGCGCGGTCGAGACCGGCTTCCTCGAGGACATCTGGAACGCGCCGATCGAGGACCTGTACAGCTACACCGCCGACCCGTCCGTGACGCGCGACGCCGACGAGGTCGTGATCACGTTCGAGGCCGGCGTGCCGGTCGCGATCGACGGCGAGACCGTCACCCCGTTCCAGGCCGTCGCCGAGCTCAACCGGCGGGCCGGGGCCCAGGGAGTCGGCCGGCTCGACATGGTCGAGGACCGGCTGGTGGGCATCAAGAGCCGCGAGGTGTACGAGGCGCCCGGCGCGATCGCGCTGATCACCGCCCACCAGGAGCTGGAGGCCGTGACGGTCGAGCGCGACCTCGCCCGCTTCAAGAAGGGCGTCGACCAGCGGTGGGCCGAGCTCGTCTACGACGGCCTGTGGTTCTCGCCGCTCAAGTACGCGCTCGACGCGTTCGTGGCGGACACCCAGAAGTACGTCTCCGGCGACATCCGGCTGACGCTGCACGGCGGCCGCGCGGTGGTCACCGGCCGGCGCTCCGAGGCCAGCCTGTACGACTTCAACCTCGCCACCTACGACACCGGCGACACGTTCGACCAGTCGCTCGCCAAGGGTTTCGTACAGCTGTGGGGCCTGCCGAGCCGGATCGCCGCCGCGCGGGACAGCCGGCTAGGTTAGTCCTTCGTGTCCTCTTCTCGTACCTCCCTGTGGGGCGGCCGGTTCGCCGGCGGCCCCGCCGAGGCTCTGGCCCGGCTCTCCGTCAGCGTGCAGTTCGACTGGCGCCTCGCGCCCTACGACATAGCCGCCTCCCGCGCGCACGCCCGCGTGCTCGCCGGGGCCGGGCTGCTCGACGCCGACGAGTTGGGCCAGATGCTCGCCGCGCTGGACGACCTGGAGGCCGCCTGCGCCTCCGGGGAGTTCCGGCCCACGGTCGACGACGAGGACGTGCACACCGCGCTCGAACGCGGCCTGCTGGAACGGCTCGGCACGCTCGGCGGCAAGCTGCGTGCCGGCCGCTCCCGCAACGACCAGGTCGCCACCGACCTGCGGCTCTACCTGCGCGACCACGCCCGGGGGGTGGCCACCGACCTGGTGCAGCTCGCCGACTCGCTGGTCGAGCAGGCCGAGCGGCACATCGACACGCCCGCGCCGGGCATGACCCACCTGCAGCACGCGCAGCCGGTGACGTTCGGGCACTGGCTGCTCGCGCACGTACAGCCGCTGCTGCGCGACCTCGAGCGCCTCCGCGACTGGGACGCGCGCGCGGCGATCAGCCCGCTCGGCGCCGGCGCGCTCGCCGGCTCGTCGCTGCCGCTCGACCCGGCCGGGGTGGCCAAGGAGCTGGGCTTCACCGCCCCGGCCGCTAACTCGATGGACGCGGTCGCCGACCGCGACTTCGTGGCCGAGTTCCTTTTCATCACGTCGCTGGTCGGCGTGCACCTCTCCCGGCTGGGGGAGGAGGTGGTGCTGTGGACCTCGCAGCAGTTCGGGTGGGTCGAGCTCGACGACGGCTTCGCCACCGGGTCGTCGATCATGCCGCAGAAGAAGAACGCGGACATCGCCGAGCTGGCCCGGGGCAAGGCCGGCCGCCTGATCGGCGGACTGGTCACGGTGCTGACCATGCTCAAGGGCCTCCCGCTCACCTACGACCGCGACATGCAGGAGGACAAAGAGCCCGCCTTCGACGCGGTGGACACCCTCGAGCTGGTGCTGCCGGCCCTCGCCGGCATGATCTCCACGATGACGGTACGGGTGGACCGCCTAGTCGCCGCCGCACCCGTCGGGTACACGCTGGCCACCGAGGTCGCCGACTGGCTGGTGCGCAAGGGCGTGCCCTTCCGCGAGGCGCACGAGGTGACCGGCCGCCTGGTGGCCCTGTGCGTGGCCCGCGACTGCGCCCTCGACGAGGTCAGCGACGACGACCTGGCACTGGTCAGCTCCTATTTGGACCCCAGCGTGCGCGACGTGCTGTCGGTCCGGTCGGCGCTCGCCGCCCGGATCACGCCCGGCTCGACCGGCCCCGGTCCGGTCGCCGACCAGCTCGCGTCCGCTGTGGACAAGCTGGACGGATGGCGGGAATGGGCGACCGAGCACGTCGTGCCCCGCTGAGCGCGCTGCGCGACCTGCTGGCCGGTCCGGTGCTGCCGGCGGCGCGCGGCCTGCTGGGGTGCGAGCTCGCCGCGGGCGGCGTCACGGTCCGCATCACCGAGGTCGAGGCCTACGCGGGCACCGCCGGCGACCCGGCCTCGCACGCCCACCGCGGCCGGACGCCACGCAACGCCATCATGTTCGGCCCGGCGGGCTTCCTCTACGTGTATTTCACGTACGGCATGCACTGGTGCGCGAACGTGGTCACCGGCGTCGAGGGCGAGGCGTCGGCGGTGCTGCTGCGCGCGGGCGCGGTGGTCTCCGGCACCTCCGCCGCCATCGCGCGGCGCCGATCCACTGTGGAGCGCGACCTGGCCCGCGGCCCGGCCCGGCTGTGCCAGGCACTCGGCATCGACGGCACCGCGTACGGCGCCAACCTGCTCGCCTCCGCCAGCCCGGTCCGCCTCCGGCTGCCGTCCACGCCGGTCCCCGAGGCACAGATCACCGCCGGCCCGCGCGTCGGCGTGACGGGAGCCCACGACCGCGAGTGGCGCTTCTGGATCGCCGGCGACCCGACGGTCAGCGCCTACCGCCGCCACGCCCCCCGCAAGCGCGCTCCGTAGAGCCACCCCTCAGGCAGATTTGCCCCCGTCTCTGTCACCTGCGGACCGCATGCTCCCGCGGGCCGCCGGGCCCGCGGTCCAAGCCCAACCCCAGGTCAAGATCCCGACAAAACTCCTGGTTTTGCTGCTACCGCCGCAGCGGGAAGCAACAGAATCAGGGATTTTGCTGCCATGGCAAGCGAGCAGGCACCCCGAAAGGGCTTGATCATCGGGGTGGGAAGCGACGGCGGTGGGCCGGCGCAGGCCTGTAACGCGACGTTACGGATGCGGCGGGCATGGCGACGACCCACGCTGGTCCCAGCCGCGCCAAGTGGATCGTGGTACGCAACTGCCCATATGGGGGCAGCTAATTACCACGATCTTTTGTCCGACCGCTCATGAGAGCACCATGAACCGACAAATCCGCAGAAAACACCCCCTCCAGGGCAACAAAAGTCGAGGTGCGATCACCGCGCGCACACTCCACCCACTTCAAGACCTTCGCCGTGATCAAAGGTCCTCTCAAGCAGCTAGAACTACTTGAGAGGACCTTTGATCACGGCGGGCGGCGCGAGCGCCGCACCCCACCCCGCAGGCCTCTAGTAGAAGCGTTCGATGGTCACGGGGATCAGGCCGTTGCGCCGCATCGCGTCGCGTGCGGCGCGCAGCTCCGGGCCCGCGTTGACGCCCTCCGGCGCGGTGATGTCGACGCACCAGGCCAGCCCGTTGCCGATGCGCCGCAGCTGGGGATGGGCGTCCGCGTCGGTCGGCTCGCCGGCGAAGAGGATGCGGTAGTAGGGCGCGTCGATGAGCCCGAGTCGCAGCGGCGGTGCCGTGTTGAGCGGCTCGTAGTCGCGCAGCAGCCGCCGCAGACCGGCCGGGTCGGGCAGCTCGCCCCCGCCCAGCACGCGGAAGGCCTCCGCCGCACCGGCCCGGGTCGCGAACGCGGTCCGCGCCAGCAGGCTCGGGTCGGAGCGCACCCGCAGGCTCAGCGACGGCCCCCAGCCGCCGGCGGTCCAGGTGGCGCTCGCCAGGCCGGCGGCGGTGTGGTCGCCGGCCAGCACGAACTCCTCGACGACGACGGCGGCCGCCCGGCCACCGCCCTCCATCACGACGTAGTAGTCGAGGTCGGCAACGGTCACGATCTCGCCCATACCCACAGTGTGGTGCCCAACTCGCCCGGAAGCGGCGCCGCCGCGCCGTCAGCATTTGATCACGAGCGGCCGAGGGCGCGGGCCAGGCGGCGGATGGCGTCGTCCATGAGCTCGGGTGGGGCGGCGGCGTAGGTGAGGCGCAGGTAGGGGGCCGGCGGCTCGGCGGCGTACCAGGGGCGGCCGGGGAAGACGATGACTCCCTCGGCGGCCGCGGCGGCGGCCAGGGCGACGTCGTCGGTGCCCTCGGGGAGGCGGACCCACAGGTGCAGGCCGCCGCGCGGGACGGCCTGCTGGGCGAGCTCGGGCAGGCGGCGGCGCAGCGCGGCCAGCAGTGCCTCGCGCCGGGTGCGCAGCGCGGCGCGCAGGGCGCGGCGGTGGCGGGCCCAGGCGGGGGCCGTGACGACTTCGAGCGTGGCCTGCTGCAGCGGGCCGGCCACGAAGAAGTCGTCGAGCAGGCGGGCCGCGCGCAGCCGGGCGCCGGCCGGGCCGCGGGCGCCGATCGCGGCGACGCGCAGCCCGGGAGCGGCCGACTTGGTCAGTGAGCGCAGGTAGACGACGTGGCCGTCGGGGTCGTCGGCGGCCAGCGGGGGCGGGGGCTCGCCGTCGATGGTGAGGTCGCGGGCGTAGTCGTCTTCGATCAGGAACGCCCCGGCGTCCCGTACCGCGTCGGCGACCTGGGCGCGGCGGTGGCCGGCCAGCGTGGCGCCGTGCGGGTTGGCGTAGAGCGGCTGGCAGTAGAAGAGCCGGGCGCCGGTGCGGGCGAACGCGGCGGCGAGCTGGTCGGGCCGTACGCCGTCGGAGTCCGCGGGGACCGGCACCACCCGCAGCCCGCACGCCCGGGCGGCGGCCAGCGCGCCCAGGTAGGTGGGTGACTCGACGAGCAGGGAGTCTCCGGGCGCGGTGAGCGCGCGCAGCGCGGACGACAGCCCGGCCTGCCCGCCCGGGCAGATCACCATGTCGTCGGCGCGCAGCCCGCCGCCGGCCTCCCGGGCGAACCAGGCGCGCAGGTCGGCGCGCCCCTCGACTGGCCCGCGCTGCCAGGACGCGGGCTGCCGGGCGGCGCGGGCGAGGGCGGCGCCGAGCGCGGCGGTGGGCTGCAGGTCCGCGTCCAGGTAGCCGCCGGAGAGGGGGATCGCGCCGGCGGGCGGTAACGCCAGTAACGCCTGCATCTCCTCCTCGCCGGGCCGGCCGGCGCCGAGGGCGACGGTCTGCCAGGACAGGTCGGGTGCCCGCCGCTCGTCCGGCGGGGCGGCGACGAAGGTGCCCTTGCCGGGCCGGGCCTCGATCAGCCCCTGGGCCACGAGCTGGCGGATCGCCTCGGCGACGGTCACCGGCGAGGCCTGGTGCCGCGCGGTCAGCTCGCGCACCGAGGGCAGCCGGGTGCCGGGGGCGGCGACGGCCACGAGCTTGCGCAGATCTTGGATAACGCGGGTGACTGCGTTACCGTCATTCATGACGGCCAAGAGTAGCGCTACTGTGCCGATCGCGGTAACGGCGGATCGGGTCACCGGCCTCGCCCTCGGCGCGCTGGGCGTGCTCGCCTTCAGCATGTCGCTGCCCGCCACCCGCGTCGCCGTGCAGCACCTCGACCCGTGGTTCGTCGCCTTCGGCCGGGCCGCCGGGGCAGCCGCGCTGGCCTGGGCCTACCTGCGGTTCACCGGTGCGCCGCGACCGACCCGGGCCCAGTGGTGGCGGCTGTCGGTCGTGGCCCTGGGCGTGGTCATCGGCTTTCCGCTCTTCACCTCGCTGGCGCTGACCACACAGACCTCCGCGCACGGTGCGGTCGTCATCGCGGTGCTGCCCGCCATCACCGCCGTGTTCGCGGTGCTGCGGGCCGGCGAGCGCCCGCCGCCGCTGTTCTGGGTCGCGAGCGGCGGCGGGCTGCTGGCGGTGCTCACCTTCCTCGGCGCCAGCGGCGCGGTACACGGTGGACTGTCCAAAGCCGACCTGTTCCTGCTCGCCGCTGTCCTGCTCTGCGGCCTGGGCTACGCCGAGGGCGGCGCGCTCGCCCGCGCGCTGGGCGGCGCCCGCACGATCTGCTGGGCGCTGCTGCTCTCGCTGCCGGTCACCGTGCCGGTGACCGCCATCGCCGCCGTGGCCCACCCGCCGCGGGCGGACGCCGCCGCCTGGTCGGCGTTCGGCTACGTCACCCTCGTCTCCATGTTTCTGGGCTTCTTCGCCTGGTACGCCGGCCTCGCCCGCGGCGGGATCGCGCGGGTCGGCCAGATCCAGCTCGCCCAGCCGGTGCTCACGCTCGCCTGGTCGGCGCTGCTGCTCGGCGAGAGCGTCACACCAGCCTCGATCGCGGCGGCGCTGGTGGTGCTGGCCTTCGTCGTGCTGACCCAACGCGCCCGCACCGCCGCACCGTCGTCCGCGATGGGCGAGATCCATTCCAAGACAAGCATTTGAGCTACCGCGACGTCCGCGGTGCTCCAGACCGCCGCTCCCGCGGCCTCGCCCGTCCGCCGTTGGTCGCGCCAACCCCAGCGGCTGCGCCGGGCGGTTGGTCATGGGTGTGCGGCGGCATTCCGGGCGAATCGTGCGGCAGAGCCCATGGCCTGGTCGATGTCGTGCGGGATCGTGAAGGATCCGTGTCGCTCCAGCGACACGGATCCTTCACGTTAACCGGGTTGCTCGCGCGACCCGCTGAGCCGGGGATCAGCCCTTTGATCGACGGCCCCGTTCCGGTCAGCAGTCGCGGTGGGGACGGGGGTGGTGGGGTGTGCTGGTGTCCCGCGGAGGGTGGGGCCGCGGGAGCAGCGGTCAGGACCACCGCGGACGTCGCGGTAGCCCAAAACTTTCTCTCGGAGTAGATGGGCTGCGGGGCCGCTCCTGGCGGTGCCGGTCCTGGACGGCGAGCCGACCCCGCCCGCGACGCCCTGCGCCCGCTCCGCGCCTGGACTGAGCGCTCAGAGCCAGTGGTTGTCGTGTTCGAGGTAGAAGGCCGCCTTCTCCTCGTCGGACCTTGACGCGAGGTCGAGCAGCCCTTCGAAGTAGCCCTCGCGGGGCGCCCCCGGCGCGAAGTGCAACAGCATCGAGGCCGGCTCGCCCGACTCGTTGCGAAACCCGTGTACGCCCCCCGCGGGCACGTGCACGAAGTCTCCGGGCGTGCAGTCGATCCACTTGGTGCCGTCGTAGATGCGGATCGTGCCGGTGAGGACGTAGAAGGACTCGGAGATGGAGCGGTGGAAGTGCGGGTCCGGGCCGCTCGGCGTCGGGCCCATCTCCCAGCGGTACATGCCGAACTGCCCACCGGTCGACGCGTGCGTGGCCAGGTAGTGCACGGTGTTGCCGGTCTTCGGGTAGGTGAGCTCGGGCTCGTGACCGTCGGGGCGGTAACTGGCGGTGATCTCGCCGCTCTCGCCTGTGTATAGCGGTGGTGGATAGGTCATGTGTCCCGTTTTACCACCTCCACGTACAAGCTTTCGTCGTTGCGCAGCACCCGGTCGAGGTCGGCGACGTCCGGCCGCAGCCCGTCCCGGAAGGTGCGCCGCTCTACCAGAGCGGGGTCGAAGCCGGCGGCGCAGAGCGCGTGCCGGAGCTCGTCGAAGTCGTACAGCCAGCGGTGGCCGTAGAGGTAGAAGAGCTGGTTGAACATGAACGCGCGGCGCGACGGCATCGGCGGTCCCAGGCCGGCGGCCCGCATCCGGCCACGGTGGCGGGAGAAGAACGGGTTGCCGGTGCGGTAACCGTCCACATAGGTCGCCAGGTCGGGTGTGGTGAGCCGGAGCACCCCGCCGGGCGCGAGGATCCGCCGCACCTCGGCCAGCCAGCCGATGCCCGCGCCGAGCGAGACGTGCTCGATGAGGTGCTCGGCGTACGCCCAGTCGACCGACCCGTCCGCGAAGGGCAGCGGCTGGCAGATGTCCAGCGCCGCGAAGTACGCCTCGCCGTCGACCCGGTAGATCCGGTCGGGCGCCGTCGCCGCGTCCGGGGCGCGCAGCGGCACCACGTCCGAGGCCAGCGCGGCCGGGTGGCGGCTCTGCCACGCGGCGAACTCCACACCGGTCACGCCCAGCTCCCCGAGCATGGCCCGGTCGAAGGGGGACCGGGCCACCTCCTCCAGCTTTTCGCAGGTCGCGCTCTCCACGAGGAACCCGTCCATGCGCTCGGACAGCTCCTCAGGCCGCCCCCAGTCCCACTCGGACACCGGTGCCACCCCCGTCCCGATCCAGTGCCCCGAAGTCCACGGTGGAGGAGCAGGCGTACCCGAGCACCGGATCCCGGTCGGCCACCACGACCCGCCGCGGGGTGGGGTCGGCGAGCTCGCCGGCCAGCGCCCACCACACGCCGGTGTAAGGCTGCCCGGCGGGCGGCGTCAGATCGCCGGCGACCGGGTCTCCGCGCTCGACGAGGACGGAGGAGATCCGGGCCACGCCTGAGTCGCCGCACAGCAGCGCCACGCCAGCGTGCCGGGACGGCAGGGGAGCGGGCGCCGGCAGGTCGTAGTGGAGCGTGGCCTGCTCGACGACGATGACCAGCGAGCGCCGGAGGTCGGGGTAGGACCGCGCGATCCGCAGCGCGGTGAACCCGGCCGCCACCCCCTGGTCACACACCGCGAACGCCAGTGGCGAGCCGGGGCACACGTGGCTCAGGTAGGTGGCGGTGGCCCGCCCGGGGCGCACGTCCGGTATCGCGAACGCCAGCACCAGCAGGTCGACCGGCTCGTCCGGTCGCACCACGTCGGCGATCAGCGCGGCGGCCATCTCCCCGTACGACTGGCCACCGCTGGGCGGGTGCGGCGTGAGCCCGTACGGCGCCACCAGGTCGGCGAGATAGCCGGCGAAATGCGGCTCGTGCTCGGGGTGCGCGGTCCGCGCGGCGGGCTCGTCGAACACCCGCCGGGCGGCACGCGCCAACCACAGCATCGCTCACTCTTCCGGTATCAGGTGCCGCACGACGAAGTCGGCGAGCGTGCCCACCGTCGCGAAGTCGTCACGGTCGATGTCTTCGACGTCGATCTGCAGCGCCAGATCCTCCTCCAGCTCCAGCATCAGCTCCAGCGTGCTGGAGGAGCTCATGCCCAGGTCCTCCATGAGCCGGCTCTGCTCGGTCGGCTCGGGCATCTCCTTGCGCAGCACGCGCGGCAGCAGCATGCGAATGCTGTCGACCACGCGCGGCCGCAGGTCCGTGTCGAGCTGCTCCATAGCGGTATCACCCCATCGTTGCTTGACGACCTCAGTGCTCGAAGACCATCGCGGAGAACGTCGCCCCCCGCCCCGCCCCGGCCGCGACGACCAGGTAGCGGTCACCGGGCCGCAGCAGCCCCCGCGCGCGGGCGGTCCGGTAGTTGACGAACGCGTCGGCGCAGAAGACGTGCGCGGTGAGCGGTACGTTGTCCAGCAGCACCCGGTCGATCGGATAGCCGATCCGCCGGCACAGCCGCTGCCAGGCCACGATGTTGACGTTGTGCGGCAGCACCAGGGCGATGTCGTCCAGCGCCAGCCCGGCCCGCTCGACGGCGGCCCGCACCGCGGCGATCAGCGACGCCTGATACTCCTCCTGGAACCGGCCGATGTCCGTGATGACCTCGTCGTCGAAGTCGCCGCGCTGGTTGGCCGCGTACGCGAGCAGCCGGTCCCGGGGGCCGTCGTGCCCCACGAGGCAGGCGGAGGCGCCCTCGCCGAAGACGGACGTCTCGGGCACCACTCTCGCGTCGTGGGTGAACGCCTTCTCTCCGGCCACGACCAGTGCCAGGGAGTCCGGCGGGCAGTCGGCCAGCAGCCGCCCGGCCACGTCGATCGCGAGCAGCCCGGTCGCGCAGGCGTGGTGGGTGACCGTGAAGGCGACCGCGTGCTCCAGGCCCAGCAGCCGGCACATCGTGTCCAGCGGGTTGAGCGGATACGGCACGACGACCGGGAACGTGCGGGCCCACAGCACGTAGCGCACGCGGTGCCGCACGGCCGGCAGGTCGTCCAGATTGGACACCGCGGCGAGGAGCAGGTCGAGTGGCGTCGCGCCGGGCGCCCGGCACACGTCGGAGAGCTTGTGGAAGCGGCGGAAGAGGCGCACCTGCATCGGGGTCAGGTCGAGCTCGCCGGCCAGGTCCTCGAGGGGCACCCGGTGCTCCGGCAGATAGGTGGCCACAGCCTCCAGCGACGTCATTGCCGGATCCCGGTCATCGCCGCGGGGTCGAGGGCCGCTTCGACCGCGACCGCCTCCATCCCGCGGACGACGGCCTCCAGGTCGGCCGGGGACATGTAGTGGGTGTCGCCGGCGATGGTGATGGCCATCGCGTCCGGCACGTCCTCGATGTGCGTGAACATCCGCTCGAACGACGTGTCTCGCCGCCGGGACCACTCGAAGGTGCTGTGCGGCAGCGCCGCGCGCACCTGCTCCGGGGTGGGCGGCGGCCCGGCCGCCTGGTCCCGCACCTCGATGCGGCGGTCGTTGAAGAAGCAGGCGATGTCGAGCTCCTCGCCGCGCTCCTCGGCCAGCCGCGTGACGAGGGCGTCCACATCGGACGGGTTGTAGTAGGCGTGCTTGTACGCGGCGATCGCCTGCCGCGCGGTGAGCCGCACCGCGTCGTCGACGGTCAAGCCGGCGAGGTCGATGGAGCAGAGGCCGGTCTGGCTGAGCGGGCTCATCGAGCGGGCGAGGCCGGGCCGGAAGCGGTTGTTGACCACCACCTGGACGGCGACCGGGTTGACGCCGGTCCGCCGGGCCATCGCGATGGCCCAGGTGGCGAGCAGCAGCGGTGAGGCGTCCACTTTGGTGCGTGCGGCCAGTACGCGCAGCGCGAGGTCCGCGGCGGGGGAGCGGAACCTGCCCTCCCAGTGCCGTGGCGACCGGGGCTCGTGGCGGTGCGGAAAGCGCCTGAACGGTGTCGCGCGGAGCACCTTCTCCCAGTAGCGCAGCGCGGCCGAATTCTGCCGCTGACCGGCGGGTGACGACTGCCAGCGCACCTGCTCCACGGGCGGCATCGTCGCGGGCTCCTCGGGACGGGAGGCGACCTCCTCCAGCATCACCATGCCGCCGAACGCGTCGAGCACCAAGTGGCTCATGACGGTCACCAGGTGGGTGGGCGCGCCCCGGTGGCGGATGATGGCGATCCAGATCGGCCAGCCGTGCACGAGGTCGTACTCGCCGTCCCAGTACCACTGGCGCACCCGGTCCGCGACCTGCTCCGGGTCCTCTTCGTCGGTGGCGTCGACGACCTCCACCTCGATCTCGCCGGAGCTGGCCACGACCTGCCGGGTGGAGCCGTCCGGGTCGTGCCGCAGCGTGGTGCGGAGGGTCGGGAAGCGGCCCATCATGAACCGCACCTCCTCCACCAGACCCTCCACAGTGGTCCCCGCCGGCACGGCGCGGGCGTAGCCGATGGGCAGCCACCACTCCTGCCGCACCATCGCGGTCCAGATCTCACGCTGCCCCCAGGAGAGCTCGTCGACGATGTCGCCGTCGGGGGGATCGGCCTTGAAGGGCACCGTTATCCGCTTCATGTCGCCACCTTCTCGAGGACGCGTACCGAAGGGTCGAACGCCGCCGCCACCGCCAGCGCCTCCATGCCGCGGATGCAGGCCTCCATCTCCGCGGGCGAGACGTGGTGGGTGTCGGCGAAGAGCTCGTAGTCGAGCGTGTCCCGCTCGTCGTTGATCGTCGCGAAGAGTCGCTCGACGGGCTTGTCCTGCTGGCTCCACCGCAGCTGGGTCCGGCTCAGCGCGGCCGTGATATCAGCCGGTTCGGGCGGCGGCGCCTCGGTGAGGTCGCGGGTGGCGAGCCGGCGGTCGTTGAAGAAGCAGGAGAGGTCGATCTCCTCGCCCCGCTCGGCGGCGACCCGCGCGACGAGCGCGTCGAGCTCGCGGGGATCGTAGTACGCGTACCGGTAGGCGGCCATCGCTCGCCGGTGCACGGTGGCGAGCGCCTCGTCGAAGCTCAGGTCACCGAGGGGGATGACGCAGAGGCCGGTGTGGGTCACGGGGCTGACCGTCTCGGCGAGCCCGCGCCGGAAGCGGTTGTGCGCCACCACCCGGGTCACGAGCGGGTCGGCGCCGGTGATCCGGGCGAGCGCCACGGCGAAGAGCGCGAGGAGGATCGACGAGGAGTCCACTGTGGTGCGTGCCCGGATCGCGCGGACCGCGAGCAGGGTCGCGGGGGAGTCGATGCGCACCTGCCAGTGCCGCGGCTCGCGCGGGTCGCCCGGGCCGGGGAAGCGGCGCGCCGGGATCGTGCGCAGGACCCCTTCCCAGCGCCGGAGCACGGCCGCGTGCTCGCGCCGCCCGGCCGGTGACGCCTCCCAGCGGGCCTGCGCCATCGGCTCCATGGCGGTGACCGGCGGCGCCGGCGTGCGGCCGTGGACCAGGTCGCGGTCTTCGATCTCGCGCATGATGACCATCGCGCCGAAGCCGTCGGTCA